>Ga0315902_10000533_pt1 | contig 63902 bp, 63 predicted proteins | sample LakEriMetagenome_9_FD_203523 | JGI IMG/M metagenome (GOLD analysis project Ga0315902, IMG submission 203523) | Freshwater fungal communities from buoy surface, Lake Erie, Ohio, United States - Buoy 12 MA117 | ecosystem: Environmental > Aquatic > Freshwater > Lake > Lake biofilm | place: USA... | reverse complement strand
TGACAGGAGCCGGTTACTTCAGGACGCCAAACGCACGCAACAGACCTGCGGTCTCGTGCATCGGCAGGCCCATGATGCCAGAGTAGCTGCCGTCGATCCGCGTGACATGCATGGCCGCCCGCCCCTGGATCGCATAGGCACCGGCCTTACCCAGTGGCTCGCCGGTGGCCACATAGGCCCGCACCTGGGCGCGTGTGAGGGCCTCGAAGGTGACGCGCGAGGTAGACAGGGTCTGCAGACGACGGCGCGGGGTGCCGACTGCGACCGCGGTCAGCACCCGGTGTGTAGCGCCTGCGAGTTCCGCCAGCATGCGGGCCGCATCGCGTTCATCGACGGGTTTGCCATAAATACGACGCCCCAAGGCCACGGTGGTGTCCGAACACAAGATCGGCGCAGGGGGCAAGCCCCGGCGCTTCAGACGCGCCAATGCGGCGTCGAGCTTCAGGCCCGTCACGCGCTGCACATAGGCCGAGGGCGACTCACCGGGCAGCACGTGTTCGATCGCCTCGGCATCCTCGTGTGGATCGGGCAGCAAGAGCGCGTGGGCCACGCCCAGTTGATCGAGCAGCTGGCGACGGCGCGGGCTCTGCGAGGCCAGGTACAAGGTGGGTGCAGTCATTCGCGGTGATAGGGGTGACCGGCATTGATGGACCAGGCGCGATACAGCTGCTCGACGAGCAGCACCCGCACCATGGCATGGGGCAGCGTGAGGTCGGACAGACGGATCCGCTCGTGGGCGGTCTGGCGAAATTCGGGATCGAGGCCGTCGGGCCCGCCGATCACCAGGGCCACATCGTCGCCCTCGAGTTGCCAGGCCTTGAGCTTGGCGGCCAGCGCCTGGGTGGTGAGCGAGGTGCCGCGTTCATCCAGGGCCACGATGCGCGTGCCGCGCGGGATCTGCGCCTCGATGCGTTCCCGTTCGGCGGCCTGCAGGGTCTGGACGGTACGTGAGCCGCGCGGCTCGGTCTTGACCGCGCGCAGCTCGAGCTTCAGTTCAGGCGGAAAGCGCTTGGCGTAATCGTCCCAGGCCGTCTGGGCCCAGTCGGGCACCCGCTGGCCCACCGCCACGACGCTCAGCTTCATGCCTTGCGGGTGGTGGCCCCGGCAGAGGATTTCTTGGCAGGCGCTTTGGGAGCGGCCTTGGCGGGGGCCTTCGTCGCGGTCTTAGGCGCCGTCTTGGCTGCGGTCTTGCCAGAGGTCTTGGCGGGCGCGCGCGCCGCCCCAGCCGCTCGGCGCGCAGCCTTCTTGGCCTCGGCCTTTTTCTTGGCGGCGGGCGAGCGGGCCGCGTCGTCGGCGGCCTTGGCGGCCGTCTTGGCCGCACTGCTGCGACGCAGGGACGGCGGCGGCGCCTTCTTGGCCGGGGTCTTGGCAGCCGGTGCCGGTGCAGGTGCGGCGGGCTTCGGTGCACCCAGCTTCAGGCGCACGGGCTTGTCGCCCCAGATGTCTTCGAGGTGGTAGTAGGTGCGGATCGCGGGCTGCATGATGTGGGCGACGGCCGCCCCGCAGTCCACGATGATCCATTCGCCGTTTTCCTCGCCCTCGATGCGCGGCTTGCCAAAGCCGGCGTCGCGCACCGCATCCCGCACGCTGGCGGCCAAGGCCTTGGTCTGGCGATTCGACGTGCCCGAGGCGATGATTACCCGCTCGAACAGGGGCGACAAATGCTCGGTGTTGAACACCCGGATGTCCTGCGCCTTGACGTCCTCCAGACCCTCCACGATGGCGCGCTGCAGGCGCTGAGTGTCTTTCTTGGCAATGGATTCTTGGGTCATCAGGCAGGCAGGTAAAGGTGGTGGAGGTCAATATAGCGCGCGACCGGCGCGGGAACCAGGTGGTCGATCCGGAGGCCGGCGGCCCGGCGCTCGCGGATGTCGGTGGCACTGACCGCCAGGGGCGCCAGCGCGATCGGCACCCACTGCCCGCCCGGCACACGGGCGGCACGGACATCACCCGCAGGCGCGTCGGCGCGGGGTCTGCCAGCGATGGAAATTATAGCCAGGCGTGCAATCTCGTCGCTTTCACGCCACTGGTCGAAGGTGTCGGCCTGGTCCGCGCCGACCACCAGCACCAGGGTGTCCTGCGGGTGCTCACGATGCAGCTCGCGCAGGGTGTCGACCGTGTAGGTCGGGCCCTCGCGCCGCAGCTCGCGCTCGTCGATGACCGCCTGCGGCAGATCGGCAAAGGCCAGACGCGCCATGGCCAGGCGATGGGCCGCATCGCTCAAGGGCCGCGCCTTGTGCCAGGCTTGACCGGTGGGAACGATACGCAGCGCGTCGAGCTGCAGTTGTTCGATCGCCGCACGCGCCAGCGCCACATGGGCCTGGTGCGGAGGATCGAAGGCGCCGCCGAAGATGCCGAGGCGGCGCGCTGCGCTCACACCCACTCCCGCGGCACGATGAACTTGCGATAGAGATCGTCTTCGGGCGTACCGGGCTCGGGCTGGTGTTGGTAGGACCAGCTGGCCAGCGGCGGCATGGACATCAGGATGGACTCGGTGCGGCCGCCCGATTGCAGGCCAAAGTGGGTACCGCGGTCCCAGACCAGATTGAATTCGACATAGCGGCCGCGCCGATACAACTGGAAATTGCGCTCACGCTCGCCATAGGGCGTGTCCATGCGACGGCGCACGATGGGCACATAGGCCTCATTGAAGGCATCGCCCACGGCTCGCATCATCGCGAAGCTGCGCTCGGCACCCAACTCAGAAAAATCATCAAAGAACACGCCGCCCACACCGCGCTGCTCGCCGCGGTGCTTGAGGGTGAAGTACTCGTCGCACCATTTTTTAAAGCGCGGGTACTTGTCGTCGCCAAACGGCGCGAGCGCGTCGCGGCAAGTGCTGTGAAAGTGCTTGGCGTCTTCTTCGAAGCCGTAATAGGGGGTGAGGTCCATGCCACCACCAAACCAGCACACCGGCTCACCACTGGCCGGCGTGGCGGCGATCATGCGCACATTCAGGTGCACCGTGGGCGCATAAGGATTGCGCGGATGAAACACCAGCGACACGCCCATGGCCTCGAAGGGCGCGCCCGCCAGCTCTGGGCGGTGCTGCGTGGCCGAAGGCGGCAGGCGCGGGCCGGTCACGTGCGAGAAGCCGCAGCCCGCGCGCTCGAACACCTTGCCGTTTTCCATGATCATGGTGATGCCGTTGCCCTGCAGGGTCTCGCCAGCGGGCTTTTGCCAGGCGTCGGATAGGAAGGTGTGGCCATCGACCTGCGCAATCGCACCGGTGATGCGTTGCTGCAATCCGAGCAGGTAGTCGCGTACGGAGGCAATCGGGTTCATCGCAATCAGCCCTTCACGGCCCGGTGGCCGATGTCGGTGCGCCACTGGGCGCCATCAAAGGAAATGCCCCGCAGGACTTCGTAGGCACGCACCTGGGCCGCCTTGACCGTGTCGGCCAGCGCCGTCACGCACAGCACGCGCCCGCCGCTGGCGACCGTCTGCTCGCCCTGGCGCGCCGTGCCGGCATGGAACACCATGGCATCCGGCGCCTCGGCCGGCAGGCCGTGGATCACATCGCCCTTGCGCGGATCCTTGGGGTAGCCACCGGCGGCCATCACCACGCCCAGCGCGGTGCGGCGGTCCCACTGCAACTCGAGGGTGTCGAGGGAGCCGGAGGTGGCGGCCAGCATCACCTCGACCAGGTCGGATTTCAGACGCATCATGATCGGCTGCGTCTCGGGATCGCCCATGCGGCAGTTGAATTCGAGCGTCTTGACCTGACCCTGGGCGTCGATCATGAGGCCCGCATACAGAAAACCGGTGTACGGAATGCCGTCCTTTTCCATGCCGCGGATGGTGGGCAGGATCACCTCGCGCATGGCCCGCGCATGCACCTCGGGTGTCACCACCGGCGCGGGCGAATAAGCGCCCATGCCGCCGGTGTTGGGCCCTTGGTCGTTGTCCATCAAGCGCTTGTGATCCTGGCTGGTGGCTAGCGCGGTGACGTTGCGACCGTCACACAAGACAATGAAGCTGGCCTCCTCGCCCACGAGGAATTCCTCGATCACCACCCGCGCGCCGCCCTGGTTGTGGGCCACACCCAGGGTGTTGTCCAGGAGCATGAAGTCGATGGCCTCGTGCGCCTCAGCCAGGCTCATGGCAACGACCACACCCTTGCCCGCTGCTAGCCCGTCGGCCTTGATCACGATGGGCGCGCCTTGGCGGTCGACATAGGCATGGGCCTGGGCCGCGTCGGTGAAGGTCTCGTAAGCCGCCGTGGGAATGCCGTGGCGCTTCATGAAGGCCTTGGAAAAGGCCTTGGAGCTCTCGAGTTGCGCCGCCGCCTGCGTGGGGCCAAAGACCCGCAGGCCTGCGGCGCGAAACGCGTCGACCACACCGGCCGCCAGCGGCGCCTCGGGCCCGACCACCGTGAGCGCGATCTTTTCGTCCAGCGCCCATTGCCGCAGCTGTGCGATGTCGGTCAGGGGAAGATTTTCCAGGCGCGGATCCAGGGCCGTGCCGCCATTGCCAGGGGCCACATAAACCGCCTGCACCTTGGGCGACTGGGCCAGCTTCCAGGCCAGCGCGTGTTCACGGCCGCCGCCACCAATGACAAGCACCTTCATTCGGAAATCTCGGCGTTGTGGAACACGTCTTGGACGTCGTCCAGGTCTTCGAGCATGTCCAGCAGTTTTTGCATGCGGGCACCCTCCTCGCCGGCCAGCGCGATGGTGTTCTCGGGGCGCCAGGTGACTTCGGCGACTTCGGGCTTGAGGGCCTTGGCCTCCAGGGCATGCTTGACGGGCTCGAAGGCGGCGGGTGCGGTCAGCACCTCGATCGCGCCGTCGTCGTCGGCAATGACATCGTCGGCGCCGGCTTCCAGGGCCACTTCCATCACCGCGTCTTCCGGGGTGCCGGGGGCCAGGATCAACTGACCGCAGTGCTTGAACTGGAAGGCCACCGAGCCCTCGGTGCCCATATTGCCGCCGTACTTGCTGAAGATGTGCCGCACCTCGGCCACCGTGCGCACCTTGTTGTCGGTCATGGTGTCCACGATGATGGCCGCGCCGCCGATGCCGTAGCCCTCGTAGCGGATCTCTTCGTAGTTCACGCCCTCGAGGTTGCCGGTGGCCTTGTCGATGTTGCGCTTGATGGTGTCGGCCGGCATATTGGCCGCCTTGGCCTTGTCCACCGCCAGACGCAGACGGGGATTGGCATTGAGGTCACCCCCGCCCTGGCGGGCCGCGACCATGATCTCGCGGATCACGCGGGTCCAGACCTTGCCGCGCTTTTCATCCTGGCGGCCCTTGCGGTGCTGAATATTGGCCCATTTACTGTGTCCAGCCACGGGTGATGTCCTTGTCTGAGTCGAGTGCGCCGCGCACGCGCGGGAAAACCCGTATTCTACTTTTTGCCCCGACGCGACCTGAAGCGTCCCAAAAGCAAGAGGCCGCCCAAAGGCGGCCTCCTGGGATAGACGGCTGCGGCTCAGGACCCGTCGCTGGACGAGACTTCCTCAGGCTCGGGCTTGGCACGCCCTTCCTTCTTGGGCAGCGGCTGGATGTCCAGCAGAACCTCGTCCTTGTCGTCCAGATCCACCGTCAGACGCCCGCCATCGGTCAGACGGCCAAACAGCAGCTCGTCGGCCAGCGCCCGGCGGATGGTGTCCTGGATCAGGCGCTGCATCGGGCGTGCGCCCATGAGCGGATCGAAGCCCATCTTGGCCAGGTGCTTGCGCAGCGTGTCGGTGAAGGTGACATCGACTTTTTTCTCCTGCAGCTGCTGCTCGAGCACCAGCAAGAACTTGTCGACCACCCGCATGATGACCTGCTCGTCCAGCGCCTTGAAGCTCACGATGGCATCGAGGCGGTTGCGGAACTCCGGCGTGAACAGACGCTTGATGTCGGCCATCTCGTCACCGGCCGCACGCGGGTTGGTGAAGCCGATGGTGGCCTTGTTCATGGTCTCGGCGCCCGCGTTGGTGGTCATGATGATGATCACGTTACGGAAGTCGGCCTTGCGCCCGTTGTTATCGGTCAGCGTGCCGTGGTCCATCACCTGCAGCAGCACGTTGAAGATGTCCGGGTGCGCCTTCTCGATCTCGTCGAGCAAGAGCACCGCATGCGGCTTCTTGGTGACGGCTTCGGTCAGCAGACCGCCCTGGTCAAAGCCCACGTAGCCGGGGGGCGCACCGATCAAGCGCGAGACCGCATGGCGCTCCATGTACTCGGACATGTCAAAGCGAATCAGCTCGATGCCCATGATGTAGGCCAGCTGCTTGGCCGCTTCGGTCTTGCCCACGCCGGTGGGACCGGAGAAGAGGAAAGCGCCGATCGGCTTGTCGCCCTTGCCCAGGCCCGAGCGCGCCATCTTGACGGACGCGGCCAGCACCTCCAGGGCCTTGTCCTGGCCGAACACGACGCTCTTGAGGTCACGCTCCAGGCTTTGCAGCTTGCCGCGGTCGTCATTGGAGACGTTGGCAGGCGGAATACGCGCGATCTTGGCCACGATCTCCTCGACCTCGGCCTTCGAAATCGTCTTCTTGCGCTTGCTCACCGGCAGGATGCGCTGAGCGGCGCCGGCCTCGTCGATCACATCGATCGCCTTGTCGGGCAGATGACGGTCGTTGATGTACTTGGCGCTGAGCTCGGCGGCGGCCTGCAGGGCGTTGGCGGCGTACTTCACGCTGTGGTGCTCTTCGAAGCGTGACTTCAGACCCTTGAGGATCTCGACCGTCTGCTCGATCGTCGGCTCGACCACATCAACCTTCTGGAAGCGCCGCGACAGCGCCGCGTCCTTCTCGAAGATGCCGCGGTACTCGGTGAAGGTGGTCGCGCCGATGCATTTGAGCTGGCCGCTGGACAGCGCCGGTTTGAGCAGGTTGGACGCGTCCAGCGTGCCACCCGAAGCGGCGCCAGCACCGATCAGGGTGTGGATCTCGTCGATGAACAAAATCGCCTGCGGCTTGTCCTTGAGCGACTTGAGCACGCTCTTGAGGCGCTGCTCGAAATCGCCGCGGTACTTGGTGCCCGCCAGCAGCGCGCCCATATCGAGCGAGTAGACCTGAGACTCGGCCAGGATCTCGGGCACGTCCTTTTGCACGATGCGCCAGGCCAAGCCCTCGGCGATCGCGGTCTTGCCCACGCCGGCTTCGCCCACCAGCAGCGGGTTGTTCTTGCGGCGACGGCACAGGATCTGGATGACGCGCTCGACCTCGTACTCGCGGCCGATCAGCGGATCGATCTTGCCGTCTTTCGCCGCTTGGTTCAGATTGAGCGTGAACTGCTCGAGAGCCGAAGCCTTCTCGTTCTTCTCCCCGCCCTCCTCGCTTTCGCCGCCGGTGGGCTCATTGCCCTTGGCCGGCTCGGGCGGATCGGTCTTCTTGATGCCGTGCGCGATGAAGTTGACCACGTCCAGGCGCGTCACGCCCTGCTGGTGCAGGTAGTAGACGGCGTGCGAGTCTTTCTCGCCAAAGATCGCCACGAGCACGTTGGCGCCGGTGACTTCTTTTTTGCCATTGCCGGTGGATTGCACGTGCATGATGGCGCGCTGGATCACGCGCTGGAAACCCAGCGTTGGCTGGGTGTCCACATCATCGGTGCCCGCCACCTGCGGCGTGTTGTCCTTGATGAAGTTGGACAGCGACTTGCGCAGGTCGTCGATATTGGCCGAGCAGGCCCGCAACACTTCGGCCGCGCTGGGGTTGTCCAGCAGGGCCAGCAACAGGTGCTCGACGGTGATGAATTCGTGGCGCTGCTGTCGTGCCTCGACGAACGCCATGTGGAGGCTGACTTCCAATTCCTGGGCAATCATGAAAAATCCTTTGCCTTGCGAGCTGACCCACTGAAAAAACGATCTTGGCTTAGAGCCACTGTAATGCTGATCCGTTCAACTTTCACTTACTCTACCGGTTCACTCACACATTGCAGGGGATGCCCCGCCTCGCGGGCTGCCGCTTGCACCTGATCGACCTTGGTCGCGGCAACATCACGTGAATAGACGCCGCACACGCCTTTGCCGTCCAGGTGGATCTTGAGCATGATCTGCGTGGCGGTCTCGCGGTCCTTGTTGAAGAACTCCTGGATGACCACCACCACGAACTCCATGGGGGTGAAGTCGTCGTTGAGCATGACGACCTGGTACATCTGGGGTGGCTGGGTTTTCTGGGTGCGCCGCTCCAGGACCACGGAGTCACCGCTGTCATCCTTGGTCCGCTGCGGGGGGAGCCCAGGCGGGGGAAGGGGTGATTTGCTGGCCATGGGGCTGATTTTATCGGCCGGATTTAGCTCAGCCTCGCACATCGGCGTCCAGGTGGGAGGTATTTGGCATCCGCTGGGCGCCCGTTCGCGCTTTGCGCCCGCTGTGTCGCACCTGCCAGAGGTCCCCGCGCCCAGGATTGACCCGGCGACGCGGCGGTGCACGCAGATTCAAAGACAGCTTTTATTTGTACTTTGGTTTGCAAAAACATTGACACCCGGCCCCCAAATCTCGGACACTGCACAGACGCGACTACAGGAATGTCGAGAGACGCACGAGATAGACACTATGGCGACTGGCACTGTCAAATGGTTCAATGATGCAAAGGGTTTCGGCTTTATCGAACCCGACGGCGGCGGCGCAGACGTTTTCGCGCACTTTTCCGCCATCTCCATGGAGGGCTTCAAAACCCTCAAGCAAGGCGCCCGGGTGACCTTCGAGCTCACCGCCGGCCCCAAAGGCCAGCTGGCGCAGAACATACAGTGCGCACCGACTCAGGTCACGTCCCCGCGCGAAGCTGACCCTGTCGACGCTCGATGACTCGCCAGAGCTGACGTCCACCCACCCGACGCCATGAAAAAAGCCGCCCGAGGGCGGCTTTTGAATGCCTCCCACGCCAGTTGAATGGCGCGAGGTCTGGGAATCACATGTTCTCGATCATCACCTGACCGAAACCCGAGCAGCTCACCTGCGTGGCGCCGTCCATCAGACGGGCGAAGTCGTAGGTGACTTTCTTGCTCAGGATGGACTTCTCCATGGAGCGAATGATCAGGTCAGCGGCCTCGGTCCAGCCCATGTGGCGCAGCATCATCTCGGCCGACAGGATCTCGGAACCCGGGTTCACATAGTCCTTGCCCGCGTACTTGGGCGCCGTGCCGTGGGTGGCCTCAAACATCGCGACCGAGTCGCTCAGGTTGGCGCCGGGGGCGATGCCGATGCCACCAACCTGGGCGGCCAGTGCGTCCGACACGTAGTCGCCGTTGAGGTTGAGCGTGGCGATGACGCTGTACTCGGCGGGGCGCAGCAGGATCTGCTGCAGGAAGGCGTCGGCGATGGAGTCCTTGACGATGATGTCCTTGCCCGTCTTCGGGTTCTTGAACTTGCACCACGGGCCGCCGTCGATCAGCTCGGCGCCGAATTCGCGCTGCGCCAGGGCGTAGCTCCAGTCACGGAACCCGCCTTCGGTGAACTTCATGATGTTGCCCTTGTGCACGATGGTCACGCTGGGCTTGTCGTTGTCGATGGCGTACTGGATGGCCTTGCGCACCAGGCGCTCGGTGCCTTCGCGGGAAACCGGCTTGATGCCGATGCCGGAGGTGTTGGGGAAGCGGATCTTCTTGACGCCCATCTCGTCGATCAGGAACTTGATCAACTTCTTGGCCTTGTCGGATTCGGCCTCGTACTCGATGCCGGCGTAGATGTCTTCCGAGTTCTCGCGGAAGATGACCATGTGGGTCTTCTCGGGCTCTTTCAGGGGCGAGGGTACGCCCTTGAAGTACTGAATGGGGCGCAGGCAGACGTACAGGTCCAGCTCCTGGCGCAGGGCCACGTTCAGGGAGCGAATACCGCCGCCGACCGGGGTGGTCAGGGGGCCCTTGATGGACACGACGTAATCGCGCACGGCATGCAGGGTTTCCTCGGGGAGCCAGACGTCGGGCCCGTACACGCGGGTGGACTTCTCGCCGGCGTACACCTCCATCCAGTGAATCTTGCGCTTGCCGCCATAGGCCTTGGCCACGGCCGCATCCACCACCTTGAGCATCACGGGGGTGATGTCCATTCCGGTGCCATCGCCCTCGATATAGGGAATGACGGGTTCATTCGGGACATTGAGCGACATGTCGGAATTGACCGTGATTTTCTGGCCCTGGGCGGGCACTTTGATGTGCTGATACATGGGGGAAACGTCTCCGGAAGGAACAAAAACCTACTAATTTGGGGCAACCGATTCGGTGCAAGGCCGGATTCTAGCGGCGAATCTGGGGTGTCACGAAGGCGTCACCGGACGCTTTGACGCGTGCGCGATGCAGGAAAATCCAAATTCCTGTCAACCAGTGGGATTTCCCTGCGTTAGTAGGACACCTGCCGGTAACCCTGCAGGCAAACTTTCAAAAATCCTTAAGGAAACACCATGAAAACTCTGTTCGCTGCTCTGATCGCTGGCGTGTTCGCCGTCTCCGCTTTCGCCAACGCCCCCGCCGCCAAGCCGGCCGCTTCGGCTGCCAAGCCGGCCGCTTCGGCCAAGAAGTAATCGGTTCATTCCGATCGAAAAGCCCGCCTTGTGCGGGCTTTTTTTTCTCCTGTTGAATCTCTAGGACTCGCCATGAACAAACTGATCGCCGGCTTGATTGCCACCGCCTTCGCCGCCACCGCCTTCGCTCAGGCAACGCCGGCAGCTCCAGCAGCCCCGGCCGCCGCGCAGTCCGCCGCTCCAGCCGCCGCCGACACCAAGGCTGAAAAGAAGAATACGAGCAAGCCCAAGAAGTCCAAAAAGGCCAAGAAAGCGAAGAAGGCCGACGCCGCCTGACGCGGATACCGCCCTCGACAAGATGCCTGCTTGACGCAGGCATTTTTCATTGAACGACAATTCGCCCATGCGCCATCTAACGACTTTCCTGCTCGCGCTCGTCCTGGCCTTGGGGGTCACCCCGTCCCAGGCCCAGCAGCCCCAGCTGAACCTGCCACGGGTCAAGCTCTCGGCAGGCATGCACCAGATCGACGCCCAGGTGGCGAGCACACCCGAGCAGCGCTCCACGGGCTTGATGTGGCGGCGTGACATGCCAATGCACGAAGGCATGCTGTTCGTCTTCGAGCAGCCCTCTGTCCAGTGCTTCTGGATGATGAACACGCCCTCCCCGCTGACCGCGGCCTTCGTCGCCGACGACGGCACCATCGTCAATCTGGCCGACATGAAGCCGCTGTCGACGCAGTCGCATTGCTCTGCACGCCCCGTGCGCTTCGTGCTCGAGATGAACCAGGGTTGGTTCGAGAAGAAAGGGCTGCGCGCCGGATCCCGCCTCACAGGCGAACCGTTCACCCGCTGAATCAGCCGCCCGCAGCAGGCGCCACCAACAGCAAGGGCCGCAATCGCGGCCCTTGGCATGTGGGACACCGAAGGGGCGCAGCCAGGCTGCGCCGATGCGGTCTCAGGCGAAGTTCTTCTGGGCGAACTCCCAGTTCACCAGCTTGTCCAGGAAGGTTTCGACAAACTTCGGACGCAGGTTGCGGTAGTCGATGTAGTAGGCGTGCTCCCACACATCGACCGTCAGCAGGGCCTTGTCACCCGTGGTCAGGGGCGTGCCGGCGGCGCCGGTGTTGACGATGTCGACCGAGCCATCGGCCTTCTTGACCAGCCAGGTCCAGCCCGAGCCAAAGTTGCCGACCGCCGACTTGACGAAGGCCTCACGGAAGGCGGCGTAGCTGCCCCACTTGGCGTTGATGGCGCTGGCCAGCGCGCCCGTGGGCTCGCCACCGCCGGCGGGCTTCATGCAGTTCCAGAAGAAGGTGTGATTCCAGATCTGGGCGGCGTTGTTGTAGATGCCGCCGGAGGATTTCTTGACGATCTCCTCCAAGGTCATGGATTCGAACTCGGTGCCCTTTTGCAGGTTGTTGAGGTTGACCACGTAAGCGTTGTGGTGCTTGCCGTGGTGGTACTCGAAGGCCTCTTTGGAATAGTGCGGGGCAAGCGCGTCAATGGCGTAGGGCAGCGCGGGAAGGGTGTGTTCCATGGGGTTCCTCTGGGTTTCTTGCTTTGGAAAGAAGGAAGGTCTGACCGGCAGATGTCTCAGACAGCCTTTGATTCTAGGCACTAATCCGGCGTGGAAGTGAGCACGGTCAGATCGACCCTACCGTCGGCCAGGCGGGCCTGCACCGGCTGGCCGGGCCGGGCCTGGGCGGTGCGCGTGAGTACCGTGCCATCGGCTTGCGTGAGCAAGGCATAGCCACGCTCTAGCACCCGGCGCGGGTCGATACCCGCCAGCCGCAGGCTGGCGCGTTCCAGGCGCTGCGCGTGCAGGCTGATGCGGGCCGGTGGGGTGCGGCGCAGGGTCTCGGCGGTGGCCTGCAGCGCGGTGCGTTCGCGGGCCAGGCGCGCGAGCACCGCATACCGCAGGCGTTGGGCCTGGCGCTCCAGGCGCTGGTGCTGGCCGCCCACGCGCGCGGACGGACGACCCAGGCGCGCAGCTGCCGCATCCAGACGCTGACCTGCGCCATCCAGGCGCCGACCCGCCGCGCGCTGCAAGCGCTCCTGCAGGGTGGCCAGTTGCGCCAGCCAGGCCTCACGCGCGGGCGCCACCAACTCGGCGGCGGCGGTGGGCGTGGGCGCGCGCAGATCGGCGCAGAAGTCGGCGATGGTGAAGTCGGTTTCGTGGCCCACACCGCACACCACCGGCACCGGACTGCGCACGATGGCATGGGCCAAGGCCTCGTCGTTGAAGGCCCAGAGGTCTTCGAGCGAGCCACCGCCTCGCACCAGCAAGATGACATCGATCTGACCCGCCTGCGCGCGCGCATACAGCGATTGCAGGGCCGCGATCAGTTCGGCCGGCGCCTGTGCGCCCTGCACCGCCGCCGGCGCCAACAGCACCGGGACATGGGGCAGACGACGGCGCAAGGCGGTGGCCACATCGTGCAAGGCGGCCGCGCCCCGCGAGGTGACCAGGCCGATGCCGCGCGGCATGGCCACGAGGCTGCGTTTACGCGCCGGGTCGAACAGACCTTGCGCCTCGAGCCGCTCCTTCAGGCGCAGGAACTGCTCGAACAGCGTGCCTTGTCCGGCGCGCTGCAGGCTCTCGACGATCAGCTGCAGGTCGCCCCGGGCGTCGTAGACGTCCAGCCGGCCGGTGACCTCGACGCTGTCGCCGTCGCGCGGGCTGAAATCGAGCAGGCTGGCCGATCGGCGGAACATGGCGCAGCGGATCTGCCCCGAGGCGTCCTTCAGGCTGAAGTAGCAATGGCCGCTGGCGGCGCGCGAAAAGCCGGAGATCTCACCGCGTACCGTGACCGGGTTGAAGCGCGCATCCAGCGCATCAGCAACGGCGCGGCACAGCGCCCCGACTTGCCAGATACGCCGCGCCAATGCTGGGTTTCGAGCTTCAGACATTAAGATTCATGCGGGTTGGCGGGCGATCGGGGCTGTGGTAGTCCACAGAACCCGCAGATAGTGTGATCAATTGGTAATCATGGGCCGAAATGTCGATTTTTCGTTGCAAGCCGTTGATTTCAAACACATTTTTTCTGCTCAAAATGTGACCGTTTTGTAACGTTGACGATTTGGTGCGGGTTTGCGGGCCATCGGGCCCCTGTTTTGCACAAAGTTATCCACAGGATTTGTGCGATTCTTCCGACCGAGAATTAAAACGTCCTACAGGGGTGGGCCCGTCGTCGATAATCCGCCCAACCTGCCTCGACAGGGCACCGCAACCGCGCCGGAGACGCCACTTTGTTTTCGATCATACAAGCCGCCGGATGGCCCATCTGGCCCCTGATTGCCTGCTCCATTGCCGCTCTGGCACTGATCATCGAACGCTTTCTGAGCCTGCGCACGCGGCGCGTGGTGCCGCCGCAGCTGCTGGACGAAGCGCTGGCGGTATCGCGCCACGCGCTGCCGCCGCCTGAGGTGGTGAACCAGCTCGAGCAAAACTGCGCATTGGGCGAGGTGCTGGCCAGCGGCCTGCGCGCGCTGGCCAGTGACCCGCGCAGCTCGGAAGCGCAGCTGCGCGCCGTGATGGAGGCAAGCGGTCGGGCGGTGGCGCATCGCCTTGAGCGCTATCTGAGTGCGCTGGGCACGATCGCATCGGCCGCGCCGCTGCTGGGCCTCTTGGGTACGGTGATCGGCATGATCGAAATCTTCGGCTCGCAGGCGCCCGGTGGCACCACCGGCGGCAATCCCGCGCAGCTGGCGCACGGGATCTCGATCGCCCTGTACAACACCGCCTTCGGGCTGATCGTGGCGATTCCGGCCTTGATGTTCTGGCGCTACTTCCGGGCTCGCGTGGACGGTTACCTGCTGTCGATGGAGCTGGCCAGCGAGCGCTTCGTGCGGCACCTGAACACCCTGCGCACCTGAGCGGACCCCGCGATGAACTTCCGTCCCCGCCCCCGGCATGAGCCCGAGATCAACCTGATCCCGTTCATCGACGTGCTGCTGGTGGTGCTGATCTTCCTGATGCTGTCGACCACCTACAGCAAGTTCACCGAGCTGCAGCTGCAATTGCCGGTGGCCGATGCGCAAGCGGCGCGCGACCACCCCAAGGAAGTTGTCGTGGCGATCAGCGCCGACGGCCGCTACGTGATCAACCGCGTGGCGCTGCCCGGGCGCAGCGTCGATGCGGTCGCCGCCGCGCTGGCCGACGCGACGCGCGGCGCCAAGGACATCACGGTGATCATCAGCGCGGATGCCACCTCGCCCCACCAGTCAGTGGTGACGGCACTGGAGGCGGCCCGCCGCACCGGGCTGGGCCAGATCACCTTCGCCGCGCAGACCTCGGGCCAGGCCGGCGGGAAGCCGCAGTGAGCCTGCAGCAGGCGTGGCAGCGGCGAGGCCCGCTGGCCTGGAGCCTGTGGCCGCTCTCTTGGATCTATGGCGCGCTGGCGGCGCTATATCGCAGCCTCTACCAACTGAGGCTGCGCCGGATCGAACACCTGCCCGTGCCCGTGGTGGTCGTCGGCAATGTGGTGGCTGGCGGTGCTGGCAAGACACCCGTGGTGGTGGCGGTGGTGGAACACCTGCAGGCGCTCGGCCTGCGCCCCGGCGTGATCTCGCGCGGGTACGGGCGCCGCGATGACGGCGGCTGCCACGAGGTGCGACCCGACGAGACCGACGCAGCCCGAAGTGGCGACGAACCGCTGCTGGTGGCACGCCGCTGCCGGGTGCCGGTGGTGGTGGGCGCGCACCGGGTGCAGGCGGCTCGCCGGCTGCTGGCCCTGCACCCGCAGACGCAGGTGCTGGTGAGTGACGACGGGCTGCAGCACGCACCACTGGGGCGCGACATCGAGATCTGCGTGTTCGACGCGCGCGGCACGGGCAACGGCTGGTTGCTGCCTGCAGGTCCCTTGCGCGAGCCCTGGCCGCGTGCAGCGGATCTGGTGCTGCGACCGGCCGAGGTCAAGGGCATCGAGGGGTTTGACATTGCACGCCGACTGGCCCCGCAGGCGGTTCGGGCCGACGGCACGCGCAGGCCGCTGGCGGATTTCGCGGCGCCCGGTGCGCCGGGCGTGCTGGCGGTGGCGGGCATCGCGCAGCCTGAAGCGTTTTTCGCCATGCTGCGGGCGGCCGGTATCCTGCCCACACGCACCCTCGCCCTGCCCGATCACCACGACTTCGATCAGCCGCCGCTGGATCTGCCGGCGGACCTGGCGCTGGTGTGCACCGAGAAAGACGCGGTCAAGCTCTGGCGCCATCGGCCGCAGGCCTGGGCCGTGCCGCTGCACGTGCAGATTGCGCCGGGCTTCTGGGCGGCCTTCGATCGCCTGCTGGCCGCGAAGCTATCATCGAACGATGGACGCGAAACTGCTTGAACTGCTGGTGTGCCCGGTGACCAAGGGCCCCCTGGATTACGACCGCGAACGGCAGGAGCTGATCTCGCGCAGCGCGCGCCTGGCCTACCCGGTGCGTGACGGCATCCCGGTGCTGCTTGAAGACGAGGCGCGCACCCTGAGCGACGAAGAACTCGAGCACCTGCCGGCGCGCACGCCGCTGGTCTGACCATGGGCTTCACGGTCCTGATCCCGGCGCGGCTGGCCTCCACACGCCTGCCCGACAAACCCCTGGCCGACATCGCCGGACGACCGATGGTCGTGCGGGTGGCCGAGCGCGCGCGCCAGAGCGGCGCGCAGCAGGTGGTGGTGGCCACCGACAGCGCGGCGATCGCGCAGGCCTGCGATGCGCATGGCGTGCCCAGCGTGATGACGCGGGCCGACCATCCATCGGGCAGCGACCGGCTCGCGCAGGCCTGCGAGCTGCTGCAACTGCCCGACGACCACACGGTGGTGAACGTGCAGGGCGACGAGCCCTTGATCGATCCGGGCCTGATCGACGCCGTGGCCACACTTTTGCAGCAGCACCCCGATGCGAGCATGAGCACGGCGGCCCACGCGATCGACGACCCGGTCGATGTGCGCAACCCCAACGTGGTGAAGGTGGTGACCGACGCACGGGGCCTGGCCCTGTACTTCAGCCGCGCGCCCATTCCTTGGTGGCGCGATGGCTATGGGGCGGGCAGCGAGGGCATCGCCCGGCTGCCGCAACCGCAGCCCCTGCGTCACATCGGCATCTACGGGTACCGGGCGGGTTTTCTCAAGACCTTTCCGACCCTGCCCGCCTCCCCGCTGGAACACACCGAGTCGCTCGAGCAACTGCGCGCCCTGTGGCATGGCCACCGGATCGCGGTGCATGTGGCCGATCGGGCACCGGGCCCCGGCGTGGACACGCCCGAGGACCTGGCCCGGGTGCGGGCGATCTTCGAGCGCGGCGCCTGAATCTTCCCGCAAGGGACGCGTGCTATCCTCGTTCGCAGATGCGCGGCAAGCGCACACGCCGAACGCCAGGGTGGCAGGCCGCATACACCGATTCCGAGGACAATCATGAGACTCATCCTGTTGGGCGCGCCTGGCGCGGGCAAAGGCACCCAAGCCACCTTCATTTGCCAGAAATACGGCATCCCCCAGATCTCCACCGGTGACATGTTGCGTGCGGCCGTCAAGGCCGGCACCCCGCTGGGCGTGGCCGCCAAGAAGGTGATGGATTCGGGCGCGCTGGTCGGCGACGACATCATCATCGGGCTGGTCAAGGAACGCCTGACCCAGCCCGATTGCGCCCAGGGCTGCCTCTTTGACGGCTTCCCGCGCACCCTCGCTCAGGCCGACGCCATGCGCGAGGCCGGTGTGAAGCTCGATTACGTGCTCGAGATCGATGTGCCCTTCGACGCCATCATTGAGCGTATGAGCGGCCGCCGCTCGCATCCGGCTTCGGGCCGCACCTACCACGTCAAGTTCAACCCGCCCAAGGTGGCCGGGGTCGACGATGCCACGGGCGAGCCCCTGATCCAGCGCGACGACGACAAGGAAGAAACCGTCAAGAAGCGCCTGGAGGTCTACTCCGCGCAGACCCGCCCCCTCGTCGACTACTACGGCAACTGGGCCAAATCCGATCCGGCCGCGGCACCGCGCTACCGCGCCATCAGCGGCATGGGCTCGGTCGACGAGATCACCGCACGTGCCTTCGCGGCACTGTCGCAATAAGGCGGGTCGGGCGCAGGCCCACTGGCCTGTCCGAGCTTCCTCAGGCCGGGCTTGAACGCAGGCCGTAGACCCGCCCCCCCACGAACAAGTATTCGGCGCGCAGCACCGCGTCGCCCTTTTCATCCTTGAAGGTGAAGCCCAGCACGCCCAACTCGGCGCCGGGCTCGAGGGGGTCCACCTTCCAGGCCTGCATGCGCGTGAGCGGCGCCAATTCAATTTCCCAGCGCCGGTCCTTGCGGGTCGGCACGACGGCACGCGCCAGCAGCGACTTGCCATCGACCGCCGCCACCTGCGGCGGCACCGCACGCGATGCGAGATCGGCGGGCAACTTCAGGCCGGCGGGCACATCAAGCTGCAGCTCGGCGTGGGGATTGCGCCAGCGCACCTGGGCGACCCGTCCCTCGAGCCAGATCGGGCGATCCGGATCAAAGCTGCTCCAGCCATGGTGGGCGGCGGCCAGACCAGGCAGTCCCAGGGCGGACAAGACAAAAAGACGACGTTGCATGAACAAGCTCCTTCTGAATCAAGGGTGCGGGGGCGACGCCCTTCACTGGTAGGCAATCCAGCGGCCGCAGGCGATCACGGCCAGCCAGATCAGGGTGGAGGACACCATCAGCAGGCGCGCGACGCGATCGAGCCGCTGCAAAGAGCCGCGCGCGTGAAAGAACGCGGCGTTGCAGGCCGCGGCGAACAGCAACAGCATCTTGAGTGTGAACGCGCGGTTGGCGAGTAAATCGGCCGGCTGCGTGGCGAACATCAGCAAGCCTGAAGCCGCGGCCAGCGCAAAGCCAGTCGCTGCCAAGGACAGGCTCAGGCGCGCCAGCGCCGGCGCGGGCAGGTCGGTGGCGCGGCCGAACACGCGCAGCTCCAAGGCCACCAGATTCCCGACCAGCAGCGCGATGCCGACGATGTGCAACACCTCGAGCGCGGGATAGGCCCAGGGGTGAACTTGCAAGGCGGTGAACATGGGCTGGCTCGCAGGGGCTCAGGCGGTGCGCGTGACCAGCAGGTCCAGCATCAGCGCGATACGGGCCTTCACTGGCGACAGACCGTCCGAATCGGGCACTACATCACCCGCGTGGGGCAGGACCTCGCCGCGGGCGCAGCGTGTGGCGCGCACCACCGCGACGCCGCGCTCGCGGGCCTGCAGCAGCGCGGTCTGCAGCGAGTCACTGAGGGTGCCATTGCCGGTGCCGGCAGCGACGATGCCGTCCACGCCCTGGGCGATCAAGGCCTGCACCAGCGCACCGGTGGCCCCCGCATGATTGAGCACGATCTCCACGCGCGGCCAGTGGGTGGCGTGGGCCACGGCCTGTGCCAGGCGCTGTGTCGCCTGCGGGTCCACCGGCGCGGCGGGCCAGGTGCGCAGCCGGCGCAGGTGGCCGTCTTCGACCGCGCCCAGAGGGCCGGCATCGCCGCTGGTGAAGGCGTCCAGCCGCGACGGGTGCTCCTTGCTCACGTCGCATGCCGCGTGCACGCTGCCGGCGCAGACCGCGAGCACGCCCTGCACGCCGGGCGTTGCAGCCACCGCGATGGCATCGGCCAGGTTACGCGGTCCGTCGGGCGCCTGCGCAGTTGCGGGGCGCATCGCGCAGGTGAGGACCACGGGCTTGTCGGCCACGAGGACGCGGTCCAGGAAATACGCGGTTTCTTCGAGCGTGTCGGTGCCGTGGGTGATCACGATCCCGCGTACCTCGGGCTGGGCCAGCCAATGGGCGCAGCGCGCTGCCAGCCGCTGCCAGACGGCCTCGTCCATGTTCTTGCTGTCGATCTGGGCGACCTGCTCGGTCTCCAAAGTCCACTCGGCCGCGCCCGGCAGGCCCGCAACCAGTTGGGCCACACCCAGCTGGGCGCTGCGGTAAGCCAGGTGCTCGCCAGGCGTGTCGGCCGTGCCGGCGATGGTGCCGCCGGTGCCCAGAACCACGATTTTTGAGCGGACCACTTGCATTTCCTAAAAAGCTGGTTAAAAATACAGTTACTGGATATCGAAACAGTCCCCCGTCCCAGGAGAGCCCGAATGATCGAGACCCCCAAGCTCACGGCCCGTCAGCAGCAGATTCTGGACCTGATCCAGAGCGCCATCGCCCGCACCGGCGCTCCGCCCACCCGGGCCGAGATCGCGGCCGAGCTGGGCTTCAAGTCGGCCAATGCCGCCGAGGAACACCTTCAGGCCCTGGCCCGCAAGGGTGTTATCGAGCTGGTCAGCGGCACCTCGCGCGGCATCCGCCTGCGCGGTGACGCCCTGCGCTCGATCAACGAATCGCGCATCAAGCAGTTTTCCCTGCCCCTGCAAAGCCTGGCCCAGCTGGCGCTGCCCCTGGTCGGTCGTGTGGCGGCTGGCTCCCCGATTCTGGCCCAGGAACATGTGGACCAGACCTATTACGTCGAGAGCAGCCTGTTCCAGCGCCAGCCCGATTACCTGCTCAAGGTGCGCGGCATGTCCATGCGCGACGCCGGCATCATGGACGGCGACCTGCTGGCGGTGCAGGCCACAAAGGAAGCCAAGAACGGCCAGATCGTGGTGGCCCGCCTGGGCGACGACGTCACGGTCAAGCGTTTCCGCCGCAACAAGCACCTGATCGAGCTGCACGCCGAAAACCCCGACTACGCCACCATCGTGGTCGAGCCGGGCGAGCCCTTCGAGATCGAGGGCCTGGCGGTGGGGCTGATCCGCAACACCATGCTGATGTAGCCACCGATTGCGGGAGCGGCCCCAGGTGGCGGGCGTATGGCGTGGAGCCATCACCCTGTGCCGATCCCTTTCACTGAAATCCTGCCTGTGATGAAACCCTCGTTGTCCAAGGAGTCCCCACATGGCATTCGCACTTCCCCTGTTCGCGCATTTGTTTGATCTGTTCCAGCCCGCGGGCCAGCCTGCCCGGTCCGCACGGCCCCAGGCGCGGGGCCCATCGGCCACGGCGCGTCGCTCCGTCGCGGCGCCTGTCGCCGCCGTCCCCTCCGAGGGACGCCGCGGCGCCAGCGTCGACCTCTCCCATCGGGCCCCTGCTCCCCAACGGGCCCCCGTTCCCCAGCGCAGCTGGGGCGGGCCCACCCGGTCCGCACCGCTGCAGCGGCCCTTGCGGGTGGTGCGGGTGGTGGACGGTCGGCACGCCTGCGCCGGCGCAGGGCGGATGGTGATTTCGGGGCGCATGGCCGATGTCTGCGCCGAGCTCGACAGACTGGCCGAGCTCGAAACCCGGCACTGAGCGCCCGCCGGGGGCACCCGCCCCGGATCCCGCGGGGTCGGTTGCCCTTCCCCCCCCTTTTGGCGGACGCGCGCCTGGCACAGCGAGGCACAATGGACGGATGAACATTGTGATCCTCGACGACTACCAGGACACGGTACGCAAGCTGCAGTGCGCCAGCAAGCTCGAAGCCTATCCGGCCAAGGTCTACACCAACACCGTCAAGGGCATCGGGCAGTTGTCCGTGCGCCTGCGTGACGCGGACATCATCGTCTTGATCCGCGAGCGCACCCATCTGTCGCGACAGCTGATCGAGAAGCTGCCGCGTCTGAAGATGATTGCCCAGACCGGGCGTATCGGTGCGCATGTCGATGTGCCCGCCTGCACCGAGCGCGGCATTGTGGTGACCGATGGCGCGGGCTCACCCATCGCGCCCGCCGAGCTGACCTGGGCGATGGTGATGGCCGCCACGCGCCGCCTGCCCCAGTACATCGGCAACCTCAAACACGGGGCCTGGCAGCAGTCGGGGCTGAAGTCCGCGGCTATGCCCGCCAACTTCGGCCTGGGCACAGTGCTGCGCGGACGCACGCTGGGCATCTGGGGCTACGGCCGCATCGGCCAGCTGGTGGCGGGCTATGGGCGCGCCTTTGGCATGCGGGTGGTGATCTGGGGCCGCGAAGCCTCGCGCAATCAGGCCCTGGTCGACGGGCATGAGATCGCCGCCAGCCGCGAAGCGTTCTTTGAGCAGTGCGATGTGTTGAGCGTGCACCTGCGGCTGAACGCAGAGACCGAAGGCATCGTGCGCCTGGAAGACCTCAACCGTATGAAACCCACCGCGCTGTTCGTCAACACCTCACGCGCCGAGCTGGTGGAGCATGACGCCCTAATCGCAGCGCTGAACCGCGGCCGCCCCGGCATGGCCGCCGTCGATGTGTTCGAGAGTGAGCCCATCTTGCAAGGCCATGCCCTGCTGCGCCTGGAGAACTGCATCTGCACCCCGCATATCGGCTATGTCGAGCAAGACACCTACGAGCTGTACTTCGGGGCCGCTTTTGACAACGTCGTTAACTTCATCCAAGGCACGCCCACGAACGTGGTGAATCCCGCCGCCCTGCAGGTCGTGCGTTGATTTCGTCCCGCGGCCCCAGCCTGCCGCCTGCGCTGTGGCCGCTGCTGTTTGGCAATTTCGTGATCGGTACCGGGGTGATGGTGGTGCCCGGCACGCTCAATGAGCTGAGCGACTCCCTGCGGGTGAGCGTGGCGTCGGCGGGCCAGCTGATCTCCGGCGGCGCCTTCATGATGGCCGTGGCCGCCCCGCTGTTCGCCGCCCTGGCGGCGGGCTGGGATCGCCGACGGTTGCTGGCGCTGTCGCTGCTGTGGTTCGGCCTGCTGCATGCGGCGTGCGCCTTGACCGATACGCTGGCCGAGCTCTTGCCGCTGCGGGTGCTGTCGCTGGTGGCGCCGGCCATCTTCACGCCCCAAGCCGCTGCGAGCGTGGGTTTGCTGGTGCCCCTGGAGCAGCGTGGGCGCGCGATCACCTTCATCTTTCTGGGCTGGTCGGTGGCGTCGGTGGTGGGCATGCCAATCGCCTCCTTCATCGGCGGCACGCTGGGCTGGCGCTCTGCCTTCCTGATGGTGGCGGTCATGAGCATCGTCGGTGCGGCCTGGGTCTGGCACACCCTGCCCACGGGCATCCGCCCGCCGGCCCTGTCGCGGGCCGCTTGGATGCAGACGCTGCGATCGCCGGCCCTGATGCTGTGCGTGGGTGTGACGGTCTTGTCGGCGGCCGGGCAGTTCGTGCTGTTTTCGTATTTCGCACCGTATTGGCACCACCAACTTAACGCGACGCCGGGCGACCTCAGCCTGCTGTTTCTCGCCTTCGGCGTGGCCGGTCTGCTGGGGAATGTGCTGATGATGCGTTACATCGGCCGCCTGGGCACCGACCGCGCGGTGATGCTGGGCCTGGGTGGGATCGCGATCAGCCTGCTGGCCTGGCCGCTGGGCGTGACGCTGTGGACCACGGTGCTGGTCTGCATCCCCTGGGCGCTGGGGTGCTTTTCTTCCAATTCGGCGCAACAGGCGCGCTTGGTCGGCCTGGCACCGGATCTGGCCTCAGCCTCGGTGGCCTTGAACACGTCTGCCCTGTACATCGGCCAAGCCATGGGGGCGGCAATCGGCGGCCTGGTGATCGCCACCGGCGACTTCGGCCTGCTCAATTGGGTGGCTCTGGTGGCCGTGGCGGCGGCCATGGGCGTGAGCGCGCTGGCCCGTCGGGTGGGGCCCGCGCACTGAGGGGCGAATCGATACATTGGTTCGCATGCAGGCGCGCGCCCGATAATCCTGCTCATGCTCACACGATTCAAGACGGTCGGCGTCGTCGGCGCCGGCGCGATGGGACGCGGCATTGCCCAGATGGCCGCTCAGGCCGGGTGCGAGGTCCGCCTGTACGACACGCAAGCGGCCGCGCGCGAGGCCGCCCACCAGCAGATCACCACCCAGTGGGACAAGCTGCAAGACAAGGGACGGCTGACGCCCGAGGCGGTGGCGGCCCACAAGTCGCAGCTAAAGACGGTCGACACCCTGCAGGCGCTCGCAGGCTGCGATCTGGTGATCGAGGCCATCGTGGAGCGTCTGGACATCAAGCAGCAGTTGTTCTCGCAACTGGAGTCCGTGCTCGGGCCCGATGCGGCGCTGGCGAGCAACACCTCGTCGCTGTCGATCACCGCAATCGGCGCCGGGCTGCAGCGGCCGCAACGGCTGGCGGGCCTGCACTTTTTCAACCCGGTGCCGCTGATGAAGGTGGTGGAGGTGATCCCCGGTCTGCGCACAGATGCAGCGGTGTGCGACGCGCTCGACGCGCTGGTACGCGCCATGGGCCACACGCCGGTGCGCGCGCAGGACACACCAGGCTTTATCGTGAACCATGCCGGCCGTGCCTATGGCACCGAGGCCCTGCGCATCGTGAGCGAGGGCGTGACCGACTTCGCCACGATCGACCGCATCCTGCGTGACCAGGTGGGTTTTCGCCTCGGGCCCTTCGAGCTGATGGACCTGACCGCGCTGGACGTGTCGCATCCGGTGATGGAGTCGATCTACCACCAGTACTACGAGGAAGCGCGCTATCGCCCCAGCGTGATCACGGCGCAGCGTCTGGCGGGCGGCCTGCTCGGTCGCAAGACGGGCGAGGGCTTTTACCGCTATGAGGGCGACAAGGCGCAAGTGCCACCCGAGCCGCCGGTGCCGCAGGTGGGCGAGTTGCCGCCGGTGTGGGTGTCGACCCGGGCTGCGCGGCGCGCGGAGCTGTATCAGTTGCTCAAGGACCTGGGTGCACGCATCGAGACCGGGCAATCGCCCTCGATGCAGGCGCTGACACTGGTGGCGCCTCTGGGCTTTGATGTGACGACGGTGGCCGTGGTGGAACGCCTGGATCCAGCGCGCACCGTGGGCATCGACCTGTTGGTGGAAGACGCAGCCACCAAGCGCCGCGTGCTGGCGACCAATCCGGCCACCCGCGCCGACATGCGCGATGCCGCCCACGCGCTGTTCGCGCGCGATGGCAAGGCAGTGAGCGTGATCCGCGACAGCGGCGGCTTCGTGACGCAACGCGTGGTGGCGGCGATCGTGAACATCGCCAGCGACATCTGCCAACAACGTATTTGCACGCCCGCCGATCTGGAGACGGCGGTGACCCTGGGCCTGGGCTACCCGCAGGGGCCGCTGGCCATGGGCAATCGCTGGGGGCCGTCGAACGTGCTGGAGGTCTTGTTCAACCTGCAGACGGTGTATGGCGATCCGCGCTATCGCCCTAGCCCCTGGCTGCGCCGACGCGGCGCCATCGGTTTGTCCTTGTTGCAAGAAGAGGCCTGAGCATGCCCGCCGAAATCAAGAGCACCCACCAGGACGGGACACTGATCCTGACCTTGTCCAATCCCGAGTACCGCAACGCGCTCGGCCCCGAGATGTATGCCGCCGGGATCGAGGCCCTGGGTGTGGCCGAGAGCCTGCCCGAGGTACGCAGCGTCATCCTCACTGGCGAGGGCGCGACGTTTTGCGCCGGCGGACAGCTGCAACGCCTGCTCGAGCGACGCCGCCAGCCGCCCGAGGTGCAGGCGCAGTCCGTCGAGGGGCTGCACACCTGGATCGAGGCGATCCGCACCTTTCCCAAGCCGGTGATTGCTGCCGTCGAAGGCGCGGCGGCAGGCGCAGGCTTTTCACTGGCACTGGCCTGCGACTTCATCGTCGCCGCGGACGACGCGCTTTTCATCATGGCCTATGCCAATGTGGGCCTATCGCCCGATGGGGGCGCGAGCTGGGGGCTGTCCCGGTCGCTGCCTCGCCAGTTGGTCAGTGAATTGCTCATGGCAGGCGAGCGCATCGGCGCCCAGCGCCTGCACGCGCTGGGCGTGGTCAATCGCCTGACGCCGCCCGGCACGGCTCTGATCGAAGCCCTGGCGCTGGCCGCGCGCTTGAATGCGAAAGCGCCCAACGCGCTGGCCAGCATCAAAGAGCTGATGAACGACGCCCCCCAATCGACGCTGACCGCCCAATTGGCGCAGGAGCGAGACCAGTTCGTGCGCAATCTGCATCACCCCAATGCCGGCATTGGCATCGAGGCCTTTCTGGCCAAGCAAACCCCGCGCTACGAATAAGGACAGCCAAAGGCCGTCGGGTCCCGCAGGCGACAAGGCGGGGATCGGCAGTCACTGACACGACACGCCATGGACGACCCCATTCTTACCATCGAAGAACGCGAGGCGATCAATTCCGGTCGCTGGTTTTCCGCCCTGTCGCCTTCTTTGCGACACGACATTCTTCGATGCGCCTACGTCAAACGCTACAAAGACGGCGATCTGATCGCAGCCCGCGGCGATCTCGCCGAGGAGTGGCTGGCGTGCGCGCGCGGCGCGGTGCGCGTGAGCTCGACGTCGGTGTCGGGCAAGCTGATCACCTTCGCCTATCTGGAGCCGGGCATCTGGTTTGGCGATGTGGCGATCCTGGACGGCGACCGGCGCACGCACGACGGCTATGCGCATGGCGACACCACGATGCTGTGTGTGGCGCGTGCGGATTTCCGCAAGATCCTGTCCGAGCATGTGGAGCTGTACGACGCGCTGCTGCGGCTGCAGGCGCGGCGTATCCGCCAGTTGTTCGGTTTGGTGGAAGACCTCAACACCCTGCCCCTGCGCGCACGATTGGCCAAGCAGCTGACGCACCTGGTGCGCAGCTACGGGGTGTCCAGCCTGTCCGATGGCAACGAGATGCGCATCGGCCTGCAACTGGCGCAGGAGGAAGTGGCGCAACTCCTGGGCGCATCGCGCCAGCGCGTGAACCAGGAGCTCAAGGCCATGGAGCGCGAGGGCGTGATCCGCATCGAGCCAGGCGGTCTGGTGGTGCGCGATCGGCAGGCGCTGGTGCGTATTGCCGAAACGGTCAGCGAGGCTTGATCGCTCCATGACGACCGACTATTCCGTTTATGAGGGCACGCGGCCCGTGTCGGCGGCGCACGCCTTTGACACCGAGGCCCTATCCACCTGGCTGCAGGCGCACCTGCCGGGGTTTGCCGGCCCGCTGTCGGTGGAGATGTTCAAGGGCGGTCAGTCCAACCCCACCTACAAGCTGATCACGCCGGGCGCTACCTATGTGATGCGGGCCAAGCCCGGTCCGGTGGCCAAGCTGCTGCCCTCGGCCCATGCCATCGAGCGCGAGTTCGCGGTGATGAAGGGGCTGGCTGGAACCGGTGTGCCGGTGCCTGCGATGCACGTGCTGTGCGAGGACGAGTCGGTGATCGGGCGGGCGTTTTGCGCGATGGAATGCATGCAGGGTCGTGTGCTGTGGGACCAATCCTTGCCCGGCATGACGCCCGCGCAGCGCGGTGCGATCTACGACGAGATGAACCGGGTGATCGCCGCCCTGCACACCGTGGACTTTGCGGCGCGTGGGCTGGCCACCTATGGCAAACCGGGCAACTACTTCGAGCGCCAGATCGGGCGCTGGAGCCGTCAGTACCTGGCATCCGTCACCGAGCCGATCGAGGCGATGGACCGCTTGATCGAGTGGCTGCCCACGCACATGCCCGAGAGCGCGCGCGATGCGAGCAAGGTGTCGATCGTGCACGGGGATTTCCGACTCGATAACCTGATGTTCCACCCGAGCGAGCCGCGCGTGATCGCGGTGCTCGATTGGGAGCTGTCGACGCTGGGCCACCCGCTGGCCGACTTCAGCTACCACTGCATGGCCTGGCACATTTCGCCAGGCGTGTTTCGCGGCATCGCCGGCCTGGACCATGCCGCCCTGGGCATCCCCGCCGAAGACGACTACATCCGCCGCTACTGCGAGCGCACCGGTCTGGCCACACCCGAGACGCTGCGCGCCGACTGGAATTTCTACCTGGCCTACAACCTGTTTCGGCTGGCCGCCATCTTGCAAGGCATCGCCAAGCGCGCCCAGGAGGGCATTGCTTCCAGCGCGCAGGCGGCTTCGTCGGGCGCGGGCGCGCGCACCCTGGCCGAGATGGCCTGGTCGTTCGCGCAGCGCGCGGCCTGAAGCGACTGCGACACGCCGCCCTACCCCTTCCCTCTTCCCCCTTTTCGCACCCTAAGGACGCCATGGACTTCGACTACTCCCCCAAGACCAAGGACTTGCAGGCACGCCTGCTCAAGTTCATGGACGACCATGTCTACCCCAGCGAGAAAACCTATGCCGACGAGCTGGCGGCCAACACCGTCGCCGGCAAGCGCTGGACGGCGTTGCAGGTGATCGAAGATCTGAAGTCCAAGGCCCAGGCCGCCGGCCTGTGGAACCTGTGGCTGCCGGTGGACACCGCGAAGATTGCGGGCGTGCAAGGCGCAGGCCTGACCAACCAGGAATACGCGCCGCTGGCTGAGATCATGGGCCGGGTGCCGTGGGCGCCTGAGGTGTTCAACTGCGGCGCCCCGGACACCGGCAATATGGAAACCATCGCCCGCTACGGCACCGACGAACACCGCGCGCGCTGGCTGCAGCCGCTGCTGGCCGGCAAGATCCGTTCGGCGTTTGCGATGACCGAGCCCGAGGTGGCCTCGTCGGACGCGACCAACATCGCCACCCGCATCGAGCGGCGCGGCGACGAATACGTGATCAACGGCCACAAGTGGTGGATCTCGGGTGCGGCCGATCCGCGCTGCGCCATCTTCATCACCATGGGCAAGTCCGATCCCGATGCCCCCAAGCACTCGCAGCAAAGCATGGTGCTGGTGCCCGCCGACACGCCCGGCATCCGCATCGTGCGGCCGCTCAATGTGATGGGGTATGACGACGCGCCGCACGGCCACGTCGAGATGTATTTCGACAATGTGCGCGTGCCGGCCAGCAACATACTGCTGGGCGAGGGTCGCGGCTTCGAGATCGCGCAAGGCCGCTTGGGCCCGGGGCGTGTGCACCACTGCATGCGGCTGATCGGGCTGGCCGAGCGGGCGCTGGAGTTGATGTGCCGACGCGCTTCGTCGCGCACCGCCTTTGGCAAGACCGTGGCGCAACAGACGGTGACCCAGGAGCGCATCGCCGAGGCCCGCTGCAAGATCGACATGGCGCGCCTGCTCACGCTCAAGACCGCGTGGCTGATGGACGTGGCGGGCAACAAGGTGGCCAAGACCGAGATCGCGATGATCAAGGTGGTGGCGCCCAGCATGGCATGCCAGGTGATCGACTGGGCCATGCAGGTGCATGGCGGTGGCGGCATGTGCGACGACTTCCCGCTGGCCTATGCCTACGCCGGCGCACGCACCCTGCGCTTTGCCGACGGCCCGGACGAAGTGCACCGCAACGCGATCGCCAAGTGGGAGTTGGGCAAGTACGGCGCTTACGGCCAGCAAGCACCGGTGCCGGTCACCCGCGGCAGCTAAGCGTCTTCAGGTCGCGCGGCGCTGCAAGGCCCGCGCGAACAGCCAGCCTGTGAGGGGCAGACCCAGCGCCGGCACCACCAGCAGGGCCGCGTGGCCCACCTGGTCAAAGGCGTAACCCGCTAGCGCCACACCCACGGCCTGGCCCAGGAACAGGCAGGACGAGAAGACCGACACCGCCGTGCCGCGCGCGGCAGGCGTCATCTGCGTGGCGTGGGTTTGCAAGGTGTTGTGAAACAGGTAGGTGCCAAAACCCACGGCCCAGGCGACGATACCGGCTGTCCAGGCCCAGGGTGAGAGCCACCAGCTCAGGAAGCCCACCCCCATCAAGAAGCCGCCCACACGCACCATGCGCGGCTCGCCCAGGGCCAGGACGATGCGTCGCGCGAACAGCGCATAGACCAGACCGCCCACGGCATACAGCGCCAGCAGAGCGGAGGCCGCGGCCAGGGTGAGACCGAAGCGCTGATTCAGGTAAGCCGGCAAAAAGGCCAGGGGGCCCATCAGCAGCACGCCTTCGGCAAAGGCCACGCCCAGCACCCACCCGCTCCAGGGCTGGCTCAGCACCATGCGCAACTGCACGATGAACATCGCTGTGCCCCGGCCCGTCGAGGGCGCGGCGACCGCGATGCCGCGCAGCCGCAGCAGCAACAGGAATCCGATCAGGCCGTAGCCCATCGCCATCAGTACGAAGGCACCGCGCCAGCCCGCCTGGGTATCCGCGAAGAGGCCCCCGAGCAGTTGGCCGGACATCATGCCGGTGAGGATGCCCATGAGCAGCTTCGCCAGTGTGGCTTGTCGCTCCTCATAGGGCACGGCATCGCCGATCCAGGCCATCGACAGCGGAATGATGCCGGCCGCCGCCATGCCCCAGCCTGCGCGGGTCAGCAAGAGCAGCGGGAAGTCGGCGGACGCCGCAGCGACCAGCGCCATGACCATGCAAGCGAGCAGTCCGAAACAGACCAGCCGCGCCTTGCCGAAGCGATCCCCCAGCGGCCCGAAGACCACCTGGGACAGGCCGTAGGCCACGGAGAAAAAGAGGATGACACCGCCGGCAGCGCCCGGGGTGAGCCCGAAGTCGGTGCCGATGCGGGGCAACAGCCCGTCGCATACGCGCATGGCGGCGCCGCTGAAAAAGGCCGCCACGGCGAGCAGCGTGACGGTGCTGGCGGTGGAAGACGGGGAAGGCGGTGAGGAGGTCGTCACGCCTCACATGGTAGCGGTGAGGCCTCCGTCCACCACCAAGACCTGGCCGGTGACGAAGCCGGCCTCATTCGACGCGAGAAAAACAATGGCCGCGGCCAAGTCTTGCGGCTGCCCCCAGCGTCCGGCCGGCGTGCGCTTGCGCAGCCAACCGTCGAACTCCGGGTCTTGCCACAGGGCCTGCGTCAGCTCGGTCTGGATATAGCCTGGCGCGATGGCATTGATCGTGACCCCGTGTGGCGACAGCTCGGTCGACCACTGCCGCACCAAGGTGTGCAAGGCGCCCTTGGCGGCGCTGTAGGCCGTGACGCGCTCACGCCCGAGCACGGCGGTGATGGAACCCGTGAACAGGATGCGTCCGTGCCCACGCGCCATCATGCCGCGCGCCACGTGCTGCCCGAGGGCCCAAGGTGCGGTGAGGTTGAAGGCCAGGACCTTCTCGAACTGTTCGAGCTCGAAGTCCACCAGCGCCTGGCGGTGCTGGATGCCCGCGTTGGCGTACAGGATGTCGATGGGGCCGACGTCGCGCTCCAGGCGCTCGAGGGCCTCGCGGCCCGCCGCGACATCGCCCGCGTCAAAGGCCAGACCGTACAGGTCCAGACCTTGCGCGCGTCCCTCCTCCACCACCCGCTGCACCGCATCGGCGTCGCGCCCGTTGATGATGACGGTCGCACCCTGTCGCGCCAAGGCCAGGGCGGCCGTGCGTCCGATGCCGCGGGTCGAGCCCGTGACCAGTGCGATGCGACCCTTCAGCTCAAACATACCGACGTTGGCGCTCAGAACGCCACCTGGTTAGCGCCCTTGAGGCCCAGGATCTGCCGCGCCTCGGCCGGGGTGGCGATTTCGAGGTTGAGCGCCTCCAGGACCGTGCGGATACGGCGCACCTGCTCGGCGCTGGACTGGGCGAGCTTGCCCGGCCCGATCCACAGCGAATCCTCCAGGCCCACGCGCACATGCGAGCCCATGGCCGCGCCAATACTGGCCAGTTGGATCTGGCTGCGGCCAGCGCCCAGGATGGACCACTCGTATTGGTCACCGAACAGCCGATCAGCGGTGCGGCGCATGTGCATCAGGTCTTCCGGATGCGGGCCGATGCCCCCCAGGATGCCAAAGACGGACTGCACGAAGACGGGGCCCTTGACCAGGCCACGGTCGTAGAAGTGCGCGAGGTTGTACAGGTGGCTGATGTCGTAGCACTCGAACTCGAAGCGGGTGCCGTTGTCGGTGCCCTTGCGCAGGATGGCCTCGATGTCCTTGTAGGTGTTCTTGAAGATCAGGTCGCGGCTGTTCTCCAGGTGCTGGCGTTCCCAGTCGTGCTTGAACTCTTTGAAGCGGTCGAGCATGGGGAACAGGCCGAAGTTCATCGAGCCCATGTTCAGGGAGGCCACCTCGGGCTTGAAACGCATGGCGGGGCGCATGCGCTCGTCCACCGTCATGTGGGGGCTGCCGCCGGTGGTGATGTTGACCACTGCGTCGGTCTGGGCCTTGATTTGCGCCAGGAAGGGCACGAAGAACTCGGGGTCCTGAGACGGACGGCCATCGGCAGGATCGCGCGCATGCAGGTGCAGGATGGCGGCCCCCTCCTTTGCGGCGGCAATGGCGGCCTGCGCAATCTCATCGGCCGTGACCGGCAGATGCGGCGACATGCTGGGGGTGTGGATGGCGCCGGTGGGTGCGCAGGTGATGATGACTTTGCGATTTTTTTTCATGATTGGCTCCGAGTGGACGGGTGGGATTCGAGTTCTTTCTTGTGGCGGACCAAGGCCATCAGGCGCCGGTCACGCCACGCACGGCGCTCGCCCAGCGCCTCGTGCGGCAAGACGCTGCGGCGGGCCGCCTGCAGCTGGTCAATTAGCGCCTGTGACCACGCCTCGGTGGACACCTGCTCCTGGGCGATCGACTCGTACATGCCGCCATAACGGGCGCAGTACTCGGCCAGCCCCTGCGGCGCGTTCAAATCGATGGTCTCGAAAGGTCCCATGAACGACCAGCGCAGGCCCAGGCCATCGCGCAAGGTGACGTCCAGCCCTTCGGGATCGACAAAGCCTTGCTCCACCAGGCGAAAAGCCTCGCGCAGCAAGGCACCTTGCAGGCGGTTGAGGATGAAGCCTTCGAGCTCGCGGCGCACATGGACCGGCTTTTGGCCCACATCGGACATCAGCTCAAAGCAGGTGTTGACTGCGTCTTGCGAGGTCCAGGACGCACCACAGATCTCCACCACCGGGATCAGGTAGGGCGGGTTGACCGGATGGGCCACCAGGCAGCGCGCGCGCCCGGGCAGGTCCTGTGTGAACTGTGAGGCGGGGATGCTGGACGTGGAGCTGCCGATGACCGCGGTCGGTGGCACCAGGGCATCGAGCCGGACATAAAAGTCTCGCTTGATGTCCAGCACCTCCGGCAGGCTCTCTTGCACGTAGTCGACCCCCTGCACCGCATCGCCCAAGGCGTCGCAGGTGCGGATCCGGGCTTTGAGGGCGGCCGCGTCATCGACCAACTGGCTGCGTTCCAACTCGTCGGCTAGCTCGCACACCAGCGTGCGGGCGCGCTGCAGCGCGGCGACATCGCCGTCCCACATGCGTACCTGGCAGCCGGCGCGGGCGAAGACCAGGGCCCAGGCCTGACCGATCAGGCCCGAGCCCACCACCGCCACTTCGTAGTTTTTTTTCATCTCAGGGGCCTCAACTCAGGGCTTGCGTGTGACCGTCGACCGCCAGCGCCTGCCCCGTGATGCTACGCGCCGATGCGCTGCTGACGAACAGCACGGTGTCGGCCACATCTTCGGGGGTGACCATGCGCCCCAGGGACGACTGGTTCTCATAGTCGCTCGTGACCGATTGCAGGCTTTTGCCGGCGATCTGGGCCTTGGCCTCGATGACCGCCCGAATACGCGGTCCGTCCACAGCGCCGGGCAGCACCGCGTTGACGCGGATGCCCTCCTTGCCCAACTCGATCGCCCAGGACTTGGTCATACCGATCACCGCCCACTTGGAAGCCGAATACGCCGAGCGCCCGGGCATGCCCAGATGGCCGGCGGCCGACGCCATGTTGAGGATGGACGCCTGCTTCGACTGCCGCAGGCGCGGCAGGGCATGCTTGGCGCACAGGGCCTGGCCCACGACGTTGACCTCTAAGGTGCGCACCAGCGCGTCACGGTCCATGTCGCCGATGTGGGCGGTGGGGCCGGCGATGCCCGCGTTGTTCACCAGCACATCGAGGCCGCCCAGGGCCTGATCGACCTGCTTGAACAGCGCCTGCACACTGGCTTCGTCGGCGACATCGGCCACGCAGCCTTGCAAGCCAGGCAACTGCGCCAGAGCGTCACGCAAAGCGGACTCACTGATGTCGCACACGTAGACGCGGGCACCGGCCTGCAAGAAGCCGCGGGCCATGACCAGGCCAATGCCGCTGGCGCCGGCGGTGATGAGGACGCGCTGCTGGGAATGAGAGGGGTCTTTGAGCATGTGGGTTCTTAGACGAGAGAAGCGGTTTCAGATCCAGAGCTTTTCGCGGCGGTAGTCCAGGTCCTTGAGCAAGGGCTGAGCCGGGCCCAGATGCGAGATGCGGCCACGGTCCAGGACCAGCGCACGATCGGACAAGGCCAGCGTGAGGTCCAGGTTGTGGTCGACGATCAGCATGGTCACCGACCCTTTGAGGCGGTGGATGGCGTTGAAGACCTCCTCGGTCATCGCCGGCGACAGGCCCTCAAAGGGCTCGTCGAGCAACAGGACCTTGATGTGTCCCGCGAGCGCGCGCGCAATCGCCACCATCTGCTGCTCACCGCCCGAGAGCAACTCGACGCTGACGTCGTAACGCTCACGCAGCCGGGGGAAGATTTCGAAGATACGGTCATCGCTCCAGGCATCCGCGCCCGCATGGGTGCGCCGCAGGCGACCCAGCATCAGGTTGTCGCGAACCGTGAGACCGGGGAAGAGTCGACGACCCTGGGGCACGAAGGCGATGCCCAGCCTGGCCATGACCTCGGGCACGGGCGCCGAAATGGACTGGCCCTCCAGGTGCACCTGGCCCGCGCCGAGTCGGGCCATACCGATCAGGCTCTTGAGCAAGGTGGACTTGCCCGCACCGTTGCGTCCCAGCACGGCCAGGATCTCGCCCTCATGCGCCTCGAACGTGATGCCCGACAGGATGTGGCTCTTGCCGTAGTAGACCTCGATGCCGCTGACGCGGATAGCGACCGCCTCGCCGACGTGGGTGGGGACCACGCGGCTGGCCAGGGCCTGGGTCCCTGAGCCGATGTAGATCTCGCGCACTTGCGCGTCGCCGCGCACTTTTTGCGGATCGCCCTCGACCAGCACCGAGCCCATGCTCATGACGGTGATTCGGTCGGACAACTCGAAGACGCGGTCGACGTCGTGCTCGACCAGCAAGACCCCGATGCGGTCGGACAGGCGCCGAATCAGTTGACCGATGCGTTCACGCTCGGCCACAGCCAGACCGGCCAGCGGCTCATCGAGCAGCAGGATGCGCGGCGCCGAGCCCAGGGCCAGGCCCATGTCGACCAGGCGCTGACCGCCGTAGGACAGGTCTTCGGCCAATGCGGTTTCCATGCCGTCCACGCCCAGGAAGTTCACCAGCTCGCGCGTCTGGCGCTGGGTCAGGGGCAGTTCGTCGGCCCGGCGCAGCAAGGAGAAACGGGCGGGGTCACGCGCCATCACGGACAGGCGCAGGTTGTCCAGCACCGCCAGGCCCTTGAACAGGTTGGTGATCTGGAAGGACCGGCTCAGCCCCGCCGCGCAGGCGGCCGTGGGGTTGTCACCGGGCAAGGTGCGCTCGCCGAGCTTCACCTGGCCGGCGTCGGGCGCAAACATGCCCGAGATCAGGTTGAACAGCGAGGTCTTGCCAGCGCCGTTCGGTCCGATCAGAGCGTGTAGCCCGCGGCTTTGCACGTGCAGCGATACCTCGTGCACGGCGCGCACGCCGCCGAAATGCTTGGTCACGTTCTGCACGTGCAGGTCCTCGCCGGCGCGCTCATCGAGGAACGAGGGGAAAGGCTGCGGGGTGGCCGAGACCTTGCGGGCCGACATGGCCGCCGCGGTGTCGGGCGGCGGACGCAACCAGCGCATCACGCGCTGGCCGATGCCCACCAGGCCCGCCGGCGACAGCAGGATGAAGGCGACGAAGACCAGACCGAAGAACAGCAGCCAGTTTTCCGTGTACTGCGAGAGGTACTCGCGAAACAGCAGGAAGAACAAGGCGCCGATCAAGGGGCCGGCGAAGCTGCGCATGCCGCCGATCAGCACCATCGCCAGCAGTTCACCCGAGAACGGCACGGACAGCATTTCAGCCGAGGCGATCCGGTGATTGAGCACCGACAGACCGCCGGCCAGGCCGGTCACCGCCGCCGAGATGACGAACGCGGTCAGCTTGTACTGCTGCACCGGGTAGCCGAGAAAGCGCGTGCGCTGCTCGTTTTCGCGGATGGCGACCAGCACCTTGCCAAAGGGCGAGTGCATCAGACGCAGCATGAACACGCCCACGACCATCGCGATCACCGCGACGAACACATAAAAGGTCCAGGGATCGTCGAGCTTGAGTCCAAAGATCGAGCGTCGCTCGATGCCGCCCAGACCGTTCTCGCCGCCGGTCAGCGCCGTCCAGCGGTAGGCGACGGTGAAGGTCAGTGCGCTCAGCGCCAGGGTGAGCAGCGAGAAATACACGCCCTTGCGACGCAGGATGACGGCGCCCAACACCAGCGAGGCGATCAGCACCAAACCCAGCGACAAGACCAGCGGGGCCAGCACCGAGTCGGCGAAGAAGCGCTGCTGCAAGATAGCCACTGCGTAGCCGCCCAGGCCGAACCAGGCACCGTGTCCGAAAGACACCAACCCAGTGTGACCCAAGAGCAGGTTCAGGCCCAGGCCGACCATGGCCAGTAGCACGCAGTCGACGGCGGAGGTCATGGTCAGACCGCCCGCTTGCAACACAAAGGGCAGCAGGATCAGGCTGAGCAACATGCCCAGCCACACACGTTTTTCATGGCTCGCCGCGCTGCCGCCTGTGGCGGGCGGGGTCATCTCGGGCGCGACCTGAACAGAATTAGAAGCTTGGGTCATCGCGTCACTCCAGCCTGTCCATGCGCTCACCCATCAGACCACGGGGTCGCAGCAGCAAGACGGCCAACATCAACACATACAAGGAGGCTTCAGAGGCGGGCGGGTAAAAGTACGTGGTCAGGCCGCGGATGACGCCGACCAACAAGGCAGCCACCACCACGCCCCAGAAGCTACCCAGGCCCCCGATCACCACCACCACGAAGGCGGCGGTCATGATTTCGTGGCCCATCGCGGGATGGACCCCGCTGATCGGGGCCAACAGCACGCCGGCCAGGCCCGCCAGGCCGATGCCGATGCCGCACACCGCGGTGAGCACCGGTGCCAGCGAAATGCCCAGCGCCCGGACCATATCCGGGTCAGACACGCCGGCTTTGACCACCTTGCCGAAGGACGTCTTGTTCAGCAACAACCAGGTCGATAACAGCGCGACGGAGGCGACCGCCAGCATGCCGATCCGGTAATACGGGTACATGAAATCCCCGACGACCATCTGGCCGCGGGCGAAATTGGGCACATTGAACTGCAGGGGCGAGGCACCGTAGACCATGCGCAACGCCTGTTCGATGATCATGGCCAGGCCAAAGGTAAACAGCAGGCTCAGGACGGGATCGGCCTTGTAGAAGTGGCGCAAAAACAAGCGCTCGAGCAGCATGCCCAGCCCCGCCACGATCAGGGGCGAGGCGATGAAGGCCGCGCCGTAACCGGCCGCCGCCGTGATCTGCACCATCAGGTAGGCGCCCACCGCGAACAGGGCGCCGTGCGCCAGGTTCACCACACCGCCGAGGCTGAAGATGATGGACAGCCCCAGCGCGATAAGCAGGTAGTACACGCCCATGAGCAGGCCGTTGATCACCTGCTCAAGCAAAAAGACGATTTCGTTTCCCAAGACCTTCTCCAGAACATTTACGACCCGGCTGGGCACCCCAAGGTGCCCAGCACGAGGTTCATCAGGAAAACTTACAGGCGTTTTCCTGCTGGGTCGGTGCAAGCACCTCCAGGCTTTCGTTGGCTGCGGGGACCGGTGCGCTGGTCTCCATCACATCCCACTTGTTGGCCGCTTTGCCCGTCGCCGGTTTGACCGTGTACATCTCGAACATGAGCTGGTGGTCCCAGGGGCGGAAGTAGCCTTCACGGGCGCGCAGCACATCGAAGCGCACGCCGCTCTCCAGGTAGGCGATGAGCCGTTGCGTGTCGGTGGACTTGGTCTCTTGCATGGCACGCGCCAGCACCCGGATGGCCAGGTAATCGGCCACGGCCTGGTTGTCGGGCGGACGGCCGAAGCGCTTGGTGAAGCGCTCGGTGAAGGCCTTGGCCGACGGTGCGTTGACCTGGTGGGTCCAGATGATGGGCCAGACACCCTGGAAGCTGCCCTCGCCCGCACCCCAGATGCTGACCGCGTTGAGGTCGGCGCCGGCCAGCGGAATGGGCAGGTTGAACTCCTTGTACTGCTTCATGAAGTTCGTGGTGGAGTTACCCGCCAGGTTGCTCATGACCAGGTCCGGGCGCTGCTGGCGAACCTTCAAGATCAGCGAGCTGAACTCGGTGGCGTCGGTGGGCACCAGATCGTTGGAGATGAAGATCGCGCCGTTCTCGTCCATGAAGCGCTTGGTCTTCTCGAACAGATCGTGGCCGAAAGCGTAGTCGGCGGTGAAGGCCATCCAGCGCTTGCCCTTGACCATGTTCTGGCGCAGCATCTCGCGGCCCACGGTGCGCACGTACATGCTGTTGTTGGCCTCGAGGTGGAACATGTAGCGGCTGCAGTTCTTGCCGCGCAGTTCGTCCGAGTTGCAACCGGTCTGCATGAACATCTTTTGCGCGCGGTTGGCCACCTGCGAAATCGCCAGGCCCGAAGCGGAGCTGATCTCGCCGACCAGGAAGTCGACCTTGTCGCGCTCCACCATCCGCTGCGCCTTGGTCGAGGCGGTTTGCGGGTTCACGCTGTCTTCAAACAGGATTTCGAACGGACGGCCGAGCACTCCACCGGCGCCGTTGACCTCCTCCATGGCCAAGGTGGCGCCCATGACGGCGTACTCACCCATCGGGCCCAGAAAGCCGGTGCGGGGGGTGAGGTGGCCAATGCGCAAGGCGTTGGGTTGGGCACGGACCAGGGCAGGGGCTGCCAGCGTGGCCGCAGCAGCGGCCATGGCGCCCACCACCATCCGGCGGTTCGCCTGATCGGGGGGAAGTGTCTTGTCACTCATTCGCTTGTCTCCTTTAGGTTCCACAGCTTGTGGTGTTGCTGAAGCCCGCAAACCGGACCTCAACAGCCATCCTAAATTGTGATCACAGATCGGATATCCGTGATAACCCGGGAGGGTGGAGGGCCCGGCGCCGGTTACGCTGACCCCCTTTCCACGGCTGGCCCATGACCGCTTCGCAGCTACTCACCCCGCTCAAACGACAGACGCTCAGCGCGGATGTCTACGAGCAGATCAAGGACCTTCTGATCAGCGGGCGGTTGATGCCTGGCGAGCAGATTTCCCTGCGCGGGATGGCCGAGGCCCTGGGGGTGAGCGTGATGCCGGTGCGCGAGGCCGTCCAGCGGCTCACCGCCGAGCAGGCCCTGGAGCTGGCGCCCAACCGAACGCTGCGGGTGCCGCAGATGACGGTGAGCCAGTTTCGAGAGATCACCCAGCTACGCATGAACCTCGAGGGTCTGGCCACGACGTCGGCGGCGACCCATCTGACCGAGGTTGAGGTTCATCAGATCCAGGCCTGGCACGAGAGCTTCGTGGCCGAGATGAACCAGAAGACGCCGGACCCCGCGCGGCTGATTGCCTTCAACAAGGAGCTGCACTTTGCGATCTATCGCGGCGCGCGCATGCCCGTGTTGATGCAGTTCATTGAGGCGATGTGGCTGCGCATCGGGCCAATCCTGAACTACGACATTGCGGTGGGGTCACCGCGGGTGCAGGAGCGCACGGCCTTGTCGCACCACGCGCGGATGGTCAAGGCCCTGCGCGCGCGCAAGCCCGAGGCGGCCCGGGAAGCGCTGCATGGCGACATCTTTTCGGCCGCCGAGTTCATCATCTCGGCGGGCGTTCTGGTCTCTGCCAATTAAGAAGGCCTGGCCTGCCCGGAGGGAATCGAACCCCCGACCCACAGCTTAGAAGGCTGTTGCTCTATCCAACTGAGCTACGGGCAGAAAACGATGCCGGGGCATTTTCGCACCAATCCCCGGGCGGGCTGGATCAGCGACTGAGTCCCAGCAGCTGCACCATCCGGTTGAGGTCGCCCTCCTCCCGCATGATTTCGGCCATGAGCTCGGGTAGCGGCAAGCGGCCCCAGTTGACGGCGCGTCGAATCAGATACGGCGTGGGGCTGTGGGGCTCGACAGTCGCCAGGTACTCGGCCAGCGCCTCCAGGGTCCGGTAGGCCTCGTCGCGGTGCTGCCAGGTGCCCACCACCACCGGCCCTTGCGGGGCGAGCGGGAGCACCCCGATGTGGGCGTCGTCCGCCGCATGCGCGTCGCCCGGCAGGTCCTGCGTGACCTCGCTGCGCGCCTCACCTGCGCCGCCACCCCCCGGCTCGCGCACAGGCAAGGCTGCGCGCACCTGCGCCAACACCCGCTCCAAGCTGTCCAGCACGGCCTCCAGCTTGCGCAAGGCCGGTGCGTCAGTCCCCAGGTGCGCGTCGAGCGCGGCCGTCAAACCCAGCAGGCTCGCCCGGGCCGCGTCCACCTGTTCGCACCGCAGCGCGACGACCTCGGGCTGGTGCTGGGCCACGTTCGCGAGGATGTCCTCGCGGGCCAAGGCGGACGCGTCGACCTCCGCGCCCTCATGCGCCTCGGGGCCCTGCGCGGCGCCCGACAACTCTGCGGCAACCAGGCGCTCCCAGTCGGCCAGCGTGACCTGTTGCTGTTTGCGCTGGGCCAGCGGCAAGAGACCGACAAACACGCGCAGCGTGTGCGCCATCACGCCATCGAGCCACTCGAAAACCGCCACGCGGGCTTCGTAGTCGCCCCCCTCCTGCGGCGGATCCCTGCGGGGGTACACGCCATCCCAGTGCTGCACCACCAACTCACGCAACAGGGCGAGCCCCCGCGCCAGGCCCGCGATGCCCGCGTCCTGGCGCGTCCAGGACTCGGTCAACCAGGCCGCCAGCTGCAGGTCCTTGCTGCGGCTGCACAGGGCCTCGGTGCAGGCGGCTTCGATGCGGGGCCAATCGGCTTTTTTCAGCGGACGCTCCCACTGCCGCATCGGCAAGCTCGGGTCGTCCTCCTCGCGCGCCAGGCGGATGTCGGTGAACAGGGCGTCGGCGCGGATCGAGACGCCGCAGGGATCCGGACCCGGCACGGGCGCAAGCAAGGCCTGCAGGTCTTCATCCAAGGCGGGCATGACGGGCGGGCTCGAGGTCACGGGGTACTCCATTCGGGGGCGCGAACCGGGAAGCTGCCCGGCCAGGGCAAGGGCGCACGCTTACCGACCGGGCTGATGGACAGGCGCAGGTAGACACGCGCACGCGCCGCCTCAGGGGCCAGCGAGGCCGCCACGCCAGCCGGGGCTAGGGGAAAATCGAAGCGCAGCAGCTGCGCACGCGCATCGGTGCGTGCGGCGCCTTGCGCTTCGCGCTGGGACGACACGAGACTGAGCAAGGCCCAGGGGTCGCTGAAGCGATAGCGAACCTCGCGCGGGTCTTCCACCGCCAGCGCCGACTGGCTGGGCTCGGGCTGCGGGATGACCGGGCCGTCACGCGCCAGCCGCAGGCGCACCTCGACGGGCATGCCGGGCTCCCAACGCAAGGCGCGGGCCGGCTCGCGCGCGCGCAGGGTCTGGGCACCTACCGTGAGGCTCCAATCGATGATGGTGTGACCCTGCTGCTCTTGGGCCATGTTGGCGCGGAACTCGACGCCAATGTCATACCCCGCAGCCGCCTCGGGCTGCGCTGGGTACAGCGGCGCCAGGAACACGCGCACCCGCTCCATCTGCTCGCTGAAGCGGCGCACCGGCTCGCTCATCGCGGTCTGCGCACCCAGCAGGCGCTGTGCCCGCTCAAAGGCCTGGAGTACGGCGGCCGACTCGTCGGGGTCGGCGGGCGGACGGTCCGTGCCCACACCCGCGGGCGCGCGAAACGGTGCGCGCCCGGCCAGCTCCCGGTTGAAGGCCTGCGCGAAGCGGTCCCAGGCAGCGCGGGTTTCGCTCTGACGCAGATCGCGACAGCGATCGGCCAGCCCCGTCTGCAAGGCCACGAGCCGTTCGGCAAAGACATCGCCGACACGGCGCGGCGAGACCTTGACCTTATCCGCGCAGTTCAAGAGGTCGACATCGGCCGCTGTGGTCACCACGAACTGCTCGAGCTGCGCCAGGCTGCTGGCCGGGCTCTTGAGTCGGTAGCGGGCCAGGTCGCTGGTGATGGCGCGCCAGCGCTGCACGAGCAGCCCACTGCCATTGCCCTCCAGCGCGGGCAGCAGGGCCTCGGCCTCGCGCGCCAAAGCGTCGACGAAGGCCTGTTGGTTGGCCGCATAGGCGACCAAGCCAGCCGCATCGCCCGCACCAAAGGCGGTGGGCAGCGGGGCCTTCTCGCCGCCCCAGCTGCGAAAGTCGGGTTCGCGCGGCTGGTAGAAGTCGCCCTGACGCCAGACCTCGTCCACACGACGCAGGCGCACCAGGGCGTCGCGGGCGAGCAGTTGGCTCAGGCGCGCTGCCGCGCCGCGCGCACCCAGCTCGCCCAGGGCGGTGCCAGCGCGCGCCAGCCGCAGCCGGTCGGCCTCGTTGACGGCCGGGGCCGCCGCCGGCGGCAGGAACATGACGGACTGGGCGAGCAGGTCCACCATGCCGTCGGCAATCGCGGCACGCACCATGCCATCCACTTCTTCACGCACGGTCGGGGGGAACTGGGTGAGCAGCTGCGCCTCGAACTTGCGACGCGCATCGGCCAGGGCCAGCGCCTGGTCCAGCTTGGCACGGTCCCAGCTGACCGCCTGACCGGCCCCGGGCTCCGGCAAGCTGCGATGGCCGGGCTTCATATACGGCTGGACCAGCAGCGTCGACAGGGCATCGCGCAGCGCCGCCCGATCGGGCGTGAACGCCCAGCGGGTTTCTTTGTCTTGCCACACCAGCCCCGGGCCCAGCAGCGCCACGCCCTCGGCTCGCAGCGGATCCCACTGACCCCGAAAGCGCTCGAAGGCCTCTCGGGTGAGCCTCTGGACATCGGCCACTGCCGCCGGGCCGACCAGCCCCAGGCCTTGCATGCGCTGCATCAGGCCATCGTGGGCTTGGCCCAACTCCAGGGTGGAGCGTTGCAGCCACGCCCCCTTGCCCGGCACCATGAGGGACTCCTGGCGACGTAAGGCCTCGAGCAGGGAGACCCAGGCCTGCTGCAGGGCGCCGCGCTCGCCGCTGTCGACCTGGGCGGGCAAGGATTTGGCGATGGCGTCAATCGCCTGCTCGGCCCGCATCAGCTCGTTCTTTTCAAACAGACGAGTCTGCAAGGCCCGCATGCCCGCTGTGAAGGTGCAGACCGTCGCGTGCTGGAGTGGCGCGATCGCCAGCGGGGCCCGACTTTGCGACTGCTTGCGCAGCAAAGCGGCGGCGCGATCCAGGTTGGTGCTGATCTCGGCCCCCAGGAACACGCGCACCGCCAGACGCAGGTCATCACCCGAGGCTGCAGCAGGGCCGTGCGCCAGGCGCTCCATGGCGCGCACGCCGCGGTCGAGTTCCTCGAGTCGCCCGGCGAATTCGAGCAGTGCGGCGAATTCGGGCAGGTCCTCCACATTCAGTCCGCTGCGGTGGGCTGCCGCGACTTGGGCACTCCAACCCGGCGGCAGGCTGCAGGTCGATCCCGTGATCAAGGTGCCGGTGGCCGGGTCGGTGGCCACGCCGGTGAGCGCGCTCACCCGCGCGTAGGCCCCCAGGCGCAGCGGCTCCATCGCGTTTTCGCTGAAACCGCGCTCCAGGCGCCGGCGCAGACGCGCCTGCAGATCGTCAAACACGACCCAGGAGCCCGGCATGAAGGCGGCACCGAAGCGCCCGCCTTCGACATGCTCCATCAGGGCCAGGGTCCCCAGTGCGCGCGTGCGGTCACGCGCCGGATCGACCGGCTCTCCTGCCGAGCGTCCGTGCCGATCCAGTTCGTGCACCGCGGCGACGATGTCGGGCGCCAGTTGCGACAGGCGTACGGTGGACACCAAGAGACCGACAGCCCAGACGGTGGGAACCGCCACGGCCGTCCAGCGCAGCGCGCGACCCACCAGGGGGCGCTGCAGCCGCTGCACGCGCGAGGCCCGCACCAGACCGGGCTCGGCAAAGATCTTGTGCTCGAACAGATCCCGCAAGAAGGCCGGCTCGCGCTCGAGTGCATCGGACAGGCTGGTCGGCTCCATGGCCGCCGCAGGCACCCGCGACGCAGACGCTTCTTCCGGCGCGGGCGCGCCCTCCCCCGCTGGCGCCCCCGACGAAGGAGCCAACGACGGATCCGACGATGCAGCCGCCGGCATGGTGTCGCTGCCTGCTGCCGACGCGCCCGATGCAGCAGCCGTCGGCGCGAGCAAGGCCGCGCGCAGGGCCGCTGGCTCGCCGCAGTCGCCCGTGAGGTAGAAGCCGCGGAAAAAGAAAGGCTCGTGGTAGGCGCTGGTGCGCATCAGCTCTTCCACGAACAGCTTCATGCCGCGTCGCATCCTCTCCAACTCGGCGGGGAGCATGAAGTAGTCGGCGCTGTCTTCGCCTGCGGGCTCGAGGGCGCACAGCTCGGCACAGGCGTCCTGCACGTCGCGGGTGATGTCGTCCATGCCGGTGTCGATCCAGGCCGTCTGGAAAGGTGCGCTCAGCTCATAGGGCGAGGACCAACCCAGCATGCTGCGTCGCAGGGTCTCGGGCAGCGCCTGTCCGAAGGCGGTGAAGCCAGACACGGTGTCGCAACCGGTGACCACCAGGTAGACCGGAAACTGCAGGGCGAAGCGGTTTTGGGCCAGCCACAGACGCCGGTGCACGGCCTTGGCGCGGGCGGCCAGATCCAGCCCCGACTGCGGCTCGGCCACCATCAAGGCCTGCACAGGGACCGCGACGACGACCGCATCAAAGGGTCGGTCCGGCCGGTACTTGCGGCACAGACCCAGAAACTGGTCCCAGACATCGGTCCCCAGAGAGCGAGCCTCGTCGGGCGTGCCCAGGTTCGCCCCCTGCAACTGGATGGCCACCCCCTTGTCAAAGAAATTCCAGTGCATGCCGTGGGTGCGCACATCCAACGTGGCATCGGTGCTCAGCGCGCTGGGCAAGCCCGAGGCCACCAAGGGCAGCAGCTGCTCGGTGTCGGCCTCGTGGATGACGAGGGTCCAGCTGAGGTTGTAGCGTTCCGAGCGCGAGGCGAGGTTGGCCTCGATCAGCTCCACCGCCCGGCGGAAGGACTGCCGGAACGAGTCCAGATTCAGTTGGCGCACCGGCGCCGCCCCCGCACCGGCCTTGCGCTCGCGGTCAGCGCCTTGGGCGGCCGCCCACAGCACCAGCGCCAGCACCAACAGGGCGATCAGCAGCAGCGCCAGCAAGGCGACGATGGCCAGATGGTCAGCAAGAAAACTCAGCACGACAGCCCTGCACTTTCTGCCTGCACGACGTCCACCGCCTCGCGCACCGGCCACGATTGCCACAGCCAGAGCAGCTCAGAGACCGCCAACAAGCCCAGCAACACCAACAGAATCAGCACCCACCCCCGACTCAGCCGAGGCAGACGTCGGGCGGCCAGATGCGACAGGGTGCTGGCGTAGGCGCCCGCCGACAGCGTGCGGTCGCGCCCCTGCAGGTCGGGCGCACGCTGGTAGATGAACTGGAAAAGCTCACGCCGGTAGTCGGCAATCTTGCTCAGGGCGGGCGTGTCGCGGTAGCGCCCCTGAAAACCCAGCGAGAGCACGCTCAGGTACAGGCGAGCGATCGGTCGCTGGGCGGGCTCGCGTTGCGACAGGATCTGCTCGATTTCATCAAACACTTTTTCGCCGGCGTTGCTGGTGCGAAACAGCTGGGCCTCGAGCAAGACATGACGCCAGTGCGGTCGGCCCGCCCAGTCGGCATGGATTAACAACTCATCGGCCAGCGCGGCCTTGAGGTAGCGCGCGTGAAACTCCGTGTCGGCGCCCGAGCGGCCCCCGATGCGCCGGGCCTCCAGGGTCTGCAGCTCGATCAGCTGCTCCAGCTGCTTGCTCAGACCTTGGCTGACCGCGGACGCTTCGTCCTCGCGGACCTGGGCCGTCGCGCGGCAGGCCAGATCCAGCACGCGGTAGAAGTCGCGAAACTGTGCAGACGGAAAGTCCACCCCGCCGGCCAGGGTGGTGCCGCGCGATTGCGCCAGCACGGAAGACAAAGAGGAGGTGGTGGCCATAGGGGGGTCTGGATGAGGCGAAACGCGTCGGGCATCAGCCCTTGAGGAAGATCACCATTTCGTGGGGGCGCTGCATGGCGCTGGTTTCGTTGGCGTTGCTGATCACGAGCGCCTGACCGGGGACGATGAAGCTGTCGGCGACGTCGATCCCGAACAAGGTGTAACCGGCGCTCGAGCGCAGGCCGAGCTCGGGGGCGTCCTCGATGGGGCGGCGGGCGGCGCCCAGCACGCGGCGGTCGGACAGCGAGGTCCAGACCGTACGCGAGCCGATGACAGCGCCGGCCATCCAGGCTGCCAGCTCACGCTCGGGCTGGCCGCGCAAGCCGACCACCAGACGCGGCGCCATCCAGGCTGGCTCCAGCGGCAGGCTGAACACGCCGGCATCAAAGTCGAACAAGGCGGTGCGCCACTCTTGGCTGACTTCGCCCACGAAGTCTTCGAGCGAATCGAGCACCGGCCCCAACGCCGCCAGAGGATCGGCCTGCTGCCACGGCGGCGGCAACAGGGGCACCGCGCCCGGGCGCAGGGTGGCCAAGGGGCCCAGCTGTGCGCACAGGGCCAGATAGAGCGCATACGGCGACACTGCCGGGCTACGCAGCAGCGCCTCGAGCACCGGCAAGGCCGCCACCAGGCTGCCCAGACGGGTCTTGCCTTCCAGCAAGGCCAGGCGGTCTTCGAGGCGCGAGGACGGATCCGCGGTTTGCTTGACCAGGAAGGCGGCCTTGCTGCGCATCTGAGCGGCCAGCGCCTGGGCGCGCTGGCGCAAGGCGCTGTCAGGCGGCAGCGCCAGCATTGGCGGTGCATAGGCGCCGCGCTTGAACACCTCGTTGTCCTTGCGCACGGTCATGAGCTGCAAATGCAGAAAGGCCGACGAGGGCAAGGCGCCCGCCGACAGGGCCAGATTCGGCGCCGCGCGGGGGATGTCCACCGGCAGCGCCTCGGACACCTCGTCTTCGACCCATGCGCCCGGCACACCGCGAAAACGCGCAGGCTGACCGACCGCACGCAGGGAACGGGAGCGCCCGATCGTGAGGTACACCGGCACCTCCTCCTGCTCGAGCTGGTCGGCCCAGGGTTTCAGGTCGAGCTCCAGGTCTTGGCCGTGCGCGTCCTGCGTCGACCAGACCACGGCCATGCCGTCGGGCATCACCGCCTCCAGCGCCTGCACCCGCACTCGTCCGTTGGTAAGCAGGCCCTCGTCGATGTCCAGTCGTCGCACGCCCCAGGCCAGGGGCTGCACGGCCAGGTGCTGCCAGGCGATGAGATCGTCGACCCGCGCGCTTTCCTGCTGAAAGTGCTGAGGCGATAGCAGCATGCCCTCATGCCACTGGATGCGATGGGCGGGTGCAGACGGTGAGGTCATGGTGGAGGTCATTTCGGGACATGGACATCGACGCCCTTGAAGCCCTTGGGTCCGAGCTGCAAGAGGTAGCTGTCGGTGGTGGGCTGCAAGCGCTCGCGGTGCTCGCCGGGGGTGGGATAGGCCGCAAAAGCCAGGATGGCCAGCGCCTGCTGGTGGATCTGGGCGGGATCGGTCAGCTGCAGGGTCTGGCCCGGCACCACTTCCACCGAGACCACGCCGAGCGCGTCGGGAAAGGTGCGTCGGGTGTCGTCGCGGGTGGCAAACCACTTGGTCGCCGGCATCGCCGACAGGGTCTCGAGCAGCGCGGCGTCGCGCACGAAGACCAGGTCCAGGGCCACCGGGCTGTTCTGGTTGGCGTCGGCGCTGGCCGCCACGGTCACCCGCTTCCAAGGCGCCGGATGGGCGTGCGGCTTGCCGACGCCCAGCAGATCGGCACCCGCGGCCTTGACCGAGTCGGTGAGCTTGCTGACGGCGCTGCACCCGGCAAGGGCCAGAAGCAGCGCCGGGGTGATCAGGGCCGTACGCGTCCAAGGGAATGCGCAGTGGAAGGTCATGGCGTGAGCGTCCAAGGAGTCGAGCCGGTGTGGCGAATTTGGGGGTCCTGACCGGTGCGCAGGCCGACGCCGACGCCCGCCAGCCAGGCGGTGATGAACGCCAACCCCAGCAGCGTTGCCAAGGCCAGCGCCTGCCGACCGCGCAGCACGAGCGCGTAGCGGGCCACGGCCTGCGGCGTGGGCGTGTCGACGCTTGACGGCAGTTGGGACAGGAGGTCGCGCGCGACCCACGCGAGCAGCGGCGCGACGATCAGCACCGACATCAGATTGCGCAAACCCGCGGTCAGCACTTCCAGCGCCACAAAGGTCGGCAACAAGGCTTCGAACGGCAGCGCCAGCCAGGCCAGCAGCAGGCCCGCAGCACCCAGCAGCCAGCCACTGGCCAGCGCCACGCTGGCCAGTGCCATCGCGGCGCAAGCCGCGGCCACCATCAGGACCTCCAGCGGCGTGAAGGTCTTGCCGTACAGGTGGGCCACGAACACCGTGAGCACCGCCAAGAAGACCGCATCGCCCACCCGCAAAAACGTGGGCAGTATGGGCGCCGCCAACGCCAGCAGGTCGCGGCGAAACCCCAACTGGTTACACATGGCATCGATCAGCGAGGGCACGGCGGCCGCGGGCCCAGTGGAGAACAGCGCGACGACGATCGGCGCACGCAAGGCGACCAGCACCCGCGCGCTGGAGGTCGAGGCGCGGTGCGCCACGGTCATCACCGCGATGAAGACCACCGCCATCACCGACACGACCAGCGGCAGCAAAAAACCCTGCAGCCGCACGATCGTGTCCCGACCCAGCGTGTGCACCACCGATGCCGCCAGCGCGAAGGCAAAGATCGGCAGCAGGCGGATGACCCGCTCGACCAGGATCTCCAGACTGCGCTGAACGCCCTGCGCCAGCGCAAGAAAGGCCCGGTGGCGCTCGCTGGACTGCGCCGCCAGCCCGATACCGAAAAACAGTACCCCGATCAGCGCAGAGGCCAAGGTGCCAAAGGCGAGCGCGCGATACCCGTTGTCGGGGACGATGCGGTCCCAGGGGGGAGCGTCGTCGACGTCCGGGTCGAGCGGCGACAGCGCCACGCCGACACGCGGCTCCACCTGCAAGGCCAGACGGCCCAGCGCCTGCGCATCGTCTAGCGCGAGGCCGCGCCCGGCCGCCCACAGGGTGGCGATCACGGCGCCGAGCAAGGCGAACAGGGCCATGGCCAGCAAGGCGCCCGCCGTGATGGCCAGCAGCCGCCGTGCCGATCCGGGCTGCGCCGTCCATTGCCGCAAGCCGGACCAGACCGAGAGCACGATCAGCGGCAAGCCCACCATGTTCAGCACCGCGATGTAGCCCTGCCCCGCCGCCGTGATCCAGGTCATGGGCAGCGAAGACCACGCGCCGAAGGCAGCGCCCGCGACCAGCGCGATCAGCAGCCAGGCGGGCGAGGACGTCAGCGACGGGTGGCTCATGGGGGGCCCTCCACCTCATGGGAGGCCTGCGCAGTGCCCACATGCGCGATCACCGCCTCGGCCAGCGCACGCGTGCTGTCGATGACGCCCGGTCCCAGGTGCTCGCAGGCCCGGGCCGCCACGGGCAATTCGGTACACCCGAGGATCACCCAGGTCAGGCCCTGCGTCCGGGCCTGCGCCAACACCTGCATCAACCCATCGGCGGCCACCTGACGCTGGCCGGCCTTGACCTGCGCGATGCAGCGATCCACCTCGTCTTGCAGGCCCAGGGCGTCAGCCTGCACCCCTTGCAGTCCGACCGCGCGCAGCGCCTGGGGGTACAGGTCCGAGTGCTGCACACCGCGGGTGCCCAGTACCAGGACCGGCGTACCAGGCGGCAGTTGCAGCCGCTGGGCGCAGGCGCGGGCGATGTGCAAGATGGGCGCCTTCGATCGCGCACTGAGTTGCGCGTGCCAGTGGTGGGCACTGTTGCAGGGGATGGCGATCACATCGACGTCGCTCTGGTTCAACAGCGCGATGCCCTCCAACAGGCCGGGCAAAGGATCCGGCCCCTGCCCCAGGATCGCGGCACTGCGATCGGGTACCTGCGGCAGGAAGGCGGCCAGCACCGGCAGGTGGTCCTGGTCGCAACGGGCCGGGGTGAGCCTGACCAGCTGGTCGAGAAAGTCCACCGTGGCCGCAGGGCCCAGACCGCCGAGAACGCCGACGCGTGGCATCGTCATACCTTCAAGGGCTCGGGGCAGATGACTGCGACCGCAGCGCAATTGCCGATGACGATCAACACCGTGCGGGCGATGTCGCACACCGGCTCCACCGCCACGAACAAGATGAAAGCGGCTTCAAAGGGCAGGCCCAGGTAGCCACTGGTGGTGCCCAGCATCGACAGCGTCACCACCCCGCTGGCGCCCGCCGACGCAAAACCCGCGATGACGGACACCACCGCCACCAGCCCCATCTCCTGCAAGGTCAGCTCGCGGCCATACAGCGCGGCGATGAACAGCGTGGCGCTGATGTAGTACAGGATCGGCCCCGTACGCAGCAGCGAGACGCTCAGTGGCACCAGCAACTCCACGCGCAGGCGGGCGAAGCCCAGCTTGTCGGCCAGCGACTCGATCATGACGGGCATGCACACCGCGCTGCTGCGCGTGACCACCGCCATGGCAAAGGGCGCACGCAGCGCCTCCAGCACCTGGGCCCAGGACTGGCCGCTGCGGCGATGAATCAGCACTGCAGCCATCACCACCAGCAACGCCGCACAGGCGATGAAGGTCAGCACAAAGCCCGCCATCGGCCGCAAGGTGTCGAAGCCACGCTGGCCGATCTGGGCCGCGGCCATACAAAACAAGACCAGGGGCACTGGCAGGTTGAACCAGCGCGTGAGCGTCTGGCAGGCGGTGTAGACCGTCTCCAGCGCATCGATCAGGCCCTGCGACACCCGCCCGGGCACCTGGCCCGCAGCAAAACCGAACAAGAGCGCAAACACCAGCGCCTTGAGTGCCTCGCCCTGAGCGAAGGCGGCGAACACGTTGGAGGGCACCAAGACGCCGAGCACCTCGCGCAAGGAGACCTCGCCCGAAGACTCGGTGTCGGACTCGTTGGCGCGCAGCGTGACCTGCGCGCTGCTTTGGCGCACATCGCTGCCGATGATGCGACCGAAGGCAGCACGCGTCTCATTGGGCAAGTCGGCGCCGGGCGCAGCCAGGTGCGCACCGACCAGGCCGACAGCCGCCACCACAGCGGCGAAAACCCCAAACACCCAGATCACCCGCGCCAGCGTGCGCGAGGCGCCTCCCTCGCGAAACAGGTGCTGCAGGCTGAAGATCACCGCCGACACCATGAAGGGCAAGACGATCATCTGCAGCAGGTCCACATAGACCACGCCCACCACCCCCAGGCGGCTGGCCCACTGCGGCTGCCAGGCGCCCACACCCGCGCCGGCGAGCAGGCAGGCCAGCACCAGCCAGGGGTTCAAGGCCAGGCGGTACAGACGGGCGGTCACAGGGGTGGCGGTGTCGGTCATGGGGTGCTGGGCCTCAGCGCAACTCGTTGAGCAAGGTATCCACCGTGAGCTTCTCGACGCGCTGGTCGACAAACTTGTTCACGAACGCCAGCAGCGTCGGGTTGCGCACCCCCACCGCGATCGCCAGGTGGTCGGTCAGGTCCTTGAGCGTGACGGCGCGCAGCGTCAGCGCCAGGCTCGGATCGGCCTTGAGCAGGCGCCGCACCTCGAACTCATCGCGGTAGGCGCCCGTGACCTGGCCACGCCGCACCGCCTCAACGGCGGCCTCCCAGCTCGGATAGGGCACGATGCGCGCCAGCGGGAAGTGGCGCGGGGCGAAATCGCTGAAGGAGGAATTGGCAATCACGGCCAGCGCGCCCGTGAAGTTACGAATCGCCCAGGCCAGCGGTCGATCGCGCAGCAGCTTGGCGAACTCGACCCGATGGAGGATCAGGGCGTGACTCAGACTCAGGTACGGCGTGGAAAAGTGCACCGACAAAGCGCGCGGCAGGGTGTGCGAGAGCTTGCTGATGCCCAGGTCGGCGTCGCCGCGCGCCACGCTGTCCACCACCTGGTTGAACGACGCGGGCGAGCGATCGATGCGCAGCGCCACTTTCAATTCGCCCGCCAGTTGTTCGGCCATACGCACGTCGGTTCCCACCAACTGCCCGCCCTGGGTATGGAAAAAAGGCGGGCTGTCGGTGGCGGCCATGGCCACCACCAATTGGCCACGCGCCAAGATCGCACCCACCTCGGCGGCCACCAGTTCGCCGCGTGCCAACCGCACCATCGGCCCTTGCGCGCGTACGGCCCCAGACGCCGCCAGCCCCCCGAGCAGCAGGCCAGTGGCCAGCGTCAGACCTTGACGACGCCGCAGGTTCATCGCGTGGCCTCCGGTCGGTCCGTCCGCGCCGGGGTTGACGCGACCGCGGCGGGCGCGGGCGCGGGCAGCGTTGTCGCAGCAGGTGCGGCGGACCGCGCAGTGGCGGGCGTGGCCATCAACTGCCCCATCTGGACCCCGAGCAGAAACAACACCCCCAGCAAGGTCAGGAGGCCGAGGCTGCCCAGAAGCACCAGACGGGGCGTGAGACTGAAGCGGTATTCCATGGGAGGTACTCCTGCGGGGGTCAGGGAATGGCCACCGTGAACTGACCCGCCATATCGATGCCGATCACACCGCCCCAGTTACAAGACAGCTTGGAGCTGTTGTTCAAGGCGGGCTGGTTGCCAATCTGGACGGTGGGCGATCCTGGCGACCAGGGCGCGCTGGTCACCGGGAGGCAGGGCATGGGCACCAGGCTGCCCATGGCGGCGGCGGTCGCGGCGGCCACCATGGGGTTGCCCATGGAGCGACACAGACCAAACGGCAGCACGTTGACCAGCGGCTTGTTGTCCATGATGTTGGCGGCGGGCGTGCCGGTGTAGACGTTGTTCAAGGGCAGCACCACCAGGGTGGACGGCGCAACGCCGAAGGAGCAGCGGGTCATGGCGCCCAGACAAACTTGTTGCCCCATCTCAACCTCCTCGCACCCAGCGACGCAGCCGATCGAGCAGGGACTCGGAGCCGTCGGCTGCTGTCGCCGTGGCACCGCCCGAGGTCTGCGACCGCACCGTCCCCCGCTCGGGCACACCCAGTCGGTAGTGAATCTCTTGCAACAGCTCGCCGCGCGGACCGAAGCGGCGCAGCGGACCGTGCAGACGGTTGGCGCGGTAAGTGCAGGACTGCAGCACCGTACCGTCCGGGGCAAAGTCGGTCGACTCGCCCTCGAGCAAGCCGCCCTGGTAGTGCGCCAGCCGCACGCGCTGCCCTTCATGGAAGTACTCGCAAGGCCCGGCCAGTCGGCCCGCGATGAAGTGCAAGCGCGCCGTCGGTCGACCCACTGCATCAAAGCACTGCGCCGGCCCGTGCAACTGGCCCTGCGCATAGTGCTGCTGCGACACGCATTCGCCGTCGACAAACACGCGCATCACCCCGTGCAGTCGGCCCGCCTCGTAGTGGCAGGTTTGCGCTGGTGCGCCCGCGGCATCAAGCACCGACAGCGGCCCGTGCAGACGCCCTGCACGGAAATTGGCACGCAGCCGCTGCGCGCCCTCGGCCATCACCTGCTCGAAAGGCCCCTGCACCACACCGCCTTGCAGCGTGCAGGCCAGCGCAGTGCGTCCCTGGGGGTCGAGTTCGTACACCTGCATGCTCAATTGACCTTCACCATGGCGCCCTTGAGCGTGAGCACCGCGCCGGCCTCGACCGTCTGGGTCGCATCGGACTTGCTGTTGATCACCGGCGCCGCGATATCGACCTGCACCGCGGCCTGCTGCAGCATCTTGGCGCCCGCCTTGGCGCTCAGGTTGGTGCCCGCCTGCGTGTTCAGGTCTGTACCGCTCTTGAGGGTCAGCGCGGTCCCAGTCTGCAGCAGGCCGTCCGCGCTGGTCTTGAGGGTCAGCGCGCCCCCGACGGTGATCGTGAGCTTGCCGTCCACCTTCAGCTCGTAGTCGCCGCTGACCGTGTGGTGAAACGCGGCGCGGCTGGTGTGGGTCTCATCGTCGCCCACATCGACCGTTCGCGTGCCCTTGATGGTGTGGCTCTCCTTGCCCTTTTTCAGCTCCAGGCTGCGGTCGCCCTCTTCCAGCACGTGGGTCTGCCCGCCTTTTTTCAGCGTGGTGGACAAGGCGTTCTCGATCTCCACGCTCATGTCCTTCTGGGCATGCAGATAAAAGAGCTCGGCGTCCTTCTTGTCCTCCAGCCGCAGCTCGTTGCCCGCCTGCCCCTGCTTGGACGAGCGGGTGCGCAGCACGGTCTGGGTCTGCGCGCCGGGCAGGTCCACCGGCGGTGCGTTCTCGCCGTTGTAGACACAGCCTGTCACCAGCGGGCGCTGCGGATCGCCCTGCAGGTAGCTGACCACCACCTCTTGCCCCACCCGTGGCAGGACCAGCGCGCCAAAGCCGTTGCCGGCCGCCGACTGCGCCACCCGGATCCAGGTCGAACTCTGATCGTCGCCCTTGCTTTGGCGGTCCCAGGGAAACTGCACCTTGATCCGACCGAACTTGTCGGTCCAGATCTCCTCGCCCGAGGGCCCGACCACCCGTGCGGTCTCGCAGCCATGCGCGCGCGGCAGCGGCGTCCTCAACAGCGGGCGAAAGTTCACGCTCGCGGGAAAGGCCTCGAAGGCGCTGACATAGCCGTCATCGCGCGCCCGATGCTGCACACGCTGGAGCACGTAGGCCGTGTTCAGCGCGGACACGAAGTGGTCCGTCAACGTGAAGCGGGTGCCGGCGGCGAGCGCGTAGGCATAGCTCTGACCCCGCAGGATCTGCGATTGCACCTGATCGGCCTCAACCCGCACACACGCGCGCGCCGCACCGGCTGACACGCTGGCGTGCCCCGTCGCGAATTCGTAGAACTGGCCCGCACCTGCCGACGCGGCGTGGCTGCCCGCCAGCGAGGTGCTGGGCTTTTGAAAGTCGTAGTCGTCGGCGGTGGCTTGCTTGAGCGCGAGGCGCTTTTCGCGCTCGAAGCGAGTCACCGCATCCAGCGGCTGGCTCTCGCTAGAGGGTGGAAAAAAGCGCAAGCTCGCGGCGTTGGCGCAATCGGCAAACGCCGAATTGGCATCGGCCAGCACCATCGTGTGGCCGCTGGCAGCATACGTGAAGTAATAGAAGATCCCCGCCTGCTCCATCAGGCGCGAGATGAAGTCAAAGTCGGATTCGTCGTATTGAACGCAGTACTCCAGGGCCGCATAGGTCTGGCTCAGTTTGGCGCTGAAAGCGACCTGCCCTTGCTGCAAGACCGACTTCACGATCGCATCCACCGACTGCGCCTGAAAGATGCGTCGGTCCTGCGACAGGCGCAGCAACGATAGGCGTGGCTCCACCAGCGCCTCGTAGGTAGCGAAATCTCGGTCAAAGCCGCTGTGTGCGAAGCGACTGCACAGACCATGCAGGTAACGCTTGGGGCCACCGGGCGTCTGCACCGTGATGGCGATGTTCTGGCCGACGATGTCCGCCGGATCCAGACCCGGGTTGCCCGAACGCAGCGTGAGCGTGAAGCGAAACGGCTCGCTCAGACCCTCCTGGCCGTCCAGGGCGTCCACCAACAGATCGTTCGCGCCAAAGGGCGTGGACACCGTCACCGCGCGGGCCGCTTGCGTGTAGCCGGTCCTCATGCGCCGCCCCCTGGCGGGCCCACCGGCGCGTCATGAAATGTGTAGGCGAACTGGCCATCGGCTGCCAGGGTCATGTGCACGGCATCGAAAGGCCGTTGCTCGCAAATGCGCTCAAGCACCTGCGCAGACAGTTGGGGCAGCACCGTCTGGGTCAGGATGAAATCGATGTTGCGCGCACCCGAATCCACCTCGGTGCAGCGGGCGGTGATGCCGGCGCTCACACGATCGTCCCAGGTGAAGGTGCTGCGGTGGTTCTCCGCGAAACGGCGCGCCAGATGTCCGAGCTTGAGATCGACGATGCGGCGCACCTGGGTATCTCCCAGCGGGTAGTAGGGCACCAGCACCAACCGCCCCAGAAAGGCCGGACTGAACTGGCGCATCAGGTGCGGGCGCAGCCGCGCCACCAGTTCGGCCGGGTCCGGCCGCAGGCCACCCTCGCAGGCCTGGGTGATCACGTCCTGCGCCGCGTTGGACGTGAGCAGGATGATGGTGTTGCGGAAGTCGATGCTGACGCCCTCGCCGTCCTCCATCGACCCCTTGTCAAACACCTGGAAGAAAAGCTCCAGCACGTCGGGGTGGGCTTTCTCCATCTCGTCGAGCAGCACCACGCTGTAGGGCCGCCGGCGCACCGCCTCGGTCAGCACCCCGCCCTTGCCGTAGCCCACATAGCCGGGCGGCGCGCCCTTGAGGCTGGAGACCGAATGCGCCTCCTGAAACTCCGACATATTGATCGTGATCATGTTGCGCTCGCCGCCATACAGCGTGTCGGCCACCGCGCAGGCGGTCTCGGTCTTGCCCACGCCGCTGGGCCCCACCAACATGAACACGCCCACCGGCTTGCCCGGATCGTCCAGGTCGGCGCGGAAGGTGCGTACCCGCCGCGCGATCGCATCGAGCGCCGCGTCCTGGCCCACCACGCGCTCGGCCAGCGTCTCGCGCAGGTGCAGCACGGTGTGGATCTCGTCGGCCATCATCTTGCCCACCGGAATCCCGGTCCAACCCGAGATGACATCGGCTACCGCGTGCGCGTCGACGTACACAGGCACCAGCGGCTCGTCCTCCTGGATCGCCTCCAGGCCTTTTTGCAGCCGCTGCAACTGCGCGGCGTGCGAGGCACGGTCCTCGGCTTCGGCTGCAACGACCTGCGCGCCGGTAGCGATCGCGCGGCGCAGCGCCAGGATCTCCTGCACCGCGCTGCGCTCCTGGGCCAGCTTGGTTTGCAACTGCGCCTGCCGGGCCTGATGATTCGCCAGGGTCTTTTCCAGATCGCGGATCTCCTGGGCGCGGTCTTCGCCACGCGCATGGGCCTGGCGCGCCAGCCGCAGGTCCTCGCCCGCCAGCGCGATTTCGCGACCCGCCGCCTCCAGCTGCCAGGGCTCGCCCGTCAAGCCCACCGCCACCCGGGCGCAGGCGGTGTCCAGCACGCTGATCGCCTTGTCCGGCAGCTGCCGCCCCGAGATGTAGCGGTGCGACAGACGTACTGCGTCCTGCACTGCGGCATCCAGGATCTCCACCCCGTGATGCCGCTCCAGCGTCGCGGTCATGCCCCGCAGCATCTCCACCGCCACTTCGGGCACGGGCTCCTCCACCTTCACCACCTGAAAGCGCCGCGCCAGCGCCGGATCGCGCTCCACGTATTTCTTGTACTCGGCCCAGGTGGTGGCGGCAATAGTGCGCAGCTCGCCGCGTGCCAGCGCCGGTTTGAGCAGGTTGGCCGCATCACCCTGGCCCTCGGCACCACCCGCGCCAATGAGCTGGTGGGCCTCGTCGATGAACAAGATGATGGGCGTGGCCGAGGCCTTCACCTCGGCGATCACCGACTTCAGACGGTTCTCGAATTCGCCCTTGAGGCCCGCGCCCGCCTGCAGCAAACCCAGATCCAGCGTGCGCACCGCGACACCGGCCAGCGCGGGCGGCACCCGGCCCTGCACCACGCGCTGCGCGAAGCCCTCGACCACGGCGGTCTTGCCCACGCCCGCCTCGCCGGTGAGGATGGGGTTGTTCTGGCGACGCCGCAGCAGGATGTCGATGATCTGGCGGATCTCCGCATCGCGCCCGCGGATCGGATCGACCCGGCCTTCGCGCGCCTGCGCGGTCAGATCGATGGTGAACTGGTCCAGCGATGGCGTAGCTGTGACGCGCGCGGCACGGGCCTCGGGCATGCGCGCGGCGTGGCCGCCGAGCGAGCCGCCCGCCGGATCGCTGCTGCCCGTGGTGGCACCGGGCCCTGTCGTCGCCACGGGCGCGCCCGCACCCGTCGAGGGCGCGGCACCGCCCGCATCCTCCGATGAAAACGCCAACAGACCGGCCAGCTCCTGCCGCAAGGGCTCACGCGGGATCTCCAACAACGCCGGCGCCATCTCCAACAGCAGCCCGCGCAGGCTGTCGACCTCCAACAACGCCAGCAGCACCGTCCCCGAGCGCACCTGCTGCTGCCCCAGCAGCATGGCGCTCAGTAGCCAGGCCTCCTGAAAAAGAGGGGCGAAATGCGGCGACAGCGCCGGCGTGCGCCCGTTACCGCGTTTGAAGCGGTCCATGCTTTGCTGCAGCTGCGTCGCCACAGCTGCAGGGTCTAGGGCAAAGCGTTGCAAGACCTGCTGCGCGTCAGGCGCGGGCTCTTGCAGCAGCGCCATCAGCAGGTGCTCGAGTTCCACGTTGTAGTGGGTGTGCTTGACGCACAGTTCGGCCGCCTGGCTCATCGCCCGCTTGCAGGTGGGGTTCAGGCGTGACAACAGGGTGCGGATGTCGATGTCCATGCGTCGGTCCTAGGCCCCCAAAAGGAAACGAGGCGGCTGCACGCTCACCGCCTGGGCGCCCGCGTCGCGCTTGCGTGCAGGCCCGCACAGCCAGGTCGCCAGACCCAGTCGCGGCGGCAGGCCGGCGCCCGCATCGCCGCGTGTGCACAGGCGGGTCGGCGGGGCATCGGCGATCGCCACCTGCAACTGCACCCGCAGGTCCTGCTGCAGGTGACGGCTCACGAGCCAGGCCAGCAGACCGTGAGTGGCCCCTCCCGGCAACAGACCCTCAACGACATCGGCACGCAAGGGGGGCGTCGACAACGCGATACCTGCGCCTGGGTCCCAGGCCCGCGCGCCCAGCGCCCGACCCATGCCCGAGCCGCCGCGCCTGCCGGGGTCCGGGCCCGCCAAGCGCGCCCGCGCTTCGTCGGCCAGCGGCCACCAGGCGCCCACAAAGGAGCGGCCGGTGAACGTGATCCCGAGACGATCGCGCAGCAGCGCCAGCAGCGAGGCCATCGAGCGCGGCGCCGCGCCTTGCAGGCCCGCATGGCGCAACCAGGCCCGCTGCCCCTTTGGACCGCGTGCGCCCTCGGCGCGTCCGAGCCCACTGAGCGCGTCCAGGGCGCGCAGCGGCGGCGCCGCTTGCACCTCGCCTGCGGCCAGCGCCACCCGATGCTTGCGGCGACTGCGATACAAGAACCCGAGCAGCCGCTGCTCGAAGATGTCGCCAAACGCCAGACCGGCGCCCTCCCCGCGACGTGCCGCCTCCAGCAGCATCTCGGTATAGGCCAGGGGCAAGGGTCCTTGCGCCCCGCCCAGCGCCATCACCGCCGACGACAGCGTCAGCGCGGGGCCGGGCCGCTGACTGGCACGCACGGCGTGGATGTCGCTGGCGGGAAAACCCAGACGGGTGTGTCCTGCCAAGCGCACCGCTTCGTCCAGTCCCAGCGAAGTGCCCACCGGCCTGCGTGCGGGCTGGGATCTCTCCAGCACGTGCAAGGCCTGGAACAGGTCAAAGGCCTCGGGGTTTTGACAGAGACGTTCGATCAGATCAGGCATTGGCGTCCTGTCATGGGGGGCCAGCGCATCACTGTCTCACCGCCTTGGCGCAGCGAGAGACGAACAAAGGAATTGGCACTGGTATAGAGCGCAAAGAACCGTGACAGCACGCTGGCCAGTACCAAGGGCGAATTGCCCACAAAGGCCTCGGGCTCGATGTCCAGGGTCACGTCGGTGCCCCGGCAGTACCCGCCCCAGGCCTGCGGCCCCACGCGGGCGGTGGCCGCAGCGGCCTGTAGGCCCTGAATCCCGCGCACCTGAGCCTGGTCACGCGCGCTCTCGCCCGCAAACAGCATCAGCATCTGGCGCAGGGTGTGAACGCCGTTGGTGCCGTCGACCAGCGAGCGGTGATTCAAACGCAGCAGCGAGACCAAGGCCCACAGCGCCTGGCTGCCCAACGCGGGATCGCGCGGGGCGCTGGGCGTGTACAGCGCACAGATGCGGGTCGAGGTCGAGACGCCCTGACCGAAAAAACGCGCGCCGGGCAAGAGCTGTTCGGCCAGGCGCCGGTTGGTGCAAAGCAGCTGCGCGTACACGACCGGCTCGGGTGGCACGGCGCGCACGTCGTGGCGATCGACGAAACCCAGGTACACGTCGGTGCCAACGATGCCCGGGCGCAGACTCATCTCGCGGCGCATCGTCCAAAACAGTTCGGTGGCATCCACGTCACCATCCGGCTCGGCATAGACGCTGGGAATCACCTGGGGGCGATCGGCCTGGGGGTCCGAGGCGATCACCGCCTGCACGGAGTGGACCTCGGTGTGCGCATCGCGCAGCCGATCGGGTATCAGCAGGTACTCCTGATGGCGATGGTCGATCACCAGGGGTTCGCTGGTCAGCGCAAACAGGTTCACCGCCGGCACGCAACCGAGCACGAAATTCTCGGCGGACAGCAACGACAGCACCCGCGCGCTGCGGTTGAACACCAGCCGCAAGGAAAAGCCTGTGCCTGCGCCCAGGTGGCCCCGCAGGCCCTGGATATCGAAAAACTGAAACTTGCGCGGAAACGCGAAGTACTCCTGCAGCAGCCCGTAGGCCGGGTGCGCGTGCGCCGCCTGCGCCAGCACCTCCTGCCCCTCATCGAACCCCACCGGCACCACGCACTGCGCCCCCAGGTTCATGCACGCCCCCTCGGCGGACAGCAGCTGCACCTGCTCCAGACCGGTGACCAGCAGCTCGTGCAGCGGCATGGTGGTGAGCAGGTCACCGCCTAGATGCAGCCGCAGGCTGTCCAACTCCAGCTCGCGGGCCTCGACGCCGCGCTCGCATTGCAGATCCAGACGCAGCGTGCGGGCATCCTCCAGCCGCACCTGGTCCACGCGCAGCGGCCATAACGTCAAGTCCCAGGCGGTGCGCATGCGGCAGGTCTCACCGCTTTGCGCCGTGGTCGACAAGGCGGTGCCCCGCGCGACGCGCAGCCCGGACGTGACCTTACCCTGCGACGGGTCCAGCGTCATCTGCATCACGGTCATGGCTGCGACGGGCTGCGTCAGACTCGGACACAGGTTGTCCAGCAAGCTGGTGGCCACTGCAGGAAACTCGCGATCCAGATCGCGGTGCACGCGCGCCGTCAGAAACGCCACCGCCTCGATCAAGCGTTCGATGTGCGGGTCGGGTGACTCGGCGCTGCTCAGGTCGAGACGGCGCGCCACTTTCGGGTAGCGACTGGCGAAGTCGCCGCCCTGCACGCGCAAGTACGCCAACTCGCGGCGGTAATACTCCAGAAGATCGTCTTGCGTGTTCATGCGCAATCCACCCGCAGGGTGTCCGCGTCGTCCAGGACGACCGCGAACTCCACCCGCTGCCCTGAGGACGCAGCCAGGACCGATGCCTCCACCGTCAGGCGCGCGCGCACCGCATCGGCCGGATCGCGCCACGCCTGCACCCGCACATCGATCAGCCTCGGCTCGAACAGGCGGATGCCGTGCTCCACCAACTGCGACACCCCCTGCAGGTCTGCATCCGATTGCGGACACAGACCGAGCAGGTCCGGCAGGCCGTAGTGCAGCACCGAGCCCTCGCAAGCCAGGAACTGCGCACGGCTCAGACCGTTGCGGGTATTGAGCAGGCGCAGCAACTCGCGCCGCAGCGAGTCGCGCAGGTCCCCGGCGACGGGGGTCTGCTTTTGCGCGGGCACCGAGTCCGCTGCGCACAGGCGATCGAAGAAAAGCATGCGGACGGCGAAAGGAAGCGACGAGACGCTTGCCGATACCTCAGTCGGCCTTCATCTCCTCCAGGCTCCAGTTCCAGGTGCCGGTTCCCTTGGCCGTGGAGTCCGACTGCTGCTGGGTGTAATCGCACTTGAGCGCGGTGAAATTGATCGAAAACGAATCCGACGGAATGCCGCCACCGCCCGAGGTGCTGATGTTGGAGATCATCGCGTTGGACATCTGGTAGGTCAGGAAATTCATGAACTTGCCGTTCTCCACCCGACCCACATACAACTTGGCGGTACCCAGTTTGCTGCCCTGCGAACACGCCTTGTACATCTCGGTGGTAGCGAGATCCGACATCTTCTGCAGCGACATCTCGGAGAAGACGGGCCGGCCCGCGGTGCGCTCGGTATTGGAGATATCGCCCTGCAAGGGGATCGACACGCTGTGGGAATAACTCAGAACAATGATCTTGTCGGCGTAGCCGGTGATCTGGCAGTTTCCTTTGATGGTGCTGCCCAGATCGAGAATAAGTACATCAGACATGTGTGAGCTCCAGAAGAGGTTCAGCCTGCGGCGGCAGGCAGTTGCGCCACGAGACGGATCGAGGTGGTGAGTTCTTCCATCTGGAAGTGCGGCTTGAGGAACACGGTGGCGGAATAGGCGCCGGGCTTGCCCGCCACCTCGGTCACATCCACACGGCCTTCAGAAAGCGGGAAACGCGCCTTCTCGCCTTGGGTGGCGTTGGGGCTCAGAAGCACGTAGTCACTGAGCCAGTTATTCAGGTAGTTCTCGACGCCGGCGCGCGTCTGGAAACTGCCGATCTTGTCTCGCATGATCACCTTGATGTAGTGGGCAAAGCGCGAGGCCGCCAGCACATAGGGCAAGCGCGAAGACAGCGCCGAATTGGAATTGGCGGCATCCAGGTTGTAGGTCTTGGGCTTGTTCACCGTCTGACCGCCGAAGAAGGCGGCCACGTTCGAGCCCTTGGCATTGACCGCGGCGATGAAGCCCAGGTCATTGAGCTCTTTTTCGCGACGGTCCGTGATCGTCACCTCCGTGGGGCACTTGAGCGCCACATCGCCCTCGTCGGTCTGGAAGGTGTGGGCCGTCATGTTTTCCACCTTGCCGCCGCCTTCCACGCCGCGAATCGCGGTCGTCCAGTTGTACTTGGCGAAGGCATCGGTGATGCGCAGACCCATCTGGTAGGCCGCATTGGCCCACAGGTACTTGCTGTGGTCCTTGCCGTCCACGTCCTCTTCAAACCCGAAGCTCTCCACCGGATTCGTTGCGGCGCCATAGGGCAGGCGCGCGGCATACCGAGGCAGGACCAGGGACACATAGCGCGAGTCCTCGGAGTCGCGAAAGCCGCGCCAGGTGGTGAGTTCGGCGCTGTCGAAAATCTTGGACATATCGCGCGGCATCCCCAGCTCGGTGAAGCTGCTCATACCGAACATCGAAGGACTGGCCGCCGCGATAAAGGGCGCGTGGGCCACGGCAGCCACCTTGGAGATCCGCTGCAGCAGCGCGATGTCCTGCGGGTGCCGGCCGAAGGTGTAATCGCCAATCAGCAGCGAGTACGGGTTGCCACCGAAGGTGCCGTACTCCTCTTCATAGACCTTCTTGAACAACACGCTCATGTCGTAGTCGACGGCGGTCTCCAGGTCCTTGAGCAATTCCTTCTTTGACGCGTTCAGCAGCCGCAGCTTCAGCTGAGGCCCGGTCTCGGTGCCAAAGACCATGTCATGCAGCCCGCGCCAGGACGCCTCCAGCGCCTGGAAATCGCCGTGGTGCAAGATGGCATTGAGTTGATCGGTGAGGATCTTGTCGATGTCGGCGACACGCTCGTTGATCATGGCGACCACCCCTTTGTCGGGTGCGGTCTTCATGCCTTCGTCAAGGATCTGGGTGGCGAACTGCCCCAGCAGCTTCTTGGCGTAATCGCTTTGCGATGGCTCGACGGCCATCTTGCCTTCCTGGACGATGCGATCCAGGAGGCTCAGTTCTTCGGTGGCGGTGGCGGCACCACCGGCGACGGCTTCGGTTTCAGTGGACATGGCGTAAACCCTTGATGCGTTGGATCGGAAACAGATCAGGCCGGCGCAGCGGCGGCTTCCTCAGCGCCTTTGAGCGACTTGAGGTCTTCGGTGTTTTGCAGGATGTTTTCCAGCAGGGCGTCGAGCTCGTCGTTGCCATCGAGCTTGGCCAGCAGGTCACGTAGCTGCTGGCGCGCCTCGAGCAGCTTGGCCAGACGCGGGATCTGGCGCGCGATCGCCTCAGGGTGAAATTGATCGAAGTCGTTGAACTTCAATTCGACCTTCAGATTGCCCTCGCCCTTGAGGGTGTCGGGCACCGACAGATCCAGGCGCGGCGCGATCTTGGCCATCACCTGGTTGAAGTTGTCACGGTCGATCTCGACGAAACGCCGGTCCTTCAGTTTGGGTGGCGGCTCCAGGGGCTGGCCGGACAGATCGGCCAGCAGACCGACCACGAGCGGCAATTCCTTTTTCTCGACGGCATCGCCGATTTCCACGTCATAGGTGATCTGAACGCGGGGCGGGCGGTTTCGGCCCACCCATTTTTGGAGACTGTCTGACATGCGTGTCCTTCAAAAGATCGGGTCTAGGTAAGACGGGCCATGCCCGGGCCTACGAATCAGGGGCGCTCCGTCACTTCGCATCGCCATCGATACAACGGCAACAATGCGTAATTCATACTAGTTCAGTTTTCTGCAAGGTACAACCTTAGTAGTTATTTTTCACATTCCTATTTGGGCGCCTGTATGTTTGAACGGGCTCACGCGCGCGCGCGGGCGGCACAGCCCAGGCGCGCATAAGACGCCGGTAATTCGATGCAGGGGAAGGTGGGAAGCGGGCGAGCGCCCAAGAAAAAACCCGCCTTGAACAAGGCGGGTTTTGATGAATGGTCGGAGCGATAGGATTCGAACCTACGACCCTCTGGTCCCAAACCAGATGCGCTACCAGACTGCGCTACGCTCCGATGACGAGATTGTACGGGCCGCTACACGCCCACAGCGTGGAATCGTGCGGGGGAGCGCCTGCCATCGACCAAGGGTTAGCCATGTGCAAGGCAGGACGGTCGGTCGGGCAGAATCACCAGCGGAAAAACGACTGACCGAAGGAGACTTGCATGACCTCACGCCGCCTCGTCCTCACCCGCGGTGCCGCCCTTGTCGGCGCTGCTTCCACCAGCTTGCTGCTGCCCTCCATCGCGCGGGCCCAGAGCAACAAACTGCGTGTGGGCCTGATGCTGCCCTACACCGGCACCTTCGGCCAGATCGGCCAGACCATCGAGAACGCCTTTCGCATGGCCCTGGACGA
>Ga0315902_10000532_pt1 | contig 63959 bp, 56 predicted proteins | sample LakEriMetagenome_9_FD_203523 | JGI IMG/M metagenome (GOLD analysis project Ga0315902, IMG submission 203523) | Freshwater fungal communities from buoy surface, Lake Erie, Ohio, United States - Buoy 12 MA117 | ecosystem: Environmental > Aquatic > Freshwater > Lake > Lake biofilm | place: USA... | reverse complement strand
TAGCTTTTTCACACCGCACACAAAGACATTGTCAGCTCGTCCCTCATGCCAAAGACTTTGTTTTATCCAATCCAAATCAAAAACCTCCTGCGCAGAGCTCCGTCGATGTGCCAGTCCCTTGTGCAACTTGCAGAGGTCATTCCCACTTCCTCTGGTCGTTCTTCATATCCCCCTTCGGCGCTAACTCGCAGTCGGCTCGCGCCCTCACTTCAGTCAGCCATTCCGTCGCGCTACATGGCTTCCTTTCGTTTTTTCCAACGCTGGCTCAAGGCTGTTTTACCTTTTTATTTTAAATTATTAAAAAGTAATAGAATAGGTCTTAATTACAAATGCTCCAACTTTGTTTATTGTGAGTTGTCCCTTATTATTAGGTTTAACATTAAAAGTATATGGTGCGTAATATTTAAGCTTCCCTGATTTTAGTTTTTTTGCTGGAATTACTATGTAACTTCCAGGGGTCAAATTATTAAATAATAAATCTTTTCCTGGGGAAGCCTCTCCTAAAGGCTGTTTGTATAAGTTACAAAACACCATATTTTCTTCTGTCGAACTGAAAACATAACTACCTGTTGGCAAAGTGTAATTTGTATTGTTATATTCTGTTTTTGAATACTCTCTGATAATTGCAAATGCATCACAAGGGTATAATAATTTAATATAATCTATTCCTACGTTATATGCTTGATAAATATTAAAGTCATAATCAACAGCTACCTTATATCCTTCCAAAAATGCACAAGTTCTCTCTTTTGGAGTTCCATGATGATCAGGATCAAAATAATCAAAGTCTCCTAAATCAAAAAACTCATCAGCGAAAGAAATCAATTTATCCTTCGTTATAAGCCCATTTTTTCCAATATAAAAACCAGCTAAAAAATCCGCATGTAATTCTGGTTGTTTTCCTTCACTCCAGTATTCAAACATACCATTAATATCTTGCAATGCATGCGCAAATTCATGTGCCATAACAGCTTTATAAACTTCATTAACATATTTACTATTTTGACGAGCATTTAGATCAAAATTAATATACTCGTTTCCTGTAACAATTGTTTTTGAATTTGGTAAATATGCAGGCCAGCCGTCGCTGTATTTTAAAGTTACATCCAAATTAAAGAATCTTTCCATTGTAACAAATTCATTATTAATTAGATTCATCATATTGGGTGAAAGAGTGCTTGAAATTGAATTTGAATAATTAGAAGTTAAAGACTTCATGCAATATCCACCTTTTGAAGAGTTTATTTCATTTGAACCTTTCTCGTCCTTATCGATGTTGTTTTCGTTATAGTCTTGCGTTTTAACTGGATCTGTTTTAGTATTCTCAACAATTATTTTTACAGGCACCAACTTTTCCATTTGGCTCATTAAATCTGCGTAATCTTCAAGCTGAAATCCATTCTGCTTTGCCCATAATTTTTCTTCTGCTATTTTTCTTTTATTTGCATCAAAGATTTCGGATAAAACTTTGGTATCCTTTAAACTTATTTCTTTTGACGATGCTTTTAAACTCAAGTAAAAATTGTTATCATACAATACGTCATTTCTATTCAGAAAGCCTGTTATTCCGAAAACCTTTACCTTAAACATTCCGTTATATTTATCAAAAGCTGCATAATCTAAAAACTCAACATTTTTGTGAGCAGGAACTTTTCTTAAAACTTTCGTTGGTTCAATTGAATTTTCTTTTAAATCTACTTCCGAAGATGTAGTTAAAATTAATTGTGCGTTAAGGCTGAAATTTGCTATTAATACAACAAACAGTAAATAGTGCTTTGAAATTTTCCACATATAGCTATCTAGTTTTTAATTACATTTTATCATATATTATTCAAAAATAACAATTAATTTAAATTAAATTAAGAACTATCTCTTTAGTGACTACAATAACTTCCTACTGTTGCGGTGAATACATTCCCCCTTTTTCTCAAAAGGTCATGTATCACATCAATCCAGCAGTTATCAAGTCCATTCTTTCCTCAATGCCAAAAGAGGAGTTTTACCGTCATGCACGTTTCATTCATTCTCAGTCTCTTTCCTTGCCTGATGGCTCCAATCGTCAGGTCATATTTTTCAATCTCTGGCAGTGGTGTCTCCGTCTCCATAGGGAGCGGTTTGGTGGGTAGTGTGCTAAATGCAAAATATGTAAATAAGTTCAATGATTTTCTTAAATTTGTTTTACATTTTTATCAAGTTAAATTTATGAAATCATATTTGTTTTTTGTTTTAACGGTAATACCATTTTTGACTTTCACTCAATCTGGCAGTTATTATGGGAACCCTTCTGATGCAGCAGAACTATGTGGGATAAGAGTTCAAGCTTCAAATTCATTCAATTCTAATCAAGAAGCTCAAAAAGCTTTAGATAAGATAATTGCCGTAACAGGTATTTCAAAACGATTTGCACTTTATCAATGTAATGGAATTAATAATTGTGAAGCAATTACATTTAGAGGAATTAGATACATTTTTTATGATCAGAATTTTATGAAGTCAATAACAGCTACCGCAGGTTCTTGGACTAATCTGTCAATTTTAGCACATGAGGTGGGTCATCATGTTAATGCTCATAGTTTGGATTGGTTGGCTTTAGCAAGTGGGGAAATTCAGGGGATAACTTTAGAACAGAAAAGGCAGCAAGAAATTGAAGCAGATGAATTTTCAGGATTTGTATTAGCGAAATTAGGAGCAACATTAATACAAGCTCAAGCCGCTATTAAATTAGCATCTGACGATGAAGATGATACATACTCAACACACCCTTCGAGAAGTAAAAGGTTAAGTGCAATAGAAAGAGGTTATAACCAAGCAAAAGGTATAACTACTAAACCCTATGCTACCGCTACTTTGACTTCAGAGGATTATTTTTATTTAGCGTATAATTCCGATAAAAATGATGTGAAAATATCAAACTATACAAAGTGTATCCAACTTAACTCAGGTATTATTACTGCTTATTTAAATAGAGGGAACGTATATAAAGATGAAAAAAGATTTACAGAAGCTCTTTCTGATTTTGATAAAGTAATTGATCTCGCTAAAAATTCAAAAAGCCAAAGTTTTAAGAATTTCCTTGATGATGGATATCGAGGAAAAGGATGGTGTTATCGTCAAATGATTTATTCAAATGAAAATGATGCCGATTATTATCATCAGAAGGCAATAACAGAATTTACAAATGCAGTTAATACTGAACCTAATGCAATTAATTATTTAGCTCGGGCTGACATATATTCAGATAGATTATATAAAACGGAAGAAAATTCTTACGAGCGATCTTCAATGGCTAATAAAGCTTTAAGTGACTTTAATTCAGCAGCTCGCTTGGATCCAAACGATCCTGATATTTTTAATAGAAGAGCCTCTCTTTATAATTCTTATTTGAATGATAAAAATGCTGCACTCAGTGATTATAAAAAAGTAAGTGAATTAAAACCCAATGATAGTTGGTCATTTCTTTCTTTGGGTATAATCAATTACGAATTGAATAATTATGAAACGTCAATAATAAATTATACCAAATCTATTTCAATTTATCCAGATGGAATGACCTATTTTAGAAGAGCCGAAACATTTATTGAATTAGAAAAATATAAAGAGGCAATTAGTGATTTAACAAAGGCAATTTCAATTTCAAAGGATACAACAAATGAATCTTGGTTCGTTGTTGCTTACAATATTGGAGATATCTACTGGAAAAGAGCACTTACACATGAAAAACTTGGCAATTATTCTTCTGCAATTAATGATTTTTCAAAAATAATTGAACTTACAAAGGATGATCCTCATGTATATTCATACATATACAGAGCAGAAGATTATGCGAAAATCTCAAGAAATGATTTGGCAGTTTTGGATTATAATAAAGCAATAAGTCTTGATCCTAAAAATCCAGAATTATATAACTATAGAGGATATTATTATCAGTTTGTTACCAAAAATAATTCTAAGGCTATTGAAGATTACAATAGAGCAATAGATTATGATCAGTATTACCTTCCAGCATACCACAATAGAGGTATGGTACACTTAACAAATAAAAAAGACAGCTTGGCTTTAGAAGATTTTTCATGGATTATAGATCAAGATGATAATGTTGACCCAGAGGTTTATTATTTAAGAAGTGTCGCAAATAATCGATTAAAAAATAGAATTGATGCAATTTCTGATATTGATTTTGCAATATCCATGGCTCCTGAAGAAGGGCGCTATTATTTTCAAAGAGGTAGTATTGATAAGGAACTTGGAAAGGATTTTTGTCTTGATTTTCAGACTGCATGTGATAAAGGTTGGAATTGTGAAGATTACAACAAATTTTGTAAATAGTAACTTTAATTAAATTGTTTTACAAAATATGCAATTACCCCTTTTTATTTTGAAGAATAAAAAATAAATGCAAATGTAGGACATCTACATTCGTTCATTCAAGGTCAAGCCCTTCGGGTTTTGATAAAATAATCTCCACCCTTTCATTTCTTTAAAAGCAGATATTCGTTATCCTAAAACCTATTTTTTAGTTAGCTGTCAATCCTTCTTTAATGTCGGGTAGTATTTTTTTACCAAAAACCTTGCATTACCTCATTCCGTGCCCTCTGTCAGCACTTTCTTTTTTTTCCTTTTTTTTCTTTTGAAATTATTACTGTGCGCGAAGCGCTATACCCCAGAGCATAATTTTTAACCCCAAATTATGTTCTCTTTCATATTAAAAACGCACAAACTGAATGCTGCATATTCAGAACCTCATTTCTTCATATTGAATAAAGGAAACCACAGTGGAAAACCAATGAATGATCCCTGCCCGAATTGCTTTGTTTGTATATGCTCGTCAGAGGAGGAAAAAGAAATGCTTTATTGGTTGGTAATGGGTTTGTGCCAGGGCAGAGTATTTGAAAAATACCTTTGCGGTTCAGTTATTCCGTTCGTTAGAATTAATGATGTCAAAAAAGCACTCAACTGGCTTTCATATAATCATACTGCACAATTAGTTCAGTATAAAAAGAAAGTCATCGCAATTCAGAATGTGCAAGAGGCCAAAAATACAATATTGCAACAGCTGCAAAGTCTGCAAAGTTTACATAAAGTGTTAGTTGCTGACTTGATGAAATAAAATCAATTGCAGTTTTCAGCAGGAAACCAAACTTCAACATCTCTATTGATATTTTTAGCCTTTTCTACAAAATCGCAACTTATTTTTGAATATTCATCACTGTTAAATTCACTTGTAATTACAAAATAGACAAAAGCTCTATACACATATAATTTCGCTTTTTGAAGCTTTACTGAATTAAAATACTCCTCTGTTGTAAACTGATTAACAGTAAAATCATCAATTTGATCTTGAATATTAGATAAATAATTATCTAATCTTAGCAGCTCTATTAAATTAAAGTTAATTCCAGTGCCGTATAATCTTATTTTGGAATCAAAATAATAATCAAATTCTCCCAAATCAAGGTAGAAATCTATCCCTGCAGGATCATCCTCATATATTCTAGTTGTTGTATTTTGTCGTTCTTTATCATGCTCAATTATAATATTTTCATATGCCCCTAACTTGAAATAATTCATGTATTTTCTTAATTTCCAGGGTAAAGTGCCATTTCCAACATATGTCCAAAAAAGAGAAGCCTCAATAATGTTGATATCTGAAAAACTAGATGTTTCATTATTCCTGAATTTATTCATAAATCCTTCCATTTGATAATCTTGACAAAGACTTTTGTCAATTCTATAATTTGGGTTTATACGTGGCCTTTCTTCCTCATTAATATCAAATTCTGAATAATAGATTTTTTTTTGGATAACAGAAATTAAACAAATAGACCATTGAAATTTTGAAACACTTTGAACAAATGAAACATTGCTTTCAACGGCATTATAGCTTATTTTAAGAGAATTTAATAATTCAATTAATTTGGCTGATTTTATTGCATAATTCACATTCTGTCCTGCTTCATAACTTGCATATACAACTCCTTTAACATTACCTTTAGAATCAAACATTGGGCTACCACTATTACCAGGTTGAATTTGAGCACTTATTTGATATTCACTTGTGTTATCTTGAAATCCTGATGTAGAGTTTACTATTCCTTCGGTTAACTTGATAGATTCTCCCAAAACACCAGGTTTTGGAAATCCTAAAGTGTATATCTTATTTCCAATATTCAACTCGTTTTTTGTGAAACTGTAAGGTATCGTTGGCAGCACTAATCCTTTAACATCTATCTTTATTATTGCAATGTCCTCATCCATTAAATAACCAACAAGCTCTGCTTTTTTTTGGATTTCCTTACCATTAATTTTAAATTTCACTGTCATTTCAAGGTAATCTCCAACAACGTGTTTATTGGTTACAATATATCCCTGATTATTGATAAAGAATCCTGTCCCCGAACTATAACTCAAGGTATCTATGGTTGAAGCCTCTTTTAAAATTCTTTGTATACACTCGTTTTGTCCAAAGGATAAGAATGTTATTAGTGAAATGAATAGAAATAATATAACAGATAATAACTTACGCATGATTCGATTTAATAATGAAACAAATTTAACATAATTCGAACAAAAAAGAGGGCTTTCGCCCCCTTCCTCATCATCATCCAATTTACTTATTCAAAGCATCTTAAATTTCTTTCTCACATTGTTGTTGTCCTAAAGATATCTTGACAACCAACGTTTCATATTTTTCATCCAGTTCCTCAATCACATCAACTTCCATTTTATTCACGCTGGAGCTTAACTCAGCACCAGCTTTAAATCGTATAGTTTTTTTACTGCTGATTTTCAAATCAAAATTTCCTTGTGTACAATTCTCAGCCATAATTAAAGTTTTATCGATTCTTTATTACATTTTTCAGATGTAAGATTGATTTTGACCTCCAAAGTTTCAAATTTATAATCCTCATCTTCCAAGACATTCACATCCATTAGGTTTACGCTTGAACTTAAATCTGCTCCTGCTTTGAAACGGATTGTTTTCTTTCTTACTTTCAGTATCAAGTCAGAATTGGTGCAACCACCATCTATTACATTTTCCATGTTTAGTCTTTTTGTTGTTTAAAATAGTTAGCGACCTTATTCCACAAGAGACTCACTCCAAAACTTACACTTGCTCCAACTGCTCCCAATATGATCGTTTTCATAATATCAAAACTTGAAATACTTGCAGCAATACCCAAGGCAGTTCCAGAGAGGGTTCCCCAAATGGTGTTATGGTCATTTCCATGATTCATTGTGCAGGTACTGAAATTGGTTGTTCACAATACTTGCTTGTTAGCACAAGTGCTACTTCAAGTATTTCATGTGTGTCAGTTAAATCTTCATTTACTGAAACATCCATGATATTCACTTTTCCACTTAATTCTGCTCCTGCTTTAAATCTTGATATGTTCTTTTGTTTCACGTTCAAGATCAGGTCATTTTTGATACAATTTTCCATAATTATTTATTCTTCGTTAATAGTTACTTGGCTTACAGCCGTTAATACAGTTCCACCCAATAAAACATATCCTGCAATGGTGGTTAGTGCAGCTGGAACAACCATCGGTGCCATCAAAATAGATGTTCCAATTGTTACAGCCACCAATCCAATCAATCTTAATTTCTTGAAGAAAGGAGGGGTTTTAGTCTGCGCACGCTCCAAGATAGATGCCAATTTGTTAAAATATATTTTGCTTTTCATACCGTTTAGATTACATCAATAATTTTCAACGCATTGTATGCACCGTTTTTCAAACTATACTGAACACCATTTACCAATTGAAAGAACTCAATTTTCAATAGATACAATTTTGCACCTGTTCCAGTTGGGACAGCAGTGGGCGTTAAAGTAACAGCAGTCGAGGTAGCAGAAATAGGTAAGTTTTGAATGTTGGTTAATTTCACATCCGCAACACCAGTTGCATAATTGATGTTTGCATAGGAACCTGTAAAACTCACATGAGTTGCTCCTTCAGGATAAATCAAGTCCAAAGTAGGAACCAAGCCCGCAATGGTAATCACACCAGTTGTAGCATTCACTGCCCAAGGTTTGAAAAGCATGCTGCTCAACATCGCATCGTTGTTAAACTCAAATCCTTTCAACAGGGCTTTTGCCTGGGCTGTCGCCATTGCAACACCCACGTTACGAGCACCTCTTACAGAAGTAGTATCTAAGTTTTTAATTTGCGTCATGATTTTAGTCATTCTCGCTACAACTCTTCCATCAGTTGCATTTAATGAAATAGGTCGTAAATTATCACGTGTCAATTTTCCTGATTTGGCAGAACTACCAAATTCACTGTTGTTCTCACGTGTTCTAATGAACGCAGGATCATTAGCAATTCTGTCTCCATCCACAGAAGTTTTCATTCTCGCCAAGTCTCCATCCTTGGTCTTGTAAAAGGACACATTATCCAATGTTCCTTTAATTTTAATTAATCCCGATTGTCTTGCCATTTTTTATGTTTTTAGTCGTTTAGAACTAAATTATTCAACAAAAATGGTATTTCATTCAGGTTGGTTGAACGTTGCTTTTATATGCATAACGTTGCTTTTATCAATTAAAAAATAGATTAAACAAGCATTACCTATGCATTATTTATAGGAAGAAGAAAATAAAAGCAGATTAAAGTAGAAGAAGGAAAAGGCGCTTTTGTTGTACCTATGATGTACCATAAAAAAGAAAAGCCTCGCAATCTTTTGATTTACAAGGCTTTATTCTTTTACTCTGTGATCCCGCTGGGATTCGAACCCAGGGCCCATACATTAAAAGTGTATTGCTCTACCAGCTGAGCTACGGAATCTCCGATTTGAGGGTGCAAATATACGCTTAATTATTTTTACAGCAAGAAAATCAATTTTATTTTTTGATAAAAAATATCACAAATATGACTAAAAAATTGATTATTAAATAGTTATTTGTTGTTAAATACTTTTTCCGTACGAATTAAAAATTACTTCATCCGTGATTTCTTTGACCATTTGAATTAATTCAGTCTTGAAAGTAGATAGTTCGTATTCACCTTTCTCAATCAATCTAAGTTTTCTTTCCCATTGCCCTGTTAACTCTACACTTTTCAATAAATCGTTTTGAATTGTATCAATTAAATTAATACCAGTTTCCGTTGCAATAATATTTTTTTTCTTTTTTTCAATGTATTTTCTTCTGAATAAAGTTTCTATTATGTTAGCTCGTGTTGAGGGCCGTCCGATGCCATTCAATTTCAACATTTCTCTCATTTCTTCATCCTCTACTAGTTTTCCTGCTGTTTCCATAGCTCTCAGTAGTGTTGCTTCAGTGTATGGTTTAGGTGGAGTTGTTTTGCCTTGATGAATAAAAGGGCTATGTTCACCACTTTCTCCTTCCATAAAAATTGGCAAAGTTTTCTCTTCCTCTATTTCTTTTTTTTCTTCATTGTATAGAACTCTCCAGCCTTGATCCAATACTTGTTTTCCAGTTGCCTTGAACATTAATTTATCAACTTTTCCGATAACGGTTGTATTTGAAACCTTGCACTCTGGATAAAAAACGGCAATAAATCGACGACAAATCATATCATATATTACCTTTTCATCTATTGTCCATGCACCTGGTTTTATTCCCGTCGGAATTATGGCATGGTGGTCACTTACTTTTTTATCATCGAATATTTGTTTGTTTTTTGGAATTGGATTTTCTAAAATTGGTCGAACATGGGATGCGTAATCATCTAGATTTTGTAAAATTCCTCCAACTTTAGGATGCAGGTCTTCAGATAAGTAAGTTGTATCCACTCTGGGATAAGTAACTAATTTTTTCTCATAAAGACTTTGAACATGTTTTAATGTATCTTCTGCTGAATAACCCTTTTTTTTGTTTGCTTCAACCTGTAAAGCAGTTAAGTCGAACAGTCTTGGGTTTCCTTCCTTTCCTTCTTTTTGCTCGAAAGAAATAATTTCAAAAGGCTTATCTGTTAAATATTCCAATCCCTTTTCTGCCTTATCAACTGTTTTAAGCCTTGGAATTTGACAAAGGAATTCAGTTTCTCGATAGATCGTTTTTAATTCCCAGTATTCTTCTTGTTTGAATGCATTAATTTCTTTTTGTCTTTGGACGATTAATGCTAGGGTAGGTGTTTGAACTCTTCCTATTGAGAGAACCTGTGTCCCTTTTCCGAATTTAGTCGAAAAGAGACGAGTCGCATTTATACCAAGTAACCAATCTCCAATTGCTCTTGCGCTTCCAGCTGAATATAAAAGGTCATAATTTTTTGAATCTTTCAATTCTTTGAATCCTTTTTTTATTGCTTCCTCAGTTAGCGAAGATATCCAAAGTCTTTTGATAGGAACTTTACAGTTTGCCTTAAGTAACACCCAACGTTGTATTAATTCACCCTCTTGACCTGCATCACCACAATTCACTACATATTCGGCATTTTGAACAAGGTTGGCAATAATGGAAAATTGTTTTTTGATTCCACTCTCCTCAATTACTTTTATTCCAAAAGTTTCGGGGATAATAGGTAAGCGCTCAAGCTGCCAGGATTTCCATTTTTCATTGTAGTCATGAGGTTCTTTTAATGTGCAAAGATGTCCAAAAGTCCATGTGACTTGATATCCATTTCCTTCAAAAAAACCATCCTTTCTGGTTTTTGCTCCTAAAATTTCAGATAAGTCTTTCGCTACACTTGGTTTCTCTGCAATGCAAACTACCATAAAATCACCCCTATTACGTCAACTACAAAGTTATTTTAATTTGGAAAGTAAGTTATCTAGGAATGTTCTTTTTTCCTGAATCTCTGATTCTAATTGAGCGAATTTTCCAAGTTTCTCGTTGGATGTTACACCTAGTGCAAGTAATTCTTTCCATTCGCTTTGGCAACTATAAATTACAGAAAGATTTTGAATCTTGTTTTTGAAAGCGTCTCGCGCGACGATTAATTCTTTTGCAGGACTACTTAATTCATTGTATTTACTTTCAATACTATTTAATTCAGTTTCAATCTTTTTAACAACATCGGGGAATAATATTTTATATTTTTTGATTTTGTCCGAAATGCTAGTTTTAATATTTGAAAATTGACCGATGGCATCATTGAATTTAGTGTTTAGCGTATTTATTTGGTCATTTATTTTCATTATTTCATCATTCGGAATTATTTTATTGATTGAGGTAGCTAATGAGTCACTTATGTATTTTGATAGTTGTGTTTCAGAGTTATTTAAAATAGCTACTTGATTGTCCCAAAGAGTAATAGATTCAGAAAATAAGCGTTTTGTTTCTTGTGCTTTTTGCCATTCTGGCATTTTTTCAACGATTATTGGTTTGTTTAAACTATAGTTTGTAAAGTTTTTAAACTCATCATTCATCTTGGATTCTATGATTTTTAATTGGTTAATATTTGTTCCAATAGTCGTGAGTATGTTATTCGAATTGGTAATGTGTTTATTTGACTCTGTACAAATTTTATATGGAATCATTAATTCTTGAGATTTAGAAAATCTCGGGTCTAAACTTTTCGACTCATTGGAAATTTTTTCCATTGTTTTTTTTAATTCTTCCCGTAATTCTGAGGTATTAATATAGGCCATTGAACAAGAGGCTAGAACGGGCATAATAATGATAGGAAATAACTTGATGAAATAATTTTTCATGAGCTAAAGAGTTTGAATTGAATATAAAGATATAAAATACAGTAGAACTTTAGTGCGAAAATTGACTAGAAATTATTTCTTTGACTAAAGAAATTTTGTTTTTGAATTCTTCGTTAGTAATTCCTTCATTTTCATTGTAGTTTTCATTAAAAAAAGGAAGGGAATAGTAAGTTAGGATTTGAGCGCCATGCCTAGGAAATCGATCTAGTGCAGTTTGAAGAACTCCTTCTCCGCCTCTAGCTCCATTGGATGTTGAAAGTAATATGAAATTCTTATTTTCAAATGTTTTTCCTCTGTAAGTCGAACACCAGTCGAAAATATTTTTGAAAGCAGTGGTGTAACTGCCATTATACTCGGCAAAAGAAATAATTATCAAATCGGCTTTTTCAATTTTGTCCATGAATACTTTTATTTGATCTGGAAACCCTTCAATTTGTCTTTCAGGTGAGTAAATATTACATTCAAAGTCGTTTAAATCAATTAAATCAAGAGAGGCATCGTAAAAAAGTTGGGCCGTATAATGTGCTAGTTTTTTATTTATGGAGTTACGGCTGTTCGATGCGCCAAAAGCGAGTATTTTCATATTGTATTAAGAAACACAAAAATATAATTTATGTTCTCTTTAATTTATTGAGTTTTTAGTTGCTTTTGAAATATTTTCGAAAATTTAAGGAATCCTATCATTGTGAAAATTTTAAGCTAGGTTGTTTTGATAATGATTTTTTAAGAACTTTTGAACAAAACCCATTCATTTTGTATAACTTAGTCTAATGAAATTAATGTTTTTATTTATACTCTTGGGCTCGCTGTTAAATGCGCAAAGTGGACGCATGATTATCATAGGGGCGGATGCTGAAATTAATGGGATTCCGATTAATAAATCTTCCAATTCAATTCCGATATATGGAGATTATTACATCGTAGATGCGAGTATTCAACACCAGGTTAGCAATTATTCTTTTTGTTCTAAATTGAAGGAAAAGAACAACGCATTTTCATTTAATATACCGGAGATTATTGTTCGAAGAAAAGACGAAAACGAAGATCTTAGCTCAATATTAGAAGCATTTGGAAATGTAAGTGTAAATAAATATAATTCAGATATTTATGTTGTTTCAACTCTATTGGAAAATGAATATAAGCTTGATAATGTTCTGAAAGAAATAAGGAAATTAGATGGTGTTAAACATGCTCAAATCAACCAATGCTTTACATTAAGTGTTACTTCAAATGATCCGATGTATGCGAATCAATGGTATCTCGAAAATACCGGAACTCCTCAACAAAACAACGGAATACCTGGAGCTGATATTGAAGTTCTTCCCGCTTGGAATTTGGCAAAAGGAGATTCAATTATCGTTGCTGTAATGGACAGTGGAATAGATACGTTGCATCCCGAATTTCAGGGCCGTTTACTACCAGGAATTGATGCATTCGCAACAGATAGTATTAATACACACGGATATCCATTTACAAATTATGATGAAAATGCACATGGTACTGCGTGTGCAGGGATTATTGGAGCTGAGCAAGACAATAGCATAGGAATAACAGGAATTGCACCTCATTGTAAGTTGGTGCCTGTTCGATTTTTCTTCTATGTTAATTTTAATAATCAAATTGTTCCGTTTACAAATATGAATGCTTTGTTGACGGGAGCGGCATATTCATGGAATACAATCGATGCAGATATTATTAGTTGTTCTGCGGGATTAACACAAGAATACATTGATTTACTTACGATTGATACGACAATTTGCAATCAAGAATTGCGACAAGCTACAACACAAGGTAGAGGGGGAAAAGGTACTGTTTTGCTTTTTTCTGCCGGAAATGACAATATTCCAACTGTATTATGGCCTGCAAATTTAAAAGAATCGATTGCTGTAGGTGCAAGCGATATGTGCGACACAAGAAAAAGACCGAATGATTGCTCTGGAGAGTCTTGGTGGGGTAGTAGCTATGGTCAAACCTTGGATTTTGTAGCTCCCGGCGTGAAGATTTCAACGTGTGATATCACTGGATCAATAGGATATTCATCAAATGATTTTACAACTTCATTTAATGGAACCAGTGCCGCTTGTCCAGTTGCTGCAGGAGTTGCTTCGCTACTGTTGGATTACAACCCTGAACTGACCTCTGCTGAACTCAAACACATTTTAAATTTTACGGCTGAAAAAGTTACCCCATACGTCTATGATAGTACAACAATAGATGGTACTTGGAATGAGGAAGTTGGTCATGGCAGAATCAATGCCTATCTCGCTTTACAACAAGCATTTAATGCTAATGTAAACGAGAAAACAACAGATCAGATACACGTTTACCCTAATCCTTTTCATGATTACTTAATTATTGAATCTGAAAGTGAATCAAAAGGAGTACTATTTTCGGTTGATGGTAAATTTATTTCTGAAATTGTTTTTAACTCGGTTAACGATTTATCGTTGATTCCAAATGGTATCTACTTGCTGAAAACAGAAAAAAAGTCTCAACTCGTGCTAAAGAGGTAGATTATTGTAACTCAAGTTATGTCTAACTAAGTTCTTCCATGTAGTTCAAATCTTTGCCAAAAGTTTCTTTTAGTTGCGAAATACTCCAAAGCGCCAAAGAAATGAAAATTAATCCAACAACTAAGGCTGACCAACCATCAGAAACGTTCATGGAGACCAATATACTGAAAAAGAGAACGACTATATTCACAGAGCCTCGAACAAAATTAGGAATCGTATTCGCTGCTGTGGATCGAATATTTGTTCCAAACTGCTCAGCTGCAATGGTCACAAAAATTGCCCAATAGCCAGTTCCCGTTCCCAAAAGAAAACATAAGAAATAATAAGTTTGTAAATTGACATTTTTTAAAAAGAAAAGAAATATTATAGTAAGAATAAGCGTAAAGAACAAATACAAATACACAACTTTTTTTCTGCTTTTTAGAACTTGACTTAGTATTCCCGAAAGCAAATCTCCAAATGAAAGTCCAATGTATGCATACATTACTGCAGTTCCATTTACAACTGTTTTTAATCCGAGCCATGGACCGAAATTATCTTTGGAATTCATGATTAATAAGCCAATGATAAACCAGATTGGGATTCCGATGGATATACAATGAAAATATTTTACTAAATTTTCCCTCTTGCCAAAAATTAGCATTAAATCTCCTTTTTTGATTTTGCTTTCATGCTTAATATCTTTAAAAAATTGTGATTCAATTGTACCAACGCGTAGAAGCAATAAAATTAGTCCCATCAAACCTCCAATAATATATGCTACTTGCCAATTTTGGAAGTGAATTCCCGAAATATTTTCCAAAATTTGACCTATTGCTTGACCTTTTGATCCTACTAAGGACGCAACAACTGCACCCAATGCACCGAAGGTTACAATGATCATCGTTCCATATCCACGTTTTTCTTTGGACATCATTTCTGAAACCAAGGTGATTCCTGCCCCAAGTTCACCAGCTAAGCCTATCCCAGCAATAATTCGAACAACGGCGTATGTTGGCACGTCTGTTACAAAAGCATTGAATAGATTAGCCAAAGAATAAAGAAGAATAGAACCAAATAGCACTTTCAAACGTCCTTTTTTATCTCCTAAAATCCCCCAAAGTAAACCACCAATGAGCATTCCCAGCATTTGCATATTGAAAAGAAATTTACCCGTATTTGCTTTGTCAATTGCACTAGAACCAATCATGATTTGATCCAAACTTTCTGATTTAACAACACCAAATAATACTAAATCATAGATATCAACAAAATATCCCAAGGCTGCGACGATAATAATTAGTATGACCTGTTTTTGCGATTTCATAAAACGAATATAATCAGAAATGCGATTTTATGATTGATTGAAAAGAGAATTGTATTTATTTATGGCTTGATTCACATGAAAATCGTAACTTCGAAAGTAAATGAAAAAACCAAAGTTGTGGTTCAGTTTGTACGATTTTTCTTTTGATTACAAGGGAGATGAGCCTAATTTTTGGGAACCCGATAAGTTTGTGTGGGCTTCCACTTTTCAAAGTCATTTCGATGAAATTCTTAAAGAATTGCAAGATTATTTGGAAGCTAAAGATTTAAATCCCTATTTCAACGAATCAATGACAAATAGAAAGCAAATCTGGAATACGGTTTCATTGAAAACATGGGATATTGAATTATTTAATAATCAAAACCATTTTCCATTAACATCACGATTGATTCATCAATTTCCTGAAATTGTTTCTTTATCTTTCAATCGATTAGAGGCTGGAGGGCACATAATCCCGCATTGTGGTGATACGAATGCAATCGTTCGATGTCATTTAGGGCTTCATGTTCCCACTGATGTAAATCAATGTTTCTTTAAAGTGAAAGGGGAATCTAGAATTTGGGAAAAAGGGAAGTGGTTGATTTTTACAGATGCATATATGCATGAAGCTGTTAATCAAACAAATGAAGCGAGGTATATTTTGTTGATGGATGTAATTCGCGATGAATTTTCTGATCGAAGAGGTTTGGTGACTTCAACAGTTTTAACTTCCTTGTTTCTTCAAAAGCGCGCTCAGAAATTAAAATTTCTATACAAATCTCCACCAATAGTTATTAAATTAATTTCCTATTTTTTGACACCTTTGGCATGGTTAGCAACTAGACTGGTCAATTGGATTAAGGTTTATTAATCTTTTTTCGACTTTTTTTAATCCATAATTTTATTATTAAAGGAATTGATCGATATAAGTTCAACAACCATTTTCTGTAGCATTTAGATAGAATCCAATAAAAATAACGTTCTATAATTGAGGGTTTGCTTTGGTTCGAGTAGTTTTCATATTTAAATTGATTGAATTCAGTTCTGCAAATCCAATTAATCTTTTTTAGCATTTCATGATTTAATGATCTATATTGACCAATTTTATCTTTACTAGGAAGTGAGTTTAGACCTGAATGAAAATCCTTTAAATGTTCGAGGAATTTAGTTTCAACATCAGGTTGCTTTTTATCTAGAAATTGATCAAAAACACCCACAGTTGCGAGCATTTTTTCCTGAAAGGGTATGGAATAATAATTACATATTCTTTCGAGTTCTTTTTGGGGTGAGCTAACGAAGTCCTCATATCTCACAAGTAAATAAGCATTTTTGAGAAATTGGATATTTTTATAGGTATCCCTCCACAAGTATGACAAGAATAATGGATTAGATAACCAATTCAGTTTTCTGTTTTTCTTCGAAACAACATTGTCACGCACATCTCGGATTAGTACAGTAAATTTTGCATGAGGAAAAATGCTTTTAATTTCGGGAAGATGAAAAAAATACTTGATTTGTTTATCAATTATTACTTTGACTTGTGATTTATCTTTTACATCATAAAAATGTAAGTAAGTTAGTTTCATAAGCCTTTCAAAGTTCAAAATTGGAAGATGATTCATTAAGTTTTCTCTAAATACATTACGTTTTGAAAAATATAAGTCTGTATTCTTTTCGGCAATTAAATAAAATTCATCAACAAATTGTTGAATTTCACTTTCTGAATAAGAAGACTGATTTCCATATTTCTTGAATAGATAGAGAGCAAATTGTTCCTCTGAAGGGCAGCAAATGTGATCGTTTAAATTTAACATTAAAGCCAGTAAAGAACTACCTGTTCGTTCTGTACATAAGATAAAATGTACATCTATTTGATCGAGTTGTTCTGCGCTAAAATTCATCTGACTAAGATACGTTGAAATGAAATCGGTAAAAAATAGGATAGTTTTTTAAATGCAAATGAAATCCGAAATAACAACAAAGTAGGAAAATGAATTATTGTAATAATAATCTTATCCAACCAAGTTAAAGTGATATCAGATTGATAACCAAAATCTTTTCCAATGTGATTGCAATAAAAATGTAGCGCTTTTAAGTCCGATTGTTTTAAAAGTTTTGCTTTATTGATTTGTGTCGAATCAAATTCGTATCTTGAACTTTCATGAATAGATTGCAATGTATGGTCATTTGAAAAATCAGGAAGTCCGTGAATTCTTGCTGTTAGCATCTTTTCTTCGATCGGAAGATCAAGAAAATCACAAATTGATTGTACTGTTTCCTTACTATCTAAGATGAGGTCTTCAAATTTGACAAATAATATGGCTCTATCTTTTTTCTTCATTTCAAGGTATTTCTTCATTTGAATCATCCATGAAACTCTGAGAAATGGCATTTTCCAGAATGGAATATTCAATTTTCCATTGATTAGAGAATGATAACGATCTCTATAATCCCTTATCAAAATTATTTTTTTATGCTCAGGAAATAGATGATGGATTAAAGAAGCAAAATGATTGTAGATGGGGTTTTTATCAACGATAATTCTAGCATTTTTAGTTGAATAACTTTTTTGAATGCAAATTATGATGTCTTGAATGGTTTGTGGATTTTGAGTAATTAGTTTTTGAATAATTTGGCTTTCAGATAAATCCCAAACTTTTTTGAACACTTTCATTCTAACCCAAAGTGCATTTACAATCCTCTGATAATCATGTTCTGTATATTTTTTTTGATTAAAATGAATACCCAAATTCAGGGTGAAGCTGCTTTCTGGAAGTCCATTAATTTCACTATGACTGTTAAGTATAGAGGATAGTAAGGTTGAACCTGATCGATTCATGCTAAAAATATAAACATGTTGAACCAAATCATTTCTCATCTTAATCGGCCGTTTTCAATTTGTTTTCTTAATCGATTAATTTTAATTTTTGGAGGAAGAAAATATATCAATTTTGCTTTAACTAGGTGCCATTTAGCTAGTAAGTATTGGGGTAAAAAGCCAATAATTAAAAAGAAATAGGGTAGGTGGCTAGTACTTTTTTGATACCCAAAATAATGCCCAATATTTCCACAAATTCCTTCAATGTATTTTCGTTCTTTTTCCGAAAAAGTATTTTTCCATTTACCAGCAGCTGTTGAATTAATTGATTGAGTTAATTGTAAAAAATGGTCTTTCATGAATCTATTAAGAGGTTGGTAACTCACTTCCAACTGACTTTCTTCAAAAGATGCCGGATTTAACATGGATTCTTCAAATGGTATATTGATGAATTCACATAGCTCACGAATGGTTGCTTTAGAATCAGTAACAAGTTTTTCATATTGTATGATTATGCAATCTTGCTTTTTCAGATTCATCTTCAATGCTTTCAGAAAAAATCGATTTCTAAATGCATTATAAGCTATGTTTAATGGTTTGTTATTTTTTTTCTTCGTTCTGCTCAAAACATTATCTCGGTAATCTCTGACCAGAAAAATAAACTTAGCATTTGGGTCAATTTTCCTTAAATGAGGAATAAATAAAGAATATTGTGGATTCTTATCAACATAAACTTGATGCATTCCTTTGGAATTTATTATTTCAAATCCATCAAGTACCCTTTCGCAAAACTCAATGTATGTATTGTATTTGAAATTCGTTGGAAATTGATTTGAAATATTTACGATTGATTTGGGTCTGATTTTTTGAAAGACATTCAAATACTCTTTTGTCTGATCTTCAAGAGAAAGGGATTTACCTTGAATTTTTCCAAAATAACGAGAAAAGAATAAAATGAAAGGTACTTCAGGAATTGCTTTAACTTGGGAATGATTATTTAGTATAGATGTTAACAAGGTGCTTCCAGATCTCCCTATCCCAACGATGTAAATCATTTAATAGGTTTTTGATTCATGATTCTTTCTTTGAATCTTTTCAGATTTTCAATTTCCCTTTTTAACATTTCAATTCTTTGTGAATCACTGGTATTTTTATTTGTTTTTTTCTCTAATGACTCGATTTCGCGTTTGAATTCATCTGCGCCCTTTCTAAAGTTCTCAAATGCTTCAAGATTGTTTTCCAGGGTTAATAAAGCATTAGCTTTACGGACATATTGTTCACCATAGAATTTACCGGGGTTCTTTTTTATATATTCTGTTTCAATATTGATTAATTGATAGCAATATTTCTGTGCTTTTTGTTTGTTTTTTGAGGCTATCAAAGAATTGATCAATTCAGCATAGTTTTTTCCAAGATAATCTTTCGGGTGCAATTGAATATACATTTCTTGTAATTCAGCTATCCATTCGAAATCCTGTGATAAGAGAGCCATTTGAGAAATTATTTGCATGTAATTTTTATCATTATTGGAGAGTTTTAGCGCTGTTTTGAAAAAGTTTCTAGCTAGTTTTTGTTTCCTGTTCTTCAATGATAGAAGTAGTTTATATTGCTTTTCATTTGAAATATTTAATTGCTTGCAGCTCTCATCTAATAGTTCTTTTCTAAATTGATTATTCGTAGCTATGATGTTATTGTAGATTTGTTGAGCCGGTGTATTTTTTGTATTCACAATCGAACTAATTTTTGTTGCAAACGATTTGTTTTTCAATGTTGAATTAAGCGATTCTAAATTCAGCGCATTATCTATTATTTGCCCTCGGATATCACCCTTTTTTTTGTTTTGAACAAATGATTTTAGATTTTGCTCAAATTGTTTAATGATGGAAACTGCCTGATGCATTTTTGAAACCGTAAATTGATTTTCAAATAAATCTATTTCTTGGTTACTAATTGACTGTAATGTGTCTTTGCTATTGCTGATTATTAATAAATCATGATACACCTCTGCAATTTTAGACTCGGCATTACCACAGTTCAAATATCCCTCTTTATAATTTTGGTTGAAACTGATTGAGAATTTAAACAATCCAAGAGCCTCAGGATAGTCATATTTATATGTGTAAATTAATACTCCTTTGTTATTGAGATTCGATTCATATTTTTTGAATATTTTCAGCGATTGGTCATAATAGAAGATTGCAGAATCTACCTTTTGCATCAATTCAGTATACGAAATTGATCCTTCTTTTTGAAGTTTCATTGCTTCAACTTGATATTCGGATGCTAAAAGTGAATTCGCTTTGGCTGATTTAGATACTTTATCAATATCGGCTAAATACAATGATTTTTTGGTGGACCAATCTTTATTTCGATTTATTGAATAGAAAAAACTACTGATTACTATTATCAACATGGGTGCAGCAACAGAAAAATTAAAATGATTTTTTTCAAATTCTTTCTTTTTCCATAAACTCAACAAATAGACAATGACAATACAAAATCCTATTGAGGCTGAAAAAGCAAATCTTTCTGCGAAAATTCCTACCATTGGACTGAGTAAATTTGCCACACCTCCTATCGCTAGGAAAAAGAACAAAATCCCAAATGAAAGTATTGATTTTTTCATAAAACCATTGATTATGAAGTATAAACCTATTAAAACTATAATAATCCCAATGTAAAATCTTAGATCCGTAAATCCAACCAATTCAATGGCATCATATCCGTAGTAATAAGCCAAGGGATAAGGAAATAAAAGCTTTTCAAGGTATAGGTAGTTGGTATAAAAGAACATTGGAATTCTTTCGATAAAGCCAAGTTCAAATAATGGATTTTCGAAAGTGCCAAAATTTCGGGTAGTTGTATCGTCAAGATTCATCCAATGATTCCTAACTAAATTAAACAAGATTTTTACTGAAAATAACGCTAAAAAAGTAATTCCTATTTTCTTAATACTTAGATCTCTAAAAAAATAAAGCATAAGCGGAATAGTTACTATAAATGGTAGATTGGATTTTTTACTCAGAAGTGATAATGAAACAAATAATAGTGCAAGAAATAAGTAAAACCATTTGTTTTTATCAATCCATTTAAAGGAATAGATAGCTGCTAAAATCGCGAAAAGTAAGCTAAATAATTCATCTCTATTTTTTAGGCTATTAACTACCTCCGAGTGAATTGGATGAATTAGAAAAAGAATGACTATCAAACCTGAAAAAAGCGATGATTGGGCTTGAAAAAGGTATATGAGCAATTGAAACAATAATAGCCCTATCATAGCATATAACAATACATTTATGAAATGTGAAATATGAACTCGATTTTCTGAATTTTTGAATAAGGTCCATTCAATTGCAAAAGAATAAAGAGCAATTGGCCTATATTCATAGTTTTGTTTGCCGTCTATGAATGAATTTGTTGTAAAAATTTTTCCGATTCCAGAAATTCCGAGTTCTGTTAATTTGTTTTTTTGATTATATGTTGTTGTTACATATTCGTCGTCCATGGAAAATTCATTCCTAATAGTATTGCCATAAAATAAAAAAACGATAACAACAATCAGAACATTCCATGTCCGATTTGGAATTACAAACAATTTATCAATCTGATTATTTTGCTTTTTTGCCATGAAAATGATGGATTTCGAATTTAGATAAAATTCTTTTATTTCAGCCTTTCTTTTTGGATAAAAAAAAGAGTCCCGAAGGACTCTCAACAAATTTATAAGATTTTCTAATCTCTTCCAACCATCAAGCGAAGAAGTGTAACAAACAAGTTTACAAACAAGATATACAACTGCAATCCTCCAATAAGAGCTATTTTATTTTTTTCTTCTTCGGAAAAATCAGGATTTTGAGCTAAGATTTTTAACTGTTGCATTTGGTATGCGGTTAGACCTGTAAAAACAAATACACCAATAACTGAAATGATAAATCCAAGACCATTGCTACCAATAAATATATTTGCAATTCCTGCAATAAAAATACCTATAAATAGCATATACAATAGACTTCCGAATTTTGTTAAATCGGTTTTGGTTGTATATCCAAGTATGGCCATTCCTGCAAAAGCCCCAGCAGAAACAAAAAATGTTGACGCGATTGCACCGATGTTATATACAAGGAAAATAGTAGAAAGACTTAATCCCATTAATGCGGAATAGGCAATAAAGAGAAACAATAATATTCCAAGAGATAATCTTAAAAAAGCCATTTGAATCACAAGTCCTAATCCGATAGGAGCAAGTGCAACTAGGAAAAAAGTTCCAGACAAACCACCTGTTGGACTCAGAAAATAAGTTTTAAAAAATTCCGGTGTTCCTGCCATGTAAGCAATAATACCTGAAATTGCTAAAGCCCCGAACATGTATGTGTAAACATTTCGGAAAAATACACGCAAAGCTTCTTGCGTATAGGTTTCTTGGTTCAAAAAATTACTCATAACTATTTGTTTTTTGTTTGTACTAAATTAATAAATTCTTTTCTTGTTGCGTCATTTTGCAAGAAAATTCCTGTAAATGCACTTGTTGTAGTATTTGAATTTTGCTTTTGAACTCCACGCATTTGCATACACATGTGAGCACATTCGATAACAACTGCAACTCCTTTTGGATTCAAAGTTCGTTGTACACAATCCCGAATTTCTATGGTTAATCTTTCTTGTACTTGCAATCTTCTTGCATAAGCATCTACAACTCTTGGAATTTTACTAAGACCAACAATTTTGCCATTAGGAATATAGGCTACATGAGCTTTGCCAAAAAAAGGCAACATGTGATGTTCACAAAGCGAGTAAATTTCAATGTCTCTTACGATAACCATTTCAGAATACTCTTCATGGAAAATCGCTTGGTTCATAATATTGTCTGGATTTACTTCGTTTCCACTAACTAAAAATTGCATTGCTTTAGCAACACGATCTGGAGTTTTTATTAATCCTTCACGATGAACATTTTCTCCTAGAAGCTTTAGAATTTCTTCGTAATGAACTGCTATCTGATTTTTGTATTCTTCTTTTTTATTCATTTAATAAGGTTCTTTACCTCCGTAATACTCTACAAAGTTGTTTTCTGTTTCTATCAATTTCAGTTTTGCAAGTTCACCACCGGCTTTTCGAATCGGTTGTTCCAGTATTTTCCATATTTCGATAACAAGGTTCTCTGTCGAGGCAAGAATTCCTTTCATGAATGGAACATCCAAATTTAAATTCTTATGGTCTAATTGATCAATTATCAATTCTTTGGTTATTTTGCTTAGTTCTTTGAGATTGATTACAAATCCCGTATCTGGATTCGGTATTCCTTTAACAGTAACAAATAATGTGAAATTATGTCCATGCCAATTCTTGTTGCTGCATTTTCCAAATACTTCATCATTTCTTTCAACGCTCCAGTCATCACGCCATAGTTTGTGCGCTGCATTAAATGTTTCTCTTCTAGTTATAAAACAGGTACTCACTTTCTATCCTCTATTTTATTATTCTACAATCCATAACCCCGTCTGCATTAACTTTAATCAATTCGACACTTAAAAATTGATTTGCTAATTTTTCATCATAGGGTAAGCGAACTTTCACATAATTCTCAGTGAATCCATACATCCAACCTTCATCCTGTTCACTTTCTACTAATACGGTACGTATATTTCCAATATTTTGTTCGTAAAATTGACGTTTTTTACGATCTGAAAGCAAATGAAGTTTCTTACTTCTTTCTCTCCGAACTTCCATTGGTACTGATTCAGCTAATTTTATGGCCGTTGTGTTAGCTCTTTCAGAATAGGTGAATACATGTAAATATGAAATTTCTAATTCTTTCAAAAATTCAACTGTTTTATTGAATTCATCATCGGTTTCACCAGGAAAGCCAACAATCACATCTACCCCAATACAGCTTTCAGGATTGATACTCTTGATTTTGTTAACTCGTTCCGCGTACAATTCACGTTTGTATTTTCTTCTCATTGATTTCAACATGGCATTACTGCCTGATTGCAATGGAATATGAAAATGTGGAACAAATCGTTTTGAATTTATTAGACAAAAATCAATGATTTCATTTGATAATAAATTTGGTTCAATGGATGAGATACGAAATCGATCGATACCTTCAACTTGATCAAGTTCTTTAATTAGTCCAAAGAAATTTTCTTCACTCCCTTGTCCAAAATCACCAATATTAACTCCTGTTAATACTACTTCTTTCACATCAGTGGAAGCAATTTTTCGTGCTTCTTCAATTGTTTCTTGAATCGATGCATTTCTACTTTTTCCTCGTGCTAACGGAATGGTACAAAACGTACAAAAATAATCGCATCCATCTTGAACTTTTAAGAATGACCTAGTTCGATCACCGTAGGAAAATGATGGTACAAATTCTTTAGTATTTTTGATTGAATCAAACTTTAAGATTGTTTTTCCCGGTTTTGTTTCTAGTTTGTCAATGTGCTCTAGAACATTAAATTTTTCATTCGCACCCAGAACCAAATCTACACCAGGAATTCCACCGATTTCTTCTGGTTTTAGTTGTGCGTAACATCCTACAATGGCAATTAGTGCATTTGAGTTGATTTTCTGAGCTCGTTTGACAAGTTGCTTACATTTTTTATCTGCATTTTCAGTAACTGAACAGGTATTAATGATAAAAACATCTGGATTTTCTTCAAAATCAACTTTGGCGTATCCACCCTCCTCGAACAAGCGTGATAAAGTGGATGTTTCCGAAAAATTTAGTTTACACCCTAATGTGTAAAAAGCAACTTTTTTAAATTGATTCATTCTACTACAAAGTTAGGTGATTCCGAGATAAATCGTACTAATACACCATGTGTCTTTCCTTTTTTTCTTCGAAAATATCATCAATTGTAATGAGAATTCCTGTTTCTTCCACATTTCCGAATTCAGGATTTACGGCAGTCCCAAATGTTTTCATCGAAGGAGAAAGATGCATGTAGATATTTACAAGAGGGGGGATGAATTCACCATTTTCACGAACATAAGTGTTTAATACTTTCATACCTTCTTTAAAGTCCAAATCCCTTAATTGATTATCAAATTTCACGGCATCGTAATTTTGAATTAATGGGTGGAATGGCGTCATTAATTTTTCTTTGTCTGGAAAGTAATGGTGCATAAAATGAAGAAGAAAATCTCTACACTCAGTATTGTAGTTTGGATACATGGTAACTTTTCCGAAAAAGTATTTTATATCTTGATTTAGTTTTACAATAGCACCCAATCCATCCCAAATATTGTCGAGTGCAAACAATCCCTTTTTAGGATTTACAGTTGCTTGAAAATTTGGTTGAATCCAACTTCGTCCAAGTTCAATAGTATATGGGAGGTAATCAGAAATGAAACGATTGCTAAAGTCAAAATAATGGGATGTTGATAAATGTATTTTACCTTGCGCATCAATTGCTTTTTGACAACGAATAAATCGGTATCCGCCAATTATTTCCTTTTCTTCGGGTGACCAAACGATTAGTTGTTCATAGCAATATTGATTCGTGTCATGTTCGTCTAAATCAACAGGTAATCCTGTTCCGCCACCTGATTGACGAAAGGTTACTTCTCTTAATCTGCCAATTTCGCGCACAACATTCGGTGAGTTGTGTTGATTTACAATATAAATTTCATTCCCCCCCTTGCGCGTGTTTCGAATGAATCTTTCCGAATTTAATTCAGATTTGAGTATTTCTTTGTCAATAACAGGAATAATCGGTTCCATATAGTTTTATCTTATTTCGTACAAAATTCGTCTAATTCTTTCTGAAACTTCTAAATCCGATTCACTCGGATGAAACACTTTTAAATCAATAGCATCTCTAACTGTAAAACGAATGGTTTTGTTTTTTTGTTTAAACAATTCGTCAGCTAAATACATCATTTCTATATTTGATTTGATGCCAATTTTTTGACGAATTTCAGATAAGCGGTAAAAGAAATTACTCAATTCACCTTCAATAAAAATGGGAATAACCGTTCGATTGTATTTTCTTCCAAGAGTAACGAAAGTCTTTTTCCATTCAAGATCCATTATTTTTCCTTGCTGTCTTCGACTTACTTTACCAGCTGGAAAAATACATACTGTATTATCTGATTCAAATAGAGAATCTATTTTAGATCTGGTTTTTCCATCGTTGCGTCCGAATTTGTTTACACCCAAAAATAAACCACTCAGATTCGTTAAATTCATAAGTAAGTCATTAACTATGAACTTAAAGTCTTTTCTTCTATGGGCAACTCCTGAAACAAAAGCTATAGCATCCATTCCTCCCAAAGGATGATTCATTACAACGACAATTCTTTCATTTGTTGGTATTTTTTCTGCTCCATCAACAATTACTGTGATTTTGAAATACTCCATAACAGCATGACAGAAATCTATGTCATACTTATCTTTATGATCGATTAAAAATTGATTGATTTCATCTTGATGGAGAACACGCTCCAAATACCGAACAACAAATCCAGGAAGCCATTTCAATAACTTTGGATTTTTACTTTTTATAAGTTTTCGAATATTTATGAACTTATCTTGTTCCACTTTACAAATATAATTTCAATTATAACATCTAAATAAAAACAAGCATTCTTTTACATCAAAATTTCAAGACCATCATAAGCAACAAATACATTTTTTGGCAAATGAGCTTCAATCTGTTGTTGTGTTCCGAATAAATGGGATATATGTGTTAAATATGCTTTTTCTGGTTTTATCACCTCGATGAGGTCCAAAGCTTCTTGAAGATTAAAATGAGATAAATGACTTTCATGACGCAATGCATTTATTACCAGTGTTTTTGTTCCAGATATTTTCTTTATTTCTTTTTCGATAATAGTTTTGGCGTCTGTTATGTAGGTGAAGTCATTTATTCGAAAACCAAATACTGACATTTTGTAGTGTTGAACTTCAATCGGAATTATTTCATGTTCACCAAATATTTTAAATGGCTCATTTTCAATTTTTTCCAGTGTCAATTCAGGTATACCAGGGTATTTTGTATCGGCAAAAATATAGTGATATTCTCGTTTTATTGCTTTTTCAACCTCAACCGAGCAATAAACCGGAATTGGAGCACCTTGCTTAAAGTTAAACGGGCGAACATCATCCAATCCAGCTATATGATCTTTGTGTTCGTGTGTGAAAAGTATTGCATCCAATTGTTCAACTTCATTGGCTAACATTTGACTTCGAAAATCAGGCCCGGTATCTACTACGATATTTCTACTTTCTAAATTAATCAATATAGACGATCGATATCGCTTGTCCTTTATGTCTGAGCTGTGACATACAGAACATTTACAAGCAATTACTGGTACACCTTGAGACGTTCCGGTACCAAGAAATGTGATTTTCATTTATTCAGATTACTGGTTAGAATGCGAATAAACAGCAGAATCCAAGAACAAATGATTAGAACTCCACCAATTGGGGTTAAAGGAATAAATACTGTTTTCGATATTTGGAAAAAATTAGCAAGAACGAGAAAATAAATTGAAAACGAAAAGAATACCGTTCCTGTAAGATACAAATAAAAAAAAGTGTTTGATTTGAAATTGATTTTGTCAAAGTTTAACCCAATTATAAGCAAACCAAGACCTTGATAAATCTGATATTTAACTCCTGTCTCAAAGCTGACAAACATTTCTCGAGATAAATGGTTGTATAGTACATGAGTACCAAAAGCACCAATAATAATTGCCAAAAAAATCAATAAAATTCCGTTTAGGACAAATTGTTTATTCATTGCAAGTTGAAAATTATTGTACTTTCATTCCGCGAACAATTCTTCCTCTACTTCTTGGTTTTCGGGTGTTTTTTTTTATGAGGAGATATACAGATGATCCGCCACTTCTTAATAAATCTACTTTATAAGAGTTTTTACCGTATTTGATTATTGGTCCTCCTGGTTCATTTGGGTTAATATCTAAATAATATCGCTTATTATTTGGCTTGAGGTCAAATGTTAATGTTTTTCCCTTTCCCTCTTCAAAACGAACCAAGATTTTATCTTTTTCTCCGAAGTCATCAAAAATACATTTTGTATTCGCAGGAATAATTATTTTTTCTTTAACCTTAGAGTTATTTTGAACCATTACACCATTTTCATCTGTTTTCAAGTCCTTGTCATTCGTGAATACTTGATCTAATATTAATGTTCCAGATGTGAAGAACTGAAGGCGTTTCATTTCTGCATCCGTATCAATTCCATATTCATCTTTTAATTCCTTGGTGTAAGGGATTTTTATCGCACATGATGAGAATACCACAATTGTTAATAAGAAAAATAGGTGTTTCATAGGATTGTTTTACGAACAAATTTAAGCAATTAGAAGTAAATTTGTACTACAAATAAAAGTTAAATGTTGGTTAAAAAATTTACGTTCAACGGCTTTCAAGAAAATACGTATGTAGTTTATTCTGAAAAGGGTAATTGCATAATTATTGATCCTGGATGTTATACATCAATGGAAGAACAAGAACTTGTGTCCTTTATTCATGATAATAGCCTAAAACCGGTAGCATTATGCAATACCCATGCTCATATTGATCATGTTTTAGGTAATTCTTTTATTGCGAGCAAATTCAATATTCCGTATTATCTTCATGAAGATGATGTTAAAACGTTGAAATCTGTAGAATCATACGCTCATCTGTATGGTTTTGAGGGGTATAAGAATTCTCCAATGCCAAATCATTATTTTGGTCATCTTCAAATACTTGAATTTGAAGAAATTAAATTTCAAGTGTTTCATACTCCGGGCCACTGTCCGGGCCACGTTGTTTTTTATTTCGAGGAATATGATTTTGTAATTAATGGCGATGTTCTATTTCAAGGTAGTTTTGGAAGGGTAGATTTACCTGGTGGAGATCTAGAAACCTTGAAAGAATCTATTTTTAATCAAATGTTTCATCTGCCTGATGATACACTTGTTTATTGTGGACATGGATCAGAAACGACTATAGGACAAGAGAGGAAGACAAATTACATTTTGAATTTCTAGTTTGAAATTAATATAGTGCTGGAAATTTAGAAGGATTTGATTCATGCATCATGGCGTAAACCTTTTCAATAATATCGTCAACACTAGGTTTTGAAAAATAATCTCCATCAGTTCCATAGGCCGGTCTGTGATCCTTAGCACTCAATGTCTCCGGTGAATTATCTAAATGGAAATATGCTTTTTGTTCAACTAAAATTTTATCTAACATATAACCCGTAGCTCCACTAGAAACATCCTCATCAACAATTAATAATTGATTTGTTTTTTGAAGTGATTCAGAAATTACTCCATGAACATCAAAAGGAATCAAGGTTTGAACATCAATTAATTCTACATTAATACCCAAATCTTCCAATTGTTTTGAGGCAATTTCACATAAATTAAAGGTTGAGCCATAAGAAACTAACGTAATATCTGATCCTGATTTTACAATTTCAGGTACTCCCAATGGCTCTCTAAATTCTCCTATATTATCGGGCATTTTTTCTTTAGTACGATAGCCGTTTAATGGCTCAACAACTAATGCCGGCTCATCGGATGCAAGAAGTGTATTGTAGAATCCCGCAGCTTTTGTCATGTTTCTTGGGACACATACGTACATTCCTCGCAGTGCATTAACGATCATTCCCATTGGAGAACCACTGTGCCAAATACCTTCCAATCGATGACCTCTTGTAGACACAATCAACGGAGCTTTTTGACCTCCCTTTGTGCGGTATTGAACGGTTGCCAAATCATCAGACATTACTTGTATGGCATAAAGAAGGTAGTCTAAATATTGTATTTCAGCGATTGGACGTAACCCTCTCATGGCCATCCCGATACCCTGACCAATAATCGTACATTCTCTTATTCCTGTATCGAAAACACGATCATTTCCAAATTGTGATTGAAGTCCTTCCAATGTTTGATTTACACCTCCTATTCCACCAACATCTTCACCAAAAACCAATACCTCAGGCATTTTATCTAATACTTTTCGATAATTCTCTCGAAGAATAATTCGACCGTCTTCCATTTTTGATTCAGTCGAAAAAATAGGAGGAACGGCTGGAATACTTAATGCGGATTTCTGTGAATTGGAATAAAGCAAAGAGCTGTATCGCCCGTAATTAATGCTTATTTGTTTTTCAATCCATTCACCAAGTTTACTTTTCGAAATAATATTCTCTTTCGAAACTAGTCTCAAGCATTTTCTCGCACAAGATAAAATATCTTTACGAACGGGCTCAAAAGTTTTTTGTAGGGCATCAATTTCTTTGTTGATTAATTCACTATTTGAAGATTCATGAGTTAAATTTTTCAAAAGTGTTAACGCTTCTTCAAGATCTTTGTTAATCTCTGAAATAAATGCTTTCCAAGCCTTGTTTTTGGAGTCTCTAACGTGATTTTTTGCTTCGGTTTGGATTTTTTCAAGTTCCTCTTCATTTGCAATTGCGTTTTCCCCGGAACCAAAGGAAAGTATGAAGTCTTTAAATTTTGTTATGCAGTCAAATTCAACTTCCCATTTTAATCTTTCTTCTGATTTATATCTTTCGTGTGAACCAGAAGTTGAATGTCCTTGCGGTTGGTTTACTTCTTGGACGTGAACTAAAACGGGTACGTGCTCTTCACGTGCAATTTTAGCAGCTCTTTCGTAGGTTTCACACAAGTGAACATAGTCCCAACCTTTGGTGGTAAGAATTTCAAATCCTGTTTTTTCCTTTGTTCTCTGCATTCCGGATAGAGCCTCTGAAATACTTCCCTTTGTGGTTTGAAATTCTCTCGGTACGGATATGCCATAACCATCGTCCCAAATAGACATGACAACAGGGGCTTGTAAAACACCAATTGCATTGATTGATTCCCAAAAAGGCCCCTCAGAAGTTGAGGCATCTCCTATTGTTCCAAATACAATTTCATTACCGTTGTTAGTAAATTTTTGAAAATCAGAATGATTTCTTAGTGTTTCATTATTTCGGTAAACTTTTGAAGCTAGTGCTAAACCAACCAAACGAGGCATTTGACCTGCTGTTGGAGAAATATCGGAGGAACTATTTTTTTGATGCATTAAATTCTTCCAATCACCATTTGAATCAAGATTTCGTGTTGAATAATGTCCTCCCATTTGCCTGCCTGCAGACTGGGGTTCCAATTCTACATTGGTATGGGCGTATAGCCCGGCGAAATATTCTTCAATGGTTAATTGACCAATTGCCAACATGATTGTCTGATCACGATAATATCCAGCTCTAAAATCTCCATCTCGAAATTGTTTGGCAAGTGCAATTTGAGCTAATTCTTTTCCATCTCCAAAAATTCCGAATTTTGCCTTACCTGTTAATACTTCCTTTCGACCAAGTAGAGACGCTTCTCTGGATTCACAGACAAGTCGAAAATCAGCTAAAACCTGAGACTTAAACGATTCAAAATCTATATTTTGAGATGGTTCTGCTATTGCATTTTTGGTCATATCGTGTATCTATTCTTATTGAGCAAAGATAGCAAATTAGAATGAAATCTATGGGTTTTGTGTAATCTCGATAGCTAGATTTTTTGCTTGTTGTCTCAATTCATTTACAGCTGTACTTTCCCAAAGTTCTCCTCTGAGCGAAGAACCTAGAGTATATAAATTTTTATTGCGCAGTTTCGATTTGTTGATTGTTTTGAAGGAAGATACATCAGTGTTTATTCCTAGTTTCAAAAAGTCTTGATCAATATACCCTTTATTCAGGCACGATTTTAATAAGTTGGAATTGGTTTTTTGGATGTCAGATTCAGGCCCTGTACAATTAATAAAAATGGAGCAATCAAGATGAGTTTCTTTTTGACTCATTTTTTCGAGGAATGAAACAGATATTGAATCGGATTGAGTTGTTATCTGAGTGATTTTTCCGGAAACAATTTTCAAACGATTGTCAATTCTTTCTTTTTGAATAATATCGTATGTAATAAAAGGAATTCGATGTCTTGCCACCCCCCATAAATGTCGAAGATTCTGCATGAAAAAACGCTTTTCTTTATATGTGAAATTTTGCCATAATTGTTGCGTGTAGGGTCTTAAATAATCAATTAATGGCTCTGCAGAAATACCAAACTTTTCTAATATTTTTAGTTCTCTATTCACAAAGTTAACGATATCAATCAAAGACGCATTGGAGTTTATTTTTGGGAAAATTGAATCAAAGTTAAAATTTCGATGAGGCAAAATATTAAACCCATGTGGGGAAACAGCTACAATGGTATTTTCTATTTTTTGTTCTCTGATTTGCATCACAGTATCTACCATTGTTAGTCCGTTTCCTAAGATAAAAACAGGTTTTTTTGAATCTATTAAATTTGTTTGGAAATTCCATGGGTTTTGAAAATACCTTGGAGATTTGATCAATTCAATTTGATTTGCGCTTGGATTACGAGGTAATTGATTTCCTGTAGCTAGAATAATTTTGTCAAAATTCAACTTATCTTTTTGTGTTGAATAAATAGAAATTGAATCATTATTGATAGTCAAATCTATTATTTCCTCTTTATAGAATTGAATTAGTATTCCTTTTTTTTGTGCTAAATTGTTTGTTTCATTCCAAATGTTGGATAAGTATTTACCATATTTGGATCGTGGAATAAAAGAATTGGCTATTAGCTGCCTATTTTCATATTTATATTCATCTTCAGTACAAAGCCATTCTACAAAGTGCCCTAAATCATCAGGAAAAGCACTCATTTTTGAAGCAATAACATTAAGTAGGACTTTTGTAGATTGAGGAGAATAAGCAATTCCTTTTCCGGGGTCATTTTCTTTTTCAAAAACAGAAATTTCTAAATCAGACTGACCTAACTTAACCAAATGATGGCACAGCATTGTTCCGCAGAAGCCGTTTCCTATAATTCCTACTCTCATTTCGTCCAAATATATATAAAAAAAACTGCCTGAAAAGGCAGTTTTTAAAAAGATAATTTCAAATTATTACTGAGCTTCGTATCTTGTCTTATACTCTTTACCCTTCTCAGAGTCACCTAATTTGAAGTAAGTTTTATAGAGAATTCCCAAAACGTCTTTGTCTGTTGGATTAATCTCAATGTATTTTTCTAAAACCGAAAGCGATTTTTTTAGCAAATCTTCAGATTTCTTTTCTAATTCAGCAACCTTTGGATCATTTGCGTTTAATTCACCAGCTTCTTGATTAACCTCGTTTGCCCAATTATACAAATGCGCTCCCAACTGGTATTGTGCATCTTTGTAAGAAGGATCAATTTCTAATGCCTTCATTAAGGATTTTTCAGCTCTTTCATTTAATCCTTGATTCATGTAAGAAGTTCCTAAGTTGTAATGCAAGACTTTGTTATTTGGGTCTAGAATTACTGCTTCTGACATACATTTTTCAGCAGATGGCATATCATTATTCTTCAAATGAATATTTATCAGAGAAATAATTAAATCGATATCTTTTGGGAATTGTGTCCTTACCTGTTCAACTAAAGTAATAGCAGTTTTAAAGTCAGGTTTTTCTGCTTGAATAAGTTTATCTACAACTTGGTTTAAACTAATAATAGCATTATTTTTAGCTTCTCCTGATTCCATATTCATCATGTTTTTCACGTCATAAGCTTGAAAGAACATCATCATGGCTTGCTCATATTTTTTTTCGTTGTATGTTTTCACTCCCATTTCAAAAAACATGGTGTATTTCATGTCAATCATTGATTCAACATCAGCTTTGTATTTTTTCTTGGGTTCATTTAAACAGAATAAAAAGCTATTCGCTGCTGTAGTTTTGAATCCCTCTAACTTATCTTGATCAATATTTCCAGATGCCATGGCTTGTTGTGCGCTTGTTTCATAGAGAGCCATGTATATTTGGGCTTTGTAGAAATGCATTTTTGGGTCTTCTTTCGTTTCTGCATTCTCTGAAGCGGCATCAATGAAATTTTTTGCTTCTTCTAATATGCGAAGATTTTTTTCCGCATCATTTTTAGGACTAACTAGTTTAAATTTACTGAATGCATCTTGAACCATTTTTGATTGAGCAAAGATTTCATTTCCGGGAAGTAGTGAAGCGGTTATTAAACCAACACAAAAAAAGAATTTTTTCATAATTTAGATTTAAAAGACAAAAGTATAAATTTTATTCGTCACCGCCATTTTCAATTTCTGTGCCATTTAATTGATCTGGGGTGTTATCTGAAGGGGTAACTTCGTTTCCTATTGTTTCTTCTTCCTCATCTTCTGTTCTCGGAACTCGAGCAATAGCCGCAATTTCAGTATTTGCTTTTAAATTAATTAAACGTACACCTTGCGCCGCTCTCCCCATTGTTCTAATTGAATCAATGTGCATGCGTATGGTAATTCCATTTTTGGTAATAATCATTAAATCTTCCTCATCTGTAACGTTCAAAATGGATAAAAGTCGTCCAGTTTTATCAGTAATATTGAGTGTTTTAACTCCTTTTCCACCACGGTTAGTTATTCTATAAACAGGCTCATTGTCTTCCGGATCGTTCAAGAAAGTTCGTTTGCCATATCCTTTTTCTGATACGACTAAGATTGTAGAGTATATATCCTCAACGCAAATCATTCCTATAACTTCATCGTCTTTACCTGCTAAAGAAACCCCTCTTACTCCCGAAGCATTTCTTCCCATTGGTCTAACGGTGGATTCGTTGAATCGAATTGCACGTCCAGAACTTGTAGCTAGCACTATTTCATTGGTTCCATTCGTGAGTTTTGCTTCCAATAATTCATCATTATCTCGAATTGTTATTGCGTTAATTCCATTTGATCTTGGACGAGAATATGCTTCTAATGATGTTTTCTTTATCACACCTTGTTTCGAACACATTACAATGAAGTTGTTATCAACATATTCTTTGTCCGTCAAATCATTCACTTTAACATAGGCTTTAACCTTGTCATCTTGCGGAATATTTATCAGATTCTGAATTGCTCTACCTTTAGAAGTTTTATTGCCCTCAGGGATTTCGTAAACACGCATCCAAAAACAACGACCTTTTTCGGTGAAAATAAGCAGGTAATTGTGATTTGTAGCAACAAATAGGTGTTCCAAGAAATCTTGATCTCGGGTTGCTGATCCTTTCGATCCCATTCCACCGCGGTTTTGAACTTTGTATTCTGTCAAGTTCGTTCTTTTGATGTAACCGGCATGTGAAATTGTAATTACTACCTCTTCATCAGCGATTAAATCTTCCATTCTCATTTCACTTGCCGCGTATTCAATTGCTGATCTTCTCGCATCCCCGTATTTTTCACGAATTTCAATTAATTCGTTCTTAATTATTTCCATCCTACGCTCTTCTCGATCAAGAATATCTTTCAAGTCTGCGATTAACTTCAATAGGTCATCGTATTCTGCTCTTAATTTATCCTGCTCTAAACCAGTCAATTGACGTAATCTCATGTCAACAATTGCGCGCGTTTGGATTTCAGAAAGTCCAAATCTTTCAGCTAATCTTTCTCTTGCTGCATCCGGACTTGATGACGATTTGATAATTTCAATTACTTCATCAATGTTATCGGAAGCGATGATTAAACCTTCTAATATATGCGCTCTTTCTTCCGCTTTTCTTAATTCAAATTTTGTTCTTCTTATGACTACTTCATGTCTGAATTCAACGAAATATTGAATCATATCCCTCAAATTCAACAATCTAGGTCGTCCATCAACTAAACAAATGTTATTAACAGAAAAAGAGGTTTGTAAAGAAGTATATTTATAAAGTTTATTAAGCACAACGTTCGCAATAGCATCGCGCTTAATTTCGTAAACAATACGCATTCCATTTCTATCGGATTCATCGCGTAAATCTGATATTCCCTCTATTTTCTTGTCATTAATCAACTCAGCCGTTTTTTTGATCATTTCGGCTTTGTTGATTTGATATGGAATTTCGGTTACGATAATTTGTTCTCGGCCATTTACCTCTTCGATTTCAGCTTTGGCTCTCATGACGATTCTTCCTCTACCTGTAAGTAAAGCTTCTCTTACACCATCATAACCATAAATGGTTCCGCCTGTTGGGAAATCAGGGCCTTTCACGTATTGTAATAGTTCTTCGGCTTCTATATCTCTATTGTCCACATAAGCAATAATACCATCAACAACCTCCGATAAATTATGAGGAGCCATATTTGTGGCCATTCCAACAGCAATTCCAGAAGCTCCGTTAACAAGGAGATTCGGGATTTTTGTAGGCATTACAGATGGTTCTGTTAGGCTATCATCAAAATTTGGATTAAAATCAACAGTGTCTTTGTCCAAGTCTTCCAGCATTTCCTCAGCAATTTTCCTAAGTCTTGCCTCTGTGTAACGCATTGCTGCAGGACTGTCGCCATCAACGGAACCAAAATTTCCTTGACCGTCAACCAGCGGATATCTCAATGACCATTCTTGAGCCATTCGAACCATTGTATCATAAACAGAGCTATCACCATGTGGGTGATACTTTCCTAAAACTTCTCCAACAATTCTAGCTGATTTTTTATATGGTCGATTTGAATAGACGCCAAGGTCTTGCATTCCATACAAAACTCTTCTATGCACTGGTTTAAATCCATCTCGCACATCAGGCAAAGCTCTTGAAACGATTACAGACATCGAATAATCGATGTAAGCTGACTTCATTTCGTCTTCTATGTTTATCTGAATTATCTTTTCTCCGTCTGCCATAACATTATTTTTTACTATCTATTTTTTGCAAGATTCAAAATTAATGATTTCTCGATAGCACATCATTTATCAAGCTACTTTTTACTAACAAATTGCGTTGTTAAAATGTGAATAATTTACTCGTGTTTGAAAAAATTAACTCGTATATTTGTATGAATTTGAAATGATAAGTTTCATTAATAATTATTTGAATATGGAAGCAAAATTTTCACATCGCGTTAAAGATGTTATTGCAATGAGTAAGGAGGAAGCCATTCGATTAAATAATGAGAGTATTTCTGTTGAACACATTTTATTGGGAATGACTCGTTTAACAGATGGAACGGCTTGTAAGATTTTTAAAGAGTTTCAATTAGACTTAAGTGCTATTCGGTTGGAATTGAATGCGATTATGTTAAAGTCGGCAGCAGACTATCCTATAAATCACACAAATATTCCTTTGCTAAAACAAGCTGAGCGAATAATTAAAATGACTTATTTGGAAGCGAAGCAATACAAAAGTTCGATTATTGGTACAGAGCATTTATTGTTAAGCATATTAAAAGAAGATAAAAGTGTCGCTAGCTCCATTTTGAATAAATACGGTTTAATTTACGACAATGTACGTGATGAATTTGAAGCAATGAAAGATGATTCAAGTCTTCCACGTGCTGAATTTCCAGGCGGACAAGATGAAGGTGAATCTTTTTCTGCACAAAGAAAACCAACTGATCCGAAGTCCAAAACTCCTGTTCTAGATAATTTTGGCCGAGATTTGACAAAAATGGCGGAGATTGGAAAGTTAGATCCAATTGTAGGAAGGGAAAAAGAAATTGAACGTGTTAGTCAAATTCTATCTCGCCGCAAGAAAAACAATCCTATATTGATTGGTGAACCGGGAGTTGGTAAAAGCGCGATTGCAGAAGGTTTGGCTTTGCGAATTGTTCAGAGAAAAGTTTCCCGAGTACTATTTAACAAAAGAATCATCTCTTTAGACCTTGCATCTTTGGTTGCAGGAACAAAGTATAGAGGTCAATTTGAAGAGCGAATGAAAGCTGTGATGGCGGAAATTGAAAAAAATCCAGATATCATTCTATTTATTGATGAGATTCACACCATAATCGGTGCTGGTGGCGCCAGCGGTTCATTAGATGCTTCAAATATGTTTAAACCTGCTTTAGCGAGAGGCGAAATGCAAGCAATTGGAGCAACAACTCTGGATGAGTACAGACAATACATTGAAAAAGATGGGGCTCTAGAACGTCGTTTTCAGAAAGTGCTTGTTGAGCCAACTTCAATTGACGAAACAATACAAATATTGAATAACATAAAAGAAAGGTACGAGGATCATCATTCTGTTCAATATACGGATGAGGCGTTGGCTGCCTGTGTTAAGTTAACAGAAAGATATATAACCGATCGACATTTACCAGACAAGGCTATTGATGCTTTGGATGAGGTTGGTTCACGAGTTCATTTAACTAATATTAATGTACCAAAAGAAATTTTGGATGTGGAAGCACAAATTGAAGCATTAAAAATTCAGAAGAATGAAGTAATCAAATCGCAACAATATGAAAAAGCAGCCGAATTGAGAGACGATGAGCGTCGACTTCAAGAAGAACTTGAAGCTGCTAAGAAAAAGTGGGAGGAAGAATCCAAAACAAATCGTGTTACCGTAACGGAAGATCATGTAGCTGAAGTTGTTTCCATGATGTGTGGTATTCCTGTTACTAAGGTTTCTGAAAAAGAAACGGGTAGATTAGCGAAAATGGGAGAGGAGTTACGCGGAAAAGTGATAGGACAAGATGAAGCTGTTGAAAAAGTTGTTAAAGCTATTCAACGAAATAGAGCGGGATTAAAAGATCCAAATAAACCAATTGGCTCCTTTTTCTTTTTAGGACCAACAGGTGTAGGAAAAACTCAATTGGCAAAAGTATTGGCAAAATATCTATTTGATTCGGAAGAAGCGTTGATACGAATAGATATGTCTGAATATATGGAGAAGTTTTCAATTTCTAGATTGGTTGGTGCTCCTCCGGGTTATGTTGGTTATGAAGAGGGTGGGCAGTTAACAGAGAAAGTTAGAAGAAAGCCTTACTCCATTGTACTATTAGATGAAATTGAAAAAGCACATCCAGATGTTTTTAACCTATTACTTCAAGCTTTGGATGATGGACACATGACGGATGGTTTAGGAAGGAAAATTGATTTCAAAAATGTTATTTTGATTATGACATCAAACATTGGTGCACGTCAACTTGCAGATTTTGGTACAGGGGTTGGTTTTGGAACTAAATCTCAAACAGAATCGAGAGATGAAAATGCAAAAGTGGTGATTCAAAATGCTTTAAGAAAAGCATTTTCTCCGGAATTTTTAAATCGTGTTGATGATATAATCATGTTCAAATCTTTGGGTCGAAATGAAATCCATAAAATAATTGATTTAGAACTTGCAAAACTTTTAAATCGAATTGAAACTTTGGGTTATTCACTAAAATTATCAGAAAAAGCCAAGGATTTTATTGTAGATAAAGGTTATGACGAGAAATTTGGAGCAAGACCATTGAAACGTGCATTACAGAAGTTTATCGAAGATCCATTGGCGGAGGAAATAATAAAATCCAATTTGCATGAAGGTGATACCATACAAATGGATATCAATAAGGCTGGAGATGATTTGGAAATAACAATTTCAAAATCTAAATCAAAAGATACTTCAAAATAACACATTCTATATATACCATTAACGCCATTTGTTCTACACTGATGGCGTTTTTTTTTCAAAAATATTTAGAATCTTGATTATGTCAACAAGTTCCTACTTTATAAAGAATAATGTTCAATTTATTAATTATTGAATCAAAGAGTTATTATTTTTTCAACAACTAGTTGAGTTAATATTATCATTTGAGAGAATTACTACTAAATTTGTGCTATGGAGAATGAGATTAAAGTGACAATTATTGACCGAGAAGGTATATCGCATGACTTAATGGGCCCCACAGATATGAATATGAATATCATGGAATTATGCAAGGCTTATGATCTTCCTGTTGTTGGGGAATGCGGGGGAATGGCTCTTTGTGCTACTTGCCAATGTTATCTTGAATCTGAAACGAATTTACCTGAACAAAGTGATGCAGAATTAGACATGCTAGATCAGGCTTTTCATGTTAAGGCTAATAGCAGATTAGGATGTCAGATTCATTTGGATGATTCTATTAATGGAATTGTTCTTCGACTAGCACCCGAGTAGGTTACATTCCTGGCATACCGCCTTTCATCCCTTTCAATTGACTCATCATACTAGCCATATTTCTTGGATTGCTCATCAATTTCATCATTTTCTTCATATCGTCAAATTGCTTGATAAGCTTATTAACTTCTTGGATATCTGTCCCACTGCCCTTTGCTAAACGCATCTTTCTCGATTGATTAATAATACCTGGATTAGAACGTTCTTTTGGAGTCATACTTTGAATTATCGCTTCTATATGTTTAAAAGCATCATCTTGAATATCAACATCTTTAATTGCTTTTCCCATTCCAGGAATCATTCCCATGAGGTCTTTCATATTCCCCATTTTTTTAATTTGTTGAAGTTGGGCGAGAAAATCATTGAAATCAAACTGATCTTTCATGATTTTCTTCTGTAATTTCCTTGCCTGTTCCTCGTCAAATTGTTCTTGAGCTTTTTCAACAAGTGAAACCACATCTCCCATTCCAAGAATACGGTCAGCCATTCTACTTGGATAGAATACGTCTAAGGCATCCATTTTTTCACCTGTACCAACAAATTTTATTGGTTTATCGACTACAGATTTAATGGTTAATGCTGCTCCACCTCTTGTATCACCGTCCAGTTTGGTAAGTACAACCCCATCAAAGTTTATTTTATCGTTAAATGCTTTAGCTGTATTTACAGCATCCTGGCCGGTCATTGAATCGACAACAAAAAGTGTTTCGGAAGGTTGAATCGCATTTTTGACACGTTCAATTTCGTCCATCATCTGTTCGTCAATTGCTAACCTACCAGCGGTATCGACTAATACCACACTGAAAGAGTTACTCTTGGCAAACTGAATTGCATTTTGCGCTATCGTAACCGGATTTTTTTCTTCCTTATTTGAAAAAACTTCAATTCCTAATTGCTCACCTAAAACATGGAGTTGGTCGATTGCTGCAGGTCTATAAACATCACAAGCAACCAATAATACTTTTTTACCTTTTTTGTTTTTAAGGTAATTACCTAGTTTTCCTGTAAAAGTTGTTTTTCCTGATCCTTGTAATCCGGACATTAAAATGATTGCAGGATTACCTTTGAGATTAATTTCCGTTTCATTTCCCCCCATCAATTCGACTAATTCCTCATGACAGATTTTAATCATCAATTGACCAGGAGAAACAGCGGTAAGGACATTTCTTCCTAGTGCTTTTTCTTTAACTGTATTTGTGAAATTCTTGGCTGTGGAGAAATTAACATCGGCATCTAATAAGGCCCGTCTAACTTCTTTTAATGTTTCGGCCACATTAATTTCAGTGATTTGACCTTGACCCTTAAGGACTTTAAACGCTCTTTCAAATTTCTCGGTAAGATTTTCAAACATTGTATTGAATTTTAGGGATTCAAAGTTAAGTAAATTAACTGTTTAATACTAGAGTCAATCAGGCTTTATTCAATTTTGAATGTTTTGCGCTGTAACCGAAATAAATAATTAATCCAATCAAAAGCCAACCAGTGAAATATATCCAGTTATTCAAATCCAGTTCACTCATCATATATAGGCATGATAAAAGCCCTAAAATTGGTATGAGTGATAAATTGTGCAAGTATGCCATGATTGTTATGAAGATGGTAAAAACAATAAATATCCAAGTAGGAATTTTGTTGGCAAAATGAGAGAAACCAGAATGAAAGAAGAAATCTTGATTTTTATTGAACTGTTTTCCTTTTAATTCTAAAACTAAACTTTCCCGATTTTTTTCAGAATAAAAAGAATAAACGTCATTATTTGCTTTAAGCATTTCTACTTTGTGCTCCTTAATTTGAATGGATCTCAAAGTAGAAATTTCAGAAGTTGAAAGATTATCCAGCAATTCTTTGGTTGATTTTGGATCTTTTTCATTTAACATGAAATGTAGCGTTTCATTTTTGTATTTACTTAGTAAAATAAAAATAGATAATAACAAAAGGGTTGGCATGATGAATTTGGCATTTAAGTAAGGGGTTTTGAATTTTCCCCTTGGAATATCTGTTTTGTTTTGAAGAATTAATACTCCACCACAAACAAGTACGAAAGCAAACAAAGTTCCGATACTGCAAAGATCGGTTACCATTTTTAAATTCATAAACAACGCTGGAATTGCCACAATAAAACCAACAACGATTGTAGAAAATGAGGGTGTTTTATATTTCGGATGTATTGTAGCAAACTTTTTTGGAAGAAGTCCGTCTCGACTCATGCTCATCCAGATTCTTGGTTGTCCCATTTGGAAAACCAAAAGCACAGAAGCCATTGCTACAACCGCGCTTACAGCAATAATTCCAGACATCCACTTAAGGTTTAATTTTTCAAATACATAGGCTAAAGGATCACCAACAGCAAGTTCTTTGTAGCTGACCATACCGGTTAGTATTAACGCAATAATAATGTATAGAATAGTACAGATAATTATTGCCCACATCATTCCGCGCGGAAGATCTCTTTGGGGGTTTTCACATTCCTCTGCTGTAGTAGAAATTGCATCGAAACCAATATAGGCAAAAAACACTGCCGAAACCCCTTTTAATACACCTGAAATCCCGTTAGGGGCAAAGGGATTCCAATTATTGATATCTACATAAAATACTCCCACAGCGATGACTAACAAGATTATTGCTAATTTGACAATGACCATGGCATTAGATGCATTTCTACTTTCCTTCATTCCTCGATAAACGAGCCATGTTATGATTACAATAATGAGCAGAGCAGGAAGATCAAGGATTACATGTATTCCGAAAAGTGTGGGAGAATTTGTCCATGCTAAAAAAGCTTGTTTAATGGCAGGTTCAAGCGAGTTATATTCTTTACCTGCTTCTATCATGGATACAGCCGTTGAATATCCATTAGATGCTGTTACGTAGTCCATTTGAACCCAATCTGGCAAGTGAATACCATTAAGACCTATGGATTTTATTTGAATGCTTTCAAGCAATGATGTAAAATAATCACTCCAAGATATTGCCACAGTAATATTTCCAATCGCATATTCCATGATAAGTGCCCAGCCAATAATCCATGCTATTATTTCTCCAAAGGCCACATACGAATAGGTATAAGCACTTCCGGATACTGGCACCATTGAAGCAAACTCAGCATAGGCAAACGCTGCAAATCCACAAGCTAATGCTGTAAAAAGAAACAAAAAAATCACAGCCGGGCCGCCTTCAGAGCTAGCAGATCCAATTGTACTGAAAATTCCAGCACCTATGATTGCAGCAATTCCGAAAGAAGCAAGATCCCTAGTCTTCAGGTGTTTACCGAGTGAATCATGAGCATCACCTTGACCTGATTCGAGTTGTTTGTGGATTTCGTGAATACTCTTTTTCCGAAAATAATTCATTCTACTGTTTTGTTGCTAAAATAACAATTATTCGATTCTTTCGGTGGAAAATTATTCAAATATTCACTTTCAATTAATCTCAACGTATATTTGTACATGCAAAAGATTCCAATAATCATTCATCTCAATAAATACGAAAAGTGGATTGATATTCTACTCTGGTTGACAATTGCAATTATTCCAATTGCTATTTTACCCATTAAGATACCCGATATTTTTGATTTGATCAAAGGCCCACTTTTAGTTCTTTCAGGTCTAAGTATATTGGTATTGTTGGTACTAAACAAAAAATGGGATAATTCCATTGTCGTTTGGTTATTGTGTGGTTATCTTTTTTGGGTTTTCCTTTCTTCTGTTTTTTCAGTTAATCCATTGCTTTCATTTGCAGGAGCAACAATCAATGCTGGTCGATTTGAGGGGTTTGTAACCATTTTGATATATGGGATATTGTTTTATGCGTCTCGAAATTATTTTGTAATAACTGCAAAAAAAGTTATTTTAACTCTTTCTGTTTTATCCTTAGTTGCACTTTACTCACTTATTCAATATTATGAATTTGATCCACTTGTAATATATCGAAATTATCGGCCAATGGTTTTTTCAACCATTGGAAATCAAAATTTTTTGGGATCTCTTATGGTTATGTTGACTGGAGTAACATTAGGCTTATCCATTTTTTTCAAGAAATGGTACTATTTTTTGTTTTTTGCACTATTTCTTTCTAGTCTTTTGGCAGCACAGACTAGAGGTGCTTGGATAGCAAGTGGATTTGTATTTGTTGGAATGTCGGTATTCGTGTTTTCTTTTAAATGGGAATTTATATTTAGTTATTTACTTTCCGTAATGTTAATCATAGGTGTATATTATGGTCTTAATTTCACTAAAAATAATGCAATTCAAAAAAGATCAAATACGATTAAGAGAGAAATTTCATTAAACAATGAATATGGTGGTTCGGGAAGGATAAAAATTTGGGAAATTACATGGCATGTCATTCAGAATCATCCCATATTAGGAACGGGACCGGAAAATTTAAAAACAATTGTACATTTAGAGCATAAAAAAGAAATTGACGAGTATTACAGAGTAAAAAAAACATCATTTGATAAGGCACATAATGAATACTTACATATTGCAGCGGTTTCTGGAATACCTTCTTTATTGATTTATTTTACAATTTTATTTCTTGTGTTTAAGCAAAATATTTTGAATATGAAAAGAGATATTCATTATTCAATTGCTGCACTAGCAATCATGGGATACCTTATCCAGGCGTTTTCAAATATCAGTGTTATTGCTGTTGCGCCAATATTTTGGATATTGTTAGGATTTGTTTCTCAAAAAACTAAGGGAGTTTACTAATTATTCTTTTGTACTCTGAAGCAAATGTTTCAGAACCGGTGCACCCTTTTTCAACTTTCGCTTCTTTAAATTTTTCAACGCGATTTCCTGGATCTGGATGTGTACTTAGAAATACAGGTGGATTCTTGGAATCACCTTTTTGAATTAGTTTTTCAAAAAATCCAGCTCCTCCTGCAGCGTTATATTTAGTCGGACACAAATATTCAACCGAATTTTGATCTGCTTCTTTTTCGTGACCTCTTGAAAAGGTTAATCCTATCAAACCAGACGTAACATCTTTTATGTTTTGTGAGTCACCGGCTATTAACTCTAACAAGAGCTGAATACCAAACATTTCTGTCATTTGTCTTGTTGAATGTCTTAAATCTGCATGAGCGATTTCGTGACCCATTACACCTGCTAATTGATCCTCTGAGTCTAAAAATTTCAATATTCCTGTAAAAACGTAGATGTAACCACCAGGCGTACAAAAGGCATTTAGTGTGGAGTCATCATGAATTATTCGAATGCGCCAATCAAAATCATCTTTGTGTTTTACTTTACCTGAATTTAATATTTCGTTTCGAATTTTATAAACATAATTATATACCTCAGAATAGCGAACTGAGTCAAGGAATTTATACTTCGGGTCAGCTTCAATTTCTTTGGAGACCTTTCTACCAAATTCTCTATCATCTTCAATGGAGAATAGATTTAAATTCACTCCTGAGCTACATCCTAGTAGGATTGGGAGTAGAGTAAAAAGATAGATGTATTTCTTCATAAAAATATTAATCAAAAAGTTTCAAAAAGTTACCATCGAAAGAGGCGTAAACAACCTTAGGATGAGACTCCTGCATATAAATATTCCCCTGATGATCAATGGCAATAGCGCCAGCAAAGCCATCAAATTCTTTTAACTCATCAAACGTTTTTTTGAAAGCTAATTGTATAGGCACCCCATCCGTAACGCGAGTTACTATTTTTGCTGCCACAGCTCCGCTAACAATATCTTCTCCAACACCTGTACAACTTACTCCACAGAAATCATTTGCATAGTTTCCCGCAACAGTTGCTGAATCAGAAATTCTTCCAGGTAATTCAAAACCTTTTCCTCCTGTTGATGTTGCTGCTGCAATTTTACCATTTCTATCCAAAACAACGCATCCAACTGTACTGGTTCTTGCCGATTTTAGTTTGGATTCATAATCTTTTCTTCTTTCTTCTGTTTCTGTTGAGAAAAATGGAACACCTAATTTTTGAGCGTATAAATTAGCTCCATCACCACCTAAAACACGATCTTCTTCATGCATTAATTGAGCTGCTATTTTTATAGGATTTTGAATGTTTTCAATATTGATTACACCACTGAATTTTTTTGTATCTCCATTCATAATAGAGGAGCTCATACGAATTTTGCCATCACCTTGAATTTGAGAACCGATTCCTGCATTGAATAATGGATCATTTTCAAGTTGTTCTACTGCATGTAAAACAGTAGATTCTGCATTATTCTTTTTTAAGAATTCAAATGAATTGGATATTATTCTTGTCAGAGCATCTTGTTTTGCTTTTTTAACCTCATTGGACTGTGATGCTTCGCTGAAGAATCCTCCGTGAATTATGATTTTCATGATTTATATTCTGAAACTTGGATTTTCAATTCATGGTCATTAAGAGAATACGTATCTCCTTTGCTCATAACGTGAACAATCATATTTTTGATTGAAATAGGTTCGCCCATGTTTACATCTGTAATATTTGTATCTGTAATTTTTCTCCCGTCGACAAGTATTACCAATCCGGTACCCAGAGCCTCCATTTCGCTACCATCTGTAATTAATAATCCAGTATCTTCTCCTAGCCCTATTCCTAAAGCTTTAGGATTGCTTACAACAGCTTGTAGCAATCTCCCGATACGTCCTCTTTTAACGAAATGTGTGTCAATGACAACATGATCGATTAAACCAAGGCCGCTCGTGATTTTTATTTCACCCTTCAAAAGCGCTTCTTGACTAGATCCTTGATAAATCATACTTTTTGATGCGCTATGTGCCCCAGCGGATGTACCCACGTAAATAAAGTTTTCATTTTGGTACTTTTCCAGTATTTTGTCATGAATGGGAGTTCCTCCAATTATAGATGTTAGTCTAAGTTGATCGCCACCAGTAAAAAATACTACATCAGCTTCTTTTATGCGAATTATATTTGATTCGTTAATGGCGTCTTCCCTTTTTTGAATGTCAAGAACGTTAACATTGGTAGCACCTAAGAATTGAAAAGCCTTTGCATATTCAGGACCAACAGTTTCTGGGATTTTAGATGCCGTTGGAATAATTTCAATTTTGGAATCATTTCCATTTAGCGATTCTTTCAAGATTCTTTTCAAAATGCCTTTTTCGAAAAAATTCAGATTGTTTTCAACTTGAGATTCAAAATTGCTTTCAGTGAAGCTTCCCTTATCCACAGCTCCTCCAATAATTATTAACTTTCCAATAGGTTTCATAGATGACAAAAATAGAATTAATTATCATTTGAAAAATCCTATAAAAAGTTGATTTATTAACATATTAATTGAGAATAATTATTTGTAAATCTGGATTTGTATTTGGTTTTTAAAAACTTTAAAATCAATTCATTAATCAAGTTAATTGCGAAGTGAAATATGTTTCAGATCATTTTTTTTAACAAAAGTTTCATCTACATTAACTTTATAATTAATTTTATGTTCCTAAACTATAAACTATGAAAACTAAGCTATTATTTTTATTTATTCTGATTCTAACAAAGACTTTCTCCCAAAATTCTCAATTTATGGGTTCCGTAAGTCCGACTGTAAGTTACATGACTCCTGCCCCAAATCAATGGATAGAACCTAAAAATCAGGTAATAAAGCCTAACTTTAAGGGGCGAGAATTGATTGAAGTAGATAATACCAATACACATTTACCGGATTGGGTATGGCAACAACATCAACCAACTGAAAAAATAGCCTCAGCAACAAAGCTTTGGGATGTTCAGGGCCTTGGATCCAATATGTCACCTCCAGACCCTTCCGGAGAAGCAGATAGTTTGTATTATATTCAAGCCACCAATTCTGGTGGTGGTGCCGTTTATAGAATAATGAATAAGGCAACGGGTGCAACGGTTGGAAATACTTCATACACAATGCAATCTCTTGGAGGTTCAGCTGGTTTAGGTGATCCAATTGTTTTATATTATAAGCCTGCAAGAAAATGGTTCTTAACTGAATTTTCCTCTTCGGGTAATAAGTTGATTGTTCATGTTTCACAGACTAGTAATCCACAAGGAGCCTATTGGACTTACTCTTTCACGTGTACTCAATTTCCTGATTATCCAAAATGGAGTTTTTGTCAAACTTCTGATGCCTTGTTGGTTACTACAAATGAGGGTGGACCACCTACAACTTATGCTATGAAACTATCTACTTTGTTGACAGGAGGAACTTCACCATTTATAAAAATTGCAATCGGTTATTCATTGAATGGTTTTGGATTTCAATCGATTACCCCTGTTGATTTAGAAGGAGATAATCCTGCTCCTAATGGAATGAAGCCTTTATTTGTTAGACATCGTGATGATGAATCACACAGCAATGGTACTCCTGATAGTCAAACAAATGATTGGATTGAATTGTGGGAGATGACTATAAATTGGACAAATAATACTGCAACTGTTGCGAAAATTCAAGATATTTCAATTGCTGAAATCGATTCAAAACTATGTGGACTAACAAGTTTTGCATGTATAAAACAACCGGGAACCACTAATACTTTAGATCCATTGAGGGAAACTGTTATGTATAAAGCTCCAATGAGAATTTTTGATACGCATCAAGCTTTGGTTCTTTGTCTGTCAACAGACGTAGACGGAGCAGATCGATCAGGGGTTCGTTGGATAGAATTAAGAAGGAATTCCGGAGTAACCACTGCAACTTGGGTGAAGCATCAAGAAGGTACTTATGCTCCTGGAACAGGTACAAGCAGATGGATGCCTGCTATTAATATCGATAAATGGGGGAATATCATAATTGCCTATTCGACTTCTTCCAATGCCACAGGTGATTTCCCTTCCATAAAAATGACAGGAAGAAAACCTTGTGATCCGTTAAACACGATGACAATGACAGAAACTACCTTAATCGCTGGAACTACTGCCAAAACAGGTGACACGCGTTGGGGTGATTATCATCACATGTGTATTGATGATTTCGATGGAGAAACATTTTATTATACGGGTGTTTATTCGTCAAGTGGAACAAAAACAAGAAATATTGCAGTAAGAATGAATCCTGATGCAAAAGACGCTACGATTTCGTCGATATTTCAGGTTAATCCAGGAAATGTCTGTGGGTCTTCTACACAACTTGGAGTGGTAATTCAAAATCTTGGAACAACAGCAATAACCAGTGGAGTAATTCAGTGGCAAGTAGGGGCGGGAGCTCTCACCAATGTAAATTATACCTCTAATCAATTAAATAGCATAAATTCATTAGATACTGTATTTATTAATATAACAGGCTTGATTAATGGAGCAAATGTTGTGACTGTAAATTCAACTACAGTTAATGGAACGTCACCTGATGAAAATACTTGCAACGACTCAAAAACTTTCACAGTTACAGTCGGAGGAGGAGGAGCTATAACAGTAAGCTCTACAATAAATACTCAACCAACATGTACATCAAATATTGGACAAGTAACATTGTCTGCTTCCGGTGGTTCAGCACCTTACACATATTCCTTAAATAATGGAACGCCTCAAAGTTCTGCAACTTTCTCCAATTTGTCAGCAGGAACTTATTCCTATACAATTAGCGACAATATTGGTTGTTCAAGTACAGGGACGTTTACATTAAATTTACCTACTTCAATCGTTACATCAGCTTCGCTAATTGCTAATATTTCGTGTAATGGTCAACAGAACGCAGTCATTAATGTTGTAGGCGCAGGTGGTCAAGCAAGCTATACATATTCAATTGATGGAGTAAATTTTCAAGCATCTAGTCAATTTGGTAATTTGGGTGCGGGTACATATACCGTATATGCAAAAGATGCAAATGGTTGTATTGGTCAAGCATCAATTTCTGTTACTCAGCCATCTGCAATAACTATAAACGCAGTTCCAACAATGATATCTTGTTTTGGAGCAAACAATGGTTCTATTTCTGTAAATGTTACTGGGGGTACATCGCCTTACGTGAATACAATAAATAGTTCTAGTGGTTCTTTTAGCGGTTTGTCATCTGGATTATACACAGTAACATCAACCGATGCAAATGGTTGTACTCAAACATTTAGTACAACAATTACTGAGCCGACTCAAGTTTCAATATCTGGAGTGGCTGTTCCTGCTACTGTTGGGTCAAATAATGGCTCTATTACCATGACGGGAAGTGGTGGTTTAACCCCCTACACTTATAGCATAAATGGTACAAACTATTATTCGGGCTCATTGTTTTCAAATTTAGCAGCAGGAACTTATACTTGTTACATTAAAGATGCAAATGGTTGTATTGGGACAACAATAATTACAGTCGATGAACAAGCGGGATTGTCTGAAAATCAATTTGAAATTATTCAACTGTATCCTAATCCAAATAACGGAATTTTTGAACTTGAAGTTGATGGTATAATGGGGGATAAGCTGGAATGTAAGTTATTCAATATTCAAGGACAAATAGTTTCCGAATTTCAATTAACAGTTGTAAATGGAAGTGTTAAAAAGACGATAGAAATGAGTCGAAAATTGGCAGCGGGAACATATTATTTGGGACTATACAATCAGGGCCAAGCTTTTATAAAGCAATTTGTAAAAGAATAAATTGGATTAATATTTGTTTATAAGGCGGCTTCGGTCGCCTTTTTTGTTAAATTCAGTTATAAACACGCTTGTTTGAATTAAAAAAAGCCCGGATTGTATTTTAGCTCACAAATTCAATATAATTTTGAACATGCACGAGAAATTGATCATATTAGACTTTGGTTCGCAATACACGCAATTGATAGCGAGAAGAGTTAGGGAAATAAATGTTTATTGTGAAATTCATCCATGGAATAAAGTTCCTGATTTTGATCATTCGGTTAAAGGAGTAATTCTATCGGGTAGTCCATTTTCAACATTGGACAATGCTGCACCAAAGCCGGATTTGTCGAAAATTAAAGGAATCTATCCATTGTTGGGGATTTGTTATGGCGCCCAGTTATTAGTTCAAAATTTTGGAGGTAAGGTACTTCCATCAGAAATTCGTGAATATGGAAGAGCTACTTTGCAAATTCAAGATTCAAATTGTCTTTTATTTCAGGGTGTTGAAAGGTCTTCACAGGTTTGGATGTCTCACGGAGATACGATTGTTCAAGTACCGGATAAGTATCATGTGATTTGTAGTACGGAAGATGTGCAAATAGCAGGATATGCCATTCAAGAAGAAAAAACATTTGGAATTCAGTTTCATCCGGAAGTATATCATTCAGTAGAGGGTACAAAGATTTTAAAGAATTTCTTGGTTGATATTTGTGGTTTTTCCCAAGATTGGACTCCGAATTCGTTTATCGAAGAAACAGTTAGTGCATTAAAAGATAAATTAGGTTCTGATAAGGTTATAATGGGGCTTTCGGGGGGGGTGGACTCTACGGTTGCCGCTATGTTACTTCATCGTGCAATAGGAACCAATTTACATTGCATATTTGTAAATAATGGCTTGTTAAGAAAAAATGAATTTCAGACTGTTTTAGATTCATATAAGGGAATGGGGCTCAATGTAAAAGGTGTTGATGCCTCAGGTCGATTTTATTCTGAGCTTCAAGGAAAATCAGATCCAGAAGCAAAACGTAAAGCAATCGGAAAAATATTTATCGATGTATTTGATGATGAATCGAAATTGATAGCAAATGCAAAATGGTTGGGACAAGGAACAATTTATCCGGATGTAATTGAGTCAGTTTCAGCAACAGGAGGTCCATCTCAAACTATAAAATCTCATCATAACGTTGGTGGTTTGCCTGATTTTATGAAATTATCTGTTGTTGAACCGCTAAGACTTCTTTTTAAAGATGAAGTAAGGAGAATAGGTCATTCTATGGAAATTGACCCAAAAATTTTGGCAAGGCATCCATTTCCTGGGCCGGGATTAGGAATACGAATTTTAGGTGAGGTTACTTCCGAAAAGGTTGCTATTCTGCAAGAAGTAGATGCTATTTTTATCAATGGTTTAAAGGAAGAAGGATTGTATGATATGGTTTGGCAAGCCGGTGCAATATTTCTCCCAGTTCAGTCTGTTGGTGTCATGGGGGATGAACGTACTTATGAGAATGCAGTAGCATTGAGAGCAGTGACTTCAACGGATGGAATGACTGCTGACTGGTGTCATTTGCCGTATGATTTTTTGGCTAAAATATCCAACCGAATTATTAATCAGGTTAAGGGAATTAATCGAGTCACTTACGACATTAGTTCAAAGCCACCGGCAACAATTGAATGGGAATAAAATAAATAAAGTGTATATGAAATTATTTTTTAGTTTGTTATTTCTAACAGTGAGTATATTGTCTTTTACTCAAGATTATGTGAAAGTAGAAACATTAAGTAGTAAAAAATACTACGTTTATGTTCTAGAGGAAGGTGTTACAATTGAATCGTTAACAGAGGATTTTAAGGTAAGTAAAGAAGCTTTGGTGAAAGCGAATCCTGGTATTGAAAATAATTTTACCGTTGGACGAAAATTAATGATTCCTGCGCAGTTAAAGGATATTGAGCATGAAGTTAAAGAATCAGAAACATTGTACGCACTTTGTAAAAAATATGCAGTTTCAATGGATGTATTCAAATCTGACACTACGATTGTCAATGGAAACATAAAAATCGGTCAAATTTTGAAATTTGTAGGCGCAGCAGAACCAATTTATTATGACAATATTAGGAAATCCGAAACTTCCGGAAATAATTTGGCAAATACTAATTCAGCTTTACCTGAAAATGACTCAATTTTAGATTATACCGTAAAGCAAGGTGAGACTTTATATAGTATTTCAAAAAGATATATGGTTTCTTCCGAAAAATTACAAAAATTGAATAATATAACTCCTGTACAATTAAAAACAGGAATGATTATTAAAATCCCTTTGAAGCGAGAAAAATCCCCTTCGGATATAAAGTTGAAATCAATTGATTCTTTGAATATTCCTAAGGTGGATTCGACAATGTTATTTCCGTCAAAAAATGAGCCATGGAAAATAGCCATGTTTCTACCATTTTATTTAGGTAATTCAAAAAATGCTCCCCCTTCAGTGATATCGGCATCAACTGAGTTTTTTATGGGAGCTAAAATGGCAATGAATAATTTAGGGGCACCTTCAGAATTCTACGTTTATGATTACATGAATGATACGGTGGAAATTTCAGAAATATTGGAAAGACCGGAATTTGCATCTATGGATATGATTTTTGCTCCCCTTGATGTGGGCGAGGCTTTGGTTGTTGCAAATTGGTGTCAAGAGCATCAAGTACCCTTCGTAACCACTGTTCCGAAAGCAAACAGATTGATTTCGAATAACCCAATGGCTCATTTTGGAATTCCATCTGATGCCAATATGCTTAAAATGTTGGCGCGTCATGCGATTAAAAATTATCCAACAAAACAGGTAATATTAGTTAAGTCTAATCAACCGGTTGATAAATCCAATTACGATGCTTTTAGAAATGTATATTTCTCTGATGAGAATCCAACCAATATTAAATTAATTGAGGCAACAACAAAAGATTTTGGTCAATATCTTCAGAAAAATCCTTCAAGTATTGTAGTTTTTGCGTCAAACGAAAAAGCTGAAGTGCTCGATTTTATGAATTTAATAAAACCTTATTCGCAAATTACGCTTTTTGGACACAAAGACTGGTTGAAATATGGCGAAGCAATGTCAAATCTTCGTTCTAAATATAATTTTCATTACGTTAACTACAATTCTCCTTTTCCATCATTTAATTATAACGATCCAGGGATTAAGTCACTACATAGAACTTATAGAGATTACTATCAGGCTGATATTACCGGAATGGTTATTTATGGGTATGATATTACGCGTTATTTTACCTCATACATACTAATGCGAAAAGAGGTAAATGGAGTTATTATGGATTTTGAGGTAAAACCTAATTTTGAAACTGGAGGTTTTGAAAATGTCAAATGCTTCGTGGAAAAATGAGATGAAAAATAAAATTGAAGAATCGTTCAGAAACCTACAAAAATTCATTTGTTCTGAGCTAGAAAATATAGATCAAAAAAGTTTATTCAAAAGTGATTCATGGTCTCGCCATGATGGAGGTGGAGGAATTACAAATACTATTTCCGGTGGAAGAATAATTGAAAAAGGTGGTGTTGCTTTTTCATCCGTCTATGGTCCTGTTACAGAAGAAATGAAAAGTCAACTTGCAACAAAGGGGAATGAATTTTTTGCAACAGGAGTATCGATCGTTTTACATCCTCAATCTGTTCATGTTCCGATAATTCACATGAACGTTCGTTATTTTCAGATGGATCAAGATGTGTATTGGTTTGGAGGTGGAATTGATTTGACGCCTCATTATGTTGTACCTGAGAACGCAGCTATTTTTCATAATGATTTAAAAAAAATTTGTGATCATTATAACTCAGGATTTTACGATAAGTTTAAAGCTTGGGCGGATGATTATTTTTTTATTGGTCATCGAAATGAAACGCGTGGTATAGGAGGTATATTTTTCGACCACATATCTCACGAGAACACTAGCTTGCAAAAAGAAGAAATTCTCGATTTTTGTTTAATGTTAGGACGAAGTTTCACCGAAATATATAATAAGCAGGTTAATCTTCGACTAGATCAACCAGTAACTGAAGATCAGCGGAAATGGCAACAAATACGTCGAGGTCGTTACGTTGAATTTAATTTGGTACATGACAGAGGTACTAAATTTGGACTTGTATCTGGAGGAAGAACAGAATCAATTCTTTTGAGTATGCCACCAACTTCTATGTGGGAATATAATTTTATCCCTACCGTTGATTCAGAGGAACATAAAACATTGGATCTTTTGAAAAAAGGAATTAATTGGTTAGAGTTTATTGATAAATAAAAGTATATGGATTTAAAAGAAGTCATAGGTCAAGTTGAAATTTTTCATGATTCATTTGGGATAAAAAATCATTACAAACCTAATTCTGAACTTACTCCTCAGGAAGTTGAATTAAGATTTAACCTTATGAAAGAAGAAAATGAAGAGTATCTCGAAGCTGCAATGCGAAAAGATATTGTGGAGATTGCTGATGCACTAGGAGACCAGCTATATATTCTTTGTGGAACTATACTCAGACATGGATTGCAACATAAAATAGTTGAAGTTTTTCAGGAAATACAACGTTCAAACATGAGTAAGCTTGATGTGAATGGGAAACCTATTTATCGCGAAGATGGAAAGGTATTGAAGTCAGAACTGTATTTCAGACCGGATATTCGCAAAATACTTGAAGATTAGTTAGTCTGTATCTTTTCCTGTAATTAATTGGAAGGTAAACGGTAGATGATCAGAGTATTTTGCCCTAAAGTCATCATGATTGTATGGTTCGATTACATTTGTTGGATTATATTTTTTAACTTCAGACAATAAATCAATTACTTTGAAAGAATTTAAAATGAGGTCTTCTTTTGAGTTTGAGTTATAAAACAAATGATCGTAAGGTTTACCTTTTGTCTTTGATTCATAAATTTTTGTATTCGTTAAATTGCATTTTTCGTTAAGACTATAATAATCTATTGATTTGAACTTTTCAAATTCCTCAGATTTGTAGATATTACAGTCGCCAACTATAAAAAAGTCTTTATTGGATTCAGATTGATTTTTTGTCCAATTGAACAAATAACTGAATTCGGTCTGCCTTCGTTTATAATCTTCTTGGGAATCGCCTGGATTGAGATGGACTGGAATAAGTGAAAACGTACTGTTTTCTTGAATTGTTTTGAAAGGGAAAACGTAAGGAACGCGATCGAGATTTGAATTGGCAACTAATTGCTGGCTTACAAAGCCAAAATATCTACTGGAATCAGGAACTATTTTATGTCTTTTATAGAATATTATCCACCATTCGCTAGCAGTTGAGTTGGTTTGATTTTTTGTAGGTCCCGTATCATCGGTTGAAAGCCAGAATTCAAAGCCACTTATCTTCATTTCTTCCAAAAAAGCTTTGCTTTCAGCATCAACTTTATAAGGGGAGTTGTCTGAAAATTTACCCGGAACAGGAGGTGCAACCAATTCTTGTATAATAACAACATCGTAAGGACTCAAAATCTTACTAAGTGTTGAATTATCCTTGTTTTTAAAGTGACCTAAAAACTGAATATTAAAGGAACAAAGATTAATAGTATCCTGAGAAAAAGCAACTTGACAAAATACAACAAAACAAAGAAATAACTTCATTATGGGTTTTTAACACCAAATATACACAAACAAAAAGAGGAACAAGAAATTGCTTGCTCCTCTTTTTGCTAAACCATGCTAAAACTATAAACTCTAAATTACAACTATGAAATGTAATTCTCAACAAAGGTAAATATTCTTTTCAATCAGACTGAGTTCATGTTGTTAATTTATATTAATTTTTTTGCCACAGTCATTTCTCGTTTCCCGGGTGGACCAGGTCTTGATTCAACCATGAATCCAATTTCCTTTAAATTTCTTTTAAATTTACCTTGTGCACAATAGGTTACAAGAATTCCATTCGACTTTAGTGATTGAAATAAAGGTTCAAATCGTTCAATTTCCCACATCTCACTTTGTGCTCTTGGTCCGAAAGCATCATAGTAAATAAGATCAAAATTGTTTGCTTGTAAAGGGAAGTCTTCAAGTTTAATTAAAGATTTACTTAGTTGAAAGTTTGGGGTAATTTTTTCAGTTTCATTCCACTTGGATTCAATTATTTTATGATAAATTTCAGTGCATGTTGAATCGTTAATTTGCTTGGAATAGTCAATTTGTAAATTCTCTTCAATTGTTAATGGGTTACTTTCGATTCCTAAGTATGATATATTTACCGATTTATTTTTATCTACTACAAGACATGTTAATAAGGCATTTAATCCACTTCCGTAGCCAATTTCAAGTATTGAAATTTCAGTTTGGTTGAGAAAATTCTTTAACCCATTTTCAATAAAAACGTGCTTTGCCTCTTGAACCGCTCCATGCATCGAATGATAATGTTCGTCTATCTCGTGTAAATAGATTGTTGGACTGCCATCAGCTGTTATCCTTATTTCTTTTTGCATTGTACAAGTTTACATTTTTTTTAAACATTTGTTGATATCTCTCATGAATATCTTTTTCGTAAAGTTTAACTTTTTCTATTCAAAATTGCGCGTTGATTTCTGTATATTTGTTTCATGGATTCAAATACCGAAAATACCCGTAAAACGGCATCTCGCATTAAACAATCGGCGAACATTGTTCTGAGTGATTTAGGGAAAGTGCCACCTCAAGCGGTGGATGTTGAACAAATTGTTTTGGGAGCAATGATGTTGGAAAAAAATGCAGTTTCAAAAACGGTGGATATTTTGAAGCCGGCAAGTTTTTATGACCCTAAACATCAGTTTATCTATGCCGCTATTCGTGAATTGTTCGCTAATACGAGCCCAATTGATTTGATTACCGTAACAACGCTTCTAAAAAAGAGAGGTGAACTTGAAGCCTCAGGAGGTGCTGCTTATATTTCTCAATTAACCAATCGAGTTGCATCTGCTGCTCATATTGAGTTCCATGCCCGTGTGATTTCCGAAAAGCACATCAAACGCGAGTTAATTCGTATGAGTAGTGAAGTGATTCGAGATTCTTATGATGAGACAAAAGATGTGTTTGATGTTCTAGGAGGTGCAGAAGGAGAGCTCTTTCAGATTGCTGAAAACAATATGGGTAAGCAAGTTCAGAAAATGCAAAGCGTTGTACGTGAGGCTATTGAAGAAATTGAAAAGGCAGCTCAAAATTCGGATGGAATTTCGGGTGTTCCCACTGGATTTTTTGATTTAGATAAATTGACTTCGGGTTGGCAACGTTCAGACATGATTGTTTTAGCTGCTCGTCCGGGAATGGGAAAAACAGCATTTGTTTTGTCCATGGCAAGAAATACAGCTGTGGATTATGGCAAACCTGTGGCGTTGTTTTCTTTAGAAATGTCATCTGTTCAATTAGTTAAAAGACTCATTGCTAGTGAATCTAGAATTCACGCTGAAAAATTGAGAAAAGGAAACTTACGCGAGGATGAATTTCAGCAACTTCACTCACGAATAAAAAAATTATCGACAGCTCCTATATTTATCGATGATACTGCAGGCTTAAGTGTTTTTGATTTAAGGGCCAAATGTCGTCGACTAAAAATGGAGCACAAAATTGAATTAATTGTAATTGATTACCTTCAGTTGATGAGTGCCAAAGAAGGTAAAGGAGGCGGGAATCGTGAACAAGAGATATCTACAATTTCGCGTTCAATAAAAGAAATAGCCAAAGAATTAAATGTTCCAATAATAGCATTGTCGCAATTAAGTCGTTCTGTTGAACAGCGCGGGGGTGATAAAAGACCTGTTCTTTCTGATTTGCGTGAATCAGGAGCAATAGAACAAGATGCTGACATTGTTGGATTTATTTATCGTCCAGATTATTATGGGTTTTTAGAGGATGAAAATGGAAATCCGAACAATGGAATTGGAGAAATTATTATTGCTAAACATAGAAATGGTGCAACGGATCGTGTACGTTTGCGTTTTGTTCAAGAATATGCTCGGTTTGAAAATATTGAATCTTTCGATGAAAGTGCATTTGGAAACGGAGCATTTAAACAAGCAAGTAAAGATTCATTTACAACGATAACTGTTCAAAGTAATTTTGATAAAGTAGGTGAACAAGAAAATGATTTTGATGTAAATGGAATGGATGATGTTGTGCCCTTCTAACGGTTTAATGTAATGAGAATAAGTACTTTCATAATTCTATTTTTGTTATTTGCCCGAACAGGCAATACTACGCAGTTGTTGGTGCCTATGGATGAAACCCAAACCAATCATTTGAAAGCTTATGGAGTATCCTTCTGGGCTTTAGAAAATGGGGTGGTTATCGAGTGGTTATTGAATTACAAAGGAGGTTCGTTTTTGTATCCTCATTTAGCTACTTTGGAAGAGGAACTGAATATTCGTGGTGTAAAGTATCAAGTATTAACAGATGGACAAGTAAATCAAATAAAAAATCAAATTGCAGATCCAGAAGTCAACATGGAAGTAATTCAACTTGAGAAAGCGCCGAAAGTTGCCGTTTACACACCTCCAGGAACACAACCGTGGGATGATGCTGTGACGATGGTACTTGAGTACGCGGAAATTCCTTACGATAAAATTTATGACTCAGCAATAGTTATGGGTGTTTTGCCCAAATACGATTGGCTGCATTTGCATCACGAAGATTTTACCGGTCAATATGGTAAGTTCTATGCGAGCTTTAGAAATTATCCTTGGTATAGGGAGCAACAGGCAATGGCCGAGAGAGATGCCAAAATGCTTGGATTTGACAAAGTATCTAAAATGAAGCTGGCTGTTGCTCTTAATTTGAAGAATTTTGTGGTCGGTGGAGGTTTTTTATTTACCATGTGTAGTGGAACAGATAGCTTTGATATTGCTTTGTCAGCTGAAGAAACAGATATTTGTGAATACATGTATGATGGCGATGGTTCTGATCCCAATGCTCAAAATAAGCTCGATTATTCAAAAACTTTTGCTTTTAAAGATTTCCGATTGGTCATGGATCCAATGGTTTATGAATATTCAGACATAGATGGAACAGACCTACACAGAACTGGTGTAGTTACCGAACAAACCGATTTGTTTACGCTGTTCGAGTTTTCTGCGAAATGGGATGTTGTTCCGACCATGTTAACCCAATGTCATACCGATGAAGTCAAGGGATTTATGGGGCAAACAACCGATTTTAGAAAATCTATGATTAAGCATAATGTACTTATTTTAGGTGAAAATAAAGCATTGGGCACCGCAAAATACATTCATGGGGAGTTTGGTCAAGGGACGTGGACATTTTATGCTGGTCACGACCCTGAAGATTATGAACATAGGGTAGGGGATCCTCATACAGATTTGAATTTACATCCAAATTCACCTGGTTATAGGTTGATATTAAACAACATACTATTTCCAGCGGCAAAAAAGAAGAAAAGAAAGACGTAGTATGCAGTGGCTGGTGAAGGATGAAAATGATTTAATTAACATTATTCCTCAACTTTTAAACCATATCCCCAAAGAAGGAGTTGTTTTATTTGAGGGACAAATGGGGGCTGGAAAAACGACGCTTATTCGAAATTTACTTTCAGAGCTTTCAATGGATAAGTTTCAAGGTTCACCTACGTACTCAATTGTGCATGAATATCTTTCTAAGTCATCAAATACGATTTATCATTTTGATTTATATCGCATTGAAAGTCAGGAAGAATTAGTATCAATAGGTTTTGAAGAATACCTTTACAACAATTCCTTATCTTTTATCGAATGGCCTGAAAAATCTTTCAAATTTCTTCCAGAAAAGAGAATTTGGGTGTATATTCGTGTAAATGAAGAAAATAAACGAATAATTGAAATAAAAAATGATTACTGATCCGGATGTTTTGAAAGGTTTGATGCAGCAAGGTAGTTTACTTCCGAAAGAAGAAATGTTGGAAGTTCGTAAAAAGAAGGGTAGTTTATTTATTGGAATACCAAAGGAAGTTTCATTTCAAGAAAGAAGGGTAGGACTTGTACCAGAAGCGGTTTCATTATTAGTTGCAAATGGTCACAAAGTTCGCGTAGAATCGGGATGTGGCTTGGGAGCAAATTTTTCGGATAATGAGTATAGCGAGGCTGGTGCTGAAATTTGCCTAGACCGAAAAGAAATTTATCAATGTGACATTGTTGTAAAAGTAGCCCCACCTTCTGAGGAGGACGCTGATTTGTTGACGGGAAATCAAACGTTGATTTCTGCTTTGCAAATTGCCACGCAACCCAAAGAGATTCTTAAAAAATTAATTGATAAAAAAATTACGGCAATTGCTTGGGATTACATACGAGATGAAGAGGGGGTTTTCTCTGTTGTTCGCACTCTAGGAGAATTAGCAGGTACTACTTCTGTATTAGTGGCAGGTGAATTATTGTCTTCATTTTCTTCCGGAAAAGGAATGATGTTAGGTGGCATTGCCGGCGTTCAGCCTACTGAGGTTGTAGTTATCGGAGCTGGAACCGTAGGTGAATTTGCAACGCGAGCTGCAATTGGATTGGGTGCATCTGTGAAAGTTTTTGATAATTCGCTTTCAAAACTCAGAAGATTGCAAAATGATATTGGGTCAAGAGTATATACATCCATTATTCAACCTAAGGTCTTGGCGAAGGCCATTAGAAGAGCTGATGTAGTCATTGGAGCGCTTAGATCACCTTATGGTAGAACACCTTGTGTAGTAACGGAGGAAATGATTGAATCCATGAAAATTGGTTCTGTTGTTGTAGATGTTAGCATTGATCAGGGTGGTTGTTTTGAGACAAGTCGCATTACGAATCACAATGATCCAACATTTGTAAAACATGGAGTCGTTCATTATTGCGTTCCAAATATTGCTTCGCGCGTTTCTCGTACTGCCTCTTTTGCACTTTCAAATATTTTTTCACCTCTCTTGTTAGAAATGGGTAATCAAGGAGGTTCTTCAGAGTTAATTCGTTGGAACGAAGGCTTTCGAAATGGCGTTTATATTTACAAAGGTGTATTGACGAGCGAAGTATTAGGAAAAGTATTTGATCTCAAATATAAAAATATCGAGTTGTTATTACCTCGAATTTGATGTTTACGCCGCTTAATTTTCCATTAGCTAAACTCAAACTAGTAGAGCGTAATAAGGAAATCTATGTTACGTGTCTTGTGCGTAAGAAATCCATTTTATTGACCCCGGAGGAGTGGGTGAGGCAACATATAATTTCTTACCTAGTCAACTATAAAAATTATTCGATTGGCCGTTTCGCTGTTGAAGTGAGTTTGAAGGTTAATTCCTTAACTAAACGCGCTGACATTGTCTATTATGATGAAACATTGAGACCAGAAATACTTGTTGAATGTAAAGCTCCAGAGGTAAAATTAACATTTGAAACGGTTTTTCAAATTGCCACATACAATTCCAAACTCAATGCAAGAATTTTATTAATTACAAATGGTCTTCAGCATTTTCTTTTTGAAAACACTATAAATGGTTTGGTTTCTTTGGATGATTTTTAGGGGGGGATAAGTAAAATAATTGAACGACCAAACTCTCTGTTCAAACCATTATTTATTTTGTTTGATAAATCCAAAGTTTTTTGAATACGTCATAGATAGAACGTGTCTACCGAATGGTGCAACTGATTTATTTATAATCCCTATGTTCAAACCATAGCTTAATCCTAGACAAGAATTTGATTGCTCCAAGTCTAAAAATTCATAGGATACTCTTTTTCTTTTTCGTTTGATTGAATATGGAAATCGCATAGATACTTCAGGTCTCAAAATAAGATTGTTATCAAGTTTGTTTGTATAAAGCAAATTACCTCCAATTCCGAAATAATAAAATTCATTTGTCCAATGAATTTTTGGTACAAATACATTTTCATTTCTATTAATTATCATTTCTGATCCGATGGCCCATCTAGCAGCACTGACTTCATTGAAGTGTCGCATTCCAAAACTTAAATCAATAATCGGATTTTGGAAGTCAGTTAGAAAAGAAAAATTTGCTTGAAAATGTTTTATTTGATTATGATTACGGAATGTTAAATCGTAAAATTTTGGTCCACTAAATGTTGTTACAGAATTCCAATTATCCTTGACATGAATAAACTTTGCCACTGCTACACGCGAATATTCATCATTTAAAATATTTGCCAGATGCGGCGGACTACTAATTAATTGATGAACTATATTAAAAGCAGTAAAATGACCATAACTGCAGTTTTCACCAGTCGGAGAGCTGACATTTGCGAACATATTCATTCTTGCATTGAATCCCTGATGACCCACATAACCAAAAAGTCCTGAAGGAATTGCATGAACAAATGCAGATAACCACAAACGAAATGAGGGCAATAACATCGGTAAATTATCACTCTCAAATTCGGTATAATATTCTTCCCATTCAGGATGTTTTTCAAAATAGGGTTTAGAAACCAAATTGGTGAATTTTTCTCCATCTTGACGAGCCAAATTCATTAGTAGAATTGAACGTTTTTGAACTCTACCCATGTAAAATGAAAACCGAGCAGTATTTGCACGTTCAAATTGCCAAAATCCCCATTCCTTTCGCAATTTCCATAAATCAAAATTTACCAGTTGTGCATGAACCGATGAACCAAATAATAGAATCACTAAAAGAGTGAAAATTTTCATGTTTCGTATTTTAAGAGTTTAATAAAAACGAATTATCTCACCCTCCAATCCACCTCCATGGTTTCTTGGCGTGAGGTTGGCTTTTGTTTTCCATTGGTGATTTCCTCTACTCTTTGCTCCACATATTGCTTCAGTTTGTTGACTGTGAGTGCATCCGTTTCGCCTTCGTTGGCTTTTAAGTATTCCAAGACGCTATATGTGAACGCACCATTCTCGATTTTTTGGCCGTTTACTTCGATGGCTTCCAAGGCACTTTCCTGACCACCTGCGGCAGAGATGATGACCGAACCGGTGTTGTTGCGGACGTTGACGAACAGTTCATTCAACTTTTTGAAGTTGCTTTTGTTTTCTTGTTCGAGTTTGATGATTGCTCCTCTAGCAGCCAGAACTTCAGTGCTGTCCATACGTGTTTTCTTTTCTTCTAACTCCTTTTTCAGCACCTCCGTTTTATCATTCTCTCCGCTGTTGCAGGCATCGAGAAGAAGCAGTTTTTGACGTGCCGGAATTCCATCTAATAAGCCTTCCAACTCTTCGTATTTCAAGCCGTGTGCTTTGGGTTTGTCAAAATCTACATCATGTGTTGCCAGGTAAAAATTGAGGGAATCGTCCAACAAACCGTGGGAACTGCACGAGATGATTACTTTATCGTTTACGTTCGTTTTATT
>Ga0315902_10000530_pt1 | contig 64053 bp, 66 predicted proteins | sample LakEriMetagenome_9_FD_203523 | JGI IMG/M metagenome (GOLD analysis project Ga0315902, IMG submission 203523) | Freshwater fungal communities from buoy surface, Lake Erie, Ohio, United States - Buoy 12 MA117 | ecosystem: Environmental > Aquatic > Freshwater > Lake > Lake biofilm | place: USA... | reverse complement strand
TTCATCACTGACGGGGCTGTAAAACCAGCCATTCCATTACCTGCATCAATTACAACTTTTAGCTTTCGCTTTTTAAATGTTTTCTTTGGAAACCTATCAATTAAGTAGGTTACATAGTCATCTAGTAAATCCATTTTTCTAATTGAGCCAACAGGGCGATTTGATATAGCAATACCTTCTTGAATTAATTGTTTAATTGTCAGTAATCCAGATTCTTGGCCAATTGGTTTTGCACCACTTTTGCAAAGCTTCATTCCGTTATATTGGGCTGGGTTATGGCTCGCTGTAAACATAATTCCTGGAAGATTTAATTTGCCGGAAGCAAAATAAAGCATGTCGGTGGAAGCAAGCCCAATTCGGATTACGTCCATACCTTGACTAGTCGCTCCGTCAGAGAAGGCATCTGCAAGTGGGGCGGAAGAATCTCTCATATCTTCACCAACAACAATTGTTGCTGGCTCTCTTTCAATCTCAAGAAACTTTGCATAAGCAACACCTAGAGCAAAAGAAAAATCGGTAGTAACTTCATTCTTAACTAAGCCTCGAATGTCATAGGCTTTAATGATTTTATCTAACATAGTTCGTTTATCTTTGACGAGTTAAAGGTAAATGTAAAGTACTAATTTGATGGCAGCACACGAAGGTGTCCGCGCCGGCCTAACTCTGGTGGCATATTTTTGCTTGCCAAATCTGAATTAGCTACTTCTCGAACCGCATTTGCAATTGCCATTAAATCTTCATCTGAGGGTCCAAGATTTTGATCAATAATCTCTTCTTTGATCACACTCCAGCCAACTGGAACAGTCAATCGTTCACTATGCACTGCACATAGATCGTAATTATGTGGTTCGGCATATGTTGAAAGTGGTCCAAGCACTGCTGTTGAGTCAGAATAAATGTAGGTAAGAGTTTTTATGGCAGCGCTAGTGCAACTTGCTCTTGAGCAGTTTCGGCTGGCCGATTTTCGCATAGCAACAGATTAATACGATACTGCCGAAAAAGTTGGGATTTAGCCTCTACTAATTACGCGCGCATCAGAAACTGGCTCGGAAGCTGTTTCTAAATTGGCGCCGTTGTTCATTGGTATATAGCTTGACCCAATTCCACCTGCCTCAGGCAAGAAGATAACTCCACCGCTGATTCCATTGCGATTAGCCAGTACTTCCAATTTATTTAAGCCAACTGGTGCTCGCCAAACTAAGAAATTTGAACCTGTTAATTTCTTTTCAAATTTTTTGCCATTGGTACCAGTTGCTGAAATCTGAATATCAATTCGCTCCCCTACAAAAGTTAATGTTGGTTTTGAGCCCGTTAGATTCACGGACCACTTCGAAAGTTCATCGGCGCCAGTTGCCCAAGCTATCTCATAGCTCTTACCGTAGGAGAAATTAGATAAGACTGAAGCCAGAATTGGTTGATCTGATTCAATAATTAGTGAAAATGGTTGGTTTGTTGGTGCAAATGCTAAGGGCACGTTGAAAACTCTTTGGCTCTTTATATTCAGTTGAGAAAGTCCAACCGGAATAAATTTTCCATCATCTGAATTGACTGAAATATCAACATTTGCATCAATTGATGATGGCACCAGCAATCTCAAGGTGTGTGATACAGAATTTGTATTTTGAGATAGTTTTCCAAATAATCCAGAAATTGCAGGAATCACTACCTGCTTACGAGCTTGCCCGACTGGTGCGACATAATCAGCTCCAAGGGCTTTGAGTCCTTTTTTTCGTTCATCAAATAGATAAGAACTAACTCGTCCAGATCTAGTCTTAACAGCCAAAGCAATTGATTCTTCACCTGGGACAAGTGAATCAATTGCGATTTTCTTCGTTGAATTTTGAGGAACTGTAACAAGTTTAGATTCAATTGGCCCATTTAATGTGAATATTTCTAAATCAACTGCAGACTCACTAAATCCACTATTAACTATGTAGAGAAATGATTTACTCGTTAGCCCACCAGAACCACCAACAAACCACTGTTCACCATTGCTGACAGAACATGGCACTACAGATTTCCAACCGTTGTTTGCAAAAGTTAATGAAGTGCCAGGATTGCCTTCAACAAGTAGTGAGGCATTTTTTAGTGGAATAACATTGCCTTTGCCAGGATTAAGTCTCTTACTAACACCATCAATTAATCTTCTATCTATCTTTGAAGATGTCAGAGCTGCAATTGAAGAAACTTTGTTTCCTATCGCCGGACATACAGTTGCTGGATATGAACTTGTTAATTTGATCTGTTCATCCCGCTCAGGGGCGAAATAAGACAACCCTGCTAAAAGAACCAAAATGATTGCTACACCTATGTAGGCAGCTTGATTACGGGTAATTTTCATAGCAATTCCTCAAGTGGAACTTCTCGCCGTTTGCGCCCAGCAGGTAGCGCCAAAACAATTGTGCTGATTAATGCAATTAATTGCAATGAAATCCAAGCCCGTCGGTTAGTTCCATCGTGAGTTAACAAAATTTCACCTTGCTCTTGAATTTCAAAAATTGGAATTCCATATGGATGCTCCTGCAATGGAACTGGTTTCCCATTTAACATTAAGTGCCAAGATTTATCGTATTTTTCAGCCAATAAAATTACGCCAGCACCAGATACATAAGCTTTGGATGATTTGTCAGTTGAATTAACTTGGAAGAATTGCCCTTGCTTATTTTGGAATGTAACACGTGCATGAGACTTATCAACCTTCCAAACAATTCCATCTTTGGTTTCTGAACTTCTAGTGAAACCACCGATTCCATCGATTGTTCTAGTAAGCCCTGCATCAGCTGGATTTTTCATGTAAACATATTTAATTCCATAAAAACCTAAAACCTGGCTAGTGCTTCCGCCTACGCCATTAACTAAATCCACGATTGCTTTATGGAATTGCTCCGGAGTTTGACTTGCTACATCGGCATTTCCTATTTGCAAATCCCCGCCTCGAGTTACGAAGTACTGCAGCTGTTCATCTGTTTTACGAATTACCAAAGTTTTTGGTCGTTCCTCAGTACTTGCTAAATCTGTGATGAATGGTGGAATAACCTGCTCCTGATTAGCGCGTAAAACAGAGTTTGCACCTACGCTCGTTGCCCAGATTGAAATAGTAACCATTGAAGTAATTGTGACAAGCGCTGTAAGCACAGAAGCGATGTGCCTAAAGCCAAAATTGCTGATTCGTAATTGCGGGATAATTCTTTCGGCTATTGCAAAGATTAGTAGCAAGGCAAGTAATTGAGCGAACAAAATTAAAGGTCCGCTCCAAATTCTTTGCGCTTCACTGTTATTTCCTTGGACAAAATATGAACTAATAGTTGCTGCAAGTGAGATAGCAAGTATGGCGCTAATTGCAGAATACTTTTGATCCTTTGAAAAAACTCCAATTAAAAGATAAAGAGCAAATGGAGCCAAAACAAATAACCCCGGTGCACTTGGTCCGCCTGGGTTAAAAAGAAGAGTTGATAGCGGCCCAGCTGATTCAAGAGAAAGTCCTGGTTCACGCAGTGAAGTAATCGGATTTAGTAGAAGAGATAGTGAATTTGGAATATTTATCAGCAGAGGCATAAATATCAGTGCGACACGTTTTTTGTACTCATCATCAGAGAAATTTTTCCTAATTACAGCAATTTCAGTTGATTTCCAATTTGAACTATTCAAGTATGTGTAAATCACTACACCAATTTGGAAAAGCACCCAAGATAACAAGAACAGTGGCGAGAATGCTCCTGCTACCGCAGTTATTAACGCAATTGAGAAAACTTTTCGCCAACCGATAGTTTTTAACCCTCGATTTCTTTCAAGCAAAGTGAATAGTCCTGGCAAAATAAGAGCTATTACTAAAGTACCAAGTCGTCCTTGATTTATTGCCGTCAAAGTTACCGGTGATAGAGCATAAATAATTCCAACAAATACGCTGGAGTAGTTAGTTAATGAATATTTCCGTGCTGCCCGATAACTAAGAATAAATAACAAAGTTGGAGAAAAGAGAAATAGACAAGCTAAGAATATTTGCGGATTACCGGCAGTTATAAAGGATGCAATACCAATTATTGGAATCCAGGCTGGTGCAGCAGAGCTGCTACCAAGTCCGATTAAATGCCAAGAATTAACATAGGAGGTAATCATTTCCATGGCGCTTGCAGGTGCGACTGCCATTGCCCCACCAGACAAAGACCCAAGGCGATTACGGGAGTAGAGAATAGAAATAAGTATTGTGATTAGCACTCCAAATAAGAATGGCTGCTTTAGTAGAGATCTAATCTTGCTAAAACTTTGCTTCACAGGAAAATCTAATTCATCAAAACTCTCATCAACTACTCCGATATCTGAATAGCTACTTGGTGAGGCCAAAGATATTTCTTGTTTACTAGATCTAAACAAGTTAGATAATGATGATGAAATTCTTCCTAGAATTGTTCGAATCTGAATACTTCGATTTGGGATAAATGGTTTTATGACACGCGCAGTTAATACTCTGCTTGATTTTCGATATCTTCTTGATTTTATTAAATCTGCCGGCTTAAATATCAACAAGCCAATAGCTGCAATTTCATCAGCAGCATATCCGGGAAGTTTTGCTAGTAAATAGAGAATTGCTCGACCAATTGAGGTAAAGAGAAGTTGAATTGCTACCCACGGCAAAATCCACCAGCTTGAATTTGCAAGCAATACCAAAGCAGCATTTCTTCTATCTAACAACAACGGTCTATGCAAAATCGCATCTTTTACATCAACTGAACGTCTTTCGGAGGCCGCAGCTTCGGCATGATAAAGAATTGCTTCGCCAACACAAATTACCGAGTGGCCAGCGATATTTGCGCGCCAACCTAAATCAATATCGTCACGGAATAATTCAAGGCTTGGGTCAAAGCCACCTAACTCTTCAAATATAGAACGCTTTACTAACATTCCAGCTGTGCTTACTGCCAAGACTGTTTTAACTTCATCATGCTGTCCCTGATCATGCTCTCGCTCTTCTAGTCCAGTCCAGCGAGTGCCATTTTCAGTAATGCTGATGCCAGCTTCTAAAATATGTTTGCGGTCATACCAACCCAATATTTTTGGTCCGGCAATTCCAACCTGAGGTCGTGAAATGACTGCCTCTAGTAATTTACCTAATGCATGTCGGTCTGGTGCACAATCATCATGCAAAATCCATAACCACTCTTGTTTATTTTCTGAATCATCAAGTGGTGGTAATTTTGCAACAGCTGCTGCTACTGCAGCTCCAAAGCCAGTTCTGCGAGATTTTTTAATTACCTCAATGCCAGCTTTATTTAATAATTTAACGGAGTCATCAATTGAGCCATTATCGACAGCAATAATCTGATCGATCTTATGTTTTTGAGAAGATAAAGAAGCAACCACCTCATTAAGCCAAGTCACTCCATCATGAGTAACTACAATCGCAGTTACAAATTGATCTTTAAGTTGGGTTTGAACCCCGGTACTTTGCTTTTCAGCCACCCGTTATTTTAAGCGGTACGGCGCTTTAAGCGACGACGCTCACGTTCAGATAATCCACCCCAAATTCCAAACCGCTCATCATGAGCTAGGGCGTACTCCAAACACTCTGAACGAACATCACAGGAAAGGCAGACTCGCTTAGCCTCCCGGGTTGATCCACCCTTCTCAGGAAAGAAGGCCTCTGGGTCAGTTTGAGCACACAATGCCCGCTCCTGCCAGGAAAGCTGTTCTGATGAAACTACTAGGGCCGCCAGCTCTGCACGTTGGTCTGACATATATCTCCAATGACTCTTAAGTTAGATCTCGAGTTCCTAAGGACCAGGGTGGGCCCACTAATAGGAGAATTACACGCTTGTAACTCGATTAAGTCAAGTCGAGAGTATGCAAATTGAAGATATTTAAAAGCCTAAATAATTGTTTAAAATCACCATTCCAGCCTGAATTTGGGCCCCTGGAGCGATTATTGAGTCACTTATTTGGCAATTACTGCCTATTTTTGCTCCCTTACCAACAATTGATCCATTAATTTGGCAATTACTCTCAACTACAACTTCACTTTCAATTACCGAACCATTATTTATTTCCGATCCGCTGCCAATGGTCGCAGAATCAAAGATCAAGCAATCTCCGCTATGAGTTGGTGTGGCTGATGAGGAAATCTTTCCAAGTACTAGATCAGATGAGGCCTTTACTAACGCAGCAGGAGTTCCAATATCTAGCCAGTAGGAGTTGTCTACATAGCCAACAACTTTAGTTCCGCTAGCTAACACTGCAGGAAAGGTGTCGCGCTCAATACTCACTACTTTATCTGCAGCTATTTGCTCAATAACATTTGGATTAAACACATAGCATCCGGCATTAATCAAGTTACTTTTTGGATTCTCCATTTTTTCATTAAAGGACTGAACTTGTTTATCAGCAGTTAACTCAACGCATCCATATGCACGTGCATCTTTTACCTCAGTTAAATACAAAGTAACTTCTGCCTTGTTTTTCCGGTGAAAATCTAATTGATTTTCTAAGCTGTGTCCGCTTAAAACATCACCATTGAAAATTACTACCTCATCGCAATTATCAAGAAGGGATGAGGCATTTTTAATACCACCACCAGTGCCTAACGCTGTTTTTTCCACCGCATACTTGATTTTAATTCCAAATTTACTGCCATCACCAAAATATGGTTCAAATAACTCAGCCTTATAAGATGTTGCTAAAACAATTTCAGATATCCCAGCATCTGCAGCTTTTCGAATTTGATGTTCTGTGAATGGAACCCCAGCAACACTTAGCATTGGTTTTGGAGTTGCTTTAGTAAGTGGCATTAATCGACTTCCCATACCGCCGACTAAAAGTATTGCGCCGGTGCTCAAGCGGTTATCCGAGTTGCTGCTTGGGAAATCTTTTCATCACTTGCTGTTAATGCAATTCTTACAAAATTATCACTGCCATAGAAAGCACCTGGTGTTACTAAAATTCCTAATTGGGCAAAGTAATCAACTGTTTTATAGCCATCCTCTCCCCTGGTGCACCAGATATATAAACCAGCTTCACTGTGTTCTATTTTAAATCCCTTACTTAAAAGTGCGGCTTTAATAGTATTACGGCGAGCGCTGTAACGTGCTGCCTGCTCTTGCACATGTTTTTCATCAGATAAAGCAACAATCATTGCCTGTTGTACTGGCAGCGGAACCATCAGCCCAGCATGCTTTCGCACCTGTCTAATCTGATCAATTAATTTGCTATCGCCAACAACAAAGCCTGCGCGATAGCCAGCTAAGTTTGAACGTTTGGAAAGAGAGAGCACCGCTAATAGCCCAGTGTTATTTCCATTTGCAAGTGCCAGAATTGATTTTGCATCTTTTGCAAAGCTTAAGTAGCACTCATCACTTGCCAAGATTGAATTACTCTTTTGAGCCCACTGAATACAAGCTTTTAGCTCATCATCTGTTTGCACCTGCCCAGTTGGGTTTGATGGTGAGTTAAGCCAGGCTAAATCTGCGCTAGGCCAAGTGTTTGCATCAATCTCAACTGGAATTGCTTCGGCTGAAACCATCATCGCACTTACTAAATATGTTGGATAGGCAATCTTTGGATATAAAACTTTCTTGCTTTGCAAAAAGGTGGGCAATAAAGCGATGAATTCCTTTGATCCAATTGATGGCAACACATCAAAATCGCCAGTAACTCCTAAGTTCTTAATTGACCAGTTGCGAAGTGCGGTACGTAAAGCTTCTGTTCCACCAACTACTGGATACCCTGGTGAATCACTAGCGGATGCTAAAGAGTCTTGAATAAATTTTGGAGTTGGATCAACTGGTGTGCCTTGAGACAGATCGATAAAACCATCTGGATATTTTTTGGCCTTATCACCATAGGGAGCTAATAAGTCCCATGGGAAATCTGGAAGTTTCAGAAAAACCTATTTCGCTTGGGGCGGAAGAGCGGCAACTGTTTGATGATCCTTACCAATTGGACCTAACTTTGCAGCACCACCTGGTGAACCAATTTCAACAAAAAACTTTGTGTTTACCTCGCCATACTCTTTCCATGCAGCTGGCACATCATCTTCATAATAAATTGCCTCAACTGGGCAAACCGGCTCACATGCACCGCAATCCACACACTCATCAGGCTGGATATAAAGCATTCGATCGCCCTCATAGATGCAATCAACTGGGCACTCTTCAATGCAGGACTTATCCTTAACATCAACACAAGGTTGCGCAATTATGTAGGTCATGCTTCTCCTTACAGTTATATCTGCCTAGTTAGGTAGACAATACTGCCATCAACTCGTGGTCTGGGCAGCCCTGAGTTTAATCGAGAGGGTCAAATGCAGCCATTCACGGCGCAAGTTGGGCAGCGAGTAAGTATTCGCATGCACGATCCCACAGGCGGCTATCGGGATATCCTCGGTGTTTTAGAGAGTGAAAACACAGTTAGAAAAAAGGATGGCACCGTAGTTTTGTTTGACCCAAGCCAAATTGCATTATGGAAGGTAGTCCCACCTCGTGATTGATACAAAGATTTCACTCTTTGATACAAAATCTCGACAATTACAACCACTGGTTTGTAGTGATGGCAAAACAATCAGAGTTTATAGCTGTGGTCCAACTGTGTATCGGGATGCGCATGTTGGAAATTTAAGAACTTTCCTGCTTGGAGATTTGATAACAAGATTAGCTAAATACCTTGGATTTGAAGTTACCTTTATTCAAAACATCACCGATGTAGGACATATGTCTGAAGATTTTGTTGAGGACAAAATGTTGGCCCAAGCAAAAGCCGAGTCCAAAGATCCATTTGAGATTGCTCGAATTTATGAAGGCAGATTTCACAAAGATCTTGCAAAACTAAATATTAATCCAGCGGATAAATATCCGAAGGCAAGTGAGTGTATTCAATTAATGCAAGAGTTAATTACCGAACTTATTGAAAAAGAATATGCTTATGTGGGAACTGATAATTGCGTTTATTTCTCAGCCCAATCTTTCCAGGGCTATGGCGCGATTAGTGGAAATAGATTGGATTCACTTAAACCAGGTCACCGCTTTGAATACACCGAAGATGGTGCTAAAAAATTCCATGCAGACTGGGCGTTGTGGAAAGCTGCCGGTAATCGAAGTGAAATGATCTGGGATTCACCTTGGGGTAAAGGTTTTCCTGGTTGGCATATTGAATGTTCAGCAATGTCATTGCACTATCTAAACAATTTTGTCGACCTGCACTTAGGTGGAATCGATTTAAGGTTTCCTCATCATGAAGATGAGCGGGCCCAATCAAATGCAGCAATTGGCAGTGAATCAGTAGCAATGTGGGTGCATGGTGAACATCTATTATTTGAGGGACGAAAGATGGCAAAAAGTTCTGGGAATGTTGTTTTAGTATCTGATTTAGAGGCAAAGCATATTGATCCACTAGCACTTCGCTTGTGCTTTTTAGAAAATCGATATCGCAGTCAGATGGATTTAAGTTGGGATAGTTTAAAAGCAGCTCATCTGTTACTTCAAAGGTGGCGAAGCAAAACATTGTCTTGGCAGCAAGATTCCAAAGTTGATCAGGTTTTGGCAGAAAAATGGATTACTGATGTTTTAGCGGATTTGCAACAAGATCTTGATACTCCAAGGGCATTACAAAAACTAAGATCACTTGAAAAATCTGAAGAGGTTACAGATGCAACAAAGTATCAAATATTTTATAAAGTCGATCAAATTCTGGGATTAAACTTATTTAAGCAAATTGATCAAAAAGTTGCTTCCAGTGATCAGCTGCAACTTCTGGATAAACGTGCTGCGGCTAGGCAACAAGGTGATTATGAGGAGAGTGATCGACTTCGTGAATTGCTACAAGAGCAAGGAATTGCAGTTAAAGATAGTAAAGAGGGTCAAAGTTGGGAATGGATAATCTAGCGATATCTTGAGCGTGATTTTACTAAAGCAAAAATAATAGATAAAAAGCCGCCTACTAGGAAAAGATTTCCATTGGTATTTCCAATAATCAAAATCTCATCCCCTACTCCAGGTGTACCAGCAGCTATAACAACACCAAGCCAGGCAGCGGATGCAAGAATTTGATAGCGCATATAAAAGAATTTGTCTTTAATAATTCTTATTCCCAGATAGGTAAGGATCAATGAAGCGATCAAGCCAAATGGGGAAGCAAAATTGTGAAGCAGAACTGAGCTAAATCCAACCAACGCGCCAAAAATTATTGATTTAAATAAATTCATAACTTAATACCTGCAAATAGATCTAGCTCTCGGCCATTTTCATCAAAAGGCTCTGAAGGTTTTCCTTTAACTAATGTGTAGTACTCATCTCCCCAAACTGACAGGCCTAAATTATCTGAGAGTGCAAAAAATGGCCCATCAACAGAAATCTGAGTTGCATGGGCCTTCATTGCTGCTAATTTTTGTAGAACGTATTCAGGTGCTTTTATAACTGATGTGACCAATTCATCTGGCTTAGCAAAAGGCAGATCATCGGCACTTTCAGCCCCAAAAAAGTCTGAGCCAACCTCTTTCATTTTCTCAATGCCCATTTGAATAACTGATTTTGGCATCGTATTCCAATAAATTTTTTCAATTTTCCATCCACGAGATTCAGCAAGTTCAGCTGCCCGCATTGCAACTAGGTGAGCCTTAATATGATCTGGGTGCCCATAGCCACCAATCTCGTCATATGTAATTAGAACTTGTGGCTTAATTTCAAGGATTATCTTTACTAACTCGGCGGCTGCAATTTCTAAATCTGCTTGCCAGAAGACATCTTTTCGATCATTCTGAGCAGTTCCCATCATTCCACTATCGCGCCATTTTAATTTTGGTGCTCCTAAGAATCTAAAATCTTTAATCCCTAATTCATGCATTGCATCTTTAAGCTCAATCTCTCGATGCTCTCCCAATTTGTCATCAGCACTACTTGCAAGATTGGCTAAACTTTCAACAAGTACCTCACCTTCTTCACCTCGCGTACAAGTAACAAGAGTTACCCCAACTCCAGCAGCCGCATACTTGGCCATAGTTACACCATTGTTTATAGTCTCATCATCTGGATGGGCATGTACTAGAAGTAATCGTTTTGAAGCATTCACCCGCACAATATAACTATAAACTTCACAAAACCTGACAATCTATCCGATATAAGATTAGAATAATTGAATGAGTGAAGATAAATCTGTTCGCCTGCCTCGTGATGAGCGGCGTGCTCAACTTCTCGTTGCTGCACTTGAAGTCTTTACTGCTGCCGGATACCACTCTGCAGCGATGGATGAAATTGCAGATCGTGCAAATGTAAGTAAGCCAGTTTTATACCAACACTTCCCCTCAAAACTTGATCTTTATCTAGCTGTCCTGGATTTACATATTGATTCGTTAGTTTTTGCAATTCAAAAAGCAATTGCCTCAAACCGCGAAAACTCTTCAAGAGTGGCTGCAACGGTTGAGGCATATTTTGGATTTATTGATAACGAAGGCGAGGCTTTCCGCCTTCTTTTTGAAAGCGATATGAATTTGGAGCCGCAAGTTAGAGAGCGGCTTAATCGAATGACCTATGACTGTGCCGCAGCGGTTAGTGCAGTAATTTCAATCGACACTGGTTTAGGTAAGGAAGAATCGATGATGCTCGCGGTTGGCATTATCGGAACAGTTCAGACTACCGCAAGACATTGGCTAGACCGTGATGGCAAAATCGATCGGCAGCGGGCCACTGAGTTGGTTATGAATTTAATTTGGCGAGGAATCTCTGGGTTTCCTAAATCACAATCTTAAATTAGCAAACGCATCAAGTACTAGATAGGGTTTGGGTATGGCAACTACAAAAACTGCTACAAAAAGCACAACAAAGACTGAGGTTAAAATAGGTATCTCAGATAGCACTCATGAACTTAATTTTGAGTGTGAAAGTAATCAATCTGAAGTCATTGCAAAAGTTAATGATGCTATTAAAACTTCAGGAGTACTTGCATTAAGTGACACTAAAGGTCGAGAAATATTGGTGCCTTTTAACAAGATTAGTTATGTTGAAGTTGGAGAATCTTCAGATCGTCGCGTTGGTTTCGCAAACCAGTAATTAGCCTGCAATAACTCGGCGCTTATCCGCTCTATCTTCTAACCGCTCCCATTGATCTGGGTGGGTGTTGTATTCACCAAGCAAATTAAGCTTTCCATTACCGTGATAATCACTAGCGCCAGTCATAACTAGATTGTATTCAAGTGCTAATTGAATAAGTTGAGTTTTTTCATCTGATGAATGATCTCTGTGGTCAACTTCAATTCCATCAAGCCCTGCTCGAATAAGTGATCCAAAAGTTTCAAGTGAGATAGTGCGACCGCGATGTGAAGCCATCGGATGAGCAATAACTGACACTCCACCAGCAGACTTAATGAGTTTGATTGCATCCTCTGGCGTTGGTGAATAATGGGATACATAATATTTAGATTTATTATGAAGCATCTGGGAAAAAGCTTCATCGCGACTTGATACAACACCTTTTTTTACTAATGCATCAGCTAAATGTGGTCTTCCTAAAGTTGCACCATCAGATAACTGCTCTAATACATCTGCCATAGTTATATCTATGCCAGCCTGATTAATTCGAGCGATGATTTTTTCCATTCGCCCATGCCTATTTTCTCTTGTCTGGGCCATGGTTTTTGCAAGTGCAGTGTCGTTCTCGTCAAATAACAATCCCAAAATATGCACACTTATTCCATCTTCGGTTTGGCAAGATATTTCAGCACCCGGCACAAGGGATATACCAGGCCTTAAAGCATTAATTGCTTCTTGCCAGCCGCTAGTTGAATCATGATCGGTTAATCCAATTACTGATATCCCGGCAGCCATTGCTTTGTTAATTAATTCTGTTGGTGAATCTGTGCCATCACTAAAAGTTGTATGTGTATGTAGATCTATCACTTATTTTGACTCCGGCTGATTTGATCTCAAAACAAAAAGTGTGCATCCAAATAACAATCCAATAATTCCAGGAATAGTTCCGGCAGGTGGTTGTTGGCCTAGCCAAACAAATGCTAACAACGCACTAACTGGAACTTCGAAAAATACTACAAGAGAGACAACGGCCGGAGAAACACGTTTGAGCGTGAAATTAAACAAAGTATGACCAAGAAACTGTGCTCCAATTATTAAGCCAGCTAGTAGCCACCATTCATTTGCAGAGTAGCCAGTCAGATTTGAATCTGTAAGAAGTACAACTGGAAGAATCAGTATTGCGCATGTTGAATAACAAACTGAAGTAAAGGTGGAAGTTGAAATATTTTTTTGGGCACTTGCGCCAATCATCATGTAAGCAGCTCCGACAGCTCCGCCAAATACTGCCAATAAATCTCCCTGAAATGCCCTGACTGAAAGGTTTAGATCTATACCAGTAATCACTACAACTGATATGAAGGCGATAATCATTCCTCCGATTGATTTCCTTGGAATATGTCCACCAGCTAATTTAATAAATAACGCTGCAAAAATTGGTTGCGTTGCAGTTAGTGCAGTACCAGTTGCCACACTCGTTAGTTTCATCGCCCAAAAAAAACAAATAAAATGTGAAGAAAGAAGTATGCCTGCAACAACTGCCCAGCGGATAGCATTTAACTGCGATTTAGTTTTCCACTCTTTACGAGCTAACGCGAATGGCATCATGATTAATGCACCAACTAAATTTCGCCAAAAAATCATGGTTGGAATTGACATAGTTGCTTTTGCAATAATTGGGCCCGATGAGCCAATTCCAAGCACCCCAAGAATCAAAAATGGAATATCTCTGCCTGTAGGCAGTTTGGTGTGGTCTTGATCCTTCATGGGTAGAACCTATCTATAAATTTAATTATTGTTATGAATCGGTATCGAGCCGATACCCTTAGCCTATGAATACAAGTAAAGGCTCAGTCCTAAATCGAGTATTCCTAGCCCGATTAGCTGGCACTGCGGTCTTTGACCCCAATGGTGATCAACTTGGCAAGGTTAGGGATGCAGTCGCAACCCTGCGTTCCAATAATCAACCGCCACGAATTTTGGGATTCATTGTTGAAGTTCCACCAAGAAAAAGAATTTTTGTACCAATTACAAGAGTTACTTCAATTGATAATGGCCATGTAATTATCACTGGCCTACTAAACATGCGCAGATTTGAACCTAGAACCAATGAGATAACCGTTTTATCAGAAATGTTGGATCGCTCTGTAACTTTAATTGAGAATGATGAAAAGGTAACAGTTGAAGATGTTGCAATGGAGCTTTCAAAAACCGGAGATTGGTTTATTGAAAAAGTTCACGTAATGAAGCGTGGCTCAGGTTTTCGTAAGCGTGGAGCGTCATCTACTGTTGACTGGAGTGAAATTTCTGGAATCAATATCTCAGAAACACATCAAGGTGTTAGCAATTTACTAGGAACGTTAGCAAATCTTCGCGCAGCTGACCTGGCCTCTGTATTGCACGATCTAAATATCAAACGTCGAGTAGAGATCGCGCGTGCGTTAGATGACGAGCGCCTTGCTGATGTACTTGAAGAGATGGATGAAGCATCTCGCGTTGAATTGCTTGCAGAAATTGAAGGAGAGCGCGCAGCTGATGTGCTTGAAGAGATGGATCCAGATGATGCTGCAGATTTACTTCGTGAAGTAGGAAAAGAAAAAGCCCAAGCTCTCTTGGCGTTAATGGAGCCAGAAGATGCTGAGGATGTTCAACGTTTAATGGATTACGAAGATTATTCAGCAGGTGGAATGATGACTACTGAACCAATAGTTTTAACAGCAGATGCAACTGTTGCTGAAGCACTTTCTCGAGTTAGATTGTCAGAGGTTGCACCAGGATTAGCATCTCAAGTATTTGTCTGTCGCCAACCGATTGAAACACCAACTGGCAGGTTAATGGGTGTGGTTCATATTCAAAGATTGCTACGCGAACCACCTGCAACTCTTTTGGGCGGAATACTAGATACAGATATTGCACCCCTTGCACCGGAAGCAACTTTGAGTGAAGTTTCATCATATTTAGCGAGCTATAACTTGCTGGCTGTGCCAATTGTGGATTCAAATGAGCGTCTACTTGGAGCAGTCACTGTCGATGATGTTCTAGACCATTTACTTCCAGAAAACTGGCGACATGTTGAATCTTTAAAGAGAGAAAGTGAGGCAAGATAATCATGGCAAAGAAGAATGTAAATAAGAACTCTCTTGAGTATCCACGCGAGGCTCGAAGAAGCTTAAAACCATCATATGATTCTGAAGCATTTGGCCGCTGGTCAGAAAAATTTGCTCGTTTTCTAGGTACTGCTCGATTCTTAGTATTCATGACCGCATTCGTTTTGATATGGGTAATTTGGAACTCACTTGCACCAGAGGATTTGAAATTTGATCACTATCCATTCATATTTCTAACTTTATTACTTTCTCTGCAAGCATCTTATGCCGCACCGTTGATCTTGCTTGCACAAAATCGGCAAGCAGATCGTGATCGCATTCAAGGAAATGAAGACCGAGAGCGTGAAGAACGTAATATGGCTGATACCGAGTACTTAACTCGTGAACTTGCCAGCCTAAGAAGTGCTATTGGAGAGGTAACAACAAGAGATTACCTACACAGTGAAATTTCTGATGCTATAGAAGAAATTGTAAATAAGATTAATAAGAAATCTTAAGTATTTATATTTAGCCTGACTCCTACTAGGGATTTAGGCCTGATTATAATTTTATCCAGGATTGAATCAAATAATTGTTTAGTTCTTGGGTCAGTTAGCACTAGCGGGTTACCAGCATCTCCACCTTCACGAATATTTGTATTAAATGGAATTTTTGCAAGCAGCGGTACATCAGCACCAACGAGCTCACTTAATCGTCTTGCAGTTTCTTCGCCTCCACCACTTCCAAAAATTGAAATCTTCTCTCCCGTGGTTTCAGAAATTGTCTCTGACATATTTTCAATAACGCCAATTACCGGTTGCTTTATTTGATGAGCAATTCTTCCAGCTCTTTCTGCAACCTCAGCTGCTGCAATTTGAGGAGTTGTCACAACAATAATTTCAGATCCAGGAATTAACTGGCCAAGAGAGATTGCAATATCCCCGGTGCCTGGTGGTAAATCAAGCAATAACAAATCAATGTCTCCCCAATAAGCATCACTTAATAATTGCTCAAGTACCCGGTGCAAAAGTGGGCCTCGATATGCAACTGGATCAGATCTTTCAGGTTTAAACATCTCCATTGAAACAACTTTTACTCCATAGTTTTCTACTGGAATAAATGTTTGATCAATAGCTGTAGGTCGTTTATCTAGCATTCCCATTAACCTAGGGATCGAATGGCCATAAACATCTGCATCTAAAATTCCAACCTTTAAACCTTGCATAGCGGCTGCAACAGCTAAATTAACTGTAACTGAGGATTTTCCTACTCCGCCTTTACCAGAGGCAATTCCTAAAACCCTAGTTAAAGAATCTGGCTGGGCAAATGGAATGAATTTTTCGCGCCCACCTCTAATAATTTTTTTAACATTATTTCTTTGCTCTTCGCTCATTACCCCAAAAATGACCTCGGTGCTCTTAATTTCAGAGATTTCAACTAAAGCCTTATCGATATCATTTTTTAATCTATCTTTCATTGGGCAGCCAACTATTGTTAGTAAAATTCCAATTACTGCTTTTCCATCTTTAAAGTCTACTGACTCAACCATCCCCAACTCAGGAAGTGGTTTATGCAATTCGGGATCAATAACATTGTTTAATGCTTTATTTATTGCCTCTATCGTGCTCATAGGATCTCTGGATCAATCTTTGGCTTTGGCTTAACTTCAAGATCTGATTTATCGATGACATCACCAATATGTTTCTTAATTAGAGCTTTTGGATGCAGATCCTTAACTTGCAGATCTTCATAGCCTGGCCCTAAGTTTTCTTTAAGATCATTTGTGACATTCTGTGCCATATTTTTCATTTTAATCAGAAACCTAGCAGCATCAGCAGCAATATTAGGCAACTTATCTGGCCCAATAAGAATCATTCCAATTACCATCAGTGCCAGTATTTCGCCGCCGCCTATATTAAACATTTTATTGTCCCTTTGAAGCGGCTAAAGTAACAGTTACTTCTTTGGTTAAATTATTTCGTACGTATTTAACCTTGACCTTATCACCGACGTTTTTGCTTCTAATGACAACTATTAACTCATCGGAATTATCAATCTCAGTTCCGTTGAATTCAACAATTACATCTCCAGCTTTAAGTCCTGCTTTTTCGGCAGGCCCACCTGGTGTAATTCCAACACCATCACTAGTTATTTTCGCACCTGGGCCTGCAAATCTAGTATCAACTGAAATTCCCATAATTGGGTAGGTAGCAGAACCGGTTTTAATTAATTGTTCTGCAGTTTTTTTGGCTTGATTGATCGGTATTGCAAACCCTAGCCCGATTGATCCAGCCTGAGTGGTGTACCCAAGTGTTGCTATTGCAGAGTTAACTCCTATTACTGCACCGGTTGCATCAACTAAAGGTCCACCAGAGTTTCCAGGATTAATTGCGGCATCTGTTTGTAGTGCATTTATAAATGAACTTTCACCACTGCCGTTACCAGTGGTAACTGCACGATTTTTAGAGCTAATAATTCCAGCTGTCACAGTGCCAGATAAACCTAGTGGGGAGCCAATCGCAATAACAGCATCGCCAACTTGGACTATCTCACTATCACCTAGCTGCAGAGTTGGTGCGCCAACAACATCTATTTTTAAAACCGCTAAATCATATGAGCTGTCTCTACCAATTAATTTCGCTCGATATTTTTTACCATCTGATAATTCAACTGTGATACTCCCGCTTTGCGCAGCTGCTTCAACCACATGGTTATTGGTCAATATAAAACCATCGCTGTCTAAGAAAAATCCTGATCCAGTTCCTGAACTTCCGGACCCCTTCACCGCAATTGAAACTACTGCTGGAATAACTCTGGCTGCAAGACCTGCAATTGAATCTGGAGCTCTCTCAATTGAATTAGTTGTTTGAACTAAGTTAGCACTTAAATTAGTTGCACCACCACGTCCTAAAAATGCACCAACACCACCTGCTATTAAGGCGATGATTACTGCAAAAATATAAAAATTTGAGTTATTTCTCTTGAAAACAATTTGCTTTGGCTTATTTTCAGCACTTGGCTGCCACCATGGTGTATCTGATGGTTGGTTCATTTAAGTAAGTTTATTGGCTACTAACAAGCCCGCGCCAATTGGGACTAGTGATGCTGACCATCTTTCATCCTCTTTTAACAACTTTATTGCATCCCTCCTAGAGATACTCTCAGGATCGCGCTGAGTTGGATCAGCCACCTTGCCACCACTTAGCACTTGATCAATTATCAATAACCCGCCTGGCTTAAGTAGTCGATATGACTCTTGCACCATGTCGAAAAGATCTAAAGCAGGTCTAATAATAATTAAGTCATATGAACCATCTGCTAGCTTTCCAATTACCTCAATTAATTTTCCGGTAATAATTCGATATCTAGTTGGTGAAATATCAGCATCTTCAAAAACTGTCCTAGAAATTTTAGAGTGCTCACGCTCTGAATCAATTGTTGTCAGAACCGCTTCTGAAGACATCCCACTTAATAACCAGAGTCCACCAACTCCAGAACCTGTACCAATTTCAACAACAGCTTTTGCATTAACGAGATTGACTGCAAACTTTAAGAAATTTCCAACTGCAGCAGTAGGATCCGCTGCTCCTATTTCTTGACCGTTAGCACGTGCCTGCTGCATGAAATAATCCTCATGTGCGAAATTTTCTGCATATGAATTCATATCACCGCGAGGTGAGATTTGATCGTTCAAAATGAGTCCAACCATTCAATGAGCAAACGAACTCCATAGCCAGTACCACCTTTAATATTCTCGCCCGCATCAACCTCAGATCTTCCAGTTCCCGCAATATCCAGATGCACCCAAGTACGGTCGCCAACAAATTTTTCTAGGAATAACGCAGCCGTTACTGACCCAGCAGAAAAATCAAACTTATCTGCTGTGTGATTGAAATCAGCCACATCACTTGCTAACGCAACTGAATAATCATCTACTAATGGCATTTGCCAAACCCTATCGCCTACTCTATTTCCAGCCTCAGCTAACTTCTTTGCCACAGTGGTATTTCTTGTATACATCGCAGCATATTGGCGGCCAAGGCCAAGAGTTGCCGCTCCAGTTAAGGTTGCTAGATCAATTAAATAATCTGGATCCAATTCAGAATCTGCGTAAGCAAGTCCATCAGCTAATACCAATCTACCTTCAGCATCAGTGTTTATAACTTCAACAGTTGTTCCGCCAAAATGCTTGATTACATCTGATGGTCTTTGAGATGTGCCTGACAGAGCATTTTCAGCTGCCATTAAAAGGGTTGTAACTCGTACCTTTGGTTTAGTTCTTGCCAATGCAACCGTTGCACACAAAACTGCAGCAGCCCCTGCCATGTCACTCTTCATTCCGATCATTGACTCATAGGGACGCTTTAGTGAAACCCCACCAGTATCAAATGTGATGCCTTTACCAATTAGCACTACATGTGGCCAATTGCTTGAACCTTTTGGTGCATAAGAAACTTGAATCAATCTAGGTCCAGGAGTTGGCGATGAGTTTCCAACAGCAAGTAAGCCGCCGAAATCTTTGATTGCCCTTCCTGATTTAACACTTATTGATAGATCTGAATTTTTTGCATTAGAAACCATTGATGCTGCTTGTTTGGCCAACCAATCAGGATTTTTTATATTTGATGGAGTATGTACAAGATCTCTTGCTTTCCAGACTGCTGACGCTAATACATCTGCGCGCTCAACCTCTTGCTCAAAATTACCATAAATTGCAAAACTAGGTTTATCACTTTTTTGCTCACTCTTAAGGGAGTACAGATAATTTGAAAGTAGTAGCGAGACTGTCGATGAGGTGATTAACTCTTTTTTACTTGTTAAATTCACTAGGACTTTACTATTTGTTGATTTAAATTTTCGGCCGAACGCACTTGATGCCTTGCGTAAATCATCAAATCCTTCATCACCAACTCCAACAAGGTAAATACGAGTTAACGATCCTGCAGAGATAGGGACCTCAATTATTTCACCAGGCTTGGCAGCAAAATCTGGCCAATTTGCTAGCTCAATGTTTAAATTAAGTTTAGTAAATTCTGTGATCTCTTTAAGGAGTTTACTTTTAACTAACTCAACTTTATCGCCAGGAATTACTGGAAGTGCGAGCGCAGTAAACTTTGATAAATCTAAATTCTTTTCACTTTGACTTAAGATTTTTGGATATAGATCTAGGAGTTTATGACTCATAAACTTGATTTAGCCTAGATTTGTCGTTTACTTTTTTACTAGCGCAACAGCTGCCTGTAAAACATTTCCTAGATTTGTTGCTTCTTCAACATTTAATTCAACGACCAATCGACCGCCGCCTTCAAGTGGGATTCGCATAACCATAGAGCGAGCTTCTTTAGTGACCTCCATAGGACCGTCACCAGTTCTTGGTTTCATCGCTGCCATTTAACTCTCCCCTGCCAAAGTCATGCATTGCCTTACTAGAGGCTTAATTATCCCCTATATAGCCACGAGTGGGAAATCCAGGTTTTACCCTTTAGAAATCAAGCCAATTAAGCGCGTTCTACCCGAGATAATTACTGAAGCGACTGCTCTTTCGGGCACACCTAATTTTTCTGCTATCTCTGTGGCGCTGATCATGTTTACTAAATGCAAAGTAAGTATCAAGCGCTCTTCCTCAGGCAAAGTGGCAATTAACTCCGCAATAGTTTTTTTGCCATTCTCAAGTGCCATGGCATCAAGGTTACTCGCCATCGCCCTTACTTTCGAGTTACGCCGATATTTGCCTTGCAAATCGGCGTAGTGAGAGCCAAACTCCGATTAACAACATTGGTTTAACTATAAGTAATACCAATGATGGGGCAATAACATCTTCTTGCCAATAAAATTTTGTACCGCCACGAACTTTCTTAAGTTCAAATTTTCCAGTTCCCCGAATTACACGACCAATATGTACAACCTCGCATACAGTTGGCGGCTTCCAAGCTGTGACCTCCATAGTGTCTAAAATTCCTAATTTCAATTTTGGATATAACTTAGGAAATAAACCAGTAAATGCAAAGATTAATACGCCTTTGCCATTCTTAACTGTTCGATCTTGATCTAACTCCGACCATACTTTTGTCTGAAGCATCCAATTACTTTGGCTCTTCCAATCAACTAATTCACGCCAAACTTCATCAATTGGCTTTTTAATTTCTACAGTCAAAGCAAGGTGTGAAAGTTTATTCATTTGAGTTTTATTGCCTCTACTGTTGATGGGATATCAGTGCACCAAGTGACTAGCTCTGCTTGTCCTGACTTCATAAAATTTTGGCTGGCCAAATGATTTATAGCCTCTCTTAGTGGTGAATAAACACCGGTTGGATCACAGACTGCAATTGGTTTGGTATGAAATTTAAGGTAGCGGCCAACCCAAATTTCAAAAAACTCTTCTAATGTTCCGATTCCGCCTGGCAAAATAATAAAAGCATCAGATAGATCTTCAATTTTGGCTTTGCGAGTGCGCATGCTGGTTACAACATGCATTGTTGAAGCCTCTGAATCTTCAAACTCAACACTTTTTAACTGTTCAGGTATTACACCAATAGTTGCAGCGCCTTTAGACCTTGCACCTTTTGCAACCTCACCCATCATTGAGGCAGCACCTCCACCCCAAACAAGATCCCAACCCTGAGCTCCAATTGCTTGACCAACTTCAAATGCCAAATCAAGTGCACTTTTTGGAATATCAGGTGCTGAGGAGCAGAAAACGGATACGCGCATGTAATTAGTCTATTGCCTACCTGCCACTTTGATACCTTTGGGTAATGAGTAATAGCCCGCGCACCGCATTTGGTTTAGGAGTTGCCACCCAAACTAACTCTGGCCAGATACTGGAATGTTATTTTCACAATCTTGGGTTGGGTAGTGCGCCTTCAAGTAATTCCGATGATGACTTAAGTTTATTACTTGGCGATGATTCAATTAGAAAAGTTAAGAAAATTGCCGTTAAAACTCAGATCAATCTTGAGGACAAACCAAAAGATGTAAGTGATGTGTATTTGAGATTGCATCTGCTTTCCCATCGAATTGTTAAACCTAATTCTGTGAATTTAGAGGGAATATTTGGAATTCTTCCAAATGTGGTCTGGACCTCTGCTGGTGCTTGCGCGGTGGATGGATTTGAAAAAGTTCGACATGAGTTACAAAACAAATATGGAAATATGATTGTCTACGGAGTAGATAAATTCCCACGTATGGTTGATTACGTAATTCCAGAGGGTGTAAGAATTGCCGATGGTGACCGAGTGCGGCTCGGTGCATATCTTTCAGCTGGTACCACCGTTATGCATGAAGGCTTTATAAACTTCAACGCCGGAACCTTAGGTAAATCAATGGTTGAAGGAAGAATTAGTGCAGGTGTAGTGGTCGGTGATGGAAGTGACATCGGTGGCGGTGCATCAATTATGGGAACACTAAGTGGTGGTGGCAAAGAGGTTATTTCAGTTGGCCAACGCACTCTGCTAGGTGCTAATTCTGGAATCGGAATTAGCTTAGGGGATGACTGCATAGTTGAGGCTGGCATTTATATAACAGCTGGTTCAAAAATAACTTTGCCTGATGGAAAAATCGTTAAGGCTAAGGATTTAAGTGGTGCAAACAACCTACTCTTTAGAAGAAATTCTCAATCTGGTTCACTTGAAGTTTTACCTAAAACCGGCACTTGGAGTGGCTTAAACTCAGTTCTTCACAACAACTAACCTTTAAGTAAGTTTTTTGGCGATGTAATAAAGCCAAGCCCCCAAGACATGTGCATGGTTGCTAAAACTAAAGGCATAAGAAGTTTGTCAGTAATTTTCCTACCGATCAAAAATCCACCAATTAGTATGGTAAAGATATAAACCATTAATGGAAGCAGTAATAGCGGAGTAACAAAAACTCCTGAAACTAAAGAAAATAGATTTACAACCACTGCAAATGGTGGAGCTAAATAGCGCAAGCTGCTTGTATTACTATGAGTTCGAGCTATAACTCGACGCCACCTGCCATACTGGAAATACTGTCGGGCTAACTTAGAAAAGGTTTTCCGAGGTCGATATGTAACAACTAATCTTGGATCAAACCAGATTAATCCACCTTGTTTTCGAATTCTATAATTTAACTCCCAATCTTGGGCTCTAATAAATCTCTCATCAAAACCGCCTGCGGCCAAGATTGCTGATTTTTTAAATGTTCCTAAATAAACAGTCTCTGACTCACCCGCACCACCACCGGTATGAAATTTAGATGGTCCTACTCCCAATTTAGAGCGCATTGCTTGCGCAATAGTTCTTTGCAAGCCTTGATCACTATCTGCAAACATAATTCCACCAACATTTACCGCACCTGTTTCTTTCATAATCGATACTGCACTCTTGATATATGTTTTGGATATCTCAGCATGGCCATCAATCCGGCAAATAATCTCAAAGGAGCTCGCCTTTATTGCCAAGTTCAATCCTGCAGCAGTTAAACCAGTTGGATTTTTAACTAATTTAACTCTTTTGTCTTTTGCAGCTATTTTCTGTGCAATCAAATCAGTTGAATCTTTAGATGGTCCTAGAGCCAAAATTACTTCTAATTCACCATCATAATCTTGCTGAAGAATGGCTGTGATGCAATTTCCTAAATCAGACTCTTCGTTTAAAATCGGCAAAATTACTGAGACTGAAGGTGCAGATAAATCATTCATGCCCCCTCCATTCTTTATTTGTACCCAACTATTCCCTGCCCATAATCTAGGATAAGAAGATGAAATCTGCTCGAAGCATCCGGATCTTTACCGGTATTTCGCTGGCAACTCTAGCAATATCTGCAATTAGCGCCTTAGCTTTTGGGACAGTAACCGCATCTATCAACAAAATAGATGCATTCGCTGGAATAGATAATCGACCTGACAAGAAGTCTTCAGCAGTTAACTATTTACTTGTAGGATCAGATACACGAGAGGGATTATCTAAGGCCGAGTTAAAAGCACTTCGTGTTGGATCGGTTGCAACAGCTGCTGGAAAAAGATCCGACACTATGTTGCTTGTTCATATTTCAAAGGCTCGAGATAAGGCTGTTCTAGTTTCGATCCCTCGTGATACATATGCACTAATTCCTGAACATCTAAACAAATCAGGCAAAATGGTTCCCGCTGCTCACTCAAAAATTAACTCAGCTTTTAATTGGGGTGGCGCTCCTTTACTAATTCAAACTCTGGAGCAAATGACCCAGTTAAAAATTGACCACTATGTAGAGGTAAATTTTGCTGGGTTTGCAAGAGTTGTTGATTCATTAGGCGGAATTGAAGTTTGTACTAAGAAAGACATTGATGATCCAAAGAGCCATTTGGTCCTTGCCGCAGGAGTGCATACATTAAATGGAATTGAAGCTTTGAAATATGTGCGAACAAGAGAGTTTGATGGATTAGGAGATCTTGGCAGAATGCAAAGACAGCAAGCATTTATGTCTTCGGTGATTAAAAAAGCAACAAGTGCTGGAGTTCTTTTAAATCCAATTACAATGACTAATTTCATAAACTCATCCCTTGCAGCAGTAACAACTGATGAAGGGCTTAAAAACTCAGATTTAATTACACTTGCCAAGCAAATGAAATCACTAGCAACCTCAAATGTAAGAACGTTGACAGTGCCGCTATCGAATTTAAATTATTATGCAAATGGCGTGACTGCATCAGTTCTTTGGGATCCAGTTCTTGCCCCTGAATTATGGGATCGTTTGCGTGAGGACAGGGCTGTAATTGATGAGGTAACCCCATCACCTTCACCATCATCAACAAAAAGTGCTGAAGTTGAAATCGTGGATAAGTTTAAAACCCGAACGGCCGAAGATAATATCTGCCGATAATTATCTAACTCTTAGATAGGCTCTTGTCATGACGTTGAAGCTTTCAGTAATTGGTACTGGATATCTAGGTGCTACGCACGCAGCATGTATGGCCAGCCTTGGTTTTGAAGTTATCGGCTTTGATACAGATGCAAACAAAATTCAAACTTTGAGCAAAGGTAAAGTTCCATTTTATGAGCCAGATTTAGAAGAGTTGTTAACTGCTCAGATTGACTCTGGCAGACTTGAATTTACAACTCAGATAGAAGATTTGGCTTCTGCTGATGTGCATTTTATTTGTGTAGGAACTCCTCAAGTTTTAAATGGAAATGCGGCAGATCTAACTTATGTGAATTCTGCCCTTGAGGCGATAGCAAAGTTTGTAAAACCTGGTGGATTAGTAGTTGGCAAATCAACCGTTCCAGTAGGAACTGCATCTAGATTGCGACAAAGATTACAAGAGATTAATCCAGGTGCTGATCTTGCATGGAATCCAGAATTTCTAAGAGAAGGTTTTGCGGTTGAAGATACTCTTAAACCAAACCGGTTAGTCGTTGGAGTAGTTAGTGATAAGGCAGAGAACATTTTAAAAGAAGTTTATGCAACTAACTTAAAAGAAAATACCCCATGGGTAAGAGCTGATTTACCAACTGCAGAGCTAGTAAAGGTGGCAGCGAATTCGTTTTTAGCCACTAAAATATCTTTTATTAACGCAATGGCTGAAGTATGTGAGGCGGCTGGCGGTGATGTAACGGTACTTGCAAAGGCCATTGGGTATGACCCAAGAATTGGTAATCGATTCTTACAAGCAGGAATTGGATTTGGTGGAGGTTGCTTACCAAAAGATATTAGAGCATTCATGGCACGAGCTGAAGAATTAGGCGCTAAGCAAGCCGTTGAATTTCTCAAAGAGGTAGATGCTATTAACCTGCGTGCTCGCCAAAGAATTATTGAATTGGTCCGCAAAGATTTATCAAATGATTTAGTTGGAAAAAAGATTGCGGTCTTGGGCGCAGCATTTAAACCAGATAGTGATGATGTTCGTGACTCCCCTGCATTGGATATTTGCGCACAAATTCAGGCAGCTGGCGCAGATGTAACTATTCATGATCCTAAAGCAATAGCTAACGCACAAAAACGCTTCCCTGGTTTGAAGTTTTCTGAAGAGATAAACCAAACCTTGCAGGATGCCGAACTTGTATTACACCTGACTGAATGGAAAATTTATCGAGAAATTAATCCAACACAGGTAAAGGGATTGGTAAAGACGGCAATAATTATTGATGGTCGAAACGCACTAGATCGAAATTTATGGGTTAAGGCTGGATGGAAATTTAGAGCACTTGGTCGATCAAGCCATGAATAATGCAATTGATCAACTGCTGGCTTTAAAAACCTGGGCTGTTGTTGGCTTAAGTGATAACCCAGATAGAGCAGCTTATTCAGTTGCCAAAAAACTTATTGATAAAGGCCACACTGTCATTCCCGTTCACCCAAAAGCTGAAACTGTTCATGGCCAAAAAGGTTATGCAACGCTAGCTGAAGTACCAGTATCAATTGACGTTGTAGATATTTTTGTAAACTCACAAGTTGCAGGTGAGGTAGTAGATCAAGCAATCACAGTAGGTGCTAAAGGTGTTTGGCTACAACTTGATGTGATAGATGAAAACGCAGTTAAGCGAGCATCTGATGCCGGATTAATAGCAGTTATGAATCGTTGCCCTGCGATTGAGTACGCAAAAAGAGTTTAATTACTCCTCTATCTTTCCACTGTAATAATCTTGAGTGTGAATAATTTCAGTCAACAAATACTCTAAATCATCACCTGCAATTCCAACCTGCTTTATTGATTGGTCAAACTTTAAGCTTGGATTTCTAGCCATCAGATGCAAATATGGACGATAGTCATCACTATCTTTATCAGTTTCTAAGATACCAGTTACTACAAATCTTTCGGCAATTTTTGTGTTCCCAAGAGGTAAATCTAAAACCGCTCTTAGACTTTGTTCATAAAAACTTGTTACTGAGCCAAATTGGCTCCAATATTTTGCATCTGGTGTTACCCAGTTAAACCCAATTAATTTCTTATACTCCGCCGCATCAACTAGGAGCTCAAACCCTCCAATTAAGTTGAGCTCTGCTGCTAAATTCATAACTGACTGCTGAATTTGTGCAGAGATTTCATCTGTTATCCCAGGAAGAGGAGTGATTGACAGTTGATTTGAAATTAGTGTAATTGGCCAAGAAGAAAGTTGTGCATGGGCAGATCTAGCTACAAATATCGATAGGTAATCTCCACTAATTGGGAAAGTCTCAATCTTTTCAAGTTGCTCAAGGGTTTTAGATGTTGGATAAATTGTTATGCCTAATTTCTCTGCACTCTTGATTGTGGGAAGCTTTACTATTCTTGGATCAACAAACAAAAATGATTGACCTTCTGCAAATTTAACTAAATCTGTTGCAGACATGGGCTGGCTACTGCATTTAATGCTAACGCCTAATTTTCGAGCCTGTTCGGCATAAACAATCTGGCCCCACTCTTGGGTGATTAGACCAATTGATGGTGTGCTCATGTATTAAGGTTACCTGCATAATGGTTCAGATCATTCTTGCCTCGGCCTCACCTTCACGCTACCGATTACTGGAAAGTGTTGGCATTATTCCTGAAGTTATAGTCAGTGGCGTTAATGAAGAGTCGCCTGAATTTGATCTTCTTAATCCTTCAGAATTAGTCCTAGCTTTAGCCACACTAAAAGCAAAAGCCGTTAAAGAGTTGGCGCCAGCTCATTCGATCATTATTGGTTGCGATTCAACCTTTGAGTTTGAAGGTAAATCCTTAGGTAAACCTGGCAGTTATGAGAATGCAATTCAAAGGTGTAAGCAATTAAGTGGTAAATCAGGTTTGCTCCATACTGGACACTGCGCAATAGATTTAAGATCAGGAAAAGAAGTTTCTAAGTTATCAACTTCAAAAGTGCAATTTGCGCAGATGACAGATGATGAAATTACTGATTATGTTAATTCCGGTGAGCCTCTAAACGTGGCAGGTGGATTTACCCTCGATGGATTGAGTGCACCATATATTTCAAGCATTGAGGGTGAGCCAAGCGGAATCATTGGACTCTCACTACCCCTACTTAGGATGATGATTATCTCGCTCGGCTATACCTGGCCTGAACTTAAGAATAAGTAATTATTTAGGATAAGTTTGCCTTATGAGCAAGCTGTATAAAGACCCAATTGGTACCGCTGAGAAAGCGGCAAAAGCTATTGCAAAAATTACTGGCAAAGAAAAGCATGATGTTGCACTAATTATGGGTTCAGGATGGATTTCTGCAGCTGATGCACTTGGCAAACCAACACATGAATTTTCAGTTACAGATTTACCAGGATTTCCAGCTCCAACTGTGGCAGGCCATGGCGGAAAGATTCGTTCTTACACTTTATCCAATGGAACCAACGCACTAGTTTTCCTAGGTCGCACACATTTGTATGAAGGTTTGGGCATTGAACCTGTTGTCCATGGAGTTAGAACCGCAGTAAAGGCTGGATGTAAAAATATTGTATTAACCAATGCCTGTGGTGGGATCAATACAGAATATAAAGTAGGTCAACCAGTTCTCATTAGAGATCACATATCTCTTACTGCTACTTCACCTCTAATTGGTGCTGATTTTGTAGATCTAACTGATTTGTACAGCAAACGCTTAAGAGAGATAGTTAAATCTGAAGATTCATCACTTGCCGAAGGTGTTTATGTACATTGGCGAGGCCCAGCATATGAAACTCCTGCCGAAATTAAAATGATGAGAACTTTAGGTGCAGATTTGGTAGGTATGTCAACGGTACCTGAAGCAATTGCTGCACATGCACTGGGTGCACAAATTCTTGCGATTTCATTAGTTACAAATGCAGCAGCTGGTGTAACGGGTGAAAAGTTAAATCATGCTGAAGTTATTGCAGCAGGTAAAGCAGCGGCAGATCGTATGGGCAATTTATTAGCAAAGGTTTTACCTAAGTTGTGATCTCAGATCAACTGCGTTTAGAGGTTGAAGATTGGATCAAACACGATCCAGATAGATCTACCGCACTGCAATTAGAAAAAATGTTGTCTGAGAGCGATAGCTCTGCTTTAGAAAAATGCTTTTCTGGCTTTCTAAAATTTGGCACAGCAGGCTTGCGAGGTCCTATGGGACCTGGCCCTTCCTGTATGAATAGAGCGGTTGTAAGTAGAGCAGCCACAGCAATCGCCACATTCATGAAAAAACATGATTTAAATTCTGTAGTTATCGGTCGAGATGCAAGATATGGTTCTGATGATTTTGCAAAAGATAGTGCAGAAATATTTGCAGGAGCTGGATTTACAACATACGTATTACCTAGGCCCCTTCCAACCCCAGTGCTTGCATATGCAATAAATAAGTTGAAGGCTGATGTTGGAATTATGGTTACCGCAAGCCATAATCCCGCTTCAGATAATGGTTACAAGGTTTACTTGGGTGGAGTTCTTGATGGTGTTAACTACCATGGATCACAAATAATCTCACCAGTAGATAATCAGATTTCAGATTACATACTAAATGTTGATAAAAACCCTTCTCGCTCTTCAAACTACCAACTTGTTAGTGAATCTTTAATTGATGATTATGTGGAGTGCGTTGCAGCCATAGCAACTGAACCAAATAACTTAAAGATTGTTTACACCCCACTTCATGGTGTTGGGGCAGAAACACTAATTAAAGTTTTTAGCAAAGCTAAATTTCAAACACCAATTTTGGTAAAAGAACAAGAGGCTGCAGATCCAGATTTTCCCACTACTTTGTTTCCAAATCCTGAGGAGCCGCGAGTGCTAGATCTTGCAATCAAATATGCAAAAGAAAATGTTGCGGATTTAATCATCGCAAATGATCCAGATGCAGATCGTTGTGCTGTGGCAATAAATGATAAAAATCTCGGATGGAAAATGCTTACCGGAGATCAAGTTGGTTCAATCATAGGAAGCTATATGATTTCAAAGAATCAATCGGGCAATGCTCAGGTAGCAAACTCTCTAGTTTCATCATCACTTTTAAGTAAAATTGCTGTAAAACACAACCTGAATCACAAAGAAACCTTGACTGGTTTTAAGTGGATTTCTAAAGTTGAAAATCTCATTTTTGGTTATGAGGAAGCCCTTGGGTATTGCATTGATCCAACTAATGTCAATGATAAAGATGGAATTAGTGCCGCATTAATAATTGCTCAAATTGCATCTGATCTAAAGAATCAAGGGACAACTGTAAATGATTATTTGGTTAAGTTAGGACAGGAGTATGGATTCCACTCAACTGAGCAAATATCAATTAGGTATGCAGAACTTGATCTAATCGATAAAACTTTGTTTAAAGTTACAAATAATCCTCCAAAAGCACTTGGAGAATTTGAGCTAAAATCTATAGAAGATTTAAATAATTCTAAAACTATGCCAACTGTTGGTATCAGATTGAATTATGGAAATAACATTCGGGTGATAATTAGACCAAGTGGTACTGAGCCCAAATTAAAGTGCTACATCGAGGTAGTTTCTACCAGTCAAGAAGAGTCAGTTTTAATCACCTCGCAAATTAAGCAAGCATTGACTAAAGTACTCTCATGATTATTGATGGAAGTGAGAAATCACTTCGTAAATTCCTATCTGAACTCTCACCTGTCGATCAGGTAGGCGCAGAAGCTCGCGCTGCAATGCTTGCCACCCGCAGTATTAAAACTTCAAGTAAAGCTTGGGCAATTGATATGGCAATCAGCATGGTTGATCTGACCACGCTAGAAGGTGCTGATACGCCAGGGAAGATAAAAACACTTTGCGCTAAAGCGGTAAGACCAGATCCAACAGATTTAACTGTGCCCTCAGTGGGTGCCATTTGTGTTTATAACGACATGGTAAGAATTGCTCGTAGTGAATTAGATTCAATTGGAGGAAACTCTGTTCCAGTTGCCGCTGTGGCAACAGCTTTTCCATCAGGTCGCGCAAGTTTGGCTGTGAAGAAAATTGATACGCAAGATGCTCTAAATGCAGGTGCTGGCGAGATAGATATGGTTATAGATAGAGGAGCATTTCTTTCTGGCAGGTTAATGGAAGTTTTTGAAGAGATTCGAATAATTAAAGAGCTTTGTGGAAATAAGGCACACCTGAAAGTGATTTTAGAAACTGGAGAATTAGTTACATATGACAATGTGCGTAAGGCCTCATATTTAGCCATGCTGGCTGGAGCAGATTTTATTAAAACAAGTACGGGCAAGGTTGCACCTGCAGCCACCGCACCAGTTGTATTGGTAATGCTTGAGGCGGTCCGTGATTACTTTGCACTTACTGGAACTAAAATCGGAGTTAAACCCGCTGGCGGAATCCGAACCACCAAAGATGCTATAAAGCAGTTGGTGCTCGTCAAGGAAACTGCAGGAGATCAATGGTTGACGCCAGATTTATTTAGAATTGGCGCAAGTGCATTATTAAACGATTTACTTATGCAGCGGATGAAATTACGTTCTGGGCACTACGCTAGTGCCAACTACGTAACAGTGGATTAGGAGCGTCATGAGCGATTTTGAGTATGCCAACGCACCTGAGTCTCGTGCTATTGCAAATATTGCAAGTAATTATGGATTGTTTATTGGTGGAAAATTTGTTCAACCAAAAAAAGGTAAGAGCTTTAATACGATAAATCCTGCAACCGAAGAGGTGCTTTCAAAAATTGGCTATGCGGATAAATCTGATATTGATGCAGCCGTAAAGAGTGCTAGATCGGCATACTTGAAAGTCTGGTCCAAAATGCCGGCTAGAGAGCGTGGTAAGTACCTGTACCGAATTGCACGTATTATGCAGGAACGGGCTAGAGAATTTGCAGTTGTTGAAACCTTAGATAATGGAAAACCAATTAGGGAATCTCGAGATACTGATGTTCCTCTTGCTGCAGCTCATTTTTTCTATCATGCAGGTTGGGCAGACAAGTTAGAGTTTGCAGGATTTGGTTCTAAACCTAAATCACTTGGTGTCGTAGGGCAAGTAATTCCTTGGAATTTTCCATTACTAATGTTGGCTTGGAAGATCGCACCAGCACTTGCAGCAGGAAACACAGTTGTGTTAAAACCTGCTGAAACCACTCCACTAACCGCATTGTTATTTGCCGAAGTTTGCCAACAAGCCGGTTTGCCAGAGGGTGTTGTAAATATAGTTACTGGCGATGGTGTAACAGGTGCTGCATTAGTAAATCACCCAGATATCAATAAAATTGCATTTACAGGTTCAACTGAGGTTGGTAAATCAATTGCTCGCGCAATTTCTGGCTCCAAAAAGACTGCCACATTAGAGCTTGGTGGAAAGGCTGCAAATATAGTTTTTGATGATGCAGCAATTGATGAAGCAGTTGAAGGAATTGTTAATGGTATTTTCTTTAATCAGGGCCATGTTTGCTGTGCTGGATCACGTTTAATTCTTCAGGAAAATGTCGCAGATGAGGTATTGGATAAACTCAAGAAAAGAATGAGCTTAATTAGAGTTGGTGATCCAATGGATAAAAACACCGATTTAGGAGCAATAAACTCAAAAGAGCAACTTAACAAGATTAATGAAATATCAAATGCAGGAGATAAAGAGGGTGCTAACCGCTGGTCACCAGAGTTTAAGCTGCCTAGTAAAGGTTTTTGGTTCCCACCAACTATTTTCACTGGTGTAACTCAATCTCATCGCATTGCTAGAGAAGAGATATTTGGTCCAGTGCTTTCAGTACTAACTTTCAGAACTCCAGCTGAAGCAATTGAGAAGGCAAACAACACTATGTATGGCCTATCAGCTGGTATTTGGAGTGATAAAGGTTCAAAGGTTTTATGGGCAGCTAAGCAATTAAAGGCAGGGGTTATCTGGAGCAATACCTTTAATAAATTTGATCCAGCAAGCCCATTTGGTGGCTATAAAGAGTCTGGTTGGGGTCGAGAAGGTGGCCGTCATGGCTTATCTGGCTACTTAACTGCTGAAGCAAAGGTAAACAAATGAGCAGAATTGATGTAAACAAAACATACAAACTCTTCATTGGCGGAGCTTTTCCAAGAAGTGAATCAGGCCGAGTTTATGAAATTAAAGGTGCGGATAAGAAATTTATTGCAAATCCTGCATTAGCTTCTAGAAAAGATTTACGTGATGCTGTTGTTGCTGCCAAATCTGCCCAACCTGGCTGGGCAAATGCCACTGCATTTAATCGGGGTCAGGTTCTTTATCGCATGGCCGAGATGTTAGAAGGCAGAAGTGAGCAATTCATTAATGAAATTATCAGCTTGGAAGGTGCAACTAAGAAAGCAGCACAACTGCAAGTTTCTCAAGCAATTGATTGCTTAGTTTGGTATTCCGGATGGTGTGACAAATTAGCTTCAATTTCTGGTTCACAAAATCAGGTATCTGGCCCTTTCTACAATTTCACGACACCAGAGTCATTAGGAGTAGTTGCAGTTTTTGCAGAAGCAAAACCATCATTACTAGCTACCGTAAGGGCGCTTGCACCAGTTCTTGCTGGTGGTAATTCAACAATCTTGATTGCCAGTGAAAATTTCCCACTTCCAGCAATTTCCCTTGGAGAAGTGATCGCAACTAGTGATTTACCAGGTGGGGTTGTAAACATACTCACCGGAAAAGCCTCTGAATTAATCCCTTGGATTGGTTCTCATATGGAAATCGATGGCATTGATCTAACTGGAATTAGTAAGAAGCAGGAAGAAGAATTAAGACTTGCAGGTGTGGATAATCTAAAACGAATTTTTAGATTCTCTAATACAGATCATCCAGAGAGAATCCTAAGCTTTATGGAACAAAAAACTATCTGGCATCCAATTGGAATTTAAGTAAATTACTCAGCTGAGATAACTGCATAAGCTGGCTTTACAGTTTTTTCAATAATTTCAAGTCTTTCCTCAAATGGAATGAATGAGCTCTTTAGGGCATTTACAGTTACTCGCTGAAGATCTGCAAACTTCCAATCAAAAGACTTAACACATTGAGTCATTTCATTACTCATAGATGTGTTGCTCATTAATCTATTATCGGTATTTAATGTGACTCTGAATCTTAATTTAGCTAATTTTCCAATTGGGTGCTCGGAGTAAGTCTTTACTGCACCTGTTTGTAAATTCGAGGTTGGACACAATTCAAGTGGAATTCTGCGATCTCTTATATATGAAGCTAAAGCGCCCAATTTCGGCGATGGCGATGAGAAATCAATATCATCAATTATCCGAACTCCATGTCCTAAGCGTTCAGCACCACAAATTTGAATCGCCTCCCAAATCGATGGCAGGCCATATGCCTCACCAGCATGAATAGTGAAGTGAGCATTTTCTTTTCTTAAATACTCAAATGTAGAGAGCTGATTAGTGGGAGGAAACCCATCCTCAGGTCCTGCAATATCAAAACCAACTACACCCTGATTTCTATACTTAACTACCGCAACTGCAGTCTCTTGTGATTTATTGTTTTGTCTCATTCCACAAAGTAAGGACTCAACACGAATTTTTCTTCCCTCTTTTGCTGCCTCTGCCATGCCTTGCTTATAACCTTCAGTAGTTGCTTCAATCACTTCATTAAGAGTTAAACCTTTTTCAGTAAATAACTCTGGCGCACCTCTTACTTCGGCGTAAACAACACCATCGCGAGCTAAATCAATTGCACACTCCCTGGCAACTTGAACAATTGCCTCTTTGCTTTGCATAACAGCGATCGTGTGAGAAAAAGTTTCTAGGTATCTAACTAATGAGTGTGAATTGCATGATTCTTCAAACCACTGGGCCAATTTAATTGGATCTTGGGTTGGTAATTTGTTATAACCAATTTTTTGAGCCAACTCAATAATAGTTTCTGGCCGCAATCCACCATCCAAATGATCATGCAAAAGCGCTTTGGGTAAACGCTTAATCTGATCTGGACTTGGAGTATTTGTTAGCGACACTTATCCCTCAATTCTTTCGATTACCAATGGTAATCGGTTTATTGGTGCATCTTTACTACCAATTGAATATCCACCCTCAAGCGCCTCAACTGCTCGAGCAAATCTTGCTGCTTCATCAGTGTGAAGTGTTAACAAGGTTTGTCCTTCAGATACTAAGTCACCAGGCTTAGCGTGCATTTCAATGCCTGAACCAAGTTGCAAAGTTTCACCTTGTTTTTGTCTGCCGGCACCAAGTCGCCAAGCTGCAACTCCAACCTTCATCGCATCCAAAGTTAATAACTTTCCAGATGATGAGGCTTTAATTTCCATTTTTTCTTTTGCAGTTGGCAGGGGTGCATCGTTATCTCCACCTTGAGCTTTGATCATTTTGCGCCAAACATCCATTGCCATTCCATTTTGCAATGCCGTTTCCGGGTCAACCTTTGGTTTAATTCCAGCTGCATCTAGCATCTCATTAGCAAGTATTAGTGTAAGTTCCACAACATCACTTGGTCCGCCACCTGACAATACCTCTAGGGTTTCCCTAATTTCTAAAGCATTTCCAGCTGTTTTTCCAAGAGGTACATCCATCGCAGTTACTAGTGCTCTAGTTACAACCCCTGCGCGTTTTCCTAAATCAACCATCGTTCTAGCCAAAAGAGCTGCATTTTTTGGATCGCTCATAAAAGCACCAGAGCCTGTCTTAACATCTAAAACTAGAGCACCCGTGCCCTCTGCAATCTTTTTACTCATAATCGATGAAGCTATCAAAGGTATCGCTTCTACAGTTCCTGTTACATCACGTAATGCATAAAGCTTTTTATCAGCAGGTGCCAGTCCAGCACCTGCTGCACAAATTACCGCACCGCACTCTTGTAAAACTTTTAACATTTGGTCATTTGAAAGATTAGCTTTCCAGCCCTTTATAGATTCTAATTTATCTAATGTTCCGCCAGTGTGACCAAGTCCCCTGCCAGATAACTGAGGTACAGCAGCACCACATGCTGCAACAAGTGGGGCCAGTGGTAATGTAATTTTGTCGCCAACTCCCCCAGTTGAATGCTTATCAACTGTTGGGCGGTCTAACATTTTCCAATTCATTCTCTCGCCACTTGAAATCATCGCATCGGTCCATCTAGAAATTTCACGATTGTTCATGCCATTTAACAAAATTGCCATCAAAAGTGCTGACATTTGTTCATCTGCAATTACGCCTCTGGTATAGGCATCAACTGTCCAGTCAATCTGATCATCACTTAATTCAAACTTGTCGCGCTTTGCTGAAATTATCTCTACTGCTGCATACCGTTCATTCATTTAAGATCCTCAGGGCCAAATCCCCACGGAAGTAAATAAGACAAGGGTTTTGGTCCATCTGGTGTCATGAATAGCATTTCATTTCCACCATGTTCAAAAAGTAATTGGCGGCAGCGACCACATGGAGAGAGATATTCACCATTGCCATCAACGCAAACTACTGCAACTAATCTTCCACCTCCGGAAGCAGTTAAACTTGAAATTAATCCGCACTCGGCACAAAGGCCAACACCGTAACTTGCATTCTCGCTATTGCAACCAACAACTACGCGACCATCTGAAACTAAACCAGCTACTCCAACTTTAAAATTAGAGTAAGGCGCATAGGCTTTCACCATTACATCTTTTGCAGCCTGGTGAAGTTGGGCCCAATCAATATCCATGGGCTAATTCTCCTACGAAAACCTATTACTTTTTACCGCGTATGTAAGGGATTCCATCGGCGGCTGGGGCACGAACACGTCCGACAACGCCAGAAACAGCAATAATCGTTGCAACATAGGGAATCATCAACATGAATTCGGAAGGGATTGGAACTCCAATAATAGATAAGGTTCCTTGAAGATTATTAGCAAAACCAAAGAATAGCGCTGCAAGTATTGCTCCTCTTGGCGTCCATTTTCCAAAGATTAAGCATGCCAAGGCGATGAAGCCCGCACCTGAAGTCATGTTCTGAGAAAAGGTTCCAATAGTTCCTACGGTGAAATACGCTCCACCAGTTCCTGCAACTAAGCCTGACAAAAGTACATTTCTAAATCTTAATTTATTTACATCGATTCCGACGCTATCGGCCGCAACTGGCAACTCTCCAATTGCTCGAGTTCTTAAACCCCATCTAGTCTTAAATAATGCAATTTGAATGAAAATAACAAATGCATACATCAAATAAACAATTATGGTTTGGTTAAATAATGTCGGACCAATTATAGGTATCTTTGACAACAGCGGGATTGGAATCGTGGAGAAGCTACCACCAATGTTCCAAGTGCTTTCATATGGAATAAGTAAGGTTGTGTAAAAGAAATTAGTTAAACCTAGGACTAAAACATTTATTACGAATCCTAGAATAACTTGATCAACTTGGAATCTAATGGAGAAAAATGCCAATATCAATGAAACTAAGGCGCCAGCAATTGGTGCAGCGATAATTCCATAGAAAACGTTTTGAGTAACGCTTGCAACCACTGCAGCAGTGAAAGCTGCAAAAAGCAATTGCCCTTCAATTGCGATATTGATAACACCTGATTTCTCACAGAGTAGGCCAGCCATTGAACCAAAAATCAGTGGAACAGAGAGCATAATTGCGCCTTGCAACAAGCCAGTCACTGGAATGAATTTTCCTGCACCAGCCCAGCACATAAATGACATTATGCTGCCTAACCCAAAGATATAAACCCCCAGGTTTATTCCCTTACCGCGACTAAAACTACGAAGAGAAGTTAAAACGCCAAGCAAAGTTAAAACCAAAAATATTAAGGCACCTGTCCTTGGATCAATCTTCCATTCATTAATCAATTTCCACTCATCACCTAAAATAAAGGCGAACACTACATCCTCTGATTTATTTGAATTTAAATAGAAAATAATGAAAAATACAAACAGCATTAGGGCCATTGCAATAATGCCGCGTTTTTGTCGCTTTTGCTGACCGCTCAATACATTCATTAACCGTTCCATCCTTTGGCAGCCATGGATTTATCACTTAAATTCTTTTTGATTCTGAAAATTGTTTTCATCAGGGTTGGAGCAGCAATGAATAGGACTATTAGAGCTTGAATAACCTGAACAATATCGGGAGAGGTCCCAGTATTTGAAAGCAATGTTCTACTTCCGGTTTGTAAGGCGCCAAATAAAAGTGCTCCAAACAAAGTCCCAATCGGAGTTGCCTGACCAAGTAGTGCCACTGTTATGGCATCAAAACCTAAACTGCCTGCAATTCCGGCTCCAAGTGCATACTCAGTACCGATCAAGTGAATGGCGCCGCCTAACCCAGCTAAACCACCGCATATAAACATTGTTGATGTTGTAACAAACGGTACCGAAATACCCGCTGTTCTTGCAGCACTTGCATTGGAACCCACGGCACGAAACTTAAATCCAAGCGTACTTGTCTTCAATAACCAAGCGACAAATATTGTTGCAAGAATTGCAAGGATAATTCCAGAGTGAATTCTTAAATTTTCGCCAAACAATTTTGGCAATTGAGCGCTTGGATTCACTTCAGGTGCAATTGGATCTAAGCGACCTGGACGTAAAAACAGACTTGTCTTTAATAACCAAAGTATAAACAAGGCGGCAATGTAATTGAGCATGATTGTAACGATTACTTCGTGTGCTCCAGTTTTTGCTTTTAGCACTCCAACAAGCCCACCATAAAGTCCACCAAATAGGATTGCTACCAAAAGCACAAGAACAACATGCAAAATAGGATTCAAGCTAAAAGTAAATCCAACATAAGAAGCGCCAATTGCTCCAAAAATAAACTGTCCTTGTGCTCCAATATTAAATAAACCTGATCTAAATGCCAGAGCTACAGAAAGGCCGCAAAGTATTAATGGCGTCGCGGTAACTATAGTTTCAGAAAGTGGATAGAAGCCTCTCAAAAAACCAGAACCTCTTGCCAGATTTATGTCAAAAATTGAACCTTGGAAAATTGCTAGGTATGAATTACCAATTTTTGAACCGGCAGAGGTCAGGAACTTACCCGGTGAAGAAATTTGCCCCATAATTAATGGATCTGAAATAACAATAACAATTCCGCCAATAAGGAATGCAAATATAAATGCTACAAAAGGCAGCAGGGTATTATTTCTAAAATTCTTTATCGCATTTATCATGAGGTGATTCCAGCCATCATTAGACCTAATTTTTCCCTTGGAACATTCGCATCAACTATTCCAACAATTTCTCCCTTGTAAATAACTGCAATCCTGTCAGCTAGCGCCACTACCTCATCTAATTCACTACTTATCAATAACACTGCTTTATTTGCTTCTCTTTCGGCCAATAATTTCTCGTACACAAACTCTATTGATCCAACATCTAGTCCTCGAGTTGGCTGTGAAGCAACAACAAGCTCTACTTTTCTCGTAAGCTCTCGCGCCAGTACAACTTTTTGCTTATTTCCCCCAGAAAGTGATGAAGCGTGATCAAAAATACTTTGAGTTCTAATATCAAACTCTTTTGTTAAAGTCATCGCGCTATTATTTATTGAGTTTCGTGCAAGTTGCATATTCTTTGAATATTGCGGAAGTTCGTGTGTATCCAAAATTAGATTCTCGGCAATAGTGAAACTTTCGATTAATCCATCAATTTCCCGAGATTCAGGAATAAAGGCAATCCCAGCTTCTAATGAGTTCTTTACGGTTTGCCCCAAAATTTCTTTTCCGTTAACCATGATTGAGCCTGTTACATGTGGCTCAAGATTGATAATGGTTCTGGCTATTTCAGATTGACCATTACCTTGAACGCCAGCTATAGCCAATATTTCACCGGCTCGAATTTCAAATGAAACTTGCTTAACGATATTTCTTCCAACGCCATTGAAAATATTTAAGTTATTAATGCTCAAAATAGTTTTTCCTGGTGCTTTTATAGATTTATTCGGGATTAAATCCACCTCACGCCCAACCATCATGCTGGCGAGTTCTCCCTGAGTACTAGAAGGTGAAGCCATTCCAACAACTTTTCCCAATCTAATAATTGTTATTTTGTCAGCAACCGCCTTAACCTCTCTCAATTTATGTGTAATAAATATTATTGAGGTGCCTTTTGCGCTTAAAGTTCTCATAATGTTCAAAAGCTCATCAGTTTCTTGCGGAGTTAGCACAGCAGTGGGTTCATCTAAAATCAAAACCTTTGCGTCATACATCAATGCACGAATGATTTCTACCCGTTGTTGAAGGCCAACTGGCAAATCTTCAATAATCGCATCAGGGTCAATATCAAATTTGAATTCATCGGCAATTTGTTTAATTCGCTTTTTTGCTTCACTTAGCGAAAGAATTCCCTTATTGGTTTTCTCTTGACCTAAAACAATATTTTCAGCAACCGTAAAGACTGGAACAAGCATAAAATGTTGGTGGACCATTCCAATACCGAACTTTAAAGCGTCGGCTGGTTCATTTATTTCAACTATTTTGCCATCTACCAAGATAGAGCCAGAATCTGCGTTCACTAGCCCGTAAACAATATTCATCAGCGTGGATTTTCCTGCACCATTCTCACCGAGAATTGCGTGGATTTCGCCGTTTTCAACCTTTAAATCAATTTGGTCATTAGCTAAAAGCGAACCAAATTTCTTGGTTATTTGCTTTAGCTCTAACGACACTTTCTCTCCTTTAAATAAAGCTAGGTGAGTTAGAAATCTAACTCACCTAGCTGTACTACTAAGTGACCAGCTATTTAACGATCAATTACTTGATCGTGATAATGCCAGCTCCGACATCAGCTGCTAGGTCCTTAAGTTCTGCTTGAAGTTTTGCAGGAACTTTCTTTGACCATGATGGTGTAATTACATAACCTACGCCCTTGTTTTTAAGTGTTCCAAGGTATGCCTTGTTAGTGAATTTTCCATCGTAAGCTTCTTTGATTGTTGCAAGTACGCCCTCTTTAAGGCCCTTTGTTGCAGAAACTGGAGTCACACTTGCGTACTGTGGTCCTGTTCCCATAACTGTTGCATCAACCCAAATTACGTTTGATTTCTTTGAGCTCATACTGTTTTTTGCTGTAACAGCTTGCATACCACCGGCAACAGCAAAAATAAAGTCAGCACCTTGTTGTTCAAATGCAATAGATGCTGCAAGTGCTTCGGCTGTTGCTTCAAATCCACCAAGCATCTTTCCTGTTTGAGTCTTTGGATCCCATCCAAGCAGAGTTACGTTTTTGTCGTTAACTTGGTTGTAGTACTTAACTCCGTATGCGTATCCATCCATCCAGATGGTAACTGGAGGAATTGGAATACCACCATAAGTAGCAACCTTTCCAGTTTTACTCATTGCTGCAGCAAGGTAACCAACTAGAAATGCGTTCTCATCGGTAGAGTACTCAATACCCTTTAGGTTTGAAGCTGGTCCTGATGGTTGATCAACGATTGCGAAGTTAATTCCAGGATTTTTTGCTGCTGCTGCTTTCATTGCATCACCAAGTAGATATCCGATACCAATGATCATGGTGCACTTCTTATCGACGAACTTTTGGATGTTTGGCGTGAAGTCTGCAGTTGATTTTGCAGGTAAGTACTCAATTGTTGATGCGTATCCGGCAGCCTTTGCAGCCTTTGCACCCTCATATGATGTTTGGTTAAATGATTTGTCGTTAATACCAGCGGTATCTAACGCAACGCAAACCTTTTGCTTTGTTCCTGCTGCATTTGCTGGTGCAACTGCAACTGATGAGATTAATGATGCTGCAGCGATAGCTACAACAACTTTGTATGTATTTTTCAAAATCCCTCCAAAGGACTAATACCCACTAAATGATTGGGTTGATTGTGTCCTGACCCTATCGGTACAACCTGATACAGACGGGCTGAATCTCATGAGCGGTTTATTACATTTTATTTAGAAATGGGTAAACCCTGAAGTAAGAGTTAAGAGTTATTTGTGGATAAGTTGAATTTAATGGCTATACCAAACCAATTGCCCCGTAAACCTTTTTTAAGGTTTCACTGGCTACATGGTTAGCTTTTTCTCCACCAATTTTGAGAATTCTCATTAACTCCGCTGGATCTTGCATAAGTGTTGCAGTTTTTTCTCTAATTGGAGCAAGCTCTGCATTTACAACTTCAGCAACTGCGGTTTTAAAGTCGCCATACCCTTTATCTGAAAATTCATTCTCAACCTCATTAATGCTCTTGCCTGAGAAGGCTGAATGTATGGTGAGAAGATTTGAGATTCCTGGTTTTGATTTTTCATCATATTTAATTTCTTTACCAGCATCTGTAACACTTGATTTAAACTTCTTAAGAATTACATCTGATGAATCTAGCAACTCAATTACCCCAGACATTGAAGCAGCTGATTTGCTCATTTTAGAATTAGGATCTTGAAGATCATTAATTTTGGCTAGAGCTTTAATTATCTGAGCTTGTGGAATATTGAAAACCTCTGAATATCTGTTGTTAAATCTTTGGCCTAAATCTCTGGTTAGCTCGATGTGTTGGCGTTGATCCTCGCCAACTGGAACTAAATCTGCTTGGTAGAGCAAAATATCTGCAGCTTGCAGAATTGGGTATGTAAACAATCCAACGTTGGTTCGATCTGCGCCACCTTTTTGTGATTTATCTTTAAATTGTGTCATTCGACCTGCTTCACCAAAGCCAGTCATGCATTCAAGCACCCAGGCCAATTGATTGTGCGCTGGTACATGAGATTGAATAAACAGTGTGCACTTATTTGGATCCAAGCCAATAGCAATTAATTGAGCGGCTGAAAGTAGGGTGCGCTTTTGCAGCAATTTTGGATCGGTTTCAACTGTTAGAGCGTGTAAATCTACAACACAATAAAACGCATCATTTTCTTCTTGCAATTGAGCCCACTGCTTAATCGCACCAAGGTAATTTCCTAGATGGAATGAATCATGAGTTGGTTGAATTCCAGATAGAACTCTCTTCTTGCTCATCATTTCACATCATCTCTGGCAAGAAGTAATTGACCTACACGTTTTCCGCTCATACTGATAATTGTAAAGCGTGCACCATTAATTCGAACCACATCGTTAACCTGCGCAATTCGCCCTAAATAATGCATTACAAAACCACTTAAGGTCTCATAAGGACCATCGGGAAGAGAAATACCAGTTAAGTCTTGTAAATCTTCCAAGGAAATCAATCCATCTAATTCCATGTCACCAGTTCGCATCTCAAGCTTTGGCTCAGATTCATGACCGTCATACTCATCATGAATTTCTCCAATTAAGCATTCGACTAGATTTTCAAGTGTGATAATTCCATCTGTTCCACCATACTCATCCAAAACAATTGCAATATGTTGACGCTTTCCACGCATTTCCGTCAAGGCAGGCAGTACACCTTTTGTGCCAGGTAGAAACATTACATTTCTAACAATTTCCATAATGGTAATTTGTGCATCATCTAACTTTGGATTTAGTAAATCTCTAACATGCAAAAATCCAATTACTTCATCACTGCTACCGCGCACTACCGGATATCTTGAATGGGCAAGTTCAACGGCAACTTTTCGTGCCTGAGAGATAGTAAGTGAAGCATCAAGGAAATCCACCTCAGTACGAGGAACCATAACCTCATGAATGAATCGGTCACTGGTATTAAAGACCTCTTCAACAATATCCCGCTCTTCTTTTGTTAAATCAGCATGGCCACTTACTAGCTCCATTAACTCAAGTTCAGAGATCTGATTTCTCTCACTCTTGGAAGTTATGCCAAATACTCTAACTATTAAATCTGTTGATTTAGATAACAGCCAAATAACCGGGCGAAAAACAATTGCTACCCGGTCCACAGTTGCAGCGGTGGCAAGTGCAATATTTTCAGTTTTATACAGTGCCAACCTTTTTGGCACTAATTCACCAAAGACTAGGGAGATATAAACAATCACAAGGGTAATTCCAAGAATTGAGAGAAATTCACTAGTTCCTGGAGAAAAGCCTAATTCTTCTAATCTAGGAATGACATAAACGCCAAGTTGTTCTGCACCAAAAGCTGCAGATAAAAAGCCACAAAATGTAATGCCAACCTGCACTGCTGCCAAGAATCGATTTGGATTACTTGTTAATTTAGCAACACGTGCCCCACGTTTGCTTTTATTAGATAGCTGCTTTACCTGGGAATCTCGAAGTGAGATCAAGGCAATCTCAGCGGCAACAAAGATTCCGCCCACTGCAATTAAACCTAAAACTATCGCGATACTGGGAAAAACACTTTCAGCCATATCTCTAATGATATCCATTCATTTGGTTATCTCGCCGCTGGCAGCCAAACCCACGCTTGCCAACTCTGAGAAAACCCCTGATACCTGCGATTTTGAATCTAAAGGCTGGTTATTTACTGGACATCGCTTTCTTTAGGTTGTCATCGATTGCTGCAAGAAATTCTTGAGTGTTAAGCCAAGGTGCATCTTTGCTAATCAAGAGCGCAAGATCCTTAGTCATTTTTCCGCTCTCAACAGTTTCAATACATACTCGCTCTAAAGTTTTAGCAAACTCTGCAACCTTAGGAGTGTTATCAAGTTTGGCACGGTGTGCTAATCCTTGTGTCCAGGCAAAAATTGATGCAATTGGATTTGTTGAGGTTGCTTTTCCAGCTTGGTGATCACGGAAGTGACGAGTAACTGTTCCATGAGCTGCCTCTGCTTCAACAGTTTTTCCATCTGGAGTCATTAATACTGAGGTCATTAATCCAAGGGAACCATAACCTTGTGCGACTGTGTCAGATTGAACATCGCCGTCATAGTTCTTACATGCCCAGATATATCCACCCTCCCAGCGCAGTGAAGTGGCAACCATGTCATCGATTAATCTATGGTCATACTCCAGATTGTTTTTAGCAAACTCAGATTTGAACTCTTTCTCAAAAACTTCAGCAAAAATATCTTTGAATCGGCCATCGTATGCTTTCAAGATTGTGTTTTTCGTTGAAAGAAAGACCGGATACTTTCGAATTAATCCATAGTTAAATGAAGCACGAGCAAAATCTCTAATTGAGTCATCCAGGTTATACATTGCCATTGCTACGCCTGAGGATGGAAAATCAAATACATTAAACTCCATCGGCTTTGAGCCATCTGTTGGCGTGAATGTAACTGTAAGTTTTCCAGGGCCAGGAACTTTAAAATCTGTTGCGCGGTACTGGTCACCGAATGCGTGGCGGCCAATCACAATTGGTTTAGTCCAATGTGGGATTAATCTAGGAACATTCTTGATAATAATTGGTTCACGGAAAATTACTCCGCCTAGAATGTTTCGAATGGTTCCGTTTGGAGATTTCCACATTTTTTTCAACTTAAACTCTTCAACGCGAGCTTCATCCGGTGTAATAGTTGCGCATTTAACACCCACGCCATGCTTTTGGATCGCATGGGCTGAATCAATTGTTACTTGATCATCAGTTTTATCGCGGTATTCAATTCCTAAATCGTAATATTCCAGATTCACATCAAGGTAGGGCAGAATTAAAGAATCTTTAATGAATTGCCAGATAATTCTGGTCATCTCATCGCCATCTAGTTCAACAACTGTTCCCTCTACTTTGATCTTATTCATGGCTTATCCCCTCGATTTATAGATCTTTAACATCTGCTTGTTTGGTACGGACTGCTTCAGCGGCAACTTTTAAGGAATCTAATTCATCAGAGGTTAGTTTGGTTTCAACAACTTTGTTTATGCCATTCTTGCCAATCTGAGCTTCAACTCCTAAATAAACTCCATTAATTCCATACTCTCCGTTAACCCAAGCACAAACTGGCATTACCTCATTTGAGTCGGTGATTACAGCTTTTGCCATCCTGGCAGCAGCAGCAGAGGGTGCGTAATACGCTGAACCAGTTTTTAGTAATGCAACAATCTCTGCGCCACCATTTCGAGTGCGATCTACTAGATCTTTAATTTCATCACCAGATAAAACCTCAGAAAGTGGTTTGCCGTTCACAGTGCATCTACTTGGTACCGGCACCATAGTTTCTCCATGAGAACCTAGTGTTAATGTTTTTACTGATGCAGTTGGCACTGCACATTTTTCAGCAACAAAGTTTGTAAAGCGCGCGGTATCTAACATTCCAGCTTGACCCATAACTTTGTTGTATGGAAACTTGGTTGCAATTTGAGCAAGAGCGGTCATTTCATCAAGCGGATTTGATACAACAATGATCACAGCATTTGGTGAGTGTTTGGCAATATTCTCTGCAACCCCGCGAACAATTCCTGCATTTACGCCGATTAAATCCATTCGGCTCATTCCTGGCTTACGAGGAAGTCCAGCGGTAATGACAACAACATCTGAGTTAGCAGTTTTTTCATATCCTGAACCATCAGGTGAGGTAGTTGCACCGATTACTTTTGTTTCAAAATTTTCAATTGATCGTGATTGGTTTATATCTAGAGCAAGACCTTCTGATTTGCCTTCTAAAATATCGGTTAATACAACGGTTTCAAATACATCATATTCGGCCAGTCTGAGTGCGGTTGTTGAACCATAAAACCCAGCTCCTACGACTGTAACTTTTCCAGATCTGCTCATTTGGTCCTCTCGCTGCTTAGACCCAATATTACTGATTCAAGCCAAATCAACTAAATCGGTAGAACTACCTCGCGTTTGGCAGAGAAAGTGCTAATCCGAACAACATGATGCAGATCATAATTGGCAAGATAAGTTCGATATTTCGCTTAATCTTAAGTTGGGAGTACTGAGCTAGCACAAAAGCAGAAGCTCCCAGCGACAAAATAATTGATCCAGTTCTAACGGCGCCACTAATTCCAACTACTATCCCAATTACTACTACCGCCAAAGAAAATCGGCGGATTTGGTCTAAAGTAAAACTATCTTTCATTTGTTGCCAATTCAAAAACATTTTGCAGCAACATTGCTCTAGTTAATGGGCCAACACCACCTGGCATTGGTGCCATCGCACTAGCAATCTGCGCAACAGTTGGATCAACATCGCCAACTAATTTGTTATCAACTCTAGTAATTCCAACATCAACAATTACCGCATCTGGCTTGACCATCTCTGGTTTAATAAAATGAGCAGAACCAATTGCTGCAATTACGACATCTGAATCTTTAATCAAGGCGCTTAGGTTTGATGTCGCAGAGTGTGCCAAAGTAATTGTTGCGTTGATTGCCTTTTGAGAAAGCAGAATTGATAGCGGTCTGCCCACCGTTAATCCCCGACCAATGATTAAAACCTTGGCTTCTGAAAGTTTTATCTTGTACTCACTAAGGAGTGCAACAATTGCTTTGGGCGTGCAGGGAATAATCTCATTAAAGGAAAGGACTAGATTTCCAAGGTTTGTTGGAGTTAAGCCGTCTGCATCTTTCTTTGGATCAATTGCAGATAACACCTCTTGAAGATCAATTCCTGAAGGAAGCGGCAGCTGAACAATAAAACCAGTGCAATTTGGATCCTGATTTAACTTATTAACTGCTGCAACCACATCAGCGGTTGAAACCGAGTCAGGCAAGTTCACCTTGATTGATTTAATTCCAACTTGCGCACAATCTTTATGTTTGCCATCAACATAGGCCACAGAACCTGGGTCGCTTCCAACAAGGATTGTGCCAAGTCCAATTGGAGTAGAAAGCTTTGCAACCTTGCCAGCTATTTCTTTTCTAATGCGCTCGGCTATGACCTTGCCATCCATCTTTAAAGCGCTCATGAATCAAGCCTACTCTGCTTATCTTTCTTATTGAAGATTTTAGGAGCGAATTGAATTATTAAAAACGCTAAAACTAAGTGGCTCAGTACAACTGCGCTAATAAGTAGCGGATTAACACCGACAGGGTTCATATTTGCAGAAATTAATGAACCGCTTGAAAGAAATGCAATTATGCCTGAACCAAATACGGAGATTACAACAAATCTTAAAATCAACTGCTGTTTTGATTTATCATCTATTTCAAGTTTCTTAATTCGTCCTAAGTTAATTACAGCGTATGCCAAGACCATAAACGTAAGAATGATTATCCAGGGATATTTGCCAGCAGGTAATGCTGCTAAAACTGGTATTGCCGGAATCTCTCGTAGGTCAAAAACAAATGGGTTTAAATCTGTTGCACTACCCAATGAGAATCCAGATCCCACAACATAACTAAGTGTGGCAATATATAGATTTGGTAAATAAAGAATTTGCAACAAAAAGAGCAGTGCCCCGCCTAGTATGCCTGGATGAATAACAATTGTTAGATTCTTTGCTATTGAGAAATTAGCTAGTAACGAAAAAGTAAATACCAAACCAGCAACCCCAAGCATGATTAGAAACATTTGATATGGTAATTTAACTAAAGCCTCAATCCTAAAAGTTGTTGTTGCTATCAGAAGTAGAATCATTAAAATCAATAAACCTCTAAACCAATCCACCGAAACTTGAGAATTAGAGGCAGTTAAACCAAGAATCAAATAGCAAAATAGATACGCCAATATGAAATATGCCCGGCTGAGCTTTTTATTCTCAAGAATTAAAACCACTCTTCGAAACCCTATTCGCATGGTTAGAAGCGGAAGTAGTGCAGCACCTAGTGGCAGGAAGGAAAGATAGCCGGTTATCTCATTACTAGTTATGTTAAAAGGGGTTAAATGCGCACCTAGCCATAACCAAACTGCAGCACGCATTGGATCTGAAGTAGTTCCATATGTGCTTCCTGCGGTGGCCCAAGCAAACAAGGTTATAAAAGCTAATGGAAAAAGTATTATTAAAATTGATCTAATTACTTGTTGCAGCGATACCCAAAATCTCCGCGCAACCATTATTTTCCTATCTGCGATTTATCCATTCAATATCTTGCGCATCAAGTTAGCGGTTTCACTTGGTGTTTTACCAACCGCAACACCGACAGCCTCTAATGCTTCTTTTTTAGCAGCTGCAGTTCCTGAAGATCCAGAAACAATCGCGCCTGCATGGCCCATGGTCTTTCCTTCTGGTGCAGTAAATCCAGCCACATAACCAACAACAGGCTTGGTTACATACTCCTTGATAAATAGCGCCGCTCTCTCTTCAGCATCTCCGCCAATTTCACCAATCATCACAATGGCTTTAGTTTCAGGATCATCTTGGAAAGCTCTTAAACAATCAATATGAGTAGTGCCAATTATTGGGTCCCCACCAATTCCGACAGCGGTAGTAAAACCAAAATCTCTTAACTCAAACATCATTTGATAAGTAAGTGTTCCTGATTTAGATACCAAACCAATTTGTCCAGGACCAGTAATGTCTGCTGGAATGATTCCCAGATTTGTTTTACCCGGAGAGATTATGCCAGGGCAATTTGGGCCAAGGATTTGTGTTTTACCTTTGCTTACTGAGTATGAGTAAAAAGCTGCTACATCATGAACTGGAATTCCTTCAGTAATTACGACAACTAAAGGCATCGCTGCATCAATTGCATCAATCACTGCAGCTTTTGCAAATTTTGGTGGCACAAAAACAACTGAAGCATTCGCACCAGTAGCACCTATGGCTTCACTTACAGAGTTGAAAACTGGAATCATTTTTCCATCCATATCAACACTTTGCCCACCCTTGCCAGGAGTAACTCCGCCAACAATATTGGTACCGGCCTTAAGCATTCTTTTTGTATGTTTTGTGCCTTCTGAGCCAGTCATGCCCTGCACAATTACTTTTGAATTTTCATTAACGAAAATGGCCATTATTTCGCCGCCAATTCTGCAGCCTTTGCCGCTGCGCCATCCATAGTTTCAAGTTGTTGTACCAGTGGATGATTTGCGTCATTTAGAATTTTTCGACCAAGCTCAACATTATTGCCATCAAGTCGTACCACAATTGGCTTTGTTGCTTGATTACCCAACATATTTAATGCTTGCACAATTCCATTAGCAACTGCATCACAAGCTGTGATTCCACCAAAGACATTCACAAACACACTTTTAACATCTTTATCACCCAAAATAATTGATAATCCATTTGCCATAACCTCAGCAGATGCACCGCCACCAATATCTAGGAAATTCGCTGGCTTAACACCATATTTCTCTCCTGCATAAGCAACAACATCTAATGTGCTCATAACCAAACCAGCACCGTTACCTATAATTCCAACCTGACCATCTAATTTCACATAATTTAGATCTTTTTCTTTAGCTAACTTTTCCAATGGATTAGTTGATGCGTGATCAACTAACGCTTCATGATCTGGATGTCTAAAACTTGAATTGTCATCTAGGGTCACTTTTCCATCTAATGCAATGATTTTTCCATCTGAGGTTTTAACTAATGGATTGATCTCCATCAATGTTGCATCTTCTTTAACAAAGGCTTGCCACAATTTAACTAGTACATCTGCAACCTGATTAAGCACATCTGCCGGAAACATTCCGCCTTTTGCTATCTCTAAGGCTTTTGCTTTATCAATTCCGTTATTTGGGTTAATTCCAACTTTTGCTAATTTCTCAGGAGTTTTATGTGCAACCTCTTCAATTTCCATTCCGCCGGCAACTGATGCCATAACTAAGAAGTTTCGGTTAGCGCGGTCAAGAAGTATTGCTAGATAATACTCAGAATCAATTGGCGCGGCTTGCGCGATCATAACTTTATTTACAATATGACCTTTAATATCCATTCCTAAAATAGCTTTGGCTTTTTCTTTTGCATCAGTTGAGTTCTCGGCAAGTTTTACTCCACCTGCTTTTCCTCTGCCGCCAACTTTTACTTGAGCCTTAACAACAACTTTTCCGCCGATTTTTTCTGCGGCCGCAAATGCTTCATCAGCGGTAGTAGCAACAGCTCCTGCTAAGACTGGAATTTGGTGAGATTCAAAAAGATCGCGCGCCTGATACTCAAATAAATCCACTAATTATCCCCGATCAATCTCATACTTGTGCAAGGTAGTAATAGTAATGAGATAGCCGCTAAATTTATAATTTCTCAACTGGGGCATACCGCAGCAGTAGGCGCTTTTCACCAAATGAGCCGAAATCAATGGTTGCCTCCGCACGATCACCATCACCTGAAACCAAAACCACTGTCCCTAATCCAAATGTGTCATGTGAAACTCGATCACCAATCTCAAGCTTCATCGTATTGCTGACTTTGCCTGTTGGTTTAGGTGCATTAAAGATTCGAGTTGCTGGAGTTTTTCTAATTGATATTTTCTCCTGGGCTTGATTCCACTCAATCACTGAATCAGGTATTTCACTTAAAAATCTTGATGCCGCGTTGTAGTTAGGAGCACCCCAAGAGGATCGATACTCAGCCCTAGTTATAAATAAATTTTCACGAGCTCTAGTTAACCCGACATAGGCAAGTCTTCGCTCTTCTTGCAACTCATCTGGATCACCAAGTGTTCGAGAGTGCGGAAAAATTCCCTCTTCCATACCTGTTAAGAAAACTGTTGGAAACTCTAAACCCTTGGCGGTATGAAGTGTCATCATGGTAACAACGCCGCCATGATCTTCGCCATCAGGAATTTGGTCAGCATCTGCAACCAATGAAACATCCTCGAGAAAACCAACTAGAGAAATTTCCTCTCCATCATCTACTTCACCTTCCTCATACTCTGTTGCCACTGCAACTAATTCTTCAAGGTTTTCAACTCGAACCTCATCCTGCGGATCTTTGCTTTCACTTAACTCTGCCAATAACCCAGATTGTTCAAGGACAGCTTGGGCAATTACCGATGGCCTTGTTTTGGCCTCAACTAATGTTTGTAAAGATTGAATCAATTTAACAAACTCAACTAACGAAAGGGTTGCTCGTTGGGCAATCTCAGGATTTTTCTCAACATCACATAACGCTTGCCAAAAAGTTATGCCACGAGCTGCAGCATGTAAATCTAGTAACTCAAGAGCCCGGTCACCGATTCCTCTTTTTGGGGTATTAATAATTCTGCGCAGGGATACTTCATCTTCTGGATTTACAATTACCCGCAAATATGCCAAGAAATCTTTAATCTCTTTGCGTTCATAAAAGCGAACACCGCCAACAACTTTATAAGGAATGCCAACCCGCATAAACACCTCTTCAAAAACTCGAGATTGAGCATTTGTGCGGTAAAAAATTGCAGTATCTCCTGGGTTAGATTTTTCTAAATCTCGCAGCCTTCTTATCTCACTGACCACAAAATCAGCCTCATCATGTTCACTTTCTGCCACATAGCCTGTGATCATTGCTCCAGCTCCTGCTTGTGACCAAAGGTTTTTCTCCTTGCGTCCTTCATTATTTGAAATTACAGCATTGGCCGCAGTTAATATGTTTTGGGTTGAGCGATAATTTTGCTCAAGCAAAATAGTTTTTGCATTGGGGTAATCTGCTTCAAATTGCAGAATATTTCTGATGTTAGCCCCCCGAAAGGCATAAATTGATTGATCGGCATCTCCAACTACGCAAAGTTCAGCAGGTGCAAATCCATCTCGATCACTTCCCACTAACTCTTTAATTAACACATACTGAGCATGGTTTGTATCTTGGTACTCATCTACAAGAATATGTTTAAATCTTGAGCGATACTTTGCCCGCACCTCAGGATGGCGCTGCATTACCTCAACTGTTTTCGCAATTAAGTCATCAAAATCCATTGAATTAGCACCGGTTAATCTTCTTTGATAAATGCTAAAAACTTGTGCCACCGTCTCCTGGAATTGATCTTTGCTTTGATTTAAGTAATCGGCAGGTCCAAGCAGCTCATTCTTAGCCTGTGAAATTAGTGCAGCCACAGCTCGAGGAGCATATTTTTTAACATCAAGATTCAAATCTTTCATTACCAAATTAACCAAACGTAGTGAATCACTTTGATCATAAATTGTGAATGAGTTTGTATAACCCAGCAATGAAGCTTCTTTTCTTAAAATTCTTACACAAGCTGAATGGAAGGTTGATACCCACATCACTTTGGCGCGGTCTCCTACTAACTCAGTAACTCGCTCCTTCATTTCCCCGGCAGCTTTGTTGGTAAAGGTGATTGCCAAAACTTCATAAGGTGCAACATTTCGTTGCGCTAATAGGTAAGCAATTCGCCTGGTTAAAACTCGAGTTTTGCCAGATCCAGCACCAGCCACAACAAGCAGTGGTGAGCCTTCATGTTTAACCGCTGCTAGTTGTTGCGGGTTTAAACCATCTAATAGCGCGGACATATTGGTAAGTCTATCGGTGGGTAAGAGGCAGGTAATTGCTGCGGTAATCTTGGTGGTGATGGAGCCTTTAGACGATAGCCAGATAGAACGCGTATTAGTAGTTACCGCGCACCCAGATGATTGCGATTTCGCAGCTGCAGGAACAATTTCACTTTGGACCGCTAAGGGAATAAAGGTTTCTTACTGCATCTGCACCAATGGTGATCAAGGTGGTGAAGATCCAACTGTGCCGCGGAAAGAAATGCCAAAGATTCGGCAGAAAGAACAACGCGATGCAGGAGTTGCAGTTGGTGTTACAGATATTACTTTCCTTAACTATCGTGACGGTTGGTTAGAGCCAACTATTGAATTAAGAAAAGATATTGTTAGACAGATAAGAATTAGTAAGCCTGATCGAATGGTAATTCAATCTCCAGAACGTAACTGGGATCGATTATTTTCATCCCACCCAGATCACATGGCCGCCGGTGAGGCTGCAATTCAAGCGGTATACCCAGATTCACGAAATGCTTTTGCATTTGAAGATTTATTGAAGAATGAAGGATTAGAGCCTTGGCGCGTAAAGGAGGTTTGGGTTACATCAACCCAAAACCCAGATCACTTTGTGGACATTACAACTACATTTGATAAGAAGATGAAAGCACTTCACTCCCACGTTAGCCAAACTGCACATAATGAGAACTTAGAAAATATGGTTCGTGAGTGGGGTGAGCGAAATGCTCAAGCTAATAATTTACCAGCAGGATCTGTTGCAGAAGTATTTAAAATCGTAAATACGAATTAACGAACCTTTACCTTTTCAATAGCCAAGGTGCGCTTTGGAAATCCATCATTGCTGCCATCTGCTACACCCTCTTTTGCAACCGCTTTTACTATGTCTAATCCTTTAATAACTTTGCCCCAGATTGAATAATTCGCTGGCAGAGTTGAATCTGCGTAAACCACAAAAAATTGACTGCCATTTGTGATCTCTTTTGAATTCCAAATAGCAACTGTTCCCTCTGGATAATTTCCTGGCGCAGCAACTGGCAGGTTTTCATTTTGATATTCAAAGTTTGGTCCACCCATACCAGTAGCAGTTGGGTCGCCACAATGTAAGAAATTACTATCAATCTTTGTTAATCGGTGACAGATAGTTTGATTGAAAAAACCGCCCTTAGCTAATGCCGAAATTGCTGCAACAGTTACAGGCGCTTGTCTTGGATCAGCCTCAATTACAACATCACCGCAGTTTGTGACCAATGTGATTTGGCGATTTTTCTGAGAAATCTTCACTTGAGGCAGATCAATATTCTTAATTGAATGACCTTTTGCATTTGAGCTCTTACAATTTAAAGTTATAGCTTTTTTATTTGGTGCAGCTGTTGCAGTTGCAGGTAGCGCAGCAGAAATCAGCAAAAGTGTCAGTGAAGAAATAATTGTTTTTGCTGCGAATTTCATGGTCTTAGTTTAAGCCTTTAAATTAAGTATTGATAACAAGATTTAGTAATTAAGGCGGATTTACTATCTAACTTTAAGCACATTCACAGCGAAAAATTAAGGTTGAACGATGATCTCAACCCGTTGAAACTCCTTTAAGTCTGAGTAGCCGCAAGTGGCCATTGATCTACGAAGTGCGCCAAATAGATTCATTGAGCCATCTGAGGTGTGTGATGGTCCAGTTAAGACTTCATTCAAATTACCAACAGTGCCAACCTGCACACGATTACCACGTGGTAATTGACCATGATGGGCCTCAAGTCCCCAATGCCAGCCTTTGCCTGGTGCCTCTGATGCTCTAGCAAGTGGAGATCCCATCATTACTGCATCAGCGCCACATGCAACAGCTTTAGCAATCTCACCGCTTGCTCCAACTGATCCATCAGCGATTACATGAACATAGCGACCGCCAGACTCCTCTAAATAATCTCGGCGAGCAGATGCAACCTCTGCAACAGCCGATGCCATTGGTACTGATATTCCTAATACTTTTTTAGTTGTATGGGCAGATCCGCCGCCAAAACCAACTAAAACTCCAGCTGCTCCTGATCTCATTAAATGCAGCGCCCCTTGCGCGGTGGCGCAACCACCAACAATCACTGGAGTATCTAATTCGTAAATAAATTTCTTCAAATTTAATGGTGCGATCTTCTCAGATACATGCTCTGCTGAAACCGTTGTTCCGCGAATTACAAATATATCAACGCCAGCATCAATAACCGCTTTGTGGAACTCAGCTGTTCGTTGAGGTGAAAGTGCACCTGCCACAGTTACACCAGCTGCTCTGATTTGAGCAATACGCTCCTTGATAAGTGTTGGTTGAATTGGAGCAGAGTAAATCTCCTGCATTTTTTTAATTGCTTTATCTTCACTTAATTTAGCCATTTCAGATAATTGTTTTTCAGCATCCTCATACCGAGTCCAGATACCTTCCAAATTTAAAACCCCTAAACCGCCTGCTTTACCAATTGCAATTGCTGTTTCAGGAGAGACAACTGAATCCATTGGAGCTGCTAGGAATGGAAGATCAAATTTATATGCATCTATTTGCCAGGTGATTGAAACCTCTTCAGGATCTCTTGTTCTGCGAGATGGAACGATTGCAATATCATCAAATGAGTAGGCTGCTCGAGCACGCTTACCTGGGCCTACTTCGATATCGGACATATGGGCAATGCTATATCCAATGAGTTAGCAAATTGAAATTTAAGCCAGCAACTCCCAAGCCGCAACCCCGCCAGCAACCCCTGCAGAGTTAGGAATCAACCGAACTTTATAATCAAAACTCTTTAATGCTGATTTACTAATTCTTTGTGCATTACCGCCGCCGATATATAACTTATCCCAAACAATCATTGGATAAAGCTCCTCAATTAATCGCTTAACCCTTCTTGACCACAAGGTATTTCCCATCCGCTTTCGAGCAGCTTCGCCAATCCAAGCATCGATTGATTTTCCATAACGAATGGTGGCATGTGATATTTCTAGATGCGGTGATAATTTGCCATTGCTAAATATCGCATTCCCTAACCCAGTGCCAAAAGTTAATACCAACTCCAAACCCTTGCCCTCAATCACAGCTGCAGCGTGTACCTGGGCATCATTTAATACCAAGGTAGGCAGGCCTAATTTCTTGCCTAACTTTTTTTGCAGATCTAATCCAAACCACTCACTCTTTAGTTTTAAATCAACTGGTGAGTTTGGCCCGCGCTTATTTATGTAGTGTGGAATTGCAATTACTTTGCCATCACGAATCATTCCGGGAAGGCCTACCGTAACCCGCTTTACCCGCTTATCTTGATCAACATAATCTTGAATAATCTGAATTAATTTTTTGGGTGAAAGTGGATAAGGCGTTTTCAAATATGGAAAGTCTCTAAGCAATTTTCCACTCTTATCAAGCACAGAGGCCTTGATCCCAGTGCCACCGCAATCCACGGTTAGCGTTGTAGCTTTCATCGATTGATGTTAATCGATCAAAGCAACTTTGAGAACAAGGCCTTGTGTAGTTAATTACTTTTTAGTGAGAGTGTCCTCCTGGACCATGTGAGTGACCATGACCAGCTGGCTCTTCCTTCTTATCCTCAGGGGTTTCAAAAACCAACGCCTCTGTGGTGATAAACATTGCAGCGATTGAAGCAGCATTTGCCAGTGCAGATCTTGTTACCTTAACTGGATCAATTACTCCCTCTTTCACAAGGTCGGTGTATTTTTCTGAGTAAGCATTAAAGCCCTCATTAGGCTTCATCGCTCTTACTTTAGAAACGACTACATAACCTTCATGTCCGGCATTTTCAGCAATCCAACGAAGTGGTTCATCACATGCTTTACGCACTAATCGAACACCCACTGCGCGATCACCTTCAAAACCTAAATCATTATCAAGAGCAGCTGCAGCATGAACTAATGCCGCGCCTCCACCAACAACAATTCCCTCTTCAACTGCAGCTCTAGTTGCAGAGATAGCATCTTCAAGACGGTGCTTCTTCTCTTTCAACTCAACCTCAGTATGGGCGCCAACTTTGATCACACAAACTCCACCAGCAAGTTTTGCTACTCGCTCTTGTAGTTTTTCACGATCCCAATCAGAGTCGGTAGTTTCAATCTCGCGACGAATCTCGGTAACACGTGCTGCAACATCTGCCTTATTACCAGCACCGTCAACAATTGTGGTGTTGTCTTTGCTAATAACTACGCGGCGTGCTTTGCCCAGCATTGAAATATCAATTTGCTCAAGCTTTAATCCAACCTCAGCGGAGATAACCTGTCCGCCAGTTAGGATTGCAATATCTTGCAGCATTGATTTACGACGATCACCAAAGCCTGGTGCTTTAACTGCAGCGGAGGCAAAGGTGCCTCGCATACGGTTAACAACTAAGGTAGAAAGTGCTTCACCTTCAACATCTTCGGCAATAATCAAAAGTGGCTTACTTGCTTGGGCAACCTTTTCTAGAACTGGAAGAACCTCACTTAAAGCTGAGATCTTTTGACCAGAAATAAGAATATAAGCATCCTCAAGAACTGTTTCCATACGATCTGCATCGGTAACAAAGTAAGGCGAGATATATCCCTTATCAAATTGCATACCTTCAGTGAACTCAAGCTCTAAGCCAGTAGTAGATGACTCTTCAACGGTGATCACACCATCTTTGCCAACTTTGTCCATCGCCTCAGCGATTAAATCACCAATTGCTTTGTCTTGTGCTGAAATTGTTGCAACATCTGCAATCTGAGATTTTCCACTTACCGCTGTTGAGTTTTTTCGCAACGCCTCAGTAATCGCAGAGACTGCTTGTTCAATTCCGTATTTGAGCTCCATTGGCTGAGCGCCAGCTGCAAGATTGCGCAGGCCCTCTTTCACCATTGCTTGAGCTAAAACTGTTGCAGTTGTCGTGCCATCTCCTGCTACATCATTGGTCTTTTCCGCAACCTGCTTAACAAGTTGAGCACCCATGTTTTCGGCTGGATCAGATAATTCGATCTCTTTAGCAATTGTCACGCCATCATTTGTAATCAATGGTGCGCCATAGCTTTTTGCAATTACAACATTTCGTCCCTTAGGTCCAAGGGTTACCTTGACGGTATCGGCGAGAATATTTACGCCACGCTCCATCGCACGACGTGCTGCCTCATCAAATTGAAGTGATTTACCCATGATTATTTCTTCGCAATAATTGCTAGTACATCACGAGATGAAAGTACTAAGTACTCCTCATTGTTGTACTTAACCTCAGTTCCGCCGTACTTTGAGTAAAGCACAACATCACCCTCTTTAATATCAAGTGGAATTCGATTTCCATTTTCAAAACGACCTGGGCCAACTGCCATCACAGTTCCCTCTTGTGGTTTTTCTTTAGCAGTATCTGGAATAACTAAACCAGATGCAGTCTTTTGCTCTGCCTCATTTGCTTTCACAACAATGCGATCCTCTAGTGGCTTAATTGAAATTGCCATCGTGATAACTCCTTCTTAGTTTCGGTATTACCCTCTGAAGTACCCCATTTAAGAATTAGCACACGGGGGCTTAGAGTGCTAAAGCCAACTTTAAAGGGGCAGATCAAGCAGTGCAAATTAAGGCTTGGCTACCAGATAATCTGTGCGATTGCAGCGGCAGAATCAGCCTCTATGCCGATCTGAGAGGGCTTTGCGCCATGATTTATGGCAAGGCTGCCAAGGGCTGCAACCATTGCGCCATTATCAGTGCAGAGCTGAATTGGTGGAATTGAAAGCTTTATTCCGGCTGCATTACATCTGTCAGCTGCTAATTGGCGAAGCCTTGAGTTTGCGGCAACTCCTCCAGCAATAACTAGACTATCAATACCACTTTCTTTGCAGGCGGAAATAGATTTTGTAATTAAAACATCAACTACTGCTTCTTGAAAAGATGCAGCAACATCTGCTTTTTTATAATCTGCACTCTTTTCTAAGTACCTTGAGACTGCAGTTTTTAATCCAGAAAATGAAAAATCAAATTTATGATTTATTAAATCAGATGATGAAGATAGCCCTCTTGGAAATTGTATTTTAGCGAAATCACCATCATTTGCGGTTCGATCAATAATTGGCCCACCAGGAAAACCAAGGCCCATAATTCTTGCCACCTTATCAAATGCCTCACCTGCTGCATCATCAATAGTTGCACCAAGTACTTCAATATCACTTACTAGGTTATTAACTTTTAACAATGATGTGTGACCACCGCTTACAAGTAGGGCAATAGTGGGAGTTTGTTTCTTCTCATTATCTAATGAGTCAACAGCAATATGAGATGAGAGGTGATTTACTCCATACAACGGTTTATCTAGGGCAAGTGAAAGAGCAGATGCGCTACTTACACCAACTAATAATGCTCCAATTAATCCAGGACCTGCAGTAACTGCGATTGCATCAATATCATTTATGCCAACCTTGGCATCAGCTAATGCTTGTTTGATCACCTGCTGCATGGATTCAAGATGAGCTCTACTTGCCACCTCAGGCACTACGCCACCAAACCTTGCATGCTCTGCAACACTTGAGGAAATAACATTGGCCAGCAATCTACGATTATCAACAATTCCAACCGCTGTTTCATCGCATGAGGTTTCAATTCCTAATACCAGTGCCATTACTTAAGCTCCTTGCGCATTACAACTGCAGTAAGCCCTGGTCCATAATAATTTTCTCTTTTTGAAACCTCACTAAATCCAAAAGATTCATATAGCGGACGGGCTTGGTCATTTCCTAATCTCATCTCAAGCATGATTGCCATTGCTTGTTTAACTCTGGCCCAATCAATTAACCGCTTTAATAACTCTCGGCCAATCCCCTTACGTCGATATTTTTCACTCACAGTAATGGTGTGAATATCTGCAACATCTGCTACGAAAAATATCCCCGCATAGGCAACTAACTCACCCTCATGCTCTGCCACTAAGTACTGTGCATTTTTAGGTGCTTTGGCAAACTCCTCTTTGAACTGCGCAATAGACCAAGCAGCTTTTTGATAAACCTCTTTTTCAATCACAGATGCTGGAACTAAATCAAGGGATGTCATTGCTCGAAACTTAATTCCCTCTGGAAGTGGATATGCATCAGGCTTTCGTAAATAAATTGGTTGCAACACGGATTCATTGCTTAATGCAAGCTTTGCGATAGCCACTGGATCTGGAAAGTATTGACCCTCTTCATAGATTGGAATTCCAAACTTATATAACTCCTGCACTTGGTTTACGGCAGGTTCGGTAATTCGTGAGCCATTTTTATATCTTGCCCAATATCTTTCCTTACGTCTTGCATCTGTTGAAACAATAAAATCAGAATCAGAGATTGAATTTGCCATTGCATCTAATGAGCAAACTCCAACCCAATTAATTCCACAGGCAAGTGCGTAACTTTGGGCAAAAACTATTCCAACTCTTAATCCAGTAAAAGGACCAGGCCCCATACCAACCGCAACTAAATCAATCTTTGGAACACCTTGCAATGCTTGTGCTACTAACTTAGGTAGATACTCACCATGAGCTAATGGATCATTATGGCTTTGCGTGAATAGAACCTCACCATCCTTAACAACAGCAACAGATGTCTGTGAGGTTGAGGTATCAATAGCTAGAACGGTACTCACAATTGGAGCCCAGCCCATCTTTCACCAATTGGAATAACGCTGACAATTCTTGAATTCTCATTTTCACCTTGCTTGATGACTATCTCTAGAAATTGGTCATTAAGGGTGTTAACAAAATCTGATCCCCACTCAATTACAAAAACACTATTTTTCAAATAACTTTCAAAATCTAAATCTGCAAATGCGTTTAAATCACTTCCAATTAATCGGTATGCATCAACATGAATAAAATTTGGCTCACCCTTGTGAACTCGGCTAATCACAAATGTTGGAGATGTAACTGATGCAACTCCAAAAGCTGAACCAATACCTTGCGTTAGCGTGGTTTTTCCACTTCCTAATTCCCCAGTTAAAACAACCACATCACCGCTTTTAAGCTTTGCACCAATTTTGGCGCCAAGCTGGTGCATTTGCTCTACTGAGTCGATCAAGATTTCCATAGTGGTGGTTAGTTTATAGATAAAGAAAGGGCCCCAGTTTCCTGGGGCCCTTTCGACTAGATATCTAGCGGATTCGCATTACTTATTGACGATACTTAAGCAATGGAGCGCGGTAGTTAGGATCAACAAACAAGTTTGAATCATTCTTGATTGCTGCACTAACTGTCTTTGCAGATGGAGCCTTGCCTGATTTGGCAGCGGCACCCAGCAACTTAGCAACAGTCATGTATTGACTTGTTGTGAAATTACAGTGGCCGGTTCCATTTGTAGTTACAGCTGGGGTAATAGGTACACCGGCTGCGCTGAACTGGGTGTATTCGTCGGCTGGCTTATTCCAAATGTTAACCAACATGCCCTTCGTAGCCTTGCCCTCTGAAACAGCAGCTGTGTACTGATCAATTAGGTATTGAGTAGCACCTGGAGGTGTTACTTGATCAGCAGTTGCTGTAATCGTGATTGTAGGAGCAGTAATTGCACCCTTTAATCCGTAGATCTCTTGGATCTTTGCGACAGCAGCTGGATCAGCTTTAACACGCGGAGCAGCTGGGTTTAACTTGTTTAAGTAAGCACCCATTCCGGCAATACCTCTGGTCGCACCAGATAACCCGGCAGCATATGTATCTGCATCTGAACCAAGACGTGCAACATAATCAGTGTTTGAGTTGTCAAAAATGATTCCGCCGGCACGTTGTTCTAGATCATAATTTGCAATCACAGCAAGTACAGCAGCAGAGAATCCATTCTCTAGAACTGCAAGTGCTGGGCTAATTAATAAACCAAATCCAGTTTCAAGTGCACCAACCGGTCCACTTGAAGCATCAAATGTATTTGATTGAGTTGAAACACCTGACATTAAGCCAAGCATCAAAACTGCACTTCGTACTGGAAGAGCCTTTAGTGCATCTGGAACTTTCGAGGTTGCAGGCCATGTTGGTGATATTGGATTTGCAGTAATTGCAGCTTGGATTGATCCAATTACTGTAAGAACTTTGCCAATATCGCCGAGCATTTCCATATATCCGGCAGTTCCTGCTGAGTAACCAACTGCTTTGATTGATGGATCAAAGAAAGTCTTTAGCCCCCAAAGGAAATCGCCAGCCATTGTGATCTCAGCAAGTGCTGAGTCTGCAAGACACATTGCGCCAACTGCATCAAAAAGGCCTGGATATTGCTCAGCCAAGCTTTGAGATGAAAGTGCGCCTAGTGAATTACCCCAAGCAACAACCTTGTTGATGCTTGAATACTTATTTCTTGCAACAGTGTTTACCTCAAGAGCTGCGTAAACCTGTTCAGTTGCATTCCAACCTTGAACTTGAACACCTGCTCCTGCCAAGGCAAAGCCTTGAGCAAGTAGCAATTCGCCAACCTCTTCTGTTGGTGCAATTTCAGGGGCGTAGTTTCTTGCTAGTCCTGTAGGTGCAACAACTGGAATAGGAGGTAGATCAACGTTGTAACGAATTCCATGTGAGTAAAGCATCATGGTTCCGTTGAACTTGGAAGGCATTCTAATTTCATACTTAGAACCTCTGAAGTCAGTTCCAGTACATTTTTCAAAATCAACATACTTTCCATTGACTGTTATGTAATCTTTTTCGCAGGTAGCTGCAGCATTTGCAGTGCTTGGAATAGCCACCGCAAAAACTGAAACTAGTGCAGCTGAAGTAAGAGCTACAAGGCTCTTTTTAAGGTTTAAGTTTTTCATGAGTTTGTTGGTATCCCGTTCTTTGGAAGTGGCTTACGTGTGTAAGTCGATAGAACTGGTGCAGAAGTTGAGGTTGAGTCTGTTGTATACAAAGTTACTTTGCCACCAACAGGCTTTAGCTCGCCCTTTGCATTCAGTTGTCCGAACCAGTATCCGTTGTAACCCACACGGCTTGTAGCTGAGTAGTTAAGAGGGGCAAGACCTGCGCTAGCAAATGTTGAGCCCTTATCTTCAATCGCCTTAATCAATCCAGCGCGAGTTGGATTCTTTCCAGCTGCACGCAATGCTTGGACTGTCAGCATTGCTGAGTTCATTCCTTGTAGCACAACATTGTCAAAAGAATCATTTTTGTTGTACTTCTCATTGATCTTCATAAATTGAGCAACATACTCATCAGTTGAGTCTTTTGCATCTGGGAAGAAGCTTGCAGCGTAAGCGCCATCAATTGTTGCTGGCTTAACACCTAGTGCTAACAATGTATTGGCATCTCCACCAACTGAACCTGCGATCCAGTTAAATCTTGTAGTTAGAGACAATTTCTCAGCAGCCTTTAGAATCAAGGCTGTTGAATCAGTTGTTCCCATCAATACCATTACTGGCTTTGCAGCAGCAGGAACGGCAGCGTTAACGCCAGCGAGCAAGCTCTCTGCGAGTGCTGCAGTCAATGCACCTTGAGGATACAAAGTTGGTGCGCTTGTAAATTTATGACCAGCTAATGCAAATCCCTTAACGCCATCCTTACCAAACTCATCATCTTGAGCAATCAAGAATGATGGCATTGGCTTAAGTGTTGGTGTATCGGCAATTAACTTAGCAATTGTCTTTGCTTCCATTGCATAGCTTGGAAGAACCAAGAATGTTGTTGGGTATTTAGTTTTATCATCAAAACCGCTAAATCCGGTGTTAACAAATAGATCAGGGACATTGTTCTTAGCTAATTGAGCTGCAACATATGCCTTTGTGTGAGTTGCTGTACCAAGTGCGCCTACGATTGCAAATACCTTGTCAGATAGAACAAGGTTTCTGGTTTGAGTAGCAGCTTGTTGAGGTAGGTACTTATCATCACGAGAAATTAAATTGATTTTGCGACCATATACACCACCGTTATCGTTGATGTAGTCAAAGTACGCCTTCATGGCGCGTGGCAGTTTTCCGTAGGACAGTGCCACGGTGCCAGTCTTAGGTGATGTGATACCTAGCTTGATCTCTTTGGCGGTAACGCCAGGATCGGCAGCATTGGCTGGAACTGTGCTTAACAGCATCGCTCCGGCAACAACTACAGTTGAAACGAACGAGATTCGTTTCATACGAGTATTTCTGATCATTTATTTCCTTCCGTATGGTTGTCTTACTTATTACAGGTTAATGCTTCTTCTTATGTAGTAAATGTCCCGGTCC
>Ga0315902_10000528_pt1 | contig 64070 bp, 61 predicted proteins | sample LakEriMetagenome_9_FD_203523 | JGI IMG/M metagenome (GOLD analysis project Ga0315902, IMG submission 203523) | Freshwater fungal communities from buoy surface, Lake Erie, Ohio, United States - Buoy 12 MA117 | ecosystem: Environmental > Aquatic > Freshwater > Lake > Lake biofilm | place: USA... | reverse complement strand
GGGCCAACTGCAATGAACCTTGATCCTATTCCGAGTGCTCCCGCGGCTACCTTCGCAACAGAAAGTGAGGATGATGACCTTCCGTTCTGATAAAAGAAATTCTATTTAAGAGCCGGGCCATTCGTCCGGCTTTTTTATTTCTGATCTAAAAAACAACAACACCAGCAACTAGTAATGTTAGCTGCACCAAAAATATCATTAGACCGAATACCAATCCCTTCTTTCCGGACCTCAAAAGTTTCACAAACCCAACCTTCAAACCTATTGCAGCCATTGCGATTGTAAGAATAAGCTTACCGACCAGATCCATTGCACTTGTAATAACAAGAGGAATATCCACTAAAGAAATGAATAATGTGATGAAAATAAATCCGATCAAATACCACGGTAAGCGAAAATGCTCTTTCCAGCTCGAAGCCGTTTGTCGGTTTATCAGGTAATTGAATAAGATAAGTCCAGGCGTCAATAGGGCTACTCGCGCTAATTTAATCGTAATGGAAGCTTCTCCTACTTCCTGAGAAATACCATACCCGGCACCGGCAACATTACCAACTGAATGCAGAGATCCGCCAATCAATAGACCGGCATCCTTCACATCAAGATCGAAGTTTAACAGCACAACCGGCAGTAACAACATTCCGACTGCCCCGAACAAGTTTACGGCTGCCATCGCGATGGCAACATCCTCCTTGTCTTTGCTCACGCTAGAGGACAGTGCCGCGATTGCCGATGATCCACATACAGCGGTTCCAAATCCAATGAGCCACCCCGTTGAACCGGGACACCTGAATTCTTTAGCGAGAAAAAATGTCAGTAAAACAATTGAAAAAAGCACAAGTGCAACTATGGTAAAACTTTCCGCTCCCAGTGCAGTTAAGTGTCTGTAATCGATACTGAAAGCTAAAAAAATAATCGATAACTCTAGCAGCTTGTTACTAGTGAATGTAACACCTGTGGACCATGTTTCCGAAAATGTTGTTAGATTCCCTACAACGATCCCCAACAACAAAGCAATGATCACACTATTGAAAGATGTCGGTGTGAACTTTCCTATTGCCAGAGATAGACCGCCGATCACAACTGAAAGCAAGACACCCTTGTATTCAGCGCGGATCCGTTGGATCATTGACGTACGATCTTACCAGACCAACCCGTTATTCCTCCCTGAAGATTGTAAACGTGCTGAAAACCTTGATTGACCATCGTTTCAGCTGCGCGCATACTCCGACCGCCGCTCCGACAATACACTATGTATGTTGCAGACTTATCAAGTTTTGCCAGCTCTGCAGAAAAATCATTACCGTTCACATCAATGAACTTTGAAGTACCGTCAATGTATCCTTCAGCCACTTCAGCCGGTGTGCGTACATCAAGGATGATCGCATTTTGTTCTTTTCGAACTGTCTCTAATTCGGCGGCTGTTGTCTGCTTTATTGGGGCTATCTGGATCTGCTCCGTTCCAGTAGAATTACCTTCACTTACTGCAGGTTCTTCGGTAGAGGAACATGCTACCATCCCTATTAATGCTAGAGGGACAATACTCGTTGAAATTAATTTTAACATCGTTCACTGTTTTGACAAATATATGCAAACGCTGTAAAGAGGTATGTGACCTTAGATACAAATCAAAGACTCTTCACTCGAAAAGCCAGTAAGTGAAAATTCTTTGAGTTCCTTAGATTTTTAAGCCGATCTAATCAACGGATCACGCTGATGGTCTTGCTCCAAATATGATTTTTTCCCTGGACCTTGATCAGGTAAGTGCCCTCGGCCAAAGAACGTGTATCAAGCTGAAAACTTCCTTCAACAATCGAATTTTCATCAATCTTACTTAAGAACACCGACTGACCTTCGGAAGTAAACAACTCAAGATGGATGTCACCATCAGAAAATGATTTATCCATATAAACAACCAACTGATCAGATGTTGGATTAGGGAAGATCCTCAAGTCCGACACTTCTGAGAGATCAACAGAAGCGGCTGTACTAAAATTGTGAAATGTGACAACATCCCCTGAAGTTCGCGGAATAACCAATGTATCATTAGTTGTATTGTAATAAATGTCCGCCCCCTGTGTCACACCCGACAAGACCTGTTGCTGATTGGTGAAATCGCTGTCGAAACGAAAGACACCTGACTGCGACCAAGAAGAAACATAGTATCTCCCAGCGCCGTCCCTGGCGATCCCATCCACATTGCCGAGATTCGTTGTTGTAATGATCGAAACGCTGGAGTCAGCGAGACTAACCGCCTTGATTGGCGCAGAAGTGCCCCAACTCACAAATAGGAGTCGGTTGTTCGATCCGTCGTACCACATTCCATTCGGCTGGGTTCCTGTGCTGTTCACCATGACATTTGATGTCAAGGTTAGCGTATTGATCCTATAAATCTTATTCGCGCTGAAATCACTGACAAACAAGAACTGCGAACCATCACTGGTAATGCCATTCAGAAAGCTGCCTCCGACATTGATCGTATTGACTAAAGCACCGGTGGAGAGGTCAAAACTTTTCATGTTGCCACCGTCACAAACCCATAATTTTCCGTTCAGTATCTCAAGCCCGGCAGGGCTGCTTACTCCGGTTGCAAAGAGCGTTGGGGTTTCGCCGGGAACCAATGATTGAATACTAACCGGGTTCGCTCTGTTCGAAACGAGATAGCGATCGTTTGCCGCATCATACTCGACGCTCTCCGGGTTGTTGATATTTTGAGATCTGACGATCGTTAAAAATGAAACTGCAATGACAACAAACAGTATTTTCAGCATAGATATCGTTTTTTAAAGGTCTAAACATACAAAAATTAAGCTCATCAGGATCGAATCTGCACAAATCCGGCATTTCCTTGTCTATCTTTGCGTCCTCAAATTTCGAATGAATGATCTCAGTTAATGGCCTTACCGTCGAATTCAGTGCCCGGACCCTTTTCAAGGATGTCAATTTTGTTATCAATCCGAGCGATAAAATTGCACTCATGGGTAAGAATGGCGCGGGAAAGTCGACGATGATGAAGATCATTGCCGGTCTGCAGCAGCCGAACAAAGGAAGTGTTCAATGTGGTCCGGATACAAAGATCGCCTACCTTCCCCAGCATCTGCTTACCGAGGATAACTGTACGGTATTCGAGGAAACTTCCAAGGCTTTCGGTGAGATCCTTGCCATGAAGAACGAGATCGAGCAACTGAACGGTGCCCTGGAAACACGCACGGATTATGAATCCGATGGATACATGAAACTCATCGAACGTGTTGCCGAACTAGGAGAGAAATACTATGCCATAGAGGAGACTAATTTCGATGCAGAGGTGGAAAAGGCGTTGATCGGTCTTGGTTTCAAGCGAAGTGACTTTACAAGGAGTACTAAAGAGTTCAGTGGTGGTTGGCGTATGCGCATAGAGTTGGCGAAGATCCTTCTGCAAAAACCTGATCTTGTTTTGTTGGACGAACCAACCAATCACATTGATATTGAATCAGTGATCTGGCTGGAGGACTTCCTAAAAAACAAAGCCAAAGCAGTGATCGTCATTTCGCATGATAAAACCTTTATCGACAACATCACGAACCGTACTATTGAGGTCACAATGGGACGGATCTATGATTACAAGGCTAATTACTCCCATTACCTTGTGTTGCGGGAAGAACGCAGAGCACAACAGCAAAAAGCGTATCAAGAGCAACAAAAGATGATCAATGAAACAAAACGATTCATTGAACAGTTCAAGGGTACCTATTCAAAAACCAACCAGGTAAGCTCGCGGCAGCGTATGTTGGAAAAACTGGACATCATAGAAGTTGACGAGATCGACAATTCAGCCATATCGCTTCGATTTCCTCCTTCTCAGCGATCAGGTGATTTTCCGGTAACGGCCAGAGACCTGAGTAAATCCTATGGCGAAAAGACCGTTTTCAATAATGCCAACATGTCCATCGCCCGCGGGGAAAAGGTTTGTTTTGTGGGAAGGAACGGTGAAGGAAAATCGACTATGATCAAAGCCATTATGGGAGAGATAGACTTCGATGGCCATTGCGAGCTGGGGCATAATGCCAAGGTGGGTTATTTCGCTCAGAACCAGGCCTCATTGCTTGATGCAGAGCTCACTGTCTTTGAAACAGTAGACAATGTAGCCGAAGGTGAGATCCGGAAAGACATTAAAAATATTCTCGGAGCTTTCATGTTCTCAGGCGATGCGATCGATAAAAAAGTAGGCTTTCTGTCGGGTGGTGAACGCACGCGTCTAGCCATGGTGAAACTGCTGCTGGAGCCCGTAAATGTGTTGATTTTGGATGAACCTACGAATCATCTCGATCTGCGATCAAAAGACGTATTGAAAGATGCCTTGAAGAAATTCGATGGCACGTTGATCCTCGTATCACATGACCGTGCATTTTTGGAAGGACTTGCCAATAAAGTATTCGAATTCAAGGATCAACGGGTGATCGAGCATTTCGAAACAATCGATGAATTCCTGGAGCGGAATCGAATAGAACAGATCAAGCATTTGGATCTATGATCCGTAATAAACAAATCAACAAGAAGATCCGATTTAGTTGATAGACCAGTAATGATAGGTTTTCCATTAACCCATCTTATATCTGTTCACTTTTAAAAGTCCAAAAACTTACTTTTCCACATCATCTTGGTTGGATAAACGGAAAAAGCAAGTGCTATAAACACGGTAAAAAGAACCCCCGCCAGCGTTAAATGAAAAACGGAAAAGAGGAAATGAACGGGAGACACCTTGAAACCGGCCATGGCTCCTGCAAGCACAACTGATAATAAAACCGCCAATATTCCGATCGAAACCAGACCAGTTGTGACATTTCGGAACGGAAAAGCCTGAATTTTTCGCCAACCATTGAATTCACCTCCCCACTTGTGAATGAACAGGTATTTATCTTTTGACAGCTCAGCCAGAAGGATCGGATCTTTATCGATATATCCAAGCTCGAAGAATTCTCCGGGGGCAATAATTCGCAGTCGCCTAAATCTCGTCCGATAGCGTGATTCCAGTGCCGAAAGTTCAAGTCGCGCAGCCTCAGGAACTTCTCCTTTGAACAACTCAAGATCCAAAAAACGCAGACGGTAACGCACACAGATCTTTTCAATGGTTTCCATTGAAAAAATACGGTATTGCTCGTTTTTCAAAAGTTCCTTGTGCAATTCTGTGGAACTTTGGAGCAACTCGTTCACCTCGTCCAAAAGTTGTGCTTGTTGCTGCCTTTCCTCGAGTGAAAGGGCTTCCAGTAATATGGGAGATGTATACATGACCTTGAATTTTCAACTGTAAAACTACAAAAGCCACCAATTGGTTCGATGCTCTTCGAAATTTAATAATTTGTCTCTAGTTTCCGTCCTTTCCAGATCGGTTTGTACCAGTACATCATGAACAAAATGACAAAAGAATAGATCGGAAAAAACAGTTCGTAAAAGGGAACGAACAGCCACGAACGAACTCTTCTGCTACGATTAAAGAGAGGAAGGAATATCAGCATGTCAGCAGCTGTTTTAGCGACGTAGAAACGTGCCGCTAAACCCCATGAATCCATCATGGCTGCGTAAATTAGAATCACAACGAAAGAAATGGTAAAAAGAAATTGAATGATACTTAATGCCGTGCTCAAATGATCCCTGACATCTCCCGTTTTCGCTATCCATCGCAAGCGCTGGTGAAGAAACTCCTGCAAAGTCTGCGGTGTCTCCGTATGAACTGCATAAGAATGTGCCGAGACCAGACGAACTTTAGCATCTGCCATGCGAAAATCTCTCAGTAGATATATATCATCTCCACTCGGCATGTGGGCGTGAGTATGCAAACGATCGAATTGATTGAAAGCCTGCCTTCGGAACAATAAGTTAGCACCACTTGCTATGATCGGCCTTTTCAAACCAGCCAGTCCCATATTCACGGCGTTCACCAAAAGAAGATCGACCTCGTACACATGTTCATGGAATCGTTTGGCGATCATCACTGCCGGCAGAATGTACATATCCGCCTGACTCAATCTCGAAATGTGCAAAAAATAATCCGGATTCAACGCAACATCTGCATCTAACGTGAGAATGAAGGACGATTCTGAATGAACTACCGCTTGTCGAATAGCTGCTTTTTTACCCTGTGTTCCTTCCGGAAGAGATTCGATCCGATAAGGCACCGAAACCGGGAGTCCTTTGATCAGTTCCACTGACCGATCATTTGAATGATCATCCACGAAAATAAATTCCTTCGGGAAGTAGCTCAATTCACTGATGGTTCGGAGCAAAACATCAATTCGTGCCTCTTCATTCCTGAAAGGAATAATAACGACAAGCTCAGCTATATCGATGTGATCTTGTGGATTTCCAAAGTAACCTGCTTCGCGCATTCGTTGGACAAAATAACCGAACAGCACGAGAATTAAAGCAAACGGAACATACAGCACCATGAAGAAAACTACGGCAGTCATAAAGCAGGACTTTTTTTCAGAATAAACAAAGCTACTAAAGTTGGAAGCAATAGGTTAACGATCCAGATGAATATGCTTGCTTGTATGATTGCCGCTGCAGATAATCCTGCAAAACCCAGAACCCAGAGGGCTATTGAGTCTCTGACAACAAGCTTTCCCAGAAACAAAGATGGCACGCAGGTTAACCATCCATAGTATTGCCAGATCCACCAGATGAGATCTCCATCCACCTCAGCTCCGAAAGCCTCAAGTGCGATAAAGAACTGAACGGTAAAAACCAACAAACGAAGAATGGACAACAAAAGCAGATAAAACGAGAAGCGAAGGATTTGCCTTTTTCTGTGCTCCCTGAAAATGAAGCGATGCCTACGTGGAAACAAGAAACGGACGACCTTATCAATATTGAAATAAACCAATAAAAGGATAACTATCAGCAAAACAGGGGGCCACATTTGAGCCAGCTCGAGTTCACCCAAAGGCGTCTTCAACAGGATGACAATCGCCAAAGACCCGAAGATCATACTCACCATAAATTGCGAAAAACTGGCAAAGAGTGTCATCATTGTGATGGTGATCCTTTCCCGTTTTCTGAAATACATCATCCTTCCGATAAAATTGCCCAGCATATTGGGTGTCAGCATACCAGTGACGATCCCGGCAAAAAAGGAAGACCGTTCGATCAAATCGGTAGAATTGACCGAGTTGAAACGGAGCAAAGCCATCCATTTACGGTATTCGATCCACCAGTTCAATGGCATCAGCAAAAACACAAGAATCAAATAGACGACTGAACTCATTTGAAATGACGCAAAAGAAAGGTCGCTGTTCACAAGCTGCATGAAGAGCATGACCAGAAACCCTGCAAAGAGCAGTACCCTCAGTAAAGGGAACCAAATACGATGTTTTTTCGTAGATTTAACCATCGAAGACCTTCGGATGGCTGAAGATAAGATTATTCTCGGAATTGATCCCGGAACCACAGTTCTCGGTTATGGCTTGGTACATGTGAAGGGTAAGGATCTGGAGTTGGTTAACTTCGGAATTATACAGTTGCATAAGCTTCCGACGCATCCTGATAAACTCAAGCGTATCTTTGATAGGATCGACAACATCATCAAAGAGTTCAAGCCGGATGAGATGGCCATCGAAGCACCTTTTTTCGGAAAGAACGTACAATCGATGCTGAAATTAGGCAGAGCGCAAGGAGTATGCATTGCGGCTTGCCTCGGAAACAATATCCCATTTGAAGAATACACACCAAAAAGAGTTAAACAGTCTATAACCGGCAGCGGGAGTGCCTCAAAGGAACAGGTTGCAGCCATGTTGCAAAAACTTCTTCACTTTCAGGATATGCCGAAATACCTCGATGCAACAGACGGACTGGCCGTAGCTGTTTGTCATCACTTCTCCAAAGGCATTGGTGAACACAATAAGACAAAAGGAAACAGTTGGGAATCCTTTCTGCGCAATAATCCAGACCGAAAGATCCGATGAATCAGGAAAACGGATTGAACAGTTTTCAGCTTGGGATGATCCTGAGCGGGATTTTACTCTTCATACTCTTTTTCGCAACGGGTACTTTATATTATCCCGGTGGATCGAACTTTGACGCACACACGCAAGGTTATCGATGGAATTACAATTATTGGTGTGAACTTCTGGGTGAATACGCCAAGAACGGAGAACCAAACCGCGCCCGACCGTTCGGATTTGCAGGAATGATCAGCCTATCTGTCGGAGTTGCTTGTTTTTGGCTTTTCGTACCCCGAAGCTTATTCAAAGCAGGTATCATCCGTAATCTTACAACTTGGATGGGTGTATGCTCGATGATCTTGGCATCACTCATCTTCACTGATCTGCATGATCTCGTGATCTACGGTGCCGTAGTTTCAGGTAGTATTGCCTTCTCGCTCTTATTCCGGGAGCTAAGTCGCTCCAAAAAAAAATGGCTGTTCGCCACGGGTATCTTTTGTCTTTCTCTCATCCTGCTCAACTGCTTCATCTACATCACAAACATTTGGATCGGCTATTTGCCCTCACTCCAAAAAATGACTTTTCTACTCATGTTGCTTTGGATCATCATCCTTTGTTGGGGGCTGCGGTCATCCAAAAAAAAATAAAGCTTACGTCAGCTTCCAGCAATTAGTTTTATTCATTCTTTGCTTTGTTTAGCGGAATCATTTATCTGACTACGGCAGCCATCTTCATCTCTACTCTCGCCCACCGATTTCGTCATTTCCTGCATGTCAAGTAAGACGAACGGAGCGATCAGTAATCGGTTTAAAAGTGTGTAATGCCTATTTATCCTTGTCCAGAGTGATTCTGACGATACCGGGAAGCCGTTGAGAAGAATCGGCCTTGGGTTTGACTCCATTCCTGCTATCGCGCGGAGGGACGATCCTGCCTGACATCAGATTAAGCGAATCGAGCACTCGAGCGTACAACTCCTGCATTTTTTCCTGCCTGGATCCGTAGTAGTCTAAACTGGAATCGAATTGTGTTCTTTTTATTCCATATTTGGCAAGTACCACATCACCCGACCTTTCCATCAACTGTTTATACTTTGCTACCTGAAGATAATTCATTTGTATATGAGCCTCAATAACCGTCAGTTCTGTGAGCACATCGACCATCTTGTCTTCAGAGATCAATCCAACAGGTTTTGGTATTGCGCCTAGCTCATCGCGACAACTAACCAGAAGTGAGAACAAGAACAGAATAGGAACAAGCTTCATCATCCTAAAACTAAACCCATGTGCTATACGAGCATTGAATAAAGGCACCGGGTTGCCAATTGGAATAAACGTTCTGAACTGAGAAACTTGGCTGCTATGCGCACATTTGGTCTTATCAGCCATGTTGCTGTTTATTTCCCGGTTACGCCTCAGAATAGCTAAAAAAAAGCCATAACCGAGATCATCAGGCGCAACCACTTTGGGGATAACGGAATGCCTCATAGCTTCATTTTACGCATTTTCCAAACTCCGAAAAAAGCTTCCTTAAAGATTCCAGTTGACATTTTGGATGTACCGTATTGTCGGTCAATAAATGTGATGGGGATCTCAATTAGCCTGAACCCATGTTTTAGTGCAGCATATTTCATACAAATCTGAAATGCATAACCTTTAAAGGTTATCGCCTCGAGATGAATGGTTTCTAAAACGCTTCGTCTGTAACACTTGAACCCTGCGGTGGTGTCCTTGACTGAAATCCATAATATTAGTCTGACATATACTGAAGCGAAATACGAAAGCAGAATTCGTTTCAGCGGCCAATTACTGACTTTTCCACCTTTACAATAACGGGAGCCAATGCTCAGATCTGCACCGCTGTAACAAGCCTCATATAGTCTAATGAGATCATCAGGATCGTGCGAGAAGTCACAATCCATTTCAATAATATATTGGTAGTGACGATCCAATGCCCAACGAAAACCATGTATGTATGCTGTTCCCAAACCGAGCTTTCCCTCACGCTCTTCTAGAAATACCCTTCCGTCAAATTCCAACATGAGTTCCTCAATTTTCCTTCCGGTACGATCCGGTGAATTGTCATCCACAAACAAAATATCGAACTCTTTTGCCAACGACATAACCTTTCTCGTCATTCGTTCAACGTTCTCAAGCTCATTATAGGTCGGTATGATGATAAGGGAATCTGACATTCTAATTGCCAATGCAAACGCTAAAATAAGTAAATACAACCAAACCATCATTGAAAGAAACGAATTGACTGCTTTCGTTCTATCTTTGGAAGTGAATCAATGAGATACGTACATTTTATTGCCCTATTTTTATTTTGCTCCTTGATCCGTGCTCAGGGATCAAAGAATATTTCCTTGCTTGACCGATGGAACTCAGATACACTGATCACCAATTCCAGTCAGGTGCGATACAGTGGTTGTTGGGGATTCGAGCGAAATGGAATTGAATATGCGATAGTCGGTTCGACCGAAGGATCTCATTTTTTCAAGATAACCAATAAGAATAAACTGGAACCTGTAGATTTTGTGGAAGGTCGTTTTGTTTCTACTATGGTCATTCACCGTGAATTCAAAACCTATGGGAATTACGCCTACGCCATTTGCGATGAGGGAACAAGCAGTCTTCAGATCATCGATCTTTCCTATCTCCCTGATTCCGTTGTAAAAGTTGCTGATCTTCAAGACGAGCGCTTCGGCAAGGTCCATAATCTCTTCATTGATTCAGCCAACGCTCTACTCTATGCCTGTTTAGTGACGCCATTTTCCGGAGGCACCGCTCAATCAATCATACCTTTGCGGGTATTTTCACTTACAAACCCCGTCGATCCACAATTAGTCTGGGAGGGACCATCAGACATTCCTGAGGTTCATGACTGTTATGTGCGCAATAACATTGCTTTACTCAACTGCGGTATGGACGGGTTGCGCGTGTATGACTTCACGGAACCATCTTCGCCGGTTTACAAGAGTAATCTTACCTTTTATCAGGATCAGGGTTACAATCACCAAGGCTGGCTGAGTCCCGATGGAAAGACGTATGTTTTTGCTGATGAGACAAACGGTAAGAAAATAAAAAAATGCAAGGTAAACGAGGACCATTCGATCCAAGTTCAGGTTTCCTTCGGAACGCAATGGGAAAAAGGTAGTATTCCTCACAATATCATGTGTACCAACGATTTTGCATTTGTTGCATACTATAACGAAGGACTGCGGATCTTTGACCTCAGATATGGAACCCCGCGGGAGCTAGCGTTCTACGATACCTACCCCGAAGAGAACATCTTCAAAATGAACGGAGCATGGGGTGTTTACAGCAATTTTCCATCCGGTAGGGTAATCGTTTCAGATCGTCAATACGGGCTATTCTTATTCGATTTTAACCGGAATCTCTTCTCGGACCTTCCGGACAGAGAGGAATTTACAGTTTATCCAAATCCTGTTCCTTCCGGATCTGATCTGATCATTCGCGCTCCGAAGGATGAGCTTAGCCAATTCGAATTGGAACTAACTGATTTCCAAGGGAAAATCCTTTTAAAAAAGAATGTTCAAGGACAAAGTTACTGCCAAGTGAAAATGACCTATCCTGCCGGAGTCTATTTTATCAGGGTGCGCTTCGAGAATTACTTGAGTGAAACCGTATTTGAAACCCTGAAAGTGATCATTCACAATTGATTGATCGCCTCTGAGATCAGGTCAAGTTCATAGCCTTTTGCAGCCAGAAATCGCGTAAGTTTTGCTTTTCTGTCCCAGGTATCTTTCCCTTTAATTTCTGGCCATTTCTTAACGGCAAGCTCTGTTAAGACGGAAAAATAAACTTCAGGATCAATTTCTGCAACAACCCGCCTAACGAGCTCATCGCCTATCTTCCTTGCGCGCAATTCATATCTGAGTTTGATCCTGCCCCATTTTTTGTAATTGAACTTACCACTGAGGAATGACTCTGCGAAACGCTCATCATCAAGGAATCCTTTTCCTTGCAAACTGGCTACAAACTCATCGGCTTCCTCAGATGCATAGCCCCACTCAAGAAGTTTTCTACTAATCTCGAAAGTGCAACGTTCCTGATAGGCGCAAAAGGACTCAAGACGTGCAAGTACCTCATGCGGTGGGTATTTGCGTTCAGAGGCCATTTCAGAGTGTGATCTCTTCGTTGTTCTTGTTCACGAAAGTATACTGGAGCAAGTGTTGCGAGGTCACACCGCGAACAGGAATCCATTTCTTGTACTTGAAGAACCATTTCAGCTGGCGGGAAATAATTCCTACCTTAAAATAGGATTCGAGATACGGATGAACGAGTAGCGTGAGGTGTTTCTCTTTCCGGTCAACGATCAAATAGTTGATGTTGGTCTCGATTTCCTCAGAACAAAGTATGGTCGCTTCCACCTCACCCGTTCCATTACAAGTTGGACAAGTTTCTGATGTATTGATATCCGTTTCAGGGCGCACACGCTGTCGCGTGATCTCCACAACACCGAATTTCGATGGCGGCAACACATTGTGCTTCGCCCGGTCATTCTGCATGAACAACTTGATCTTTTCGAAGAGGATCTTATTGTTCTCACGGTCGTGCATATCAATGAAATCAATACACACAATACCTCCCATGTCTCTCAACTGTAGAACACGAGCGATCTCCTCCGCTGCTTCAATGTTGGTAGCCAAAGCATTACTTTCCTGACCGTCGGCTCCTTTTCGGTTTCCACTATTTACATCGATAACGTGCATAGCTTCCGTGTGCTCAATGATCAGATATCCTCCACTAGGCAGCGGAACTTTTTTTCCGAAAAGGGTCTTTATCTGTTTATTGATACCGAACTTCTCGAATATTCCGAGCTTTCCGTCGTACAGCTTAAGTATTTTTTCACGTCCCGGTGCAATATCAGCAACATACTCTTTCATTTCTGAGAGCAGTTTTTCTTCATTTACATGAATATTGCTGAAATCACCATTCAGCAGATCGCGCAGGATTGAAGACGTTTTATTCAGTTCACCCAAGACCCTTCTCGGCGGAGTTGCAGTCTTGAGGTTGGCGTGCATTGTCTTCCATTTTTCCAACAGGTTTTTCAGGTCCTGATCGATCTCTTCGATCTTCTTGTTCTCCGCAACAGTGCGAATGATCACCCCGAAATTCTTTGGCTTAATGGCATCCATGACATCTTTGAGACGATCTCTTTCTTCCTGTTCCTTGATCTTTTGGGAGATCGAGATCTTATCTGAAAAAGGAACAAGCACCAGGTAGCGGCCCGCTAGAGTGATCTCGGAGCACAATCGAGGTCCTTTCGTGGATATCGGTTCTTTTGCTACCTGCACGAGAATAGGTTGAGATGCAGAGAGAATCTCATCAACCTTACCATCCTTTGCAATGTCCTTTTCTGACTTAAAGTAAAGCAGATCAGCAACATTTTGCCTACCGTGTAACGTATCCTTAGTAAACTTATTGAGAGAGGAAAATTGTGGACCGAGATCAAGGTAGTGAAGAAAGGCGTCTTTCTCGTACCCTACATCAACGAATGCGGCATTCAAACTGGGAACTACTTTACGCACTTTTCCCAGATAAATATCTCCAACAGCGAAATCAGTATTCCCCTGTTCCTCGTGTAACTCAATTAGCTTTCCGTCACGTAACAAAGCAAGCCATATGCCCCCTTGTCGGGCATCGACTACCAGTTCTAAACTCACGTAAGCTTTTTTTAATGTGATTAAACACAAAAACTTAGCACGCTACTTGTGCTAAGTTTAACTAATGACGAAGCCGAAATTATTTTTTCTTCTTGTGACGGTTCTTTCTGAGGCGCTTCTTACGCTTGTGCGTAGCCATTTTATGTCTCTTTCTCTTTTTACCGCTTGGCATAATCCTATGTTTTAGTTATTCAAATTCGTTTCTGGGCGATGCGTTCACATCAATAAAAAACACTCCTGACGGTGCAGGAGTGCAAAGATAGCTTTTTCAATTGAAACAAAGCAAAGAAGAACGGAAAGTTACTTTACCTTAACGTTTTTCTTCACTTGGTCAACAAACGTTTTAGCCGGTTTAAATGATGGAATGTTGTGCGCAGGGATGATAATTGTGGTGTTCTTGGAAATATTTCTTCCCGTCTTTTCGGCTCTTTCTTTAACAATGAAACTTCCGAATCCTCTGAGATAAACATTCTGACCCTGTGCCAACGAAGATTTGATATTCGTCATGAATGATTCCACTGCTTTGAGTGCTTCTGCTCTTTCAAGTCCTGTTTGTTCTGCGATTCCTGCAACAATATCTGCTTTTGTCATCTTCTTTAAATTATGTGTTTTCTAATTGTTTGGTTTGCAAAAGTAAATCACGGGAAAGACATAATTTTGTGTGTGCTTCGAAAAAAAAATAAAAATTCCCTTAATGGCTGATTTTCATCTACTAATAACCGATTGGTATAGACAAAACTCTCGCGATCTACCCTGGAGACAAACGAACGATCCGTATCGAATCTGGTTGTCAGAGATCATTTTACAACAAACGCGAGTCGATCAAGGCATGAGTTACTACCACAAATTCATTGAAGCATTTCCGAGTATTCAGGAGCTCGCAGCAGCTGATGAGGAGCAGATACTTCGGCTTTGGCAAGGACTCGGCTACTACAGCAGAGCCCGTAACCTTCATGCCGCAGCGAAAGATATATGCGAGAAACACAACGGATATTTTCCCGAGAATTATCAAGAAATAAGAGCCTTAAAAGGCATTGGTGACTACACCGCCGCGGCTATAGCTTCGTTCGCATTCAATGAACCGTTTGCCGTTGTAGACGGAAATGTCTACCGGTTGCTTAGCCGATATTTTGACATCAACATCCCGATCGACAGCTCAAAAGGAAAATCCTTGTTTCAGTCACTTGCCCAAGAATTGCTGCATGCGAAAGCTGCTGCGATTCACAACCAGGCAGTAATGGAAATAGGTGCTCTTGTTTGCAAGCCTAAACAGCCGGATTGCATCAATTGCCCATTGAATCATTCATGCCTTGCTCTTGAACGAGACACTGTCGCATCCCGTCCGGTTAAACAAAAGCGAACAACTGTGCGGGAACGCTATTTCTATTTCCTTGTGTTTGAAGAGAACGAACGAACAGTCATTGAACGCAGGTCTTCAAAGGATATCTGGCAGCATTTATATCAATTCCCTTTGGTGGAAACAAATGAAATAATGGATCTGGATGAAGTAAAACAATTGACTCAACATGCCCCCAGTCAAATTTCTGAGGAATACGTTCACCTGCTTTCACATCAACGCATTCGTGCACGATTTTTACATTTCGACCGAATGCCCGGGAGTTTGACCAGCGGATGGAAAGTAATTGGCAGGCCTGAACTTTCTGAGTATCCATTGCCCAGATTAATTGATCGTTACCTTGAATCCACCCGTACAACCGTTTGATGCACATCTGTTTTGCCTATATTTGTCATTAAAATTCTATTATGTCAGGCACTGTAAATAAAGTGATACTTATTGGTAATCTCGGAAAGGATCCCGAAGTAAGGCGTCTTGATAACGGTGTTGTTTTGGCTAACTTTCCTCTTGCCACCTCTGAGGTATACACGGACAAGGCTTCAGGAGAAAAAAGAGAAACAACCGATTGGCATGATATTGTCCTCTGGAGAGGGCTGGCAGAGGTAACTGAAAAATACCTGAAGAAGGGGTACAAAGTTTACATTGAAGGCAGACTCAAAAAGAGAAGCTGGCAGGATAAAGAGGGTAACACGAGATACAGCACTGAAATTCTTGCCGACGAAATGACAATTCTTTCCAGGCCTGAGGGCGCGGAACGGAACGAGAACAAACCTCCGTACCCATACAATGACGGCCCCGTTCCACCACCTCCCATTCAGGACCTTGCCGATGACAACGGAGATGTCCTGCCATTCTGAAAACTCATAAATGGATATTCCGTTGATCATTCTCGCCGCGAAGGCTGAAGTACTCCAAACCACTTTTCCTATCTCTGGAATCGTGATCTCGTTTTGTGTGATCATTGTCTTGTTGATACTTTCAGCCTTGGCGTCTGGTTCAGAGGCGGCATTCTTCTCTTTGGGTCCGTCAGATAAAGAAAAATTGAAAAATGAAGGTTCTAGGACCAGCGAACTCATCTTTCAGCTGATCAGCTCACCCAAAGAACTTTTAGCCACTATTCTGATAACCAATAATTTTGTTAATGTAGCCATCGTGATCATTTCCAGCTCGATCCTGGAAGACCTTTATCCGGTGACTGATGCGAATGAAACGCTTCGATTCGTGATCGAAGTCATCGGAATAACATTACTGATCTTGTTGATTGGGGAGGTCATACCAAAGATCTATGCGGCCAGAAATCCTCTATCATTCGCCAGGATGACGGCCTATACGCTGAATATCTTCCGAACCATACCCCCGTTTTCATGGCTAAAACGACTTCTGGTGAATGGTACAGGAATCATCAACCGGATGGCGCATAAAAAAGGGGTCAGGATCACAACTGACGAGCTTGAGATGGCATTGGAGTTGACAAAAGAGGAAAGTACTTCTGATGAGGAACATCGCATCCTCGAAGGCATTGTCAATTTTGGCAACAAAGATGCCCGACAAATCATGAGATCACGACTGGAGATGACCGCCGTCAGTAAAGACAGTAATTATTCGGAAGTACTCACGCTCATTCTTGAGGCCGGTTACTCGCGTATTCCGGTGTATGACGATCACACGGACAATGTGACCTCAATTCTCTACATCAAGGATCTGCTTCCTCATCTGGACCAACCATCTGATTTTGCATGGCTTGAGCTAACCAGAAAACCATATTTCATCCCGGAAAACAAGAAGATCGATGATCTGCTCCGCGAATTTCAACATTTGAAGATGCACATGGCAGTGGTGGTTGACGAGTATGGCGGTGCAAGTGGTATTGTAACACTTGAGGATGTTCTCGAAGAAATAGTCGGTGACATTACCGATGAATTTGATGACGATGAGATCATTTATTCGCGGATAGACGAAAAAACCTTCATTTTTGAAGGACGAACCGCCTTGGTCGATTTCTATAAGGTTACTGAGATCGATGAAAAGGAATTCGAGGCTACAAAAGGAGATTCAGAGACACTTGGCGGTTTTATCATTGAACATGCTGGCAGAATCCTGAAAAATAACGAGTTTATTGTTTGCAACGATGTAAAGATGATCGTCGAATCTTCGGATAAAAGAAGGATAAAAATGATAAAAGTAATTTTACCCAACCCAAAATGAGACGATCGATAGTCAATCTACTAGTAATTACTCTGATACTTATGGGCTGTGGAGATGACATCACAGTTCCGAAGCCTCCTACTTACCTCAGAATGGACCTTCCCGATCATGATTATGAGCGAAAAATAACCCCTTGCGGATTTTCTATGGAACTGCCCTCCATCTTCAGCATCAATGATATCGCCGGAAATACGAACAACGGCCCCTGCAATTTGGAAGTAGATATGGGACCTTTAAACGGCACACTCTACATGTTCTATTACCCGCTGCAATCAGACGACACCTTGTCGCGCTTTATCAATTTCTCCAATGACAAGGTCGATGACCATAAATTAAAGGCCTCAGCTATAAACGATAAGCGTATTATACGAAAAGACAAGAAAGTATTCGGCACATTTTTCGAACTGCAAGGTGACGTAGCTACCAATTATCAGTTCTATCTCACCGACTCATCACAACACTTCATTCGTGCAGAGGTTCTACTGAACTGCAGACCCAACTATGATTCACTAAAGCCTGTACTTGATTATTTAAAAATCGACCTGGAAAAGATCGTTCAAACCCTGGAGTGGAAATGAATCAAGCTTACCTCTCTCTGGGATCTAATCTTGGGGAACGGTTGATACATCTTCAAACAAGTATCAATACGCTTTCTGAATACGGTAAGATCGTGAAGTGTTCATCCGTTTATGAAACAGCACCTTGGGGTTTTGAAAGCAATTCTCCATTCCTGAATATCTGTCTGTTGTATGAAACTTCACTTTCCTCATTACAGCTGCTTGAAAGGATCAAAGCGGTAGAAATTGCTCAGGGACGTGTGCGCGACGGAGAAACCTATTCCTCAAGAACGATCGATATAGACATTATTCTTTTCAATGACCTTATCATTCAAAACGAGGAACTGTGCATTCCGCATCTCCATTACCGGAAAAGAGCTTTTGTACTGATTCCATTACACGAGATTGCCCCGGAACTTCAGGATCCAAGAGACGGCGTAAGCATCAAAGATCTGCTTGTTCACTCGGCCGATGAATGCTCGGTTGCCAAAATAACCGGAAGTTTAAATTATTGAGAATTCGCCACTTTTTCCTTTGTTTTGTTTTAAGAGAAAAATTAAATCACTAATATTGTCGGAAATTTGGTAAGTATTATAAACTACGAATATGAAAAGACAAAGTATCAAAGGGTTAGCATTTATCGCTGTAACAGGTTTATTGGTTTCCAGCTGTGACCTTCTGAAGGATCTGGAATACAAAGTTACCCCCAATCCGCTTGAGATGCACGGGGATTCAGTGCGTGTAAAGGTGGATGTAACTTTTCCTGAAAAAGGAATCAAGAAAAAGGCGAAGGCTGAGATCACACCAATGCTCGGAAGCACGGCTTTGAAGACTGTGACTGTATTAGGTGAAAAAGCTACCGGAAACGGAACAACCATCCAGTACAAGCCCGGAGGAAAAATGTCTTACCAGGATGTGGTAGTTTACAAGTCGGAATTCGAAACTGCAGACCTTACTGTTACCGGGAAGGTGTACAAGGGAGACAAAGAGAAAGAGGGTCAGTTTACAGAAACAAAGATCGCTGACGCTACGATCATCACTCCACTTTGGGTGAACAAGGACTTCCGCGTGATTCTGGCAAAAGACGAATTCCGCCGCGTGACTGAAGAGACTACCCTTGCTCAGGTGAACTACGAAAAAGGAAAAGCAGCTGTGCGACCTGCAGAATTGAAAGATGCGGATATCACTGCGCTTCAGAACTGGTTGGCTGCTGCTCAGGCAAATCCAAGAATTAATATTAAATCTATCAATGTAGTTGGATATGCTTCGCCAGAAGGGGAAGAGGACAAGAACAACTCGCTTTCGAACGAGCGTTCTGAAGCTGGGAAGAAAGTTGCCATGGATCTGTCTAAGAAAGCAAAGAATGACAAAGGACAGACTGAAATCTACACACTTGCCGGACGAGGGGAAGATTTTCCAGGTTTCAAGCGTGAAATGGAGAAGTCGACAATGAATGCTGATGAGCGCAATATGGTAATCCGCGTGCTTGAAATGACTACCGATCCAAAGAAACGTGAGGAAGAAATGAAGAATATGGGTAAAACTTTCACATACCTTGACAAGAACATATTCCCGCTGCTTCGTCGTTCAGAGATTATTGTTACCTATGACCTCACCGGATACTCCGATGAAGAGCTTAAAACAATAGCCGCATCTACTCCAGATTCACTGAATCTTGAAGAACTCCTTTTCACAGCCACGCTCGTTGACGACCTGAACAAAAAACTGGCGATCTACCAAATTGCTGCGAAGAACTATCCTTCTGACTACAGAACACATAACAATGTGGGTGCTGTTCTTTACATGCAAAACAAAATGAGTGAAGCGAAAGCAGCTTTTGAAAAAGCAAATTCTGCGAAAGACAACCCGATCTCTAAGAACAACCTTGCTGCCATCGCAGGTGCTTCAGGAGATCGTGCAAAGGCAAAACAGTTGCTTGGACAAGCGAAGGGCGCAGGTGCTGAAGTGAACTACAACATGGGTATCCTGAATATACAGGATGGTAATTACAAGGATGCGGTTTCAAACTTCGGTTCTGAAGCTTCATTCAACAAGGCACTTGCAGAGCTTTTGAACGGTTCAACTGCAAACTGTACAAAAACAGTTGACGGATCGAAAGACAAAGAAACTGCACAGGGTTATTACCTTAAGGCTGTTGCCGCTGCCCGTGAGAATAAAGCAGATGTTGCTGTAAACAATCTGAAAAGTGCTTTTGGTAAAGATGGAAGCCTTAAGGCAAAAGCGGCTAAAGACCGTGAATTCCTTAAGTTCGCCGCCGATGCTAACTTCTCGGCTATCGTGAAGTAATTATTATATTCAAGTTAAAATCCCGCCTTAATGGCGGGATTTTTTTTTGTACCTCTGACGTCACTTTTGAGTCATCGTACAATATTATTTCGTCTTTTGCTTATTATCCCACAATTGTTTGAGGTACTCCTGCTCACGTTGTCCCGGAGTTGCGCTAATATCAAAAGGTACACCCAATTCGATCAGGTCCATTATGGTAGAGTATCCTGAACGGGAAATAATTTTCTTTGCCCGCAGAATAAATGCATCAGCGTTAGGCCAATTTTTGGACGATATCATGGAACAACCTGTAGTGCCTTTCATTAGGATCAACTCTTCTGGACAGATTACAACTGGCACTTTTTCTGTTTTCTTCGTTTGAATCAATACCTCATCAAGGAATTGCTTGGCATAAACAGTCGGTCCACTCACTATAACTAGCTCCTCCAGATCCTTTTCGACTTTGTCATACAAAGTGAATCGAGACAATGGACCGATAGAGGTTACTATGAGATTCGCTTTGTTACGACTCAGCTCACCGGCATATTCGGAATCTTCGTTGTCCGGAACCCAAATCTCGTCGAACTTCCGCAAATAATGATAATGCATCTTTTGCACCCAACCTTCATACCACCTTACAGGAAGATTCAATTGATGTGTCAGGCAAATCGACATGCATTTCTCTGATCGAAATCCATACCGATGATCTGAAATAACCAGATCGATCTTGTGTATATCAACCAAATAATTCACCTCATTCAATTCAAACTTCAATCTATCTCGCAATTTGTTCCATTGCATCAGAAGATCGAATTCAAATTTGCCCCTTCCTCCAAATCCAAACGGATAACCTGAATGTTCAATGTACTGGAGCCTTGGAAAATAAGCTCTAAAAATGCTGGTCTGATAAGCATTTGCAGCTACAAAAACAGTATTCCCTGTCGAAATGAATTGATGTATCAACGGAATACACCGCGCAACATGTCCCATGCCCCAATTCAAGGGAGAGATCAACACGCGACGGCCTTTTACATCACTCGGCAGCATATTGCTAAATTACCTTTTTTCATCATTGACCTTTTAACGAAATTTAAAGCGGAAAAAACATCCTGTTTACCAACTTTGGGCTTATCTTTAGCGTTCATAACACAAACATTACAACATGGACAAGAACGAATTCAGAAAGTATGCTACGAAGCACATGGGGCTAACCAGCATGCACGTAGACCACTACATCGAATCTTCACTTACTCCCTATATCATCGAAGAGCGTCCGTTGAACATGACCCAAATGGACGTATTCTCGCGACTCATGATGGACAGGATCATCTTTCTCGGTACAGGTATCGATGATTACGTCGCAAACATCATCAACGCGCAGCTGCTTTTTCTGGAATCTGTCGATGCCTCAAAAGATATACAGATCTACCTCAACTCACCGGGAGGATCCGTTTATGCCGGACTTGGTATTTACGATACAATGCAGTACATTAAACCCGATGTAGCCACTATATGTACTGGCATGGCAGCCTCTATGGGAGCTGTGCTTATGTGCGCCGGTACTGAAGGGAAACGTTCTTGTTTGAAACATGCCCGCGTAATGATCCACCAACCGCTAGGCGGTGCACAGGGACAGGCCTCTGATATAGAGATCACAGCCCGTGAGATCCAAAAGTTGAAAAAAGAACTCTACGAGATCATCGCACATCATTCCAAACAACCTTACGAGAAAGTTTGGGCTGACTCAGACCGTGATTACTGGATGACATCGGAAGAGGCTAAAGATTATGGTATGGTTGACGAAGTATTGGTTCGCAATCCGAAATGATCTAAATTTAAGCATTAAATCATAGCCTCTCCCGGCTTGGGAGAGGCTGTTTATCGAACATAAAATGTCCAAGAAAGAAGCAGGATGTTCATTTTGCGGTCGCACGAGAAATGAGGTCGGTATTCTGATCGCAGGAGTTTCCGGTCATATTTGTGAAAGTTGTGTTTCACAAGCGCATTCAATCATCAAGGAAGAAGACCTCCAGCAAAAGACGCCGGGTAAGGATGAACCCTTGAACATATTGAAACCTGCTGAGATCAAAGCACGACTCGATGAATATGTCATCGGACAGGACGATGCAAAGAAAGTTTTGTCCGTAGCGGTTTACAATCACTACAAGCGACTAAACCAACCGGTTCGCCGTGATGAAGTTGAGATCGAAAAATCGAATGTGATCCTCGTTGGAAGGACCGGTACAGGTAAAACACTTTTGGCGAAAACCATTGCAAAAATGCTTAATGTGCCCTTCTGTATTGCCGATGCCACGGTACTTACCGAAGCGGGTTACGTGGGCGAGGATGTGGAAAGTATCTTATCAAGATTACTCCAGGCAGCAGACTACAACGTTAATGCAGCGCAGCGAGGAATTGTCTTTATAGATGAGATCGACAAGATCGCACGAAAGAGCGATAATCCTTCCATAACTCGTGATGTATCCGGCGAAGGAGTTCAGCAAGCCTTGCTAAAGCTGCTCGAAGGTTCCTCTGTGAATGTTCCGCCACAGGGAGGACGTAAACACCCTGAGCAGAAAATGATCCAGCTTGACACAAAGAATATCTTATTTATTTGTGGGGGTGCCTTCGACGGCATCGAGCGGATCATTGCAAACCGTGTCAACCGACAAACGATCGGTTTCTCAACGTCTGACGAAGAACGCATCGATAGTGAAAGTTTACTTAAATACATCAATCCAACAGACATAAAGACATTCGGTCTGATTCCGGAACTCATTGGTCGTTTCCCTGTGCTCACTTACCTGGAGCCGCTCGATGCTGCAAGCCTGAAAAGAATATTAACGGAGCCCAAGAATGCCTTGATCAAACAGTATGTTCGCTTGTTCGATATTGATGGGGTTAATCTGAGCTTTGATGCAACTGTCCTTGATTTCATCGTTGAAAAGGCCATCGAGTTCAAGCTGGGTGCCCGAGGATTACGTTCGATCTGCGAAGCTATTCTCAACGACGCCATGTATGAGCTTCCCGGATCCGATCAAATTGACTTCAGAGTGACGATCGAATATGCCAAGGCACAGTTCTCCAAATCGAAGATCGCAAAATTGAAAGTGGCTTGACACTGAAAGTATTGCTGATTCAAATTCGGAATCTGCAGTATTTGATAACCGATCCTTTTGCGGTAAAAAGCTTTTCGTAATGTGTTTTGATATGGAAAATATCGCGTGTCTGAGGGTCGATCGTCTCAGGAAGACTTCCATAAAGATCCCAGGTTAACTCTAAATTTTCGTAGTTGTTCTCTTTGATTTGTTCTTCGGTATACTCAAACAGGATATCGGAATCTGTTTTCATGTGCACTACTCCACCGGACTTAAGGATCTGCCTGTAACGTCCAATGAACAGAGGCGATGAAAGTCTTTTCCGTGGCTTCTTCGGCTGAGGATCCGAAAACGTTAGCCAGATCTCATCGACCTCTCCTTCCGCGAAATAATCGGTGATAAAATCGATCCTAGTTCTCAGAAAGGCCACATTATCCATGTTTAACTCGAGTGCTTCCTTTGCTCCAATGAACATACGAGCACCCTTTATGTCAACACCGATAAAATTCTTATTCGGAAAATGCTTCGCAAGTCCTACTGAATATTCTCCTTTACCGCATCCGAGCTCCAGAACGATCGGGTTGTCATTTTTAAAATACTCCTCCCTCCACTTTCCTTTCATGGGAAATAGGCCCCCTACTGCTGGTTGGAATACATTTGAAAATTCTTCCATCAATGCAAAACGCCTTAGCTTATCCTTTCCCATGCAACGAAATTAGAGATTTTCAAAAAAGTAACTACGCATTCGCCTCTAGAAGTCCAAACTTACGCGATAACCTGTATGCTTTCGGATATTCAATGCATTCCCTCCTTCAAAAAGTAGGTATTGCCCCTTAATACCAACCAGCCTGGAGCGGATTTCAGGAAATTTATCCAACGTAAGACTTTTTACCTTGTGCGGATATTCGAGCACCGGATAAACCAGGTTTACAATTTCATCGTCCTCTGAGTAGTATCGTGTGATATCGGATGGTAATTGGTCATGTATCGACCATTTTTCCTCGAGCAAGTCGATCGATTCATCGATCTCGTTGCGAAGCATGCGCTGCCAGTTGGTTTTATCCGTGAAGAATTCCTTTAATGCCACCTCGATCGATCCAGCGAGATAACGGTTTGGAGTTTCGGCAAGTCGAATGGCAGATGCTGCGCCCTGATCGATCCAACGGGTAGGTACTTGCGATTTGCGGGTAACGCCTACCTTGACACTATCCGACGCCGCCAGATAAACAATGTGTGATTGATTGTGATTGCGTTCCTCCCATTGCGGATCGCGACCTTCTCCCAGATGTGCCCTGCACAGCTCCGGACGAATTGTGCACTCTGCTGCCTCGGGTGAAGAGATAAAGCATGGGTAACAAAATCCCTCTCCGAACGACTTCTTCGCTTCCTTTCCACACGATTGACAAAAGATCCGCCCGCTCCAACTTAGTGTGATCTCCTTGCCCAGCAGGCTGTTCATGTCCACCCCCTCTCCAATGTCCATGAAATAGCTTATCGGTTCACCCGACTGAACTTTCATCTTTCTAAGATTACCTTCGATCATTGCTCAGGAAGGATCTTCATTTTGTCTGCGAAATGATAGCAGTAATCCCTCAGGTCTTCGCAGATATTGTGCTCTCCCGTTGCCTTTTCAAAAGTATCCGCCATGGTAAGCAGAGTCTGGTGAAAGAACTGCTTCATTTCTTCGATGCTCATGTCTTTTGTCCAGAGATCGATCTTCATGGTATTGTTGTCTGAAGGATCCCAGATCGAAAGTAAGAAGGCCTTGGCTGCAGCATCTTCTATATTCCCGTCCTCTGCAGTCCATTTCATTGCAATGGGCAGGTTGTTCTCATTCAATCCGACCTTCAGCTTGATCTCCGATGTCTTAATAATCTTATCTTCCATAATCAGTCTATCTCGTATTCAGCAAGGATGGCCGTGTAGGGTGTTTTAACCAACTCATCGACACCAATGCGTTTGATCTCCATGTATTTGTGAACCATTCGCCAACCGATAAATTGACCAAGTCGATCCGGACCCTTTTCAGGAAGACCGACTGTAAATGGCGCATCATTCAGCATATTGATGCGTAATCGCTCATCATTCTTAAAAAGGAGTTTGTCTTGAACGAGGTACTTCCAAATATCATATTCATGATCGATCGCCCATTTGACTTCGTCTTCTGAATAGCGAAGTATAATTGATTCGTTCACATCTGGGAAGGCCGCCTCAGTGAGATAAAGGATCTTTCCCCATCGGATCATGTGTTCAGCCAAATTACCATCGATCTCCTCGATATAGTGGGTCATTATCCATGAACAAAGCGCATCCCGCGACATGTAACGTTCATCCAATCCTTCTTTCATCCATTCATAGAATTGGTCAGATGGTAATTCTTGAATCACATCTGTCTCCTTGCCCAGGTACCTTTCCAGTCCAATACCGATCTCCGTCTGAGTACAAAATGCACTTGACGCATAAAAAGAATTCAAAAAAACAATGTTCTCAGGAACTTTCCCTTTCGGAAAGTGATAAACAAGATGCCTGAATCCATTAGTGATTTCCTTGCGTTTTAAACTTAAGTCAGCAAACTTTTCGGCGATTCGCTTCTGAACTCTCGCAACGTACTCATCGGCTGTGAACTTGGTGTAACTATTTCTGAAAGCAGTATCGGAAACGTTGCCAATACCAAGACAATAACCCAGCTCGTACTCCCAGATCTCAGGGATATCTCTGAGAAACCGCTGATGCAACTCAATCAGTTCCTGAGCATCGCCATTGGTCAGCAGAGAATCAGCATTGATGAATCCGATCTTGACCTTTACAGACGACGCATCTACCTCCAATGGATCGTAGGTACACCCAACAAATGCAAAAACAACTAAGATCGAAAAGCAATATCGGGACAGTATCATTTATTCTAATGAAAATTGTGATCAAAAGTAAGCAAAACATAGTTTTGCGCTATCTTTACAATGGTATATAACTTAAAGAAAAAAGCATGAAGAAGATCCTGTTTTCAGCATTCGCCCTGATAACCGCTACAAGCTCATTTGGACAAGATGCAGCAGATAAAGACGTACAAGCCGGACTAGTTGCTGGAGCCGGACTGAATTTCCAGAAAATGGGCACGAAAAATATGGTTTCCGATGGTGTGGGTTCTGATCTCACTATCGGAGCGAATGTGATCTTCAGCTTTACAGAAACGATCGGTTTGTGCACCGGTGCTGAATTTGACTTCAACACGGTGAAATATGCGCCAAATACCAGCTCACCAACCTATTACCGCTACAATGACACCCAGATCATACCCAAAGAGGAATCCGGTTCGGGCGCTTCTCTTTTTCAATTGGACAGTCGGGAACAGAAAGGAGTATACCTGACCATTCCGACAATGCTTTTGTTCAGAACGAACTTTATCGGATACTTCCGCTACTTTGGGAAGTTTGGGCTGAGGAACAGTTTTTTACTCTCGAGTAATATCAACGACGAAGGCATCAAGTTTGACACACAAACTCCGCTAGGAGCTGTTGCAACCAATGAGAATATGAAAGCTCCCGGAGATATGTTCTTTTTCAAGAGTGCGGTTGGACTCTGCGGAGGGGCTGAGTGGAATTTCACCGGTTCGACTTGTTTGGTAGCCGAACTGGGCTACTACTATGGGATCACACCACTCCACCTGGACCGTAAAGAGGATAAAATGACACTTTACACATCCGGATTGAACAATGGACTGGGGAATGATGACTATTTCAATAATCTCGCAACCCAAAGCCAGCTCATGTTCAAATTGTCGATCCTATTCTGATCAAATTGGACGTTCAAAGGATCTGCGACCATATTGTCGCATGGCTGGATGACTATGCACAGCAATCAGGAGTCCAAGGATTTATTGTTGGGATCTCCGGTGGTATCGATTCTGCACTTACCTCCGCATTATGTGCACTAACCAACCGTAAGACCGTTTTGGTCAACATGCCGATCAGACAAACAAAACCGGAATACGAGCGAGCTTGCGAACACATTGCCGATCTAAAGAAACGATTTTCGAATGTTACCTCCTTTGAAGTAGATCTTACGGAAGCATTTGAGGTATTGGAGAGGACCTATCCAAAGGAGGTTGTAGCCAATCAGCTCGCCATGGCCAATACCCGTGCACGCTTGCGCATGACTACACTGTATGCTCTTGGTCAAGCAAATGGCTGCTTAGTTGCCGGAACTGGTAACAAGATCGAAGATTTTGGGATCGGTTTCTTTACAAAATATGGTGATGGAGGCGTTGACCTCAGCCCTATTGCAGATCTTACAAAAACACAAGTCAAAGTACTGGCTACTCATCTCGGCGTAATTGAATCCATACTTGCCGCAAAACCTACTGACGGACTATGGGCTGACGGCCGCAGTGATGAAGATCAGATCGGAGCGAGTTACCCGGAACTGGAGTGGGCTATGGATTACAAAGGTAATGAGCTCATTCTTTCTGACAGAGAGCGCGAAGTACTTACTATTTTCCGAAAGTTTAACAAAGCAAACAAACATAAGATGGAACCGATCCCCGTGTGTTTGATCCCCAAAGAGTTTTTTGATTAAACTATCTTCGCAACTCAAATTGCGCGCCGAACGGTTCAGATGTATGAATCCGTTTAATTATGCCTCTGGCGCCAGTCTAAGGATAATACCGTCTATTTCGTTACTGAGGTGGATCTGACAACCCAGTCGGCTGTTCGGTTTCACGAAAAATGCCTGATCTAGCATATCGAGCTCAGCATCACTTTGTTCCGGAAGATCTGTATTCGACTCGAGATAACACTGACAGGTAGCGCACATAGCCATTCCACCACACTCACCAAGTACAGGAAGATCGTAGGCTTTGCATAGCTCCATGACATTCATATTCATATCAGTTGGCCCCACCAATTCATGGCTTGTCCCTTCCCTGTCGATTATAGTTACCTTGATCTCAGACATGCGGATATTTTTCGCAAAGTTAATAATTCGTTGACGTCAGTTGTAAATCCTGAGAAGATTACTTCCATTATAAAAGGTCTGATACTGACGCAATCCGAAATCAGAACCGCTCATAGGAGATCCATCGTAAAGTGAGAATTTAGCGTCTGAGCAAGGATCGAGCAAGGTCAGGAAATTATTCGTGTCCGGAACAAGCGGATCGCAAGTTCCATTGATGTCCACTGGAGAATGCCTGTCAAAAGCTACAAATTCATCAATCGAACGCCTGTAAACGATCACACCTTTGGATCCTCCGTTGACATAGGCATAATTACCCACTCCAATAAGTGCGTTGTAACTGGGCAGATTAATATCGATCGTGATGTCAAAGGGAACATTTGGTACAGGATGATTCGCATTCTTAGTACAAGCGAACAACATCGCAACAACAGCAAACAGTAAAAATTTCTGTAACTTCATACTCATGTTCTGCGTTACCGTAAAGGTATGAATATTAAAACGTTTATTGCAACTCTTTTATTGCTCAGCACCACACTGATCTCCTGTTCATCATCGCGGCCTGACAAAACACCTGCTACAGTCGAGGAGGCCGAAAAAATGCTTGCCAAACAAGATAAAAAAAGGCAAAAGCAAGCGAGAAAAGAACAAAAAAAAGCCTACAAACACTTCTGGTCACTTCAGTCCAAAGAAGCGAGGAAATCCATTAAAAAGAATAAAAAAAGGAATAAACGCATGGATCGTGCACGCAGAAAGAATGAGCGCTATGACGGTGATTGATCTATCTCCATCAGTGATTCAGTCAATTTTTCCCAGGAATCCATTTCTTCATTCAGTGTCTTTTTAAGTGCATCATAGGTTTTGAGCAGTTCATCTGCCCGCTCGCGATCTGAATAATCCATTTTAGCGATCTGCTCATCCATTAGCTTTAAATTCACTTCAAGTGCTGAAATCCTCTCTTCAGCCTGGCGAATTTTATTGTTCAACTGACTTCTTTGTCTTTTGAGCTCTTTCTGGTCTGTGTAGTTTGGCACTGCACTTTCTTTTTCAGAAAACTTGGCTAATTCCTGCTTTTTGTCTGTTGGTTCAAACTGTTTCAATTTTAATTGAAGGTACTCACTAACGCTGTCATGGTGAATTTTTAGTCCGCCATTTTCGATATCCCAGATCCTGTTGGTCAGTCCATCAAGGAATTCTCTGTCGTGAGAGACAATGATGAAAGTTCCACCATAATTGAGCAAAGCTTGTTTTAAAACCTCCTTGCTCTGGAGATCCAAATGGTTAGTAGGTTCATCGAGAATCAGAAAATTTGCAGGACTCAACAGGAGCTGGCAAAGCGCTAGCCGTGTTCGCTCACCGCCGGAGAGAACATTCACTTTTTTCTCCACGTCCTCACCGGAAAAAAGGAAAGCACCGAGTACGGTCCTTAGTTCTCTTCGGATATCGCCTACAGCGATCGCATCAACCGTTTCATAAACAGTCCTATCAGGATCGAGCTTTTCTGCTTGATCCTGCGCAAAATAGGTGATCTGAACATTGTGACCATATTGCACTGAACCTTCTCCTTCCAATGTCCCCATGATTCGCTTGAGTAAAGTGGATTTTCCGACTCCATTCGGACCTAAAAGCGCTATTTTCTCTCCCTTTCCTACAGTGATGGAAATACCTGAAAGTACCTTTCTTTCATTGAAGGATTTACCCACATTTTCAAGCTCTAGCACCCACTTCCCAGGTTCTATACTCAATGGAAACCGGATCTTCATTCTTGATTGATCCGTTTCATCAATCTCGATCCGTTCTGTCTTCTCTAATTTTTTGATCAGACTTTGTGCAAAGGCTGCCTTGTTCTTCTTTGCTCTGAACTTATTGATCAGGTCCTCTGTTTCCTTGATCTCTTTATCCTGTTGCTTTTTCTGTCGCTCAATACGTTCAAGCTCATCCATTCGGACACTCTTGTATTTCGAAAACGAATAAGGATAATCAGAGATCTTACCCAAATGAATGTCCAAAGTTCTTTTCGTAACCCTATCCAGAAATAGACGATCGTGGGAAATAACAATTACGGCTCCTTCGAAACGTTGCAGATAATTCTCCAGCCACGAAATTGAAATGATATCCAGATGATTTGTGGGTTCATCCAATAGAAGTACATCCGGTTGATTCACGAGTATTCGCGCCAACTCAGCGCGCATCTTCCAACCTCCGGAGAATTTCTGCAGGGGTTTATTAAGCTCGTCATCACGAAACCCCAATCCTTTCAGAACACTAGCTACCTTCTCTTCCCACTTACTTCCATCGAGTACATCAAACCGATGATTGAGCTCTGATAATTCATCCAGCAACTTCAAATAAGACTCGGAATCATAGTCTGATCGTTGCACCAGCTCGTCATTGATCAGCGTGATACGTGAGTTGACCTGATTGAGCTCGTCATTGGATCCAAGAAGATAAGCCAGTAAAGTATCGTTGGTTTCGATCTTAATATCCTGACTCAGCAGTCCAACTTTGCTATCCTTCGGAAAATGCAATGCACCTTCCGTTGGTTTATTCTGACCGGAAAGTATTTTAAGAAGTGTTGATTTGCCGGCACCATTCTTTCCTACTAGTCCGATCTTATCACCAGTTGTTATCTGCAGACTGACATCCTTGAATAAATAGCCTTGCGGGAGAAAAACTCCAACCTTATCCAATGTTAACATACTACAAATATAGCCAAGCAAAAACCTTGAGAAACAAAAAACCCCGGATGAACCGGGGTCTTCAACTTATTTTCTTCTGTTAGAAGCTCCATACGTCATGTTCAATGGTACGGATCTCTTCTTTGATCTTCTCAGACTGCATTAACGCATCCACGCCCGTGGCGTAACTATCCACCCGCCTGTCGTATACGTTGGATGATTTGTAGATCGTACTGTTGAAACGCCGCTTCCAGAATAGATCATCGAAACTCATCCACTGTGCATCGTTTTTGTCATTGTACACAAAATAATTATTGAGTACAAAACGACAATGTGGGAAATATAACCAGAACATTTCCTGTAAACCTTGAATAGTTCCTTCATCATCTTTTTGGTACTTAACAGGAGCTATTGCCAGAATGCGAACATCCAAGACTGAACGCTCTTTATCGAAGAACCAATCCTCTTTGATGCGATACTGGACAACATCTTTTGACACAAACCATGTCGTATCTCGTGGAGGATAAACATATTCGATTGTACCATCAGCAAGAGTTCGTGTACTATCTTCCCCGTAGCTGTTAGCCAAAGGAATAGTGGACTCCGCTCCCAGCTTACCAAAATAACTAAACAACGTATTGCGGTATGCACTGTCTGTATAGAAATTCAAACCAGGTTGAGGATCAACAGGGTACTTCAACTGATCACCATCCAGAATGTTAAAGTCGTAGGGATTATACGCAGAGAACAACCGGATGTCACCATTCAGAATATGCTGCTTAAGAACAGTCCACAAGCTCCATCTTGTTGAGTTACGTACCCAGTTTCCTGATGCATCGTACTCATCCCATGGAAAATACATGGAATGATTGATCTTTTCACGCAAGTCTATATATTGCCATACACGCTTACTCCAGATCACATCCGCCTCACGCACATACTCATAAGGAATCAGACGCTTTGTTGGAATATGCTCTGCAATGTAAACCCCATCCACGACTCCGTCTGTTGGAACGTTAACAGGACCACCGTTGAGTTCTTCCAACTGTGCCATTGCGTTCCAAGTAAGGAGTACTGCCGCTACACTAAACAATAGACTTTTCATACCCTATATTTTAAAAATTGATCATTTATTGAACCGTGATCACCGATGCCATGTTTCCGGCGTATCCCATACCCTTATATTTGGCAGAAATACTGACTTTCGCCCCCGGACGTGCCTGCTTCAAAAGTGACATGGCTTCTCCCGATAAATTCGATCCTGAACCTTGGATAGAACGCGGAGCACCCGAAACGGTTACTTCCCATGAAGATACCTCGAATGTTGCATTCAACGGAATTTCCGGTGGATACTTAGCGAAGAGCTTAGTCATAGAGCTAATCGCCGCCTTTCCTACAGATGCACCAGTAGCAATTGTACCCAAGTACACCTGCGGTGGAGGTAGGTTTGATACCCGGAACTTGAACACACCCAATTGAGCTGTCTTGTTCGTTACAGAACTCTTTCCGGAGATCGATATTGTTGCCTCACGACCAGTTGTTGTAGTCTTACCGATGTACTGGTTGGGACCACCGGACGGGGACAACGTCACTCCGTTGCCCGTAAGTACAGTCTTATCGTAACCTGAAGCCACACCTTCTACCTTATTGTTATATCCACGGTACAAAACGTTCATCTCAGGTAAAGAGACCGTTCCAGAAGGCTTCATGATCTTGATCACTTTCTCCCAGTTCTGCGTCTTCGGAATACCAGACTTGTTCTTAATCGTAATAGTACCCGTCAATCGCATTTCGGTAGAACCGCTAGCCTTCATGCGAATGAAGCCTTTTCCGTCGCGTGTTTCAGATACAGAACCTGTATTCACAGTTACCTCAGGCTGCTTGTCAGAATCGTAAGCTGCCATCAATACTTGTACTTCAATATCATCCCCATTGTTCGCTAAGTCAGGACCATATGCAAGCGCCATGATCTTGTTGAAGGAGTATTCTCCACCACCGACTCGGCTTCTGATCAACGCAACAGCATCAGCACGTGCAGTAAGGATTTCCTTCTGCATGGAAGACAACGATGCGATTGCAGCCACAGATGGTGAGTGATCGAAAGTTTTACCAATCCAATGTACATTTGCAACTTCATGTACTTCTGAACGTTCCTGTTTTGTCAGCGACGCATAGATTTTCTTAATCGCTTCCACATCGTCCATGTTTACATTCGATGCCTTGATCGCCTTATCGATCTGCGCATTCAGGTCTTTAAAGTCCTTAAATGTATTGATCTCCGGTGCTTTGAAGAAAAACTTCTTCTGTCCCGGCTCAACGATCTGCGAACCTCCGATAAGCTCAGTAAGTTGCTTTCTGTACAAATTGTAACTGTTCCAAAGCTCGATACCTTTTCCTTTCGGATTCGTGATATCCTCATTGATACCCATAACCAACATTGGTTCATCGTACTTGTCCTTACCACTCACGTGATCAAGGTGCATACGCGTCGGTTTCAACGGCTCATTCGCATTGTAAGCTTTAACGATTATACTTTCGGGCGTACCAACAGACGTCACATCTTCACCACATTCCTTCAGGATATCAATTTTGATATCATCGATCATTTTGATGCGTGTCGCAGTGATCTTATCAATCTCATTGATCGTTTTCATCAAAGTGATCGCCTTCTTTTGAACATCCGGCTGAGACTTGTCTTCCGATACTTCCTTCAGGTCTTCATATTTCTCCTGACCTCTGGCGTATTCGTTCTCGTTAGCCACCTGGATATTTTCCTCGATCGCAACGAATGCGTCAAGAATAGATTTTGATACGTTAAGGGCTAGAAGAGCGGTGAGTACCAGGTACATCATCCCGATCATCTTCTGCCTTGGGGTTTCTTTACCTCCTGCCATGATTAATTAATTTTTATTGGTTTACAATAAAATTCAAATTATTAACAAAGTAACCAAAAGGATTAACCTCTGTTAACGGTCATAGCCTTCAGCATGTTGCCGTAGATCGTATTAAGATCAGTAAGGTTCTTAGACAACATTGCCATGTTCTCCTTGTAGATACGTGTATCCTCAGCAGAGTCAGACAAGTTCTTCATCATTTCAGTAACCTGAGACTGGAATTTCTCTGTAGCCTCTAGGTGCTGTGAAGAACCTTTCAACTGAAGTTCGTATACATTATTGAGTGCAGACAAGTTCTTAGCGACCTTTTGCATCTGCTCACCGAAAGACTCTCCTTCTTTCGCATCCGCAGTCATTCCACTGATCGAAACAGAAGCTCTTTCGTACGCATCAGACAGCGCTGATACTTTATCTGAAGCCGCTTGCAAGCTAGATACATAAGAATCAGTTGCTGCCGCTGCTGATGAAACACCTTTCAATTGAGAAGCATTGTCAGCAAGTGCAGACATTCCCTGTCCGAGTCTGTCAAGCAATTGTGAATCGATCTTCGCTTCTTCCAGCATCTTGTCCAATTCTCCGGTAATACCTCCCTTACCTTTTGAAGATTTTTGAACAGCTGCATGGTCAAGCTCGTCTGAATGCCCAAGTGCCAGCTCAGGATAAACAAGCTCCCAATTTGGGTCCTCATGGATCGGCTCAAATGCCGAGAACATGAAGATGATAGCCTCTGTTCCGAGACCAATGATAAGCATCAATGATGCACCCGGCCAGTGCTGAATTTTGAATAGGGCTCCGACGATTACGACAGCCGCACCAAATCCGTACAACTTGGCCATAAACTTTTTCCATCCTTTACTTCCTGGTTTCATAGTTTTCCTTGTTTTTTTAGGTTTTTAATAAAATAACTACTTTGATTGTTTGTTGTATTCTCGGCGATCACTTCAATTGAATATCGCTTCGAATTTCTTCGCCACCTTCTCTGGAGAAGTCACGACCTCCCCGTCCAAGATGTGTCATTACATTTCGGTATCCGATGTATGACTTGGCAGTATCCTGATATTCGTAATTTCTTGTAGCGTTGTTCAAATAGTATGCAATATCTTTCCATGAACCACCACGAAGTACTTTACGCTTCATTGATGGTGGATCCCAGTCCATTGCGTCGTATCTGTAGTCTGTGTTCAGATCGTGTGAAAACTCATACATTGACTCATCGAACGCTGATTCTGTCCACTCAGCCACGTTTCCAGCCATACAATAAAGTCCCCATCCGTTTGGATTGTACGAAAAGACTTTCACAGTATGGAAACCTCCGTCTTCAAAATATCTGCCACGCATTGGCTTGAAGTTCGCAAGGAAACACCCTGCTTCGTTACGTACATAAGGACCACCCCATGGATACTGAGATAGATCCAAGTCACCTCTTGATGCTCTTTCCCATTCTGCTTCAGTTGGCAAACGGAAGTCGTTCACAAAAAGATCCCCCATGGCAGTCAACCAATTGTTCAATAGTTGTGTTCTCCACACAGAGAAAGCTTTAGCCTGCACCCAGGTTACACCTACAACCGGGTAATTATCGTATGCCGGATGCCAGAAATACATATTGGTCATCGGATCATGGAACGAATACGTAAAGTCACGCACCCAACAGAGGGTATCAGGATACACATTGATCACTTCGTCGATGATGAAACGCTGACGATTCTCATGACCACGGATCGCATTGTTTTGTCCTTTCTTATTGAAATAACCCATGTCAAGATCTTGACCCTGCGGCTCGTTCGTAAATGGATGCGGTGGCGTATTCAATTCACGGTGATCTTCAACAACTTTATTGCCTTCGTTGTCATAACCGTTTGGAATTACGTTTATACGCCCTCTTCTCGCAGCTTCTCTATAGTCGATCCAGAAATAGCGGAACATTAGCTTACGCACGTCGATCTCCCTTCTTTTGTAGAAGCGTTCAGGCTGCGGATAATACATGTCGGCCAAGATAGGAACAAGTTCCTCGTCGTAGTAATCGAATCTGCGATCCCAGTTAAGAGAGAACATAGAACGGTTCAACTCTCGGTCAGAAGGTTCATAATCCACCCACTCCAATCCACCTTCGTCGAAATAACGCTCCGTGTAATTGATGTATCGACTGGCCTCTTCCTCATCCTCTAGTCCAAGGTAGATCTTTTCCCGAGCAATAGAGTCCCTTACCCATTCAACGAACTGACGGTACTCATTATTGGAGATCTCCGTTTGATCCATATAGAAAGCCTGAACCGAAACGGTTTTCGACTTCGTTTGATGGAGGAACGGAACATCGAGATCATTCTCTCCCATGTTATACGAACCAGATGGAACATATACCATACCGAGAGGAACCTCCGGATAGTAGACCGGTCTGCCTAAAGCGCCAGTAAGGTGCCCTGTTCTTGAACTACAAGAAGCTAGGATAACACCTAAAAATCCTACAAACAACAATTTTTTCATTCTACCTCTTTTTATCAACTTCCGGAATCAACCTAACATTCTACAGGATCTACGTTGTCGATATAACGGAACTTGCAAGAAAATGGTTACAAAGATTACAATTTTTTTGTTACAACCACCTTGGGTGCTTTGATTTTTGGATCGGAGGAGGTGGTAGGAAGTAACAATACTTCACTAACAGCTCATGCGACCCTCTTGAAATGCTGGATAGCTGATTGATTGTAATATCATACGAATATCCAACCGTCATGTTTCGCAAAGGTACCCATCCCAACATCACGGCAATTGCATCGGACGTTCTGAACGTCAGACCTCCATAGGCAATATCCCTCCAGATGTAGCGCGCATTAATATCAGCTGAGAACTTAATCATGTCCGTACGCATCAACACATTCGCGTCAATGTCACCTCCGAGTAGGTTGCGAAAACGCTTACCTCCCATCACATAGTAGTGCCTGGCTGTCTGGAATCCATTCGCCTCAGTGCCATCAGAAACGAGTGATTCAGTAACGTGCGTTGAGGATATTCCTGCGTAATAGTCTTGGGCACCCTTAAAATACAACCCAAAATTGAGATCAAGATTTGTTCCTGCAAAACCGGTAGGCAGTGAAGGGTCTGTAGACGTAACCGGCGGTACCCATTCAGGATTCATTCCGAAATTTACAATTCCCACACCAATACCAACGCCCAATGTTCCCGCGGATCCGAGCTGGAGTGGATACGAGTAGTTGAGCAACAGATTATTCTGGCGTGAGAATCCTATCGCATCGTGGTAGAAAGACATTCCGAGACCGCCTGTAAAGAAACGATTCATATTCGCCTCGACGTTCAAGATAGCAGAGTTCGGCGCACCGTTCACCTTGTCCCATTGATTTCGGTACATGGTAGTGCCACAAATACCATCGTCAAGACCCGTCTCACCGGGATTCAGGCTCATTTTGTCATACATCCAATGGGTGATCAGCTTATCCTGCTGCGCCCACAAGCCCGAGCAAAGGAGCACGGAGAAAGATGATAGCACTAAAAGCTTTTTTCTCATAAATGCTTAATTTCCACAAGTAAAATAGTCGGTCAGGAAGAAATGTACCTCACCCAATCGGCGACTAAAATAAATATTTTTCTGAAGAACAGAAACTTTTTTTAAACTTGATTTAGCGTAATGTTAATATCCGAGAGGTTTTCAACACGCCTAAAAAATAAGTTCGGTCTAACATCAAATGAGTTTTTGATAGGTCTTCCACCACAGATCCGGTATCTCATTCTTCATTGCTCGGTCGTAGTCTTCCTTATCACAGGGAACGAGGTGGTGACGGTCAAAGGCAGCTCCTTTCTGTCCGGGGTAACTCACCTCCAGCCACCATCGGTCCGACTTATTACTTCGGTAAAAAACCAGATCTTCCTTCACGCTTTCTACGTGCACTGTAAATTTGAAATAATTCTTTTTACTGCCAATCGGAAAGTCGCCCTTCCTTTGAGCGATACCATCGAGTAAATACCAAATCATTTGGGCCAATAGTGCCGATGTTGTGCCCGGATTTTTTTCGGGATAGTAATTAAAAATACCCATCGAGGTCAGTTTATCTGAAATTCCGGCGTATTTAGTGATCTGACAGACCTGGTCAGCGTAAAATCCATTGGGGTAAAAAAAGTTCTCTGAGGAAACTTCCGATGCCCGGATACTGCGAAAATCGACACTCAGAATATCCGAATTCCTCAAGTGTGGCTCAGCCTTGCGGAAATCAGCATTGAATTCACCGAGCCGACAATGATCGAAATACAATTTTTCAAAGAGATCCAATTCATTTTTCGAAGCAAACGGAGACTGCAACCCGATGTTCGCATAATTAAAGAGGTAACACGGACGTTGGAGCAACAAATGACTCAGGTATGCGTCTGCATGGACTTCCTCTTCAGGTGAACCAAGGTCCAATTTATAGTCAACTGAACAGATGTTCACCATTTGTTCAAGTCTCTCATATCCTTTGTACATGGCAACAGTAAGATCTTGCCCGCCACCAATGATGACAGGAAAGATTTTATTCTTCACCAACTCAGCGATGACCTGAGCAAGTGCAAAAGCGGTGTCTGTGGGTTCATTCCCCGGCAAGATGTTCCCGAGATCATAGATCGGAAACTTCCAATCCAACCCAACGAAGAGCTCATATAAAAAAGGCCTGAAGCATTCCGGGTGGATGATCTCAGGGGCGTTCTTTACCCCGCGGAATTCAGGAACATAGATCAGCGCAACACCACCCTTTTCCAACTCAGGAAAACCATTCTCTGAATGGAGATGGACCGTTGATCCGATCGTCAGTATATTTTGCTGACCAACCGTTTCCACCGGACTGAAATAGATGGAGATGTCCTTCATAGCTTTTTTTGTCAAAGCTATAATAAGGATCTGCACCTAAAGATCAAACAATCCTGAACTTATTCAACGGTTGACGTGGAAAACAAAAAAGACTATTTCTTTCTTGCTCCTTTACGATTTGTCGCAGACTGCGCGCTAGCGATATCCAAACACTCTTCCAGTGTCATGACCTCCGGCTGGGAGCCCTTCGGCAACTTAAAGTTGTCCTTTCCAATTTTCAGATAGGGCCCGTACCTGCCATTCAGGAGTTGTACATCCGGACGTTCACTGAAAGACCGAATGACCTTACTTGCATCGCTGTCCTTTTTAGAATTGATCAATTCAAGCGCCTCTTCGAGCGAAATATGCAACGGATCTGTTCCTTTAGGAATTGAAACGAACGTTTTACCGTGTTGTACGTACGGACCAAATTTCCCGCTGTTGACCCTAATTACGACTCCCTCAAGTTCACCAAGTTCTCTGGGTAATTTAAAAAGTTCAAGCGCCTCATCCAACGTGATAGTGCCGATGCTTTGATCCGTCTTTAACGATGAAAAAAGCGGTTTTTCTCCGTCTTTCAGCTCATCCCCGATCTGGATCATGGGCCCGAACCGACCGAATCGAGCTATAACTGTTCTTCCTGATCTCGGATCGATACCAAGCTCTCTTTCACCGGTTACTCTCTCCGAATTTTTGAGAGTGTCATCCACATTTTGGTGGAAAGGGTCGTAAAAATCGTGGATCATTTTAGTCCATTCAATCAAACCTCGGGCGATCTCATCAAATTCATGTTCGACTTTAGCCGTGAAATGATAATCCATGATCCGTTCAAAATGTTCCATGAGAAAATCATTCACCAGAATACCGATATCGGTTGGTGAAAGTTTGTTCTTTTCTTTTCCGGTGGTCTCTATTTTCGTTTCCGCAGAAACCTGACCTGATATCAACCTCTTTATGATATAGGACCTTTCCTCGCCTTCCCTTTCCTTTTTCTCGACATAGCCTCTCTTCTGGATAGTGGAAATGGTAGGTGCGTAAGTAGAAGGCCTCCCTATACCAAGTTCTTCGAGCTTCTTCACCAGTGATGCTTCCACATAACGGGAAGGCGGTCTCGTGAATCGTTGTGTTGCAGTGATCTCCAATGCGTCTAATCTTTCTCCTACTGCCACATCGGGAAGCAATTCCTGTTGTTCTGAATCATCTTCTTCTTCGGTCGTAGACTCGAGGTACACCTTCAAGAACCCCTCGAAGCGAATCACCTCGCCTTTGGCTGTGAAATGCCGCTTATTTTCTCCTGAAATACCAATTTGAACAATGGTTCTTTCCAACTCAGCATGGGACATTTGAGAAGCAATACTTCTCTTCCAGATCAGTTCGTACAAGCGCTGTTCATCGCGCTCCCCAGAGATACTATGCACTGAAAAATCTGTGGGGCGAATGGCCTCATGCGCCTCTTGAGCACCTGAGCTTTTTGTTTTATATTTCGTTGGCTTTGAGAAATCTTGTCCGTAAGCTCTGATGATCTCATCCTTCGCTCCGTTGACAGCCGTATCACTTAGGTTCACAGAGTCGGTCCGCATGTAGGTGATCTTTCCCGATTCATACAAACGCTGCGCGACAGTCATCGTTCTTGAAACGGAGAATCCCAGTTTCAAACTAGCCTCTTGTTGCAGTGTTGAAGTTGTGAAGGGTGCTGCCGGTGATTTCGTGACCGGTTTCTTTTGTACGTCCTCTACCGTGAAATCTGCGCCTACCGCAGTTGAAAGAAATGCGTCAACTTCTGCCTCGTTGGAGAACTGGTCAGATAATTCCGTTTTCAGCTTTCCCTTTGCTGCCTTAAACGAACCATTGACCCTAAAAAAAGTTTCCGAACGGTGTTTTTCGATCTCCCTCTCGCGTTCAACGATGAGTCGAACAGCTACAGACTGCACCCGGCCTGCGGAAAGATTTGGTTTCACTTTTTTCCACAATACCGGTGAGAGCTCAAAACCTACGATTCGGTCAAGAACCCTCCTCGCCTGTTGAGCGTCAACCAACTCCTTATTTATCTCTCTGGGATTTTCAATGGCTTTCAATATGGCCTGCTTCGTGATCTCGTTGAAGGTGATACGCTTAGTGTCCTTTTTCTTCAGCTCCAATACCTCGTAGAGGTGCCAGGAGATAGCCTCCCCCTCGCGGTCCTCATCGGTTGCGAGCCAGACCGTCTCGGCCTCCTTAGTCAGTTTCTTCAGTTCGCTGATCACTTGCTTTTTGTCAGCTGTCACCTCATAGTTAGGAGCGAAATTGTTTGCAATATCGATCGAAAGACCTTTGGTTGAAAGATCCCGCACATGACCAAAGCTTGATCGTACAGCGAAATCCTTTCCTAGGTATCCTTCGATGGTCTTCGCTTTTGCTGGAGACTCAACGATCACGAGATTCTTTGGCATATTTTCTTTTTTTAGATGGTAGGCAGTTGAATTAGTCGGACAAAATAAGCAGATTTAGAAACAATCTCCAAAACGAATGGTTCGATTGAATTTAGGGTGAATGGCTTTTAACCATAGGTTAAAGAAAATTCGATCACATTGTACTTAAATAAAGGTGTCCTCATTCTGTTACTTTTAGAAATTAATAACTGACAATTTGACACACTTTTCTTTTTAGCTACTTTTGCAAACTATTCATAACGATGCTTAACAAAGATGGAAGGGCAGAATAAAGTGATCGATGAGGGACGTCAGGGAGAAGCGCTGATCGTTGAGGGAAACCCTACGGGGTCGAAAAAGCTGTATCTGGAAAGTTACGGTTGTCAGATGAACTTTTCTGATAGTGAGGTCGTGGCTGCTATCATGAATGAGAATGGCTACTCCACGACACGTAATGTGGAGGAAGCAGATATCGTACTGATCAATACGTGTTCGATTCGTGACAATGCAGAGGCACGTGTGAGACACCGTTTAGGAGACTTCAAGAAAAAGAAAGCAGAAAATCCTCATCTCGTTGTGGGTATTTTGGGGTGTATGGCTGAACGACTCAAGAAATCATTACTTGAAGAAGAAAAGTTGGTTGATATTGTTGCCGGTCCAGATGCTTACCGAGACCTGCCCAACCTGGTTGAAGAGGTCGGTACCGGACAGAAGGCGGTGAACGTACTGTTGTCACGGGACGAAACTTATGCTGACATTTCACCTGTGAGACTGGATCAGGGAGGTATAACTGCATTCGTGACCATCATGCGCGGTTGTGACAATATGTGTTCTTTCTGCGTTGTGCCGTTCACAAGAGGACGGGAAAGGTCAAGGGATCCTCACACCATTGTTAACGAGTGCAGAGATCTTTTCAAGAAAGGATACCGGGAGGTGACGCTGCTTGGTCAGAATGTAGATAGCTACCGCTGGAACATGACCTCAAAAGGAGAGATCAAAGATGAAACTCAGCCGACAACTAATTTCGCTCAATTAATGGAAATGGTTGCCCTCGTGTCACCGGATCTCAGGGTACGATTCTCAACCTCACATCCGAAGGATATGACGGACGATGTGCTCGAGATCATGGCCAAATACGAGAACATCTGCGAATACATCCATCTTCCTGTTCAATCTGGTAATACGGAAGTATTGTACCGTATGAATCGTGGGTACTCCAGAGAATGGTATCTTGAGCGGATTGATGCTATCAAAAGGATCATCCCAGACTGTGCTATATCCACAGATGTTATTTCAGGATTCTGCGGAGAAACTGAGGAGGAACATCAAGATACACTTTCCTTAATGGATAAAGTGAAGTATGATTTCGCCTACATGTTCAAATACTCAGAACGTCCGAAAACTCTTGCCGAAAGGCGATTCAAAGATGACGTTCCGGATGAGACAAAAGGACGGCGTCTCACCGAGATTATTAATAAGCAGACGCAGCATTCTCTCGACTCGAACCGAGCACAACTTGGAAAGATCCAAAAGGTATTGGTAGAAGGTCCGTCCAGAAAATCAGAGGAACACTTTTGTGGGCGGAATACGAGGAACAGTATGGTAGTTTTCCCGAAAGGAGATGTACAGAAAGGTGAATATGTTCTTGTGAAAATAACCGATTGCACCTCAGCGACTCTCCTCGGCGAAGTAGTAGAGCGTTGTCAACCTAATTTCTGAGACACATGAACCTGCTACCGGTAAAACAACGTTTTGGGATCATAGGAAATGCTCCATTATTGAACAGGGCGCTGGAAGTGGCCATTCAAGTGGCTCCAACGGATATTTCTGTTCTGGTTACGGGTGAGAGCGGTACCGGTAAGGAGATCATTCCGCAGGTGATCCACCATCTCAGTTCACGAAAACATGGCGAATACATTGCCGTGAACTGCGGGGCCATTCCGGAAGGCACGATAGACTCTGAACTTTTTGGACATGAAAAAGGATCGTTCACAGGCGCTCATGGCAGCCGTCAAGGATATTTTGAGGTAGCTAATGGAGGAACGATATTTCTCGATGAGGTGGCCGAGCTCCCTATGCAAACACAGGTCAGATTATTGCGCGTGCTGGAAACCGGCGAGTTCATCCGAGTTGGCTCTTCGAAAGTTATAAAGACCAATGTACGGGTTGTGGCAGCAACGAACGAAAATATGCAACGTGCAATAGCTTCGGGAAAATTCAGGGAAGACCTCTTCTACCGCTTGAGCACGGTTCCAATAGCGCTTCCACCGCTGCGCTCACGTCAGGAAGACATTCACCTTTTATTCCGAAAATTCGCAAATGACTTCGCTGACAAGTACCGAATGCCAGCAGTTAAGTTGAATGATGATGCAGTTCGACTGATCGAGGAATACTCGTGGCCCGGGAATGTCAGGCAGCTGAAAAACCTTGTCGAACAGATCTCAGTAATTGAAACGAAGCGCGAAATAGATGCACTAACCCTTGCACATTATTTACCTGCTGAAAAATCAACCTCCCCCGCTATTATCGGAGAAAGTACATCAGAAAATTTTTCGGAGCGAGAGCTGATGTACAAATTTCTCTTCGATATGAAGAAAGACCTTTCAGAGCTCAAAAAGCTGGTGGTTGAATTGCTTTCTAAAGGTGGAGAGATCGCACTCGATCACGAACAAACCGCCTTGGTCAACCGGTATTTCCAAGAGGTGAATCCCGGAGGAACGATGACGCGAATCCTGCCAGCCGGAAGTGTGGACACCCATCCGGTGCATTACCCTGTCAAGGGAGCAGATGAGGTATTCGAATCACACGAGGAACTGGAAGAATCGCTTTCACTCGAAGACCGTGAGAAAGAACTGATCATAAAAGCCCTCGAAAAACACAGGGGCAAGCGAAAATATGCTGCGGCAGAGCTCGGAATCTCAGAACGCACACTTTACCGAAAGATCAAAGAATACAATCTGGCAGAATGATCCGTTTTTTCCTCATACTGACTCTTTTGTGTTCCTTGTCGTCATGCTGGCCAACAAGTGTTTCCCTCATGGATAAAGGCGCCATGCCCGAAGAATGGAGAACATTTTCACTCAAAACACTTGAGAACAATGCTGCCAATGCGCCACTCAATTACACACTGAATCTCAGCGAATCCATCAAGGATGGGATCCAAAACAACACGCGACTTCTGTTGAATACTGAAACAGGTAAAGGAGAGGTGTATATTGAAGGTGCGATCACCGGATACAGTGTTCTGCCGGTGGCGATGCAGGAAGGAGACAATGCGGCGAAGAACCGCTTGACAGTTTCTACTCAATTCAGCTTTTTCATTTCGCAACCCAAAGAGGATAAAGTTGTCATGAATGCCACGCGTTTTATCGATTACGAATCAAACACGGATCTGGCAACTGTCGAATCTACCTTGCTTGACGAGATCACGAAACAGATCGTTCAAGACGTCATCAACAAACTTCTTTCCAACTGGTGATGCTTGACCTGATACAAATAGCTGAGAGAATCAAGGATCCTGCTGTCATAACACGTGATGAGATCCCTTTTTTGCGCGAACTCAACGATAAATTCCCCTATTCGCAGGTTTTTCCGCTTCTTTATTTGAAAGCATTAGCCGCATACCAAGACATACATTTTGATGAGGAGCTGGTCAAACATGCTTTTCGGATCTCGGACAGAGTTCGGCTCTACGAATTGATCCATGAAAAAGAAGACCGATCGTTCACGGTACAAGACACGAACCCGGAATCATCAGAAAATGACACCGAAGCTATCGAAACACCGGTGATCGTGCTTCACCCTGAAAAAGTTTTACGGGTTGAAGATAAAGAGAACAAAACTTTAGAAGTTAACATTACCGTTGCACAGGATTCTATAGAAACGAAGGAAACGATCGATCTACCCGATGATCCGTTCGCAGAAGAAGTTGAACCGTATCTGACTATAGCACTTCCAAAAGAAGAAGTTACAGCATCGACGGATGAGATCATCTCCGAAGCAGAAGATACCGCTTTAAATTCAAACATAGGATCCGAGATCGCCGAAGAACATACCGATACCTTTGTATCCGATCTGGCTGCCATCGGGGAAACAGTGACAACAGCGTTTGAAAACGAGATGATCGCGCAAACACTGTCAAGTGCCTACCCGCTCGCTGAGTTCACCGAAACGAACTTAAGCTCAACGACCGACGAAAAGGACCAAAGGAGCGAGAAAGACGCTGGAGAACAGTCGAATGATCAGGTAGCAACCGGTAGAACGTTCACCGGCTGGTTAAGGGCAAATATCAATGATCTTCCGCGAATTGACACTGACAAAGCAAGAATCGAAGCACTTGTAGATCAGTTCATCAAAGAAGAACCGAGTATTACAAGACCGGGAAAAGAAAAAAGCGAATCGGAAAAACCAAAGAAGGAGTTTTATTCGGCAACAAAAAAAGCCAAGGAGAGTCTTGATGCGAACAACATGCCTGTGAGTGAGACATTGGCTAAGATCTTTGTGTTACAAGGAAATTATCCGAAAGCGATCTATGCTTACGAACAATTAATGTTGTCAAATCCGGAAAAAAAGATTTTCTTTGCATCCCAAATTGAAGAATTAAAGAAAAAATTAAATCAATAAAAGCATGATTGCACTATTATCCGTTTTGATCATTATTGCGAGTGCTCTTCTCGTACTGGTTGTTTTCGTTCAAAACCCCAAAGGTGGTGGTTTAAGTACTGATTTCGGTGCAGCTCACCAGATCGGTGGTGTTCAGAAGACAAACGATTTCATCGACAAAGCAACATGGATCTTGGCCGGTTCGATCATGGTTCTGAGCATCGTGATAACCATCATGAGCAAACCTGTTCAAGAGGCACAGCCTCAGGAAGAACAGACCCAACAGCAGGGTCAGGGAGGTGGACAACCTAAGCAGCCAGGAAAGCAGAACGCTCAGCCGGCGAAATAGAAAAGCGGTACACGATATTGGAAAATGTCAGTATGTCACCCATACTGACATTTTTTTATGTTTTAAGTGCCAGAAATTGAAAAAATGTCGCATCAAACCTCATGGCACAGATTTCGTTCAATGAGGTCGCAAATCAAAAATTAAAGTCAAACATATGTCAATGAAGTTTAAACCTTTGGCAGACAGAGTTCTCATAGAACCTGCGCCGGCAGAAGAAAAAACAGCAAGTGGGATCATTATTCCGGACACTGCAAAGGAGAAACCCCTCAAAGGAACAGTGGTTGCTGCGGGAAAAGGAAAGAAAGATGAACCCGTAACCGTGAAGGTTGGAGATTCTGTTCTCTACGGTCAGTATTCCGGCACCGAGATCAAGATCGACGGTAAGAATTACCTGATCATGAGAGAATCAGACATTTATGGAATTTTTTAACGTTTAACCAGTAACAAAAAGAAAAATGGCAAAAGATCTTTATTTCGACGTTGAAGGACGTGAAAAACTGAAGAAGGGTGTTGATGCATTGGCCAACGCTGTGAAAGTGACACTTGGACCCAAAGGACGAAATGTTGTCATCAACAAGAAATTCGGTGCTCCTCATGTGACCAAGGACGGTGTAACAGTTGCGAAGGAGATCGAGCTCAAGGATCCGGTTGAAAACATGGGTGCACAGATGGTGAAGGAGGTTGCTGCTAAAACAGCTGATATCGCTGGTGATGGAACAACTACGGCGACCGTTCTTGCTCAGGCGATCGTTACTGCAGGTCTTAAGAACGTGGCTGCTGGGGCCAATCCAATGGATCTGAAGCGCGGCATTGATAAAGGAGTAGCTGAAGTTGTGAAAAACTTAAAAAAACTCTCCAAAGAAGTAGGTAAAGACAACGACAAGATCAAGCAGATCGCTACGATCTCAGCCAACAATGACGAGTCGATTGGGGCGCTCATCGCTCAGGCTATGAAAGTTGTGGGAAATGACGGAGTTATCACTGTTGAAGAAGCGAAAGGTACAGAAACAGAGGTAAAAACGGTAGAAGGAATGCAATTTGACAGAGGTTATCTCTCTCCATACTTTGTGACGAATACTGATAAGATGATCACGGAAATGGAAAAACCATTGATCCTGATCTGCGAGAAGAAGATCTCCAACATGAAAGAGCTGCTTCCGATCCTTGAGCCTGTTGTGCAAAATGGTCGAGCGTTGCTAATTATCGCTGAGGATGTCGATGGTGAAGCACTTGCCACCCTTGTTGTGAACCGTTTGAGAGGTTCTTTGAAGATTGCTGCTGTTAAAGCTCCGGGATTCGGTGACCGAAGAAAAGCAATGCTTGAAGACATTGCCATCCTCACCGGTGGTACAGTTATTTCCGAAGAACGAGGATTCACGCTAGAGAATGCAACCCTTGATTTTCTCGGTTCTTGCGAGAAGATCGAGATCGACAAAGACAATACGACCATCATCAATGGTTCAGGCAAGAAATCAGACATTCAGGCACGTGTGAATCAGATCAAAGCACAGATCGAATCCACCACCTCTGACTATGATCGTGAAAAGCTCCAGGAGCGACTTGCTAAGCTTGCGGGAGGTGTTGCTGTGCTGTACGTAGGTGCACCAACTGAGATGGAGATGAAAGAAAAGAAAGACCGTGTTGACGACGCTCTTGCTGCCACACGCGCGGCAGTGGAAGAAGGTATCGTTCCAGGTGGAGGTGTTGCACTGATCCGTGCAATCGAGAGTCTCGACAAATTAAAGGGCGATAATGAAGATGAACTGACAGGAATCCAGATCGTGAAGCGTGCAGCGGAAGAGCCATTGCGTCAGATCATTGCCAACGCGGGAGGAGAAGGTGCCGTTATCGTTCAGAAAGTGAAGGAGGGCAAGGACGATTTTGGTTACAATGCCCGAACGGAAACGTACGAAAAGTTATATAAGGCAGGCGTTATCGATCCGACCAAGGTAACACGCATTGCGGTAGAAAATGCTGCTTCGATCGCATCGATGCTTCTCACTACAGAATGCGTGGTAGTTGACCAACCTGAAGAGAATCCTCCAGCGATGGGCGGAATGCCGGGTGGAATGCCGGGGATGATGTGATCTTGATCACTAGACTCAGTCGGTCTATCCACTCTAGAAGAGTGAATTCGGAATTTTAAATTCCAAAGCTTATAGAATCCGCCTTCGGGCGGATTCTTTCTCGTTCCTTGCTTCCCGGACTTGTTTCGGATAGTGAGAACGGCCATATATAAGACCCCTTCGGTAACGGAGGGGTTTCTTGTTTTCCTCCCCCTTGGCCCTCTCCAGAGGGAGAAAACAATGATCTTCCCTCCTCGGGGAGGGAGTAAGGGAGGGGCTGTTCATAATGTACTCGCATATCGAAGATGTCCTCCCCCTTGGTCCCCCTCCAAAGGGAGAAAATTGAACGTCCCTCCTCGGGGAGGGAGTATGGGAGGGACTGTTCATATTGTACTTGCATGTCGAAGATGTCCTCCCCATTGGTCCCCCTCCAAAGGGGGAAAACAATGATCTTCCATCCTCGGGGAGGGAGTATGGGAGGGGCTGTTCATAATGTACTTGCATTTCAAAGATGTCCTCCCCCTTGGTCCCCCTCCAAAGGGGGAAAACAATGATCTTCCCTCCTCGGGGAGGGATAATGGGAGGGGCTGTTCATGATGTACTCGCATATCGAAGATGTCCTCCCCCTTAGTCCCCCTCCAAAGGGGGAAATAAAAAAGAGACACCTCTCAGCGTCTCTTTCCTATCGTTCAATTCGTTTTAATATCTGTAGTGATCTGCCTTGAAAGGTCCTTCTACCTTCACGCCGATGTAGTCAGCCTGATCTTGTCGAAGTGTTTCCAATTCAACACCAATCTTAGCCAGGTGTAACCGAGCCACCTTCTCATCTAGGTGCTTAGGCAACATGTAGACATCATTTCCGTAGTTTGCGCTGTTTTGCCACAATTCCAATTGAGCCAGCGTCTGGTTCGTGAAAGAGTTCGACATAACGAATGACGGGTGACCCGTTGCACAACCAAGGTTCACCAAACGTCCTTCTGCAAGGATGATGATCTCGTTGCCCTTCACGTTGTAGATATCAACCTGAGGTTTTACTGTGTATTTTGTAGAACCGTAGTTTGAGTTCAACCAGGCCATATCGATCTCGTTGTCGAAGTGTCCGATGTTACAAACGATCGCCTTGTCCTTCATTTTTTCGAAATGACGACCAACAACGATATCCTTGTTTCCTGTAGTCGTTACAATGATGTCGCCAAGGTGAACAACTGAATCCAGACGCTTAACTTCGAATCCGTCCATTGCCGCCTGAAGGGCACAGATCGGATCGATCTCAGTAACGATCACACGTGATCCCGCTCCGCGAAGAGAAGCCGCTGAACCCTTACCAACGTCACCATATCCGCAAACAACAGCCACTTTTCCGGCCATCATCACATCTGTTGCACGACGGATTGAATCCACCAATGACTCCTTACAACCGTATTTGTTATCAAATTTCGATTTGGTCACAGAATCGTTGACGTTGATCGCCGGCATCACCAAGGTACCGTTCTTTTTGCGCTCATACAAGCGATGAACTCCTGTTGTTGTCTCTTCAGAGAGACCTTTGATATCCTTCGTCAATTCAGGATAACGATCGAAAACCATGTTCGTAAGGTCTCCGCCATCGTCAAGGATCATGTTCAGGGGCTTTCCGTCTTTGAAGGCGAACAAGGTCTGCTCAATACACCAGTCGAACTCTTCTTCATTCATTCCTTTCCAGGCATAAACCGGGATGCCTGCGGCTGCAATCGCCGCAGCTGCATGATCCTGCGTAGAGAAGATATTACACGATGACCAGGTTACTTCAGCACCCAGATCAACCAATGTTTCGATCAAAACTGCCGTCTGGATCGTCATGTGCAGACATCCTGCGATGCGCGCACCCGAGAGTGGTTTTGAAGCACCGTATTCCTCACGGAGCGACATAAGGCCAGGCATTTCAGCCTCTGCCAATTTAATTTCTTTACGTCCCCATTCTGCAAGGCTGATGTCTTTTACTTTGTAAGACAATTTTTCTGTTGTATTGCTCATAATTTGATTGATTCCTTTTATAAAGTGTGCAAATTTACGAAACTCACCCGTGAATTAAAAATTTGATGATTTGATGATTTGATGATTTGATGATTTGATGATTTGATGATTTGATGATTTAGAATTCAATTTTCAAATTTGGAATCTTCCAATCTTGAAATTACAACCGCTCATTGATCAGATCGACTAAACAGTCAATAAATCGGCGATGGTCATTAGAACTGGGCACAAGTTGCACTTTTCCTCCCCCATGTTCCTCAAAGATCTCCTGGTATTCCTCTCCTATCTCAATGATCGTTTCCAAGCAGTCAGCAACAAATGCCGGACTGAAAACGAGTAACTTTTTCGCTCCTTTCTTCCCCCATTCTTCGACTACCTTATCAGAAAACGGCGTCAGCCACTTCTTATCGAGTCGCGACTGAAAACAAACGGTATAGTCATCTTCCCGGAGACCCAGCTGCTGCGCTATGCGTCGTGTTGTGGCATAACTGGTGGCTTTGTAGCAGAATTTATTCTTTTCATTCACCTCCGTTTCACATGGCTGATCACCGCACAGATCAGTTCCTTCATACACTTTGTCGACCTGTCTTTCCGGTAATCCATGGTAAGAAAAGAGCACATGATCGTATTCAGCAAGATCGAAAGCTCGGGCACGGTCCACTACCGAATCGATGTAGCCCTGATGATTCCAAAATTGACTGACGATCTTCACCTCAGGTATAACCCACCATTTACGAATGATATTCATTGCCTTTTCGATCGCAGAACCGCTCGAAGCACTTGCATATTGGGGGAACAAAGGAATTATGATGAGCTGATCATAATTCTCCTTACGCATGCGTTCGAGCACCGAATCCATGGAAGGATTTTGATAACGCATCGCCATTTCGATCTTTACGTGTGTCGAGTTGAACCGTTCCTGAACAAGCTTTACAAGATTTTCCGTGTGCGTTTTCAAAGGGGAGACACCATGTCCATGTTCCCAGAGTTCTTTGTACACTTTAGCAGATTTTGGGGCTCTGAAGGGAACAATGATGCCATTTACCAATAATTTTCGCGGCAACCATGGAATATCGATGACCCTGGGATCGTTCAGAAATTCACTCAAATACCTTCGAACATCGCTGGTTTTCGGACTATCGGGTGTTCCCAACTGGATCAGAAGTACGCCTGTTTTCATTTTTTAATATGATTAATTATCTACAAAAAGTTTCTGTTGCCAACCCTCGGACTCCTCGGGATCCAGCAATTCAAGTTGAAGAAGGTAACGAATCACTTGATCGAATGCGATTGAATATTCAATACCCTCGTAGTTCCAATCGGTTTCACTGATCCATTTTTCAACCTGATCAGAGCGCAGATTGTATCTCCAGGAGATCACCTCTATAGAAGTTTCGTCATTTTTCACCTCGAGTGCCTTTTTATTGACGACTTTGCACATGGCAGTGAGTTGTTCCGGATATTTCTCCAATATCTCCTCGCGGACTGCAATGACAAAACATGGCCAAGGTGTAACGACTTCATCGATGTAACGGCATTTTCCCTGCTCCGAGAAAGGAAAGGTGGTGTATTTCTCCCAGAGGAAGCCTTGAGCCTGATCGTGCTCAAGTGCCCAAAGACCACCGTAAACATCTCCGACTACATTGAATTTCAACCGACTTGTATCCCATCCTTCCTGACCGGCTTTTACATAAGTCATCAGGTGCGAACCCGAACCTTCCCTGGAGATGGCGAACACCTTATCTTTAAGTTGATCAACCGTTTTTATGTCTGAATGAAAAGGAACATGTATTCCCCAATGCAGTGGCGTTGTCACATAAACCTGTAGGATCTTTGCGTTCAATCCTTGTAGTATCGATCGCGTAATGCCTTCGGTAAGTAAGACAGCGACATCTATGGATCCAGTTTGTAACCCCTTGATCATTTGTCCTGTGCCCCCACTCATGTCGCTCCAATGCAGATCCAGTCCGACCTCTTTGAATTTTCCTTCCTCAATGGCCAGACGCCATGGGAGATTAAAATGCTCCGGGACGCCTCCTATCTTCAACCCAATTGATGTCTTCATTGCTCTTCGGAGAATTGCATATCATATAACTTTCGGTAGTAACCGTTTTTATTGAGCAGATCGATATGTGTGCCTGACTCCACGATCTCTCCCTTGTCCAGAACAATAATCTTATCTGCTTTCTGAATAGTTGATAAACGGTGAGCGATAACGATCGAAGTACGCCCTTTTGTAAGGCTTTCCGTTGCCCTTTGAATGAGTTCCTCTGACTCGTTGTCCACACTTGAGGTCGCTTCGTCCAGAATAAGAACATGCGGGTCATAGACAAAAGCTCTGATGAATGATAACAGCTGCCGCTGTCCGACCGAGAGCACACCTCCCCTTTCGCCAACCTGATAATCATACTGCTCCGGGAGCTGCATGATGAAATCATGGGCACCAACCGCTTTGGATGCGGCGATCACTTGTTCGCGTGATATCGCGGGATCTCCCAAGGTGATGTTGTTTAAAATGGTATCCGAAAAAAGAAAAACATCCTGAAGAACGATGGCTATGTTACTCCTCAGGTAGTTCAGCTCGATTTCTTTTATGTTTACCTGACCGATGCTGATTTCCCCTTTCTGAAATTCATAAAATCTACCCAATAGATTCACAATCGTGGACTTTCCGGCTCCGGTGGCACCAACAAAAGCAACAGTTGTACCGGTTTCGATCTGAAGATCGATATTCTTCAGTACCCATTGTTCATCGTTGTACGCAAAACTTACATCTTTAAAAATGATTGGCGCCTCGAAACTGCATGCCGTATTCGCCCCTTTGTTCTGAACATGGTCTTCAACGTCCAACGTATCAAAAACCCTTTCGGCTCTGACCATTCCCCGTTGGAGGATATTGAACTTATCAGCCAACTGACGGATCGGTCTGAACAATTGATTGATCCAAAGTATAAATGCAGTTATTTCACCGTACATCAATCGGATCTCCGCATCCGTCTTTCCGCTAACCACTATTGCTCCGTACACCAGAATGAATGCAATAGAAAGGGAGCTGAGGAACTCTACGACCGGAAAGAAGATCGAGTTCGCCCATACGGCATCGATGTGTGCTTGTCGGTGTTCCCGGTTGATCTCTTCGAATGCCTCGTATTCCTTTTTCTGTCGGTTGAACATCTGAACGATCGACATACCCGTCAAACGCTCCTGTACAAAGGTGTTCAGCCGGAGCACCTGGGTACGTTCCTGCTGAAAGGTACGGTGCATGGCTTTTGCGAAAATCCGTGTGGCAATGATCAGAAGAGGTACCGGAATAAGTGTCATCAGCGAAAGCTCCCAATTGCTGTAGAACATAAAAAAAAGCACTCCAATCAACGAGATAAGATCACCCGCTATTTCCATCAAGCCCGAAGAAAAGATCTCCGTAATAGCTTCCAGGTCAGAAACCACTCGGGTAACCAAGGCTCCAATTGGTGTCTTGTCGAAGAATCGTATACGAAAACTAAGTATATGCCCTACCAACTTTTTTCTAAGGTCCCGAATTATGGAATGGGCCAATAAATTGGAATAAAAAGCACTGAGAAACTGAAGAACAGACTCCAGAACAAGGACCAAAACAATCACTCCCGACCAAAACAGAAGCATATCCTGATCCTGAGCCTTAACAATGTAATTAGTGACCATATCACCGATCAGGAAAGGTCGAAGCGGCGCCATGACCGAAAGTAGAACGGTACAAAGCACAGCAATGGCAAAATAGCCTTTATAAGGACGCGAATAGGCTATTAGTCGCCTGAACACATTAAAACCGGACTGTATGCTTTTGGACATGGCTGCAAAATTACCCAAATTCATTCAAGGGCGGAGATGAACAACGATGTTTAAACATCTGTAATCAGTGTTTGTTGATTTTGGCTAACTTTATGGCAAATATCAGTTATGGTTCACAACCTTTCGAACACTCATTCAATTTTTAGCGTTTTCCTCAGCGAGATCAGGGATCAGGAAATACAAAAAGATCCATTGCGCTTTCGCCGAAACATGGAAAGGATCTCGGAAATCATTGGTTATGAAGTATCTAAATCTTTGACTTATCAACCAAAAACCGTCTTGACACCGCTTGGTGAGGCCTCTTGTGTGCAGCTGACCGAGCAACCCGTGCTAGCGACCATCTTAAGGGCTGGGCTGGCCATGCATCAAGGCCTACTGAACTATTTCGACAGGGCTGAGTGTGCGTTTATATCTGCCTACCGAAAGCATACTTCAATTGAAGAATTCGACATCCACGTAGAATACCTCGCATCGCCAAAGCTGGATAACAGAACGGTCATCATCAGTGATCCGATGTTGGCGACAGGAAGCTCGATGGTGATGGTTTACAAAGCGCTGCTCAAGCAGGGAAAACCTTCACGTATTATCATTGTTTCCGCCATTGCCACACCGGTTGCTTTGGATTATGTGAAGCGACATTTGCCGGATTCGACAGAAATCTGGGTGGGTGCCATCGATGAGGAGCTCACTGCGCAATCATATATTGTCCCCGGTCTTGGTGATGCCGGAGATCTTGCATTCGGGATCAAATTTTAATTCTGTCTGATGTCTTGGGGTAGTATTTTAACTGTATTCTTTCTTTCAACATTCAAATTTATTTTTGCTCCTTTCACGGGTGAATTGCTCGGTCTTGATTTCTGGATCACGGCAATGACCTGTTTTGCCGGAGGAACTTTTTCTGCAATGCTTTTCTTCTTTTCCTCTGAATATTTTATCGTTAGGTCGATAAGGAATAAGCGAAAAAGAAAAGAAGAAGCCATTAAGATGGGAACTAACTGGGTAGAAAAGCCCCGTTTCACAAGAACGAATAAGCTTATCGTACGTATGAAAAGGACCTTCGGAATCTATGGGATTTGTTTTTGGGCCCCCTTTCTCTTGTCTGTTCCAATTGGCAGTATCATCGCTGCGAAGTTCTACGGTAAAAGCCGACAAAGCTTTCCGCTTGTTTCTCTCGGTATGGCCATCAATGCACTTTTTATGACCACTCTGGCCTACCTTGTTTTTTGATGGTTCGGCATTTATTCTTTGATCTTGACCGCACTTTATGGGATTTTGAAAAGAATTCCGAGAAAGCATTACATGCACTTTTCCATTCTCTGGGCCTTGATCGCAACATTCCCGATTTCCACTTTTTCCATTCGGTTTATAAAGAAAAGAATGCAGCACTGTGGAAGGCATACGGAAATGGAAAGATCAGCAAAGAATATCTGAGATCAGCCCGATTCGAGGTCACGCTTTCAGCTTTTGACATTTCAGACCGGGAAATCACCGAAAAACTCTCTCAAGGATACATTGAACTGTCTCCACGCCAGACAGCACTATTCCCGGGGGCGTTGACCACATTGGAAACGTTGAAAACTATGGGATTCCCTATGCATATTATCACCAATGGTTTCAAGGAAGTTCAATACATCAAGCTGGAAAATTCAGGGCTCGCTCCCTATTTTGATAGTGTAGTTTGCTCAGAGGAGCTCGGTAAGAACAAACCATCACCTGATATCTTTCATTATGCTTTAAAAAAAGCCAATGCGCGTGCGGAAAATTCGATCATGATAGGCGATGATCCGGAAGTTGACATTGTCGGGGCGTTGAATGCGGGAATGAAGGCGGTCCTTTTCGATCCGGAAGCATTGCACCAGGGTGTGCAAGGAGCGCCATCCATTCAAAAACTCACCGATCTTCCGGAGCTCCTTCCATTTCTTTAATTCCTGCTTTCCATGTTCGGTACTTTTCTCAACCTCAACTTTGTTTCTTTTTCCTCTCCATCCAAGCGAATGATAATCTTCAGCTTCCTTTTTGAGAATAATGGAAACGTATAGCGAATACCGTTGGGCATACCATTATCTGTATTGGCAAAATCAAGCTTCCTCCGCTCGGCCACAAAGACATATTTATTAACTAACTGAGCGCTGTCCCCCTGTTGGGTGGTGGTAAGCGTATACACATAATTCCCTTTGACCAATGCTATTCTTAGATCTTCCACACGGATCGTATCCCCCAATTTTGAATAACGATAACCTGAACCTATCAGCTCGTCAGCAGTATTGTTTAGCGTCCAGATCTCATAGCCGCTTCCTCCCTCATATCTCCAAACTCCAACCAGATGACGCGCTTTGCCTTTAATTTGGCCGAAAGCTGCGACAGAAAGCAAACACATCATACACACTCCGATACACTTTTTCATACCATTCACCTTTTGCAGGTTACCCATAAAGTTCCTGACGGACCCTTTCGTACAAGATCATTCCGGTAGCCACACCCACATTGAGCGAGGCAATGTCACCCTTCATTGGAATGCGCACCTTGATATCCGCCATATTCAAGAGATCAGAACTTATGCCACTTTCTTCGGATCCCATAATTACGGCAACTGAGCCCCTCAGGTTCACTTCGTACAACGGAACACTCGATTTTTCGGTACATGCTACGATCCTGAGCCCACTCTGCTGGAGGTAAAACAAAGAATTCTTTAAGTCATTGGTTTTGCATACCGGAATCCTGTTCAATGCACCGGCCGATGTTTTAATGGCATCAGCTGTCACCAGGGCAGAACCGCGGGCGGGGATAAGAATCGCATCCACCCCCTCGCATTCTGCAGTTCGAGCAATCCCTCCGAAATTACGCACATCGGTAATTCTGTCCAGCACGAGTATGAGGGGCTTCTTTCCCTGTTCGAGCATGGCGTCAATAAGCGGCTCTATCTGGCTGTATTCAATGGGAGAAACGAAAGCGACTACACCTTGATGGTTAGCATCGGTCAGCTTATCAAGCTTTTGTGGTGGAACGAACTGCAGCGGATAATCCTTGCCGGCAAGTGACTCTTTCAACTCGAAAAAGAGATCCTTGTTCATCCCTTTCTGGATCAATACCCTGTTGATCTCTCGTCCGGCATTGATCGCCTCTATAACAGATCTCACCCCATAGATCAGGTCTTCGGGAGTCTTTTTGGGTGATCGGCCCTCCTCAGTTCTACGCTGCGGTCCATTTTCTCTGTTGGGCTTTCGCCGATTATCCTTGTTATACATGATATTTGATTTCAATTTTGATATCCGGATGCACTGATTTAGCCACGGGACAAGCCTCTGCAACACGAATGATGCGTTCCGCTGTCTGTTCATCCCAACCGTTCCCTCGGAGATCCATTTCGATGTGGAGCTCAACAATTCTCCTAGGACCTGAAGCCATCACTTTTGTGACATCCGCTTCGCCATGTGCAAAGTGTATATCATTGTCCTGACAATGGATCCCAATGATGGTGAGCATACACGAAGCATAGGCTGTTGCAAGAAGATCGGTAGGTGAAAACTTTTCTCCTTTACCGTTGTTGTCCAATGGGGCATCCGTGTGAATGACTGATCCTGAGTTCAGGTGCACGCATTCCGTTCGCAATGACCCGCTGTATTTAACTTTTGAGGTTGCCATGTAAACTTGTTCTTTGTTATTTTTGCGGTGGTCATAAACCGCATCCAAAGTTAAGGTTTAATTATTAGCCATATGTCAGAAGAGATCAGTACAAACGAACAATCGATCCGCATTCGGAAACCGAAGTGGCTCAGGGTAAAGTTACCTACCGGTGAGAACTATAAAAAAGTGCGTTCTCTTGTTGACGAACATAAGCTCCATACCATTTGTGAAAGCGGTAGCTGTCCGAACATGGGTGAATGCTGGGGAGAAGGAACTGCCACGTTTATGATCCTTGGTAATGTTTGCACGCGTTCATGCGGATTCTGTGCTGTAAAAACTGGTCGGCCTGAACCGGTTGATATCTATGAACCCGGGCGAGTAGCACACAGCGTAAAAGTGATGGGGGTAAAGCATGCAGTGATCACTTCTGTAGATCGTGACGACCTAAAAGATGGCGGCTCGGAGATCTGGGTGCAGACAGTGAAAGCCATACGCCAGCAGTCGCCGGGAACAACGCTTGAAACACTCATTCCTGACTTTGCCGGTAATTGGGACAACCTTCAACGCATTATTAAGGTAGCACCGGAGATCGTTTCTCACAATCTGGAAACGGTCAGAAGGCTCACAAAACAAGTACGGATCCAAGCGAAGTACGATAGAAGTCTTGAGGTTCTATTTCGGCTGAAGAAAGGAGGCATGCGCACGAAATCAGGTGTTATGCTCGGACTTGGGGAATCAGAAGATGAGATCATCGAAACCATGGAGGATCTTCGGAGTGTGCAAGTAGATATCCTTACGTTGGGGCAGTACCTTCAGCCGACACCTAAGCATTTGCCTGTGGCTGAATTCATTACCCCTGAACGATTTGAAAAATACCGAGAACTCGGCACTCAAATGGGCTTTCGCTACGTGGAAAGCGGACCATTGGTCCGGTCATCCTACCATGCAGAAAAACATCTTTTTTAAACGATAGACTTGTATATTTTATAAAAAAATACTGCCTAGAAACTTGACATTCGAATAGGAACAGTTGTATCTTTGGAGACCTTGACACTAAAGTGTTGAATTGATACATGTCTTTGAATGATTTTTATTAACTTGGCGGTCGCGTGAACACAAACTTAAGGAAACATTTAGTATGAAACGTAACAGAATAATTATAGGATCCGCAGGAATAATCGCTGTTGCAGCGATCCTTACTGTATCTCCGTGGAACTTCAAAATGTCAGGCCTGTATAAACAACAGGATCTCACGTCCTTACAGCAGAAGTCAGCTGAAGATGCTGCTGATTGGTTGAAGGCTAGATTTATTGATGAAGAGACTGGGCAGCCAATTAGTAGAGAAAAGCTCGCACAGATCAGAAACAGTCTGCGAAAGATGCCTAAAAATAAGTCCATTGAATTCGTGGAAAAAGGTCCAGACAACATTGGTGGTAGAACGCGTGCCATCCAAGTAGACCGCGAATGGAACCAGCGCATCTGGGCTGGAGGTGTTTCCGGTGGTCTGTTCGAATCCACAACCCGTGGCGATTCTTGGGCCCGTGTCGAATCTTACACGGCTGCAGGTGGCTCCCCATACATTTCGAGCATTACACAAACCAAAGATCTTACATGGTACGTGGCTTCTGGTTCAAATCAGGAACCGTGGGCGGGAAGTGGAATTCTCTACTCAACCGACGATGGAAATACATGGGACAATGTGCCTGGAGTCAACGAATGTACCGAAGTTGAATCGTCCGACGCTGACGACTACGTATGGATGGCAACGGGTGGTGGCTTGAAGAAATGGAAATTGGGTGATGCTGCGTTGACAAACGTAACGGTTTCTGGTGCAACTGGTTCTTGTACGGCCTTGAAAGTTTCCAAGGATGGTCAAGTTATCGTTGCTGGTTTTGGATCAAATAAAACTTTCGTATCTGCCGATGGTGGAAATACATGGGCTGATAAATCAGGTTCAGGTGCTGGATTGGTACCCTCCGGTTCCCCACGCATTGAGTATGCGATCTCTGCCTCTAAGAATGACCAGAACATGTACTCGTTGTATGCTGTCCGCACTAACGCCAATCTTCTTGGAATGAGCGTATCACATGACAACGGTAACACGTGGAGTCAGTTTGTCGGTGCTTCTGGTACACCAAGCAATCTTGATATTTTCCGTGACCAAGGCACATACAATTCCATCGTTTCTGTTGCACCCAACGATCCTGAAAAGATCCTTGTTGGTGGAATAGATATATGGCAATGGAAACAGACTGTTAATAATCCGCCGTCGGGTGGTTTTGAAAAACTTTCCGAATGGTTCCTCCCTCCTTTTAGTGCTAAATACGTTCATGCTGACAACCATGAGATGAAATGGGACAACACTGGACGATTGTACGTAGGTAATGATGGTGGTGTAGCCATCACAGATGACCAAGGACTCAACTGGTATCCTGCCAATCGTGGATACAACGTTACCCAGTTCTACGGTATTACTTTCGACCGCCATGGTGCTGTAATGGGTGGTACTCAGGATAACGGAACACTTTACAATGACTATTCGTTATCAACTGAAAAAGAATTCATCGAGGTAAATGGTGGTGACGGTTTCATGTGTGAAATTTCATTCTTCAACCCTGATGTAATGTTTTCATCTGTTTATTACAACTCCATTTCTCGTTCCGGTGATCGTGGACAAACTTGGAGTTCTTTCGTACCTGACTTCCCAGCGTCTTACGATCCGGTGGGTTCCTCAGGCGCGATGCATCCATTCCATACCTCATTATTTCTCGCTGAATATCTTGATAATAATTCTGAAGATTCAGTGACGTTCATCCCAACACAGAACTACAGCGCTGGTACAACTATCAAGATTCCAAGTTTATCTTCTGGTGACTCAATGTCATATACTACACCTACAGCTCTATACTTTGATGACACATTAGTTTATGACCCATCGTTGACATCTCAGGACGTGTCAGTTGTGAATGCGATCAACGGTCAAGAAGTATTTCTAGGGAACTACACTTACACTCCTTTCCCGTCGGCATCAGGAACTAACCCGCCGACCATCGGAGATTCCCTCTTGGTTAATTTCCCGGCAGGTCCTGACACAGTGGTTGTTCAAAGCTTAGGCTCATATGATCATTACTATGGTCAGAACGAAGCTACCGGAGAGATCTATTCGATCGGAAACGATACTGTTGCCTACAACGTGGCTTGGGATACGTTGAGAATTCAGGATCCTTTCCAGTCATGGTTCCTTGTTTATGTCAATAACAATGGTGGTGAGCTCTGGGGAACACGCAATGCTTTGCGCCTTTCAGTTCAAGATCCAATGTGGGTACGGTTAGCTCAAGGAGTAGGTGGTGCGTTCATGGGCAGTAACGGAACAATCACTGTTGATGTTGAATTCTCCAAAGACCTGAATCATTGTTACATCAGTTGTGGAACGAATGGTGTTTGGAGACTTGATGGTTTAGGGGATATTTATACATCTGATCCGAATTTCATGTCGAAAGCAGGTTATCACGGTACACCAACGCCAAGTCCGCCAACGGCCACAACAATTACAAAAATTGCCACACAGAACTATCAAGGAATTGCAGTCAACCCGTCAGATGCGGATGATATAATATGCTTTTCTGGAGCTTCTGGCACGAACAGAAGATCCTTGAATGCTACTGCCGGAGCACCTACGTTTACAGCGCTCGGAGGCATCCCTCAATCCGGTCCTAATCCGGCTTGTTATGACGGTATCATCGACAGAAATGACTCTGACATCATTGTTGTAGGGACTTCTGAAGGTGTTTATGTTTCTGAAAACGGTGGCGCTGACTGGACCAGTGCATCTACTGGATTTGAAGGTGTACCAGTATTCCATGTTCGTCAGTCATGGAGAACTTGGGAAGAAGGAAACTTTAGGCCAGGTGAGATTTTCATTGGAACCTATGGAAGAGGTATTTGGAGTTCTGCTTCATACCTTGGAATTAATAACAACGGATCGAGTAACGGATCTGATGTTTTCAAAACGAAGTTGAAGACGTATCCGAATCCAACTACGGATAATACAACACTGACCTTCAATCTTGCTGAAGCTTCGACTGTAACGGTCAATGTTTACTCGATATCAGGAATCCTTGTGAAGTCTGTAACCAAGAAGAACATGGATTCAGGTGCACAAACACTTACTATCGATGGTAGCGATCTTCAAAACGGAACTTACATTGTGAAGTTCATTGCCGGTAAGCAGAATGAAACAGTGAAATTCATCAAAATGTAATTAGTCAAACCTTACAGGAAAAGGCTGTCTTCAACGGACGGCCTTTTTTTATGCTATACTTGCGAAAGCCTTTCTGGGATTAATCCTACATTTGTATACAAACCAAAAAATATGAGTTCTTACGACGTTGTAATCATTGGATCAGGACCAGGCGGTTACGTTTCGGCGATCCGTTGCGCCCAATTAGGAATGAAAACGGCACTTATAGAAAAATATCCGACTTTAGGAGGCACTTGTCTGAATGTCGGCTGTATTCCTTCGAAAGCATTACTAGATTCATCAGAACACTATCATAATGCTCTTCACAATTTTGCCGAACACGGTATCGAGACCAAAGGAGTAACACCAAATATTGACCAAATGGTCAAACGAAAGAATGAGGTAGTATCACAGACCTGTTCTGGCGTAAAATTCCTCATGGATAAGAACAAAGTGGACGTAATTCAAGGAGTGGGCTCTTTTGTTGATAAGACGACAGTAAAAATAACAGACGGGGATGGAAAAGAGACGGTCATCAGCGGAAAGTACATCGTGATCGCCACAGGTTCGAAACCTAACTTCTTTCCCGGAATGGAGCCGGATAAAAAAAGGATCATTACTTCCACCGAAGCGCTCAATATGAAGGAGATACCGAAGAAGATGCTTGTTATTGGTGGCGGTGTTATTGGACTTGAGCTGGGCTCAGTTTTCGGTCGATTGGGAACAGAGATCGAGGTGATCGAATTTGCTCCAGCCATACTACCTACAATGGACGGTGCCTTAGGAAAAGAATTGACAAAGGTGCTGAAAAAAGAGGGTTTCAAATTCCATTTCGAGCACCGCGTACAAAAGGTCGTTAATAAAGGAAAATCGGTAATCCTTACTGCCCTCAATAAAAAGAATGAAGAAATAAGCTTCGAAGCGGATTACTGTTTGGTAGCCGTGGGCAGAAAAGCATTCACGGAAGGATTGAATCTGGAAGCCGCAGGTTTAACAGTTAATCAACGCGGTCAGCTTGATGTCAACGATCATTGCCAAACTGCGGTACCACACATTTACGCTATCGGAGATGTGGTGAGAGGCGCAATGCTAGCTCACAAAGCGGAAGAGGAAGGTGTTTATGTCGCGGAACTCATTGCCGGACAAAAACCGCATATCAATTACAACCTCATTCCTGGTGTCGTGTATACCTGGCCTGAGGTCGCTGCAGTAGGAAAAACAGAGGAAGAGCTCAAGGCTGCTGGTATCAATTACAAAGTTGGATCCTTTCCAATCAAAGCACTGGGAAGAGCTCGTGCCAGTATGGATACCGCCGGACTGATCAAAGTTATCGCAGATGCATCCACCGATGAAGTACTCGGGGTTCACATGATCGGACCGCGAGTTGCCGACCTCATTATGGAAGCGGTCGTTGCTATGGAATATCGTGCTTCAGCTGAAGACATTGCGCGCATTTGCCACCCTCACCCAACCTATTCGGAAGCGTTAAAAGAGGCAGCACTTGATGCTTCGGATAAACGCGCACTGCATGTGTGAGTGAATTGACACAGAAAAAAGCGATCCTAAGGTCGCTTTTTTATTTTTTCAATTGATCTCTGAACCAAATGCCTGAATCCTTGATATAGCGTTCCTGCGTCTTGTAATCGACATACACCAGTCCAAATCGAGGTTCGTATCCTTCGCTCCACTCAAAGTTGTCAGTCAGACTCCAGACAAAATAACCTTTTACCGGAACACCCTCTGATTTTGCTTTCAGCACGAACTCAAGGTAATCTCTAAAGAACTGTATCCTTTCCGGATCGTGCACCTTGCCATTCACAAGTGAATCCTTTACACAGACACCATTCTCAGTGATCAGGATATCTTTCACGCCCTCGTAGGCAGAAAACTGCTTCATGACCTTGTAAATGCCCTCAGGATAGATCTCAAAACCCATTTCATTCACCGGAACATCGCGTTTGGTTGCGTTTATTTGACGGGCCCAAACTAAGGGAATGAAAGGGCTTTTTTTCACGACGACACGGAAGTAATTCTGCAAACCGATAAAATCAAATGCAAATTTCAACCGATCTTCATCATCATCCTTCATGTATTTACGGATCTTTTTCAGAAAGGGAAGATCTTTTTCTGGGTAACCAAGTCCCAATGATGGTTCAATGAACATTCTGTTCAGCATAGCATCAAGTCGTCGTACTGCCTTATTATGTTTTTGCTTTCCCTTGTATGCGTCAACATACGAACAGCTGAAATTAGTTCCGATGATCGCATCAGGGATTATACTGCGTATGGTCCTTCCGCTCTCTGCCATCGCGAGGCAGGTATGATGTGTTGCTTTCAGAAAGGAAGACACGCTCTTTTTTCCCGGAGCATGATAGCCAAGCAGGTATCCGAGCCCTACAAACGCTGCTGGTTCATTGAACACCATCCAGTTCTTCACTTTTGTTCCGTACTCCTTTGCACAGACTGCCGTGTAATCACTGAA
>Ga0315902_10000527_pt1 | contig 64074 bp, 89 predicted proteins | sample LakEriMetagenome_9_FD_203523 | JGI IMG/M metagenome (GOLD analysis project Ga0315902, IMG submission 203523) | Freshwater fungal communities from buoy surface, Lake Erie, Ohio, United States - Buoy 12 MA117 | ecosystem: Environmental > Aquatic > Freshwater > Lake > Lake biofilm | place: USA... | reverse complement strand
TACCGGTGTGCTAGACGTTGTAGAAGCACCGCCCGATAAAATTCCCTGCACCACTTGCAACACAGACCCCGTAGGCAACGTAGCCTTTGGAATTACCTGCGTTCCAGTCAACTTAGAACCCGCCATACTCACAATATAACTATCCGACACGCTACCCGCAGTAGCAGGAATAGCATTCAACACCGAACTGACAAGGAAGCTCTCTGTGACTACGCTGTCTCCCACTGTGCAGGCGTTGTTTAGAACTACTGTCGTTCCCGTAGTGGCTGTGTAGTCTGTAGATACAAGGCGTACCCCGTTTCTGTACACATCAATGTAGCCAACGGTGTAGGAAGGCACACTGAATGATGTCTGTCCCGCTGTCGCTGTGAAGTTCGTTACGGTTCTGTAGGCTGTGGTCGTTACTCCGCTGGCTGGGATGCCAAGGTATCTGACGCTGATGTTGCTTGTACCGCTTGGAGGTGCGGCTGAGAAGGTCAGGGTTGTGCCTGATACAGAATAGGTTGATGGGTCTTGCAGTACACCAGTAACCGCTACGATGATTGAAGACGTATTGGCAGGAGCCACCGTCATGGTGAACGCTGTTTGTGAGCCTGTCCCGCTGAACGTGTCTACAAGGAAAGCTATTGAGATGGGGCTATTGCCTATGTAACTCATGGGGTCAACCTTGCTTTTAATGCGTCTACTTCTGCTTTGAGTTCTTTAATGGATGCAACAAGCAAAGGGATTACATCGGTGTATTGAACGCCTAATTTGTCTGGGTCTGATGACTCAAGTGCTTCTGGAAATTGCGTTTGTATGTCTTGAGCAATTAAGAAACTGCGTCTTACGCCTTCTTCATCTGTTTTATATTTACCAATAACAGAACGCAAACCATTGACTTTTGTGAGTGCATTATCAATAGGTTCAATAATGTCTTTAAGACGCTCATCTGATGCTGATGCCCAAGATGTTGCAGTTGCACCTAAATAAACACCATTTACCTGACCGCTTTGAATTGAAAAAGTACCAGTTGAGTAATATCCCGCACCAATATCCCAAGACCTTACGCCAAATTCGTTAATTGTTATATAAGGCTTAACTGTAGCCGCACCATAAATATATATTGCTTGTGCGGTAGTACCACTAGGACGAATTTGTCCATTTACTTCAAGTTTTGCACTTGGAGATGTAAGCCCAATTCCAACATTACCAGCATTATCTATATGAAGTCTGTTTTGTAATGTTGCTGATGTATCCGCAACCCTAATAGCAAAATTACCGCCACCACCAGAAGCATCAGATTCAATATCCGCTGTTATTCTGTTTGGCCCATAACCAGACATCCATTCAAGAGATAACCCTTCACCGCCACTATCGGAAGAATACAGTCGTATTCCATCTGTTACATCACTACTTGTAACTTGTAGTTTCTTTGATGGTGTTCCACCAATCCCCACATTCTGTGAAGTATCAACAGTAATCGCAGTAGTGCCAGCAGATTGAAGCGTCAACGCAGTAGCCGCCGCAGACGTAACCGTGTTTATTACGGGTGAAGTTAGGGTGATAGGGGCGTTTAACCCGTTTTGTCCAATCGTACTAATAGGCATTATCTGTTCTCCAGCGCTTCAATCCGAGCGGTTAGTGCGTTGATTGTTTCGGCTTGTGTGTCGTTTATTGCTTTTAGTTCTTGGATAGCCGCTGTTAGTGTTGCTACTAGAAACGAAACATCCATCCCTTGCGGTTTGATATCACCGTTTTCATCTAACTCGTCTTTTTCACCGTTGACTGCGTGTGGGCAAACTTCTTTTAACTCATGGGCTATAAAGCCTTCACCATCTGAGCCATCGGCTTTCCATTTATAAGTAACGGGTTTAAGGCGAGCAACTTTTGCCAACGCCCCCGTCATGGGTTGCACATCTTCTTTTAAACGGTAGTCTGAAGAAGTATTAAATGCGGTGCTAGAACCATTGGTTTGAACTGAGCCAACAACGCCATTAAGGTTTCCAAATACTAAATGCGTCTGAACTCCGTTAGCCCCAGCAAAAAAGTTACATCCAGCATTGGTGTTGTTAAGAGAAACCCCGTAATTTGATGCACTTGGTTGTGCATTGTAATTTTGCATTCCAATACGGATGTTGTCTCCAGAAGTAATTCGCATCCGCTCGTTTGAAGTTGCACTTGCGGTTGTATTAAATTTTAAATAACCTGCCTGTGAACCGCCGCCTACGTTTTCAATAACAAACTCAACACCGCAGTAGTTACTAAAACTACCAGCAGTTGCATAAATATTTCCAGCAGTCCCAGTACTTCCGTTTCTTATAAATTGCAACTGCTTAGATGTTGCAGTACTGCTTGAACCAATGTCAACGCCAGTAGTAGCGGTAAGGTTTGAAACAGTACCAGAATATGGAGTTGTAGCCCCCACCAGCACATTACCAGAGGAGTCGATACGCATACGCTCTGAGCCATTGGTAGCAAACATTAACGGATTTGCGCCGTTGCTATTTAAAAAACACAAATTGTCAGAGCCAGTAGACCAACCTTGACCTATTTGAAATACGTTTGTAGTAGCAGATTGGGCATTGTTACTAAAGTATGCGTAAGCACCCGCATTAGAACCGCCAACAAGCCATGACCCAGCCGTGCTACTACTTACTACTGCTAATTTTGTGGTTGCGCCATAGGTTGTAGGCGAAGCAGTACCAATCCCCACATTACCACTTGCATCTTTCACAATCCCTGTCACGCCAACAGTCAATGTGTCTGTAGTAGCGTCACCAAGAACGGTGTTTCCTGTAGTGGTGAAGTTTGTAATTGTTCCAAAGCTGTCCGAAGTCACCGTACCCTGACCCGGTGCTATGACCTGAGTTATCGGGCTTGTGTAGTACACATAAATGTTATTAGTCCCGCTCAACGGAGCAGACGTAAATGTGATGGTGTTGCTGCTTACTGTGTATGCTGAACTAGGATTCTGGGCTACGTTGTCAATCGTAACTTGGACTTGGGCTACAGACGCAACTGGGCGAGACAGCGTGAATGCGGTCGTACTACCGTTACCACTGAAGTAATCAATGGCTGGGGTGAAAGCCTGTTGTGTGGGGGAATTACCGATTGATGCCATTTAGACCACCGTCAATCCTGATACCCAAGCATCGGCTGAAGAAGACGCGCTGGCTACCACTACCAAAGCATCACTTGCTTGCAGAATAATCCTGTTGCCTTGAATCACCTCTAGTGACCCGCCAACCGCTACAGTGGCTGTCTCTACCACATAGTAGTTAACTGCCGAACGGGTAATGTAGACATCACAGGTGATGGGTGAAGTAGAAGTGTTAGACACCACAAGGCTGGCTACAGCCAATGTGCCAGAAGAAACCGTAGTGACGGTTGACCCGCCAGTGCTTATGTTCTTTACTCCATACGATACGTTGGTGTAGGTAGCCATTTCTTATCCCATCATAAAAGCTAGGTAGTACGCTTGGTCAACTGAAGCACTTGCATTTGCTGCCCACGTTGGCGCACTGCCGTTAGAAGTCAAAATATATCCGTTAGCACCAATACCTACTTTAGACAGCGCAGTGCCAGATGTGTAATAGAGCATGTCACCAGCGGCGTAACTTGTAAGCCCTGTACCGCCATAGTTACTAGCAATAGTGCCGCCGTTCCAAGTGCCACCCGTGATGACCGTAGAGCCAAGGTTTAGTGCGTTAGTGCCCCAAGTTATGTTCTCTGGAATGTATCCGTGTACGTCCCATGTTCCGCCAACCGTACCGTTAGATAGCAGTACAAGCTCAACCGCACCACCAGAGGCAACCGTGCCAATAGCACCAGTCGCATAGTCTTGGAGAGTCAGTGTGCCAGTTGCATTGTTGTTGAACTCAAATGCTACGCCTGTAGTCAGGGTGGTAGCGTCAGGCATTGTGTAGGTCTGGTTGCCCGTGCCGTTCAATGTCTGTGAGTAACTAGAAGCCGCAGTCAGGGCTGTTGTACCGCCCGCCGCTGATGTCGCTGTGTTGGATTGGTTTAAACGGTTGATGGATACGTTCTGGTTAGCATCTCTCAGCATCACCGAGTTAGCACCACTAGAAGCAGTTACGCCCGTGCCGCCATAAGCCACGCCTACAGTTGTACCTTGCCAAGTACCAGAAGACACTGTACCCAACGCACTGACGTTATCAGATGCGTCTAGGTTGACGGATTTCTCAGATGGGTAAGTTACAAAGACATTGACTGTGCCGCTAAACGTGACCGCTGTTCCAGAGTTACTGGAGGCCAGAATGGTTGTGCGCGTGAGCGTAGGGCCAGTAGTTGAATACGTGCCAATACCAACTTCCCAGTTGCCCGTAGCATCAAAGGAAGAATAGTAAGTCGTATTCCCGTTGCCAACGACGGCAAAGGATTGAAAGCCCGTGACAGAGCCAGATAAGGTAAAACTTACCGTGGTGTTGGCTGTGCCAGTCTGTTGTACCCGGTCATTGAGGGCTAGAGCCATTTAAGACTCCTTAAGAAGTCGCGGTAGTAGAGTAAGTAACAGTTACGGTATCGCCAGATGTAACAGTCTTGGCAGTGCTGAAGTTGCCTTCTGAGTACAAAGTACCCGCAGTGCTAGAGATTGTGCTGACTGCGCCAGTACCTGTCACCAAGAAACATCCATACACAGTAGCAGAACCTGTCATTGTGTAGGTGATAGCCGTAGCCGTTGACGTAGTGACGTTTGATGGAGTTAGACCAGATGAACTAGCCGCTGCAAATACTGCTGTACCGCGCACTGCTGAACCGCCCACGGTGTAGGTAGTCAACTCAGTCCATGTCTTAGAAGTCATGGTGTCTGCGGCTGCAAAGGTAGTGCTATTGTTAATCAGACCAAGGAACGGGCCAACAGTGGTGTATGTACCAGATGTGCGGAGCAAGGTGTCCAACAACAACTCTTTACCAACGGCAACGACCAAGTTAGGAAACTCTTCGTCCCACTTGAGGTTACCCTGTGCGTCACGGCACTCTACATGATAGTAGCCCTCTACTCCCATTCCCTCAGGGATGGATGCGTTTGCTTGCAGTGTGGCTACAGCGTTATCGCCAAAACCGGATTGTTCTTTATGCATGGTTTCTCCTATGAGATGCGGATGATTGCAGACGTGTTAGTGACTGCCGGGAATTGTACGGTGAATGTATTAGCACTGGACTTGTCTGAGCCAAAATCCAGCACGCATACGGCGGGGTTTGTTGTGCCATTAGCCAAGTAAATCAACGCACCTCTTGCGGTGATTGCACCTGTCCATGCAGCGTTTGTAAAAGACAGATACGCGGTTGCCGCGCCTGTTTGGTTTCCAATTGTTGGAACTTGAGATACGGCTAACACCTGCCCACCAGCCGCATAGTTACCGCCAGAGGTTTCGCCTGTGCTTGTGTAGGCTGTGGTGGTCGCATCTAGCGTGGCAGCGTTGGTGTACAAGGCAATCTTATATACCTGAGAAGTACCAGTACCAAAATCAAATGCACCGTCTAGCAGTCCAATTAAAAATGTATTGGTGGTGAAGTTACCCGTAAAAGCCATCAAGTCACCGCCTGCCTAAATTGACCAGAACGATAAGCATCCTGACGCTCCATTCCATCTCCAAGGCGTTTAGCCAATGCGAGTGCTTCCTTGTACTTGGTGTCGTACAAGCCAATCATGTCTGCCTCGCCCTTCATGTAGGTATACGCTTCAACAAGTGAGCCATACAAGAGGACTGTGTCAAAGTTATCGCCCAGCCAAGTCTGACCAGAGGCTGCAACAGTGATTGACACGGGGTAATAGTAGTAATGCAGTTCCACAGAATAAGACGCATCAGGCGTCGGTCCCACAATGAAAGAGAGTTCATTGGTAATTGTGCTGGTGTTAACAGTTGGACCAAACAGTGCGTAGTATCTAGGAAGGCCTGTGTCCGTGGTTGGATTGGGATACGCCTGACGGATGAAGTTCACATCCTTGTTTAGCAGGTACTCATAGTTTCCTGTGGCATCAATCACAGCCAGAGAGTAGGTAGCCAAGTAATCTTCGGGGGCAGATAAGTACTTATTGCCGGAAGTCACGCTACCTGTCACGTTCTTGCGCAAAGACGGAAACTGAACAGAGTTGTATATACGCTGTTCAGCCTGAGTAATAAAGCGATTCAATTGCGTCGTTGAAGACACAACTGTGCTATCCGCCAAGGTGGTGGCGGGAAACGTATTTTCTGTATACGTTTGAATCGCTGTTATTAATTCCGTATAGGTCATGCCATCGGTCCGCGTGACATCACGCCTTTAGTCGCCGCACCTGTACCACGCATCTTGATGCCGGTAGTCTTAGTGTTGGTGTTTGCTGGGTTGCCAGCACTCACTCGCTTAGACGGCATACCACCGGGGGTAGACTGCTCGGCAGACATGTTGTTAGGGTCTTTTTTGTACGCAATGTCTGAGCCTGAGGCTTTGCCAGACATGGTGTGTGGTTTAGCATAGACGCTGGCTGGGCCAACTTCTTTGCCACCTTGTTTCATACTAAATTTAGCCATATTAACGACCTCTTTGGTTGTTTGCACGTGCCATGTTGCGGCCTACCGCTTTCATTGCTTCTCCAGACACGCCGGCTACTCCACCGTTTTTAAACTTGGTTGGAGCCATGCCTTGATGTAACCTTTTTTCATGCTTATGCACTGCACTAGCAATCATTTTTTTGTCTTGTTTTAAATCTGCTTTATCCATTTTTAGCTCCTAAGTTACGCTAACCGTTACTGTACCCAATTGCACCGATAAGGCCAAGTTATTTGGCGTTAAAGATGCATCAAAACTGCTTGCCCCACCAACAGGATTCCAGCCCCATTGAAAGATTCTGCTGCCCCCTTCGTTTGTCCCAGTGCCACTTTGTGTTGTGCCACCGTTGACATCCGTTTGCAACCCACTTGTTCCTGATACTACGTAACTCCGATCTGGTCGGGGGTTACGCAGAGCCTGAGGATCATCCACAGGAAACATGCCCAACTGCAACTGGGGATGGTCTGGGTCCCAGCACTGAGGACATACCAACAAGTCGTATCTCTTTAACTTGATGATCTCCGTCTTCAACACCTTCAACTTAAACCGAAACCCACAGCGGTCACATTCCGCAATTGCGTTCTTGCCGGATGCAAACCGATTACCCAAGACTACCTCCCAATGTAGGTCTGTCTAGGAACTAAGCGCAGGGCTGCCTTCTCATGGTCTTCATAAGCGGCTAACTCCCATGCCTCGTCATATTGTTGTTTTAGAACAGGAAGGCGCTCCATTCCGGTTGGCACCTTTCCAGCAATGTAATAAGACAAGCCAGCCGCCATACAGGGTATGAAACGGAAAGGAACGTCCATAATGTTTACGCCACCGCCTGCGTCCTGTGTTCTGCGCAGACGCCAGTAGTACAGCGTATATTGCTGTGCGTTGTCGGGTGTAGGCCAGACGGTAACAGCAGGCACTTGCTGCCAATACACGGTTGCTGCCGCATTGTGCGCAGCGGCTATGGTGTTTTGCTGACCACGGAAGCAGTTGTATAGCGTTCCTGATACAGCGTTTGTATTTTGAGTGATGTACCCGTAATTGATAATCTCGTTATCAATCTTGATAAAGCCTGCTGCGGGTAAACCCGTAACGTCGTCTACCACAATGGTTGTGGATGTACTTGTGATTGTGGTTGTTAGCGTACAAGCAACCGGTGTGGTCTGCCCGTTATAGCGTTGAATCCAAATCTGGATGGGTCTGGCCTGTTGAATCTTGTTAGGGATGGTTGCGTAAGTGCTTACGCTGATCCGCGTGATCGTCAGGTCTGCCTGTGTTGAGGCCTCATTACCACCAGTGCGTATGACATGCTCCAGCAGGTCTATGGTGTCGTTAGGCAGTGGGTAGGTGTTCTGGCCTTGGACTAGGTTGATGCTTCCCTGTTCAATTGTCCACAGGTTAATGCCACGGTTTGCCCAGTCGGCAAACATGATGTTTAAACTGCGTCTGGCGGTGCGCATGTCATAGCCAGTGCGTAGTTCACTACCGGCGCGTTCAAACGCTTCCTCAACCAGTTCGGTGAGGTCAAGGTTAAACGCTGTTAAACCGGAAGTGTTTGCCATTATCTAAAGCCTGCTGTTTTCTTTGCTATACCTTTGGGTTGAGCCACAAACTGTTTGCCTTTGGCTTTACCCGCACGCTTTGCACGGGTGGTTGCCGCATACTCCGCCGCGCTTAAAGACTTAATTGCCGCCTCTGGCAAATAACGCTCTCCCGTTTTGGAAGAAGGTTTCCCCGACTTGGTACGCCATTTCTGGTCGCCCCAGTTTTTAAGGGATTGCTGTGGCGCTTTCAATCTCTATAACCCCCGCCTGCTGCCTTGTACTTCTTTGCTACAAGTTGGGCTTTACGTGCTGACCATTGTCCTGCACCTGTACCCTGAGTTGCTGCGGCTTTTACTTGAGACACAATCCGCTTGCGCAGACTTGGTTTAGTGTAATTACCAGCAGCGTTAACTTTCCCACCCTCAGCGTACTGAGTAAAGTCGGTGTCATCCCTGCGGGCTTTTTTAGTTCCCTTGGGCATCTTGGAAGGGCTAATAGCGCCCATACCGCGACTTGACATCATTTAGCACATCTTTCCACGGGTTTTACCCTTAGTAGCAATACCGTCACCACGGCTAGATGCAGATGAACGAGTCATACCACCCTTAGCCATTTTGATAACTTTGCCGCCACCCTTTAGGTTGCCACGCTCCATTGCGGCCTGTCTGTCACCAGCCTTCTTCTTGTCAAGATACTCTCTTGCCATGCGGTCTTGGAAAGATGGGCTGTCATCAGTAGATGAACGGTTCTTCTTGCCAAACTCACTGCGAAGGTTTTGCATTCTTTCGGCTTCTCTAGCAATGCCGTTATCAAATCCGCCCTTTTTGGACATAGATGATCCAACACCTTCAAAGCCTGCTGTGTCCATAGCGCCGCTTCTGACTGCGTTCTTTACAGTCTTTAGGCTGCCCTTGCTAGGAGTCCTTGCTTTTTCGTTCTGGTTAAACTGATCCATCACTGCACGGCTTTGAGCCGCATCTTGAGCACCAGCCAAGTCACCAAACTCAGTGTCTTTCATGTCACCCATTGGCACAGCGGGCGATCTTGCTCCGCCAGTCAAATCCATGTCTGAAACCTTGCTGGTATCTACATCAGCGTCCTTCTTTCTGTTGGCTAACATGTAGCCAAGAGTTCCAAGTGCTGCAATTCCTGCTAAATCTTTTCCACGCATGGTGTTCTCCTTAACAATATTTCTTAGACATACCGCCAGACTTCATGCCCTTGCTGCCAGACATAACAATCTGAGTGCCCTTGGTTTTGCCTTTTGAGGCTACACCGTCTTTGCTTGGGGCTGCAGTTTTAACGCTGCCCATACCGGTCATACCACCAGTAGCCATCTTTTTCATTCCGCCTTTATTCATGCCCATCATGCCGGTTTTAGCCATAGGGGTGGGCTTTTTCATGCCGTCCTTAGCCGTGCTCATGCCGGGTTTCATTGTTGGCTTACCCATCGCAGAAGGCTTTGCGTCCTTCTTTTTAGCCATCATTGCCATAAATCCGGGGTTCATCTTGCTTGCCATAGTTCCGCCTTGTTTAAACAGTGCCTTATTACCATGATTGGTTTTTGGCTGGTTTGCTACTTGTGAATCAGCGCGGGTTCCCGTACTGAACTTTTTGCCCTTATCTGCGGCAGTGAATTCCTTGCCCACGGATTCAGGGATACCAAGCCGTTTTGAGGCGGCAGGATCATTGGCGACCATCGCCATAAGATTGTGTTGTGCTTTGCTCTTACTTGGCATCACCGTCCCGCTTGAATAAGCTGGTCAATCTTTGCCTCAAGGCGATTGAAACGTTGGTCAATGTGGTCTGTAATGCGTTGAATTTCTGCTTGAGTAACGTAATCACGTGCTACCTCCTCGCGTGTAATATTTAGAAGGCGTTCAACACGTTTAATGTCTTCGCCTACGTCTTTAACTTGGTTGAGTTTTTCTCTAATAAACAACCCAAAACCGCCCATTACGACGGATAGAACTGCCGACCAAATAAGGCTTGCTTCCATTAGCACATCCTTCCCTTGGTCTTGCCCTTCTGGGCTACACCGTCGGCTGCTGTTACATATCCACCATCTGCGCAGTTCCACGCTCTAAGACTCTTGTTAATCCTAGAGTTCGGGTCGTTCGCTGTTTTTGCGGATGTCAGTTTCTTTTTCATCCCACTCATGCGGGCGCAGAAAGAGTCGCGCCTTGATCCGCCCTCTGGTTGAGGCGGTTTCAAGTTGTGACCTTCTCTCTTCGCAGAGGCTCGGCCCTTGGCGTTCAGGCCGCCGTTGGGGTTCTTGCCTTCTTTGCGTGTCCATGCGGGACTAGCCATAAAACACCGTAATTTTTGCGCCAGTTGGCAAAGTTACGTAGACATCCGTGTAAAACAAAATACCCTCGCCGGGAATAATGTTTGCAAATGGGTTGTTTGTGTTAGCAGGAACATTAAATTGAAGGCGAATAGTGCCGCTAGAGCCGCCATCGGTAAAAATAATATCCCCAGCAGTGCCACCGGACAGGCATTGATAGCCTTTAACCCGGACACGCCCAGTAACCATAGTGCCACTAGCTTCAACGTGCGTCGCTAAAACGTCGGTTTGCATCATAATCAATCTCCTTGTTTAAAAACAAGGGGCCGAAGCCCCTAGGACTGATTAGTCAAAGTTACCGTATGGGTAAGTTGTGCTTGTACCGATGTTGCCATCAAGCTGTGTATAACGAACTGCCATGCTGAACGTGCCTGCTGTAATAGTAGACAACACACCGCTTGAACCGCCTGTGTAGGGGATGGTGATCGTCAAAACAACTTGAGACAAGACGTTGCTGTTAGGGCCAGAGCCTTGTGCTGGAGTGTAGGTTACGTCTGCACTGGTTGATTGGCAAGACAACAATTGAGCACCAGTCTGAGCCACGGTGTTGCGGCCTGTTGCAGCGTTCATGGTAGTGATACTGCCGTATGTGGTTGTATCAAAGTTATTACCAATCTTGCCAGTTACAGTGCCAGCAGTACCAGCGCTCAAAGTGATTGCTACGTTGGTGTCAATGAGGATGTCATTGATGGTAGAGCCATAAGGCACATACATAACGATACCGCGATACAAAGTACCTGTGGTAGTAGAAACTGTGTCAGCAGTGATGGTTGCTGCTGTTGGTGGATATGCCGTAGATGGCGTGTAAACGGTTGCGTTTACGTTAGGAATACCGTTGCCGTTAACAAACTGACCAGAAACACCGCCGTAACCAGCAGTTGCGTTTGTTGTGTTTGTTAAAACAACGTTAGTGTCTTGAACAAGCTGCATGTAACCTACGTTACGCAGTGGACCAAAACGGTTATCGCCAGCTAATACTGGGCCTTCAAATGTGGAACGTGCCATGACAAAAAGTCCTTATGCAAAAGTGCTTTTACCGATCGTTGCATCGTCTGCTGGGGCAGTGGTGGTAAAAGCGGATCACCCAGATGTTTTAAATATAACCTATGTTGCGTTTAAACACAACAAAAAAGGGGGCTTTTGACCCCCTTTTTTTTAGTAAGAACCAGAAGATGCGTAAACACCTAAAGGATCAGACCAGCCGAACGAATAACGCTCACGTGACTTGTAACGCACGTTGCCGGTATCAAAGTCGCCGTCCATGCTGTTTTGCAGCGGTGTACGAACGAAGTGCTTCAAACCGTTAGGCACGTCAGTTGTCAAGAACCAAGCACTGGTATCTGTCAAGAAGTGGTTGATAGACCAGCCTTCAGGGATAGAGCCATTGTTCTCAATTGCGTTGATGTCGTTGTTGTTAGTACCAACGCGGAGTTTGGTCTCTAACAAACGAGTAGCAACGAACTGGAGTGCTGGTGGGATGATCAACTTCTTGGGCTTTGCAGCGATCAAGAGGCCACGCTCGTCTGTCCAAGCAGCGATAGCAATAACGGCGGCTTCTAAAGAAGTCTCGTTAAGGTCGGTTTGCACAGATGGAGTGTTTCCGTTGACACCACCGTTAACCAAGGGGTGATTAGCAGAGAACAAAGGTTGACCGTCGCCGCCAACGTATTGGGCAGAGAAGCCATTGTTCAAAACTGAAGCAGCCTTGACTTGCTTGGTGTAAGCCATAGCACGGGCCAAACCTTTGGTGTAACGAGCAGACAAGCTGTCGTACAAGTTGTCTTCAATCGCTTCTTCAGTGATTGAGAAACCCAAAGCAATGGTCTCATGGTTATAGCGAGTAGTCCATGCCTCTTGAGCATTGTCATAAGCGATGGCAGAGCCTTCGTTCTTGACAGGTGCGGCAGAGAAGCCAGACAGTTTGGTCTCTTCTTCAAAAGAACGCTCTGAGGTTTCGGTTTCATAAATCTCTTTATGTTCCTCACCATAACGGGCGTACTCTAGGCCGAACAGTGCGTTCAAGCCGGGAAGGAGTTCTTTAAGTAGTTGTGCGCGTGAAATAGCCATTTTAAATTACTCCTTAAGCAATGCTAGTGGCAGCGTAGTACTGGTGTTGACCAAAATTGATCTTAACCAGCAACTCTGGATACTGAGCAAACACAAGCGTAGAGCTAGCAGCAAAAGCTGTAACCGGGGCTTGGTTCAAGATGAACGAAGTTGCACCAGCAGCGGCTGCTGTGTCAACAAACGAACCCGAAGGGATGTACTGACCATTAGCAGCAAGTGAACCAACGTCTGTACCGACAGGCAATGCGTAAGGCAAAGCGGAGCAGGTAACAGTAGCGGTAGAGATGCTGGTGTAGGTGGCAGTACCCAAGGTGACAACGGTGTCAGGCACTAAGCCCAAAACACGGATTGGCAACGCATCGGTAGTATCTGGCGTGTTAGTGGGAGCCAACAAAGAGTTGAGCGAGTCGCCAGTGTTCACGTTACCAGTGGTGTTGTTGATCATTGCCAAGTTTTGACCGATCATGGCGCGAGCGCCAGAAGCAACAGTAGTACCAGAAGAACAAACGACAGCTTTAAACACTGTGTCAGGATCATCACAAACAATAGCAACTGCATCACCAGCTAGCGTTGAAGCGGGCCAGTATTGAGCAAATTGTTTTTGCTTGGTGGTTGGGTTTGTGTAAGAACAACCCAAGAAGACGCCAGTAAGAGTACCAAGAGTACCAGTACTAACACCAATACGCGCAATATTTCCACGGCTCAATCCAACGAAATCGCCATAAAAAATATTAGTTGCGTATCCATAAGGGATCGCATATTCACGGGTAGAACCCGCAAACACTTGACCACCGATCAGATTGATCGGCTTTAGGCCGTATGGGGCCGAAACAACGGGGTAAGCCATTTAGGACTCCTTAAAAATAATTAATAACCTGACCCAAACGAGACTTTAGTTGTCTTTTCAGAAAACTTCTTCATGTTTGGATGACTGTCTTTCATAAAGCTGTTGTCCACTGATTCCATGTTTGCTTTGTTCTGGGACTCGTAATACTCAGCACGTTGACCCAAGAACTCTGCCGGAATGCGGCATAACAACAGCCCGCCGACCTCAATGTTGCCTTGAAAGCGTCCATCTTCTACGGCGTGCATCATCATTTCCGGATACTCTTCTGCTTTGCAAGGCTCATAACCTTCGCGGAAACTAGAAGAAATATTTTTGGCGTCTGCAGAACCCATCATGCTTACACGCACCCAACGATGTTTCCATCCGGGGCGGTCATCAGGGCTAGGCAAACCTTCCGGGCGACTCCATCGCTCAGGGCGACGCATTTGTTGTGTACGACTACCAGCTTCGCGTGGTTTACGTGTTTGAGCTTCGGTCATCCTGCGTTCCTTTCAATGAGTGATACATGTCTTGCGTATTCTTCTGGAGTAACACCAAGTTTTCTCGCCAGAGATACCTGACGTGGGTCCAGTTTGATACGTGAAGGTGGAGTACTGCGAGTTGCGGGAGCAACTACAGAACTCATGCGGCGCGGAGGAGTGGCCTCTTCTGCCATTGTTGACGTCTTTCTTTGAGGTTCGTCATTTTCCTCGGCTATCCCAAATTGCTCTGGGAAGCGTTTGCGAATGGTCCTATCGATTGTTTTGAAATAATCTTCGGAACCAATGTAGTCAGAACCATACTGCTTTTGTAACTTTTTGTCAAGTCCCATTGCAGCCATAGTCATTTCTTCGTCCACTCCAAACCATTCTGAGTTGTTTTCAACCCATTGTTTAGTGCGTGGGTTTGTATTGGACTGTTGGCGGGGCGGCTCTGATGGCTGAGAAACAATAGGCGTCATGGTCTCGGCCTTGTCTAGCCTGAGAGATGCCTTCGTTACCTCTACCTGTGCTTCTGCAAAAGCATCAGCGTCACCGTCCTCAAAAGCCTTTTGTAACTTCTTCTTGGCGTTGTCCAACTGCAGTTCTGCGGTGGATTTGTTTTGCTCAATGAAGACTTTACTGCCGGACTCCAATTGGTCTTTGAGGCGTTTGTTTTCCTCATAGACGCTCTTGGCAAAGGCTTCCGCCTCTTCACGTTCACGCTGTGCGGCCTTACGGGCGCGGCGTTCATTGTGGTAGTTGTTGGTGTATTTCTTGAGTTTATTGCGGACAGTCTCGTCGTACTGCGCAAGTTCTTCATCGGTTGGGTCTTCTGACTCAGCCTTTACTTGCGGTTTCTCTTCGGTGTCCGTATCAATCTCTAACTCCTGCTGAACAGGGGTTTCTTTCTCTTCGTCAGGGAATGTAAATTCCTCGCCTTTGTACTCTGTTGCCATGTGTGCTCCTTATGCAGCGCGTTGAATGCCACGGGGGTCTTCCACGGTTGCCTCAACCGAGTCATCATTGATGATGCGGAATTCGCGACCATGAATCTTCAGGCGGGTGCCTGAATTTGGACGGACGATGACAAAGTCACCAACCTTGCAAGAAGGACCGTTAGGGAAACGGCTCTTGTCTGTATAGGCATCAGGACCCAACTTGACGACAAAAAGTACAGGCGTTAAAACCTCTTCGTAATGCATCGTTTTGGAATCTTTGACTAGACCTACCTCACTATCGGCATATTCCTCCATAGCCTCTGGTACTACGCAGAGCAGGTGGAATGTCTTAGGATCGGGTAGCTGTTTGGCCTTTTCCTCTGCAGTCCTGTTAAGGACGCCGGACAGGTCCACAGCGGACACGTCAAATTCACTCATCGGATTTCTCCATTCTTTCTACAAGGTCGTTGATGGACTGATCTGCAAGGCTTAGACCCCGAATTACCCCGCAGACGTTCTTATATTCCGCGTAATCTGCTGCTCTTCCCGTTGAGATAAACATTGCCTGTTCATCACGCAGGCGGGCTATCTCTTTCTGAATGTGGGAAAGTGCTCGGATTACGTCGCTCATTTATTTCCTCTTTGATTTCGGCTCTTAGCCAACTCAATACCCATCCTTGTGCCTTCAAGTTGTTGCTGCTTCTCTAGTTGGTCGCGCTTGGCTGCTGCCGTGGCGGCTACTTGCATAGCGGCAATCTCTTTCTGGGCTTCAATACGGGATTCCTCTACGCGGATTTGATCGGCCTTAGCGGCTGCCTCAATCTGCTGTTTTTGTTGTTTCAACTGGAGTTCCTGCATCTTGATCTGCAACTCTTGTTGTTGCATCTGGATAACAGGGTCTTGCAGTTGTTGTTGTGCCATCTGCTGCTGGGCTTCCTGTGTATGCTGTTTAAACAGCTTTTGTGCCGCTTCAGAAGCCATTGCAGCGAGTTGATTGGCAAATGCCGGATCAACCTTCTTGTTCTGCTCTTCTGTTGGCAACGGAATTCCCATCTCTTCCTCTATGCGCATACGGTATTCAAAGGCTACGTGCTCTTGAATATGAGCCATCATTGCCGCCTGAATAGCCTGTGCCTGTGGGTTTTGACCAATGATCTGGGCAATCTTGGGGTCTTGCATGGCAGCCATGTGCACTTGGATGTGCGCAGAGTGGTTTTGCTCAATAAACGCTTTGAGCGGTTTGCCCGTTATTGCGTTTTGATTCTCTTGGATTGGGTCTGTTGGGAGTTCATCGTCCTCAATTGGCACCAACTTATTGGCGTTCTTTACCCCTAAAACCTCAATCATCTGGCGGTGTAAGAGAGGCATGTTGTAGATGTGCGGGGCAGACTGGGCTAACTGAAGCACTGCCTGATACTGCACAATCTTTTGCGCCATCGTTGCGGCGTTAGGATCAGAGACAGGGATTACATCCACCAACTCATAGTCACTACGTTTAGCATGGCGGTCGCCTGACTCAGGCTGATATGAGTACTCGGTCGGTGCGTCTTCAGCGATGATCTCTTTGAGGAGTTTGAACTCCTGCTTCATGCTGAAATGCATGCGGCTTTGTACCGCGCCCATCACCTTCAGGGTTCTCTCTAGGAGAGCCAGAGTCGTACCTACGGGAGCCTGTGCGCTCATGTCGGAGACATTCATATCTCCAGCAGAGGCAAACGCTTTACCTTCTTCTACGATGTTTTGGAAGAGGGCGAATAAAACCTGACTTGGTTCTTTGTATGGAAGCGGTAAGATGTTGTCACGGATGCTTCCGGAAGGGACATCTACGTCCCTAAATTCTCCGGGCTGAATCGGCGTGTCATCACCTTTAATCCTAAGCCCCCGTGATTTAAGTCCTCCGGGCAGATTTGAGAGAGTGCCAGCATCAACCAATTGACGGATGAGCATGGTAGCGGACTTAGCGTAACCTCCAATGAGATGTATAAGTCCGTATCCGTAGAAACCAAATCCGGGGATGTATTGGTAGTGGACAAAGTGCTGGCGCTTTTGGTGGAGTTCATCATCTTCATGCCAGTTCCTTCTGATCGATAGAACCTCCATGCTACCCTTTTCCAAGGTAACCACGTAAGGCAGGGCGATGCCCGTCATCTCTCCGTCTTTGTTCTTGTGTTCATATCCCTTTAAATCTAAATTGACATGAATCTCAAGCAGACGGAAGCGGTCATCTTGAATCGCAGAGATACCGTTTTCTTCAGCCTTTTGTTTCTCAATATCATCTAGTTCTGCGCTTGGCTCGCCTAGGTCTACATCACGGTAGAACCCAACCTCTTGGAGCATTACGATGTCATTCTTGGACTTCCTCATCACATGGGTGATGCGTTCGGCGCTCTCTAGGTCAGACGCACCGTAAGGTACGACGATGTCTTCAGCGGGAATGAATATAGAGGCTTGGCGCTGCTTGTTAGGGTCGTAGTAAACCTTCTTGAATGCGCTTCCAGTGATGGGCAGAGACCACAGCAGGCGCTCATGTTCAGGGCGGTACTCACGCATGACTTCCGTTAACTGGTAGTTCATGTCGGTCTGGACGCGGTGGGAGGCTTCTACCCGCTCTTTGGTCTCTTTACCAATGATGGATGTCTTTACGGGGCCGGAGGCAGGGAATGTCTCCATGATGCCTTCAGCCTGAAAGCGCACTACTGACTCTGTCAGCATGGGGTGGAATACACCGCAGGCTCCTTGCCAAGGCTCAGTGCGTTCTTCATACTTGAGACCTAGGAGTTTTAAGCCTTCTACGTAGGTCTGAATCCAGTCACGGCGGTCGCGCTGGTCTTTGTTGAAATCATCAATAAGATCGCCGGCAATACTGCTGAGTTCACCCTCGTCAAGGTACTCGGCTAGGTTGGCGTCAAACTCTTCTGCAGTTTCTTGACCGGGTTCTAGGTCAATCTCTAGTCCGTCTATCTCAATATGGACAGCGTCCGGATTGTCAATCTCAATAGCCAAATCTGGCTGGAGTTCTGAAATGCCTTGTGGGGCTTGGTATAAACCTTTTTCCATATCTTGTCCTTAAACGGTGTAGTATCTTTCTTGCCTTCTGCTGCGGAAGTAAACGGGGTCATCTTCCTCATCTGATTCAATGCGGATGAAACCACCTTGTCTAAACCTGAGAAGGGCTTGGCTGGTTGAGTCAACAAGGTCGTCATGGTCTCCATTAGGGAAAGCGGCGAGTTCTTCCATCAACTCATCCGCCCATCTTGTGTCTGGACACCACACAATTCCTGACGAAAACATGTCAGAAATAGCGTTTACACGCGCTATCTTATCGCTTCCTTTGCTTGGTGTGTACTCTTGGAGCGGGATTCCCATCTGACGCATCTCATAGATCAAAGGCGCACCGGCGGCCTTTTTCTCCACTATGAGACTATCCGGATTCCACTCCTTCCACATCTCAAATGCCTTTTGTTTGAGTTCAGGGAACTCCATGCGCTTCTTAAACGCATCCAAAACGATGATGTTTGTCCTGTAGTCTCCGTGCTCATTAGGATGTTTAAACACACCCCATGTTGTACAGGCTGAATAGTCGGCACGGTTACCCTTTTCAAATGCGGTATCCCATGACTGGATCAGATATTCACATGTAGGTGGGGTGTCTGCCTCCCAAATGCGCCATTGATCCCGTTTAATGATCGCACCTTCTTCAGATGTTGGGTTTTGTTGGTACTGTGCTTCCCATTTAGAGACAGGGAGTTCAGCACGGAGGGCTTCAAGTGCCTCTTTCTTCCAAAATCCGGGCCATAACGGTGTTCCTGACGGGAGAATCGCGGGGAAATCGATCACTTCCCACGTATCTACGCCTTCTTTTCCTGAATTCTTGACGATCTGACCGGTTAAATCCCGTTTAGACCAGCGCGTCATCACAATAATGATCGCCCCGCCCGGTTGTAGACGCTGACGAGGGCCAGATGTGTACCACTCATAGACGTTGTCATAGACCGCAGGGTTACCTTGCTTGGCTTCCTGCTCTGAGTGCGGGTCATCGATGATCAAAAGATCAGCACCCTTACCCGTTACAGCACCGCCCACACCGATAGCGAAGTAATCTCCACCAACTTCCGTGTTCCAGCGACCGGCAGCCTTTGAATCCGAGGACAGTTTGGTGTCAAACACCTTACCGTAGTTCTCTGACCCGACCAGATTCCTAACCTTACGACCAAAGCCCACCGCCAACTCGGCTGTGTGCGCTGTCTGGATGATCTTCTTATGTGGAAACTTACCCAAGAACCACGCCGGCAACAGGTAAGAAGCAAACTCACTCTTTGTGTGCCGGGGAGGCATGTTGATAATCAACCTCTTTAACTCACCCCTAGCCACCCTCTCAAATGCGTTTGCCATGATCTGGTGATGCTTACCTGAGATAAACACAGGCCACATCTGGGTGACAAAGTAAATAAAAGATTCCCGGCACCGGTGGACACGGTCATGCTCAAGGATACGGAATATCTTCTTTCTCTCCGCCTCTGACACGGTATCGACTATCTCAACATAGTCTTCAATCTCTTCCTGTGTAAGGAGCGTGTGATTCACAGCGCAGCCATCTCTCTAGCTGACTTATCCACAAGCCTAATAGCGTGGAACTTGTAGGGCTTGGTCTCAATAAGACCCTCATCTTTTAACTTATGAACAATACGGTGGATGTTAGATTTGGACTTCAACCCTAGACCCTTGGCAATAACCTCGTAGGAAGGCGGTATCCCATGAATCTTCATGTAAGCCTTTATAAAGTCAAAAACTAATTGAGTGCGTTCTGTCATAGATTATCCTGAAGTTGGTAACCGCTCACATAAAGCAGTGTGTTTGACTTCCTTGGTATTTGCACAAAGCAAGGAACTAAGGCGCTAACCCTCAGTACGGTTACCAACACGGCTGGGGACTGACTCTCTTCCTTGCGGTGGTCGGTCTGGCCTAGACCATCGCCAATCCCCATGCGTGTTGATGTAGTTTAAACGATTATGCGAACGTTCGCAACCCCCGTTTACACATGTGTTTTGCGATACGCTGCGCTTCTTCGCAACTATGTTTAAACAAATATATATACCCCCACCCATTTCCGTTTTGACGACATACCGGGGGGTGTGTTTCACGTGAAGCAGGTGTGGCAGGGATGAGAACGTTCACAGGGGTAGGGGGCATGTAATTGTGGGAGTGGATTAGAGCGTATACGTGAGGGGGGGACCCAATGCGTGGCGCGGGGGGTCGGGGCACGGTGGGTCAGCGACATGCCACGTTTAAACAGCGGTAGGCGTCTTTGCGTTTACATCGGTGATAGTTCCTAACGGTTGCACTGCACTAGGACGTTGACGCACAAGGCGCAAGTGCCCCGCTAGTTCCTTCTTGAGTTGATCACTGCTGATCGTCACCTCTGCTTTGCTGTCGGTGTGTGTAAACAGTCCTGATGCCTTGCCCAGTAACTCCAATGCTTTTAATTGACTGCCCTCTTGCTTGGCTTGTTTACTCAGTTCCAATAGTTGTTTGAGTACATATCGTTTCGTCCCCGCCACGTCATCGACTAGGTTTTCGGTGATGGTCTCCCATGCATCCCTGAGCACTTCCTGTACCTTAGGGTGTTTAAACAGTTTGTTGGCATTGGTGCTGATGACGTGGTCACTGCTTGTGTCATTTGGGTATGCGTCACGGTATGCCTGTCGCAGTGTCTTCCCTTGGATGATGCCTACAGCGAATGCTTGTTGCTGTGCTGTTATTGGTCGCATCCTGTCACTTGTTATCACTTCACCGTCTACTCTACGTTTAGGTGCGTCTGCCATATGCGCCAACCGTTCCGCTTCGCTTAAGACAGGGTTTTCATTGTTATCAATTTGATCAGGCTCGTTGGCTTCTTCCAGTGCCCGCATGTAGTCATCTTTTGTCATCTTGTCCATAGCACAAACCCTCCCTGTGGAATAACCCATGTAAATAAACACATGCTGTTTAAACGTACAGCACTGTTCGTATGTACATGGTAGCACGTTATCAACATGGGTGTGGATAACTTCCTGTTATTAACAGCCTGATTGTGGATAGTGTGGATAACTTATTAATACTTAATCCCTACACATTGTCAGGAAGCCCCCTAATTTTCCTTGCCTATACCTACCCCGCCTAAACCCCTTTCAGCCCCTTCTAGCCCCTTTAAATCGGTCAGCCCATTACAACCACTGTACGTACATCCAGCCTGTATATATCCACATGCATCCACAGTTGGCATGCCTATATATAAGTGCACTAGTGCTCACTAACTGATCGCTCATTCTAATAACCCTACGGTTTACTCAGGTAACTATTGTCATGGTTTGACAGACAGTATTACAATCCAACTTGACAACATCGTCAGGCAAAAAAAGGAATCGACAGCATGGAAATTACAGTCACCAAAATAGGCAACATAGAACACGGTATCGATGGCAATGATCAGTATCTTTTACTAACCCGTAGAGATGATGACCTCACCCTTGAGCAAGCACGTGATTGGCTGTTACCTCAGGTTTACCGTGAGACCTATCAGGAAGCGGGAGGTTACTTCTGCAAACGTGTGACGGTCATGCAGAAGACCGATAGCCAAGTGGTTGCTATCGTTCACCATGAGTATGACGTCTGAAGTTAATACCGTGAAGCCCACGCTGTGGGTTTTGCAGTAGTAATTTTGCTACTGATTTGGAGATCATCATATGACCTTACCTACCGTCCACGCCACACGTGAAGAGTGGCTCACCGTTGCATACAACGAACTGCGCCCCGCATTTGAAATTGCAGGGTCAATACTGCCCGACAAAGTCCGCCTTACTTGTGGCTTTCCCCTACATGCCAAGCGCAACAACGCTATTGGTGAATGTTGGATCGACACTGCCAGTGCCGACAAGCATTACGAAATCCTTATCTCCCCTGTCATCGCTGACCCTCGCAAAGTATTTGAAGTGTTGGTACATGAGTTGTGCCACACCGCCAAGGGGGGATTCAATCACGGCATCAACTTCCAAAAGATCGCATCAGCCATGCTCCTAGAGCCTGTCAACCCCACACGTAAGAATGCATGGGGCTACACGCAAGGGGCTAACGGGTTTGATCAAGCCTACGGGGCAATCATCGACTCACTGGGTGCATACCCCCACGCTGAGTTGGCATTCTCTAACGGTAAGAAAAAACAAGGCACACGCATGCTAAAGGCTGAGTGCCCATCCTGTGGCTACACCGTGCGCCTGTCTTCTAAGTGGGCGTCCTATGGTTTGCCCTCTTGCCCTGTCGATCAAGACGTCTTGACCCTAGTTTAATTGGAGTAATACAAATGAATGCATCTACACGCAACACCATCCGCACCGAAATCTCCCGCATCCCTATGCCCATCCGCAAGGGGGCATTGAGCGCACTTGGAATCAACGCACACACCATCATGTCTCCTATACAGGAGATCGACACGCTGACTGACTGGGTGATCGCCAGTTACCACGCTAACCCTGATCAGGGCATTCAATTAATTAAGGGTGCTACCCCTTACAGCCCCACTGCCCCAACTACCACTGTGGACAACGCACTGTCCGCCACGGTGCAAGCCACGTCCGCTGTCGCATCACGTGCGGAAAGCACAGCCTTGGACGCAATGCAAAAAGCCAATGACGTGCATCAGGACGCACTGGGCAAAATCGGTTCGGTCAACGATGCGGTGATCGCCATCAACAAGACCGTGGGCAAATTGCTTTCCCGCCTTGACAAGGCAGAGCACAGCATCGGGGCTGTCAACCTTGACGATGACGCCATTGCACGTGCGGTGAACACCGTTGTGGCTGATGCATTCGCACCGTTTAAACAGGCTGTCGATGCTGTCGGGGCACAGGCTGTAGTCGCTGACCTTGCATCGGTGTATAGCACTGAGACCAAGTCAGCATCGGACGTGTTCGGTGTTGACGTGCGTGATCCTAAGGGCAACCCTGTCATGGTGCGCATGTGGAATGACCCCTCTGCCCCCGCCATCGATCCGTTTTTTGTGTGGACTGAGAAGGTCTTGCGCCACTTCCTGTTGGCTGACATCAACGGTGACAACGTGTGGCTTGGCGGTGAGAAGGGCACAGGCAAGAGCGAGTCAGTCCGTCAGTTCTGCGCCCGCACAGGACGTGCGTTTAAACGCATCAACTTCCACAAGTACACCACGTGTGAAGACTATGCGGGTGCTACTGGTCTTGTCAACGGTGAGACCGTGTTCGTCAAAGGTGACTTCCTGATGGGCTTTACGCACCCCTCTACTGTGCTCCTGTTGGATGAAGTGACTAACGCTGATGCGGGTGAGTTGGCTACCCTTAACGGTTTTCTAGAGCCAAATTCTGCAGTCTCCTACGGTGGCAGTGTGCACACACGCGCCAATGGTGTACTGGTGTTCGGTGCTGACAACACGTTCGGTAACGGTGACGAGTCAGGACGCTATACAGGCACACGCAATATGAATTCATCATTGATGGATCGCTTTGCGCAAGTGGTGCGCATGGAATACCTACCCCTTACCGCTGAGGTTGACGCTGTCATGCGCCACACTGGGTGCACCAAGGAACTAGCAACCCATGTGCTCAAGTCAATACGTGTGGCACGTGCCAAGGTACAGACTGCCGACATAGTGGACGCACCATCGATCCGCAGTGTGATCGCCTTTATCAAATCGCTAAAGGTTTTGTCAGTGCGTGATGCATGGGACACCGCAGTGGCTAACCGTCAGCCTAGCGAGTCGGCTACCGCATTGGATGCCATCTTCACAGCGACTATCGATCAAACCCTAATCTCCAACAACATCTAAGGAGCACACAATGAAAGCACGTTTAAACGGTTATGAATTCCGCATCGCAATTGACGGTGCATGCCACAAGTTATGTTCTGAGTTGGCACTGCCACAAGTGACGGTGTCATGGACTGAGGTCACTACAGCACGCATCAATGCACGTGGTGACATTGAGTTGGCTAACGTGGCAGATGACGCCATCATTGATCGCAAGACCTTTGACAAGTACGTTGCATTTATCTTGCATGAGTTGTTGCACCGTAAGTACACCGACTTCAACGCACGTGGTGACAACCAGTACATCGATCAATTGCACAACGCTATTGAGGACGCATGGATTGAGAACACATGTATTGCACAGGGTCTAGTCGGTAATGCTGAGGGTCTCTTGTCTAGCGTGATCGATGGCATGAGCACTGATGCACTGGTTGGTTGGGATGACAAGTGGCATCACCCCGCACGCTACCCCTTCCTGTTGGCTGTCTATGCACGCAAGCACGCAACCGTGAAGTTACCCTTGGCTGAGGGATTGCAACCAATATTTGACGTTGCATGCGCACGTCTTACCACTGTCCAAAATTCATTCGACACATTGGCTATCGCAGTGTGGGTATTTGATCAACTGCAAAACATCGACAACAAAAACCCACAACCCAAGGGTGACAGCGACAAGCCATCGGATGGCAACCCTGACGGTCAGGGCAAAGGTCAGGGACAGGGGCAAGGCAATGGTGCTCAGACCGACGAGAAGGGGTCTACAAGCGACGATCAGGCACAGGGTGAGGGTGAGGGTACTACTGACCGTCCTAAGCCCACAGGCAAGGCATGTTCACCAGTGAAAAAAGACGGTGACATTTGCAAGGCACGCCCAGTAGAGCCAATGTCTAAAGCCCCTGAGGGAACACAAGCACAGGGCACGTACTCTAAAGCCAACGGTATCACCAAGCGTGGGCATGCATGCCGTAATCCACAGTTCAAGGCTGACGTGAACGTGGGTGCTAAGTTACGTTATGAGGTGCGTAAACTCTTTGAGAATACAGGCACAAGCGAGTACCAACCTAAGCGCAAGGCGGGTGCGTTGAACGTCAATGCTTTGCATTCCGTGCCACAGGGTAATGACCGTGTGTTTAAACGTAGGTTAGATGTTGAAGGTATCGACTCTGCAGTGGTGATTGTGTTGGATGTATCACAGTCAATGTTCATCAGCGACTTGCCTAACTCACCCATGCAGTGCGCCATCAACGCATGCGCATCCCTGTTGGATGCACTCAGCAAAGCGGGTGTCGATACAGCACTGCTGACATTTGGTGATGAAGTGGGCGTGGCTAAGAAGTTCAGCGACAACGCAAAGAAGACCATCGATGCATTACGTCACACTGGTTCGGGCGGATGCACCAACGATTACTTTGCAGTGCGCTATGCCCATGAGTTATTGCACGGTCACTCAGCACAGCGTAAGGTTTGCTTTGTGTTGACTGATGGTGAAGGCAATGTCGATGAGACCAAGGCACAAGTTAACTCAGGCGAAAACCTTGGCATCACAACCATAGGCTTGGGCATACAGCAAAACGTATCCAACGTATACAAGCACAACGTGACCGTGCGTGATGTTCACAGCATCGGGTCAGTGGCATTCAGCAAAATCAAATTAGTGGCATAAGGAGAATCACATGTTCAAGATTAAAGAATACAGGGCACGCCCCTATGACCTCAACGGTGCATGGGAGGTGTACCAGTACAACGCTGAGGAAAACGATTGGGACTTGGTAGAGGAATATAAATTCATCGATGATGAAGACTGCGCCAATCAATATCTTTGCGCCTGTTTCGGCATGCGTGTGCTGGAGTCTACCCATGTTTAAACACATAGCAGGGGGACACTGGTTTGTCCCATCGACTGTCGGGTCAAAGGGCAATACGGTTTGGACGCAAGACCCTACAGGCGGGAGCATGATAGTTGCTGACTGCAGTAGCCGAGCGATGCCAGTAGGTACACAACGTGCCAACGCAAAGTTAATTTCTTTTGCGCCTGATATGTTGCTAGTGCTTGAAGATATCGCCAAGCGTGGTTATGACGATCACGCACGTAAGAGTATGAAGTTTTTAATGCAAAGGATGAGCCATGAGTAAATTTATGAAAACGTATATTGGTTTTTGGGTTATCTATTTTGTCTATGCGTGTGCCGTGTTGGCGATCGTATTTGATTTGTATGTGTGGCGGTTGTATGGATGATGACGAAAAAAAGATGTTGCGGTTGTTTGAACAATTAGCAACGCATATTGCCGATGCGGAGTTGGGTAGTGACCAAGTCGGTGCTGTCCTGATTAAGTTGGCGGTTCTGCATGCTGTGAACCGTCTTGACCGTCAGGAGTTCTTAGACCATGTCGGGTATGCGTGGAATTACGAGAAGTTTTTTCACCCTGAATCCGATGAAATGCATTAACGTTTAAACATAGGAGTAGATATGAACAATTTAGATTCTGTCAGTGGCACTGAAATGCAACGTCTAATTGTTAACACAATGAAGGAGTTGATGTGGGTTGCATCAGGCACAGTGATTATTACGAGAGAGCAAAAAGAAGAGTTGGCGAGTAAAGCCGATCAGTTGATAGAAAAATTTCAACGTGACTTTGTAGTTAATTAAAGGAGTAGATATGAAAACAGTAGTGATGAACACTGATCGCTTGGATGATGACTCAGTGGTGGTTAACTTTGATATGCATGATGACGGTGGCGATGTCATTAAGCAGAACGGCTATGTATATGTCCAACAAAAAGAAGACATGTTCATTGTCATTGTCTATAACGCTGAGGGTGACGTTATGAGCGAAACCCACTTGCCATTTAATTTTAAGGAGTGCTAATCATGTTAGGTAATAAAGCAACACTGACGGTCGCAGAACTTATTGAGGTTCTAAAAGAGATGCCACAAGATTTCAAGGTGTACTCATGGGAGGGAGATAAGCGCATACCCATTAGTGACGTTGTAAATGTGGGTGACGTAGTTGATTTGTATTGGGTGACTACGGAGTGGAGGAGTGGTGATAGCGATGAAGATAACGTTTAAACAGGAGTATTGAAATGGAACTAAAAGAAGAGGAAATAGTAGACGCTATCGATTTGTGCAAACAATTCGCTGATGACAAGGAGAAACTCAGCGAGTTGTTGGATCACGCATTGTCATTAGCAAAAGAGTTATTGCAAGAACGCATTGAATGGGAAAACGGTGGTTGCCCATGACATACGTTTTAGAGCGATTATTAAAGTTTAAGACCGTGCCTAATCGTTGGGACTTGTTGTCCATACATGACACCAAAGATGAGGCAGAGGAGCGAGCAGTCATGTTTAAACGCATGATTGATGGTGGGCGTGCGAAGGGTGGTGGCGAGGTAATCGACTACCGTGTTAAAGAATTTACAGGAGTAACAAAATGAAATATTACATTGGCGAAATACATGAGCGCAATGGTGATTTGGAATACGACACAAAGTATTTATTTGCCACTGCGGGTAACCCTAGTGAGTACGCAGAGAGGGTGGCTATGGAGTGGCGTGGTGGTGACGAGGATGATTGGGATGAAGACCAAGAGGGCTATTGGTCTGACTCCTCATTGATATTTGATTCGGGTAGCACAGAGATACCTAAAGAAGACTTTGAGGTGTTAAGTAAATATTTATCAGTTCTTTAAGGAGCACAGAATGACATTTGCAATTATTAAAACCTCTGCGGGTTACATGGTAATGAACTCAGAGACAGGCGATTACGTCAATGATGAGGACGGAAACAACACGTTTGATGACTTAAAAGAAGCACAGAATTTGTATGGTTGGATAAGAATTGTTTGGGCAATACGTGTGAAGGAGGATGCAAAATGATCAGTGATTTAAACAACAAACCGTGGAGTGAGGTGGAAAAAATGTTGGATGCGCTTGCAAAAAAACATGACCTCTTGCTGAGTACAAATTTAATTGACTTTGCTGATGACTTGTGGAAGATTGCAAGCAACAATTCTGAGTTGATTTCAGCGTTGCAAGGAGTGATTAAATTGGCACAAGAGAACGCACCCGACACATACATCCACAATTTTGGTGTTGAGGATGATGACTTCACAGAGCGTTTAAACGGTGCGCTGGCTGTGCTGTCGAAGTGGAGTGCGAAATGACAAATCTTACTGACCGTGAACGAGAGGCACTGGTTAATTACCTATTTGATTCAGAGACCGCTTATCTTGTGATGTTGGTTCTTGAGCACATGCCTGAGGACGAGCAAAAGAGGATCGGTGTTAGTCTGACTGAGGATGAATGTGAATCCGATTAAGACCATCACCAACAGAGACCCCATGTTTTTAAAGACCGCTTACAAATACGACAGCCTAGTCAATCTACAAAATGACGAGCGGTTTATCAGCGTGGGTGAGAAGTACATTTCCTACAACGGCAGTTGGAATGTTTACAAGATGACCAAGGGTCGGTTACCCCGACTTTGTGGTCGCTTTGATTCATTGCACCGAGCCGTGTACCGTGCCAGATTGAGTGTTTAAGCCAGATTGAGTGTTTAAACATAATAGGCCGCACCAACAGCATCCAGCAGCGGCCAGAAGTACCGTTTAAACGCACAGCAGGTATAAGTTGGAGGTCTAGCGTGGGTGATGTGACTGACTTCTAACCCCCTTGGTTTTGACTACGTTTACCAAGGGGACTTTTGAAAAGCATGACGGGGGGCATGCTAGGAATCACCCCACCCCCCCCCCCCCCCTGTTTAAACGCACAGCAGGTACATAAAAAAGGGGACATCCAGTCCCCATTTTCTCTCCTTAAGTTTTCTAACTAGAACTGATCTAGGTTCTCTGAGTACGTGCCTGACGTCTTGTTGTAGAGAAGGGTCGTTTCCCCTTGCGTCCCAATCCACCGATGCCTACATTTCCACACAGCGATTTCAACGCACTGCTCCTGTCTATGCACAGTGATACCGCAGTCAGTCTTCGCCCACCATGCCATCGATCCGCTGATTGACATGCCGTCAGGTCGGGGCTGTTCAACCCCCGCACGGTTAATCTTAGATGGGTGAGCGATGAACCAACAATGCACGTCGTTGGCTTTGACGAACTTTTGAACCTTGGTCAACATGTTGCTGATGGCTTCGGTCTCAGTGGAGTTACTCTTGTCTAACTCTATGTAGTTGTAGGGATCAATCACCATGCCCCGCACACCCATACGTTTAACTGCAATGCGTGCACGGTCTAGGATTGAATCCAAGGTTGAAGGTTCTTCCCCGTTGGTATCGATAAACAGGAAGTGATCCTGTACCCATTTAAACGCATCCTGTTTTTCCCAATCCGACATCCGATCCTTGCCATCAAAAAACCGCTTCTTGGTGTAAATCTCCATGAGGCGTGAGATATGAATCTCAGGTTGATTCTCAAAGGAGCACACAGCGAACTTCCAATCCGACTGCTTGGCTAGGTTGACCATGACCTGATCGATGAAGTTAGATTTGCCTGATGACGGATAACCTGTGACGACTGTCAATTGGCTAGGTGCTACCGTGTAAACGCTATCTACCGAGGTATAACCTGTTGAGAAACCCTTTCCAGTACCCTTGTTGAAGAGGTCGTTTAAACGGTCAAAGTACATGCCCGCATCAGACAAGCCCGCCACGGGGTACGGTGTTGCCTTGTCTATGATCTCCCTGACACTATGCCGAGTGGGGTCATCAAGTAGAACCTCATTTAAATCCTTCTTGTCAAACTTGGCAATACGGCACTTGTCTTTACCGATACGACGGGCTAACTCTTCGGCTAGTGCTTGACCCGCTGAGTCTTGGTCGGTGGCTAATACGATGTAGGGTGCTGACTCAATGATCTCTCTTGCGTTCCATACATAGGCAAACTTCTTGTCTTCGCTTGGCAATACTTTACCGTCTGCCACTTTGATGGGAGCACCACTAGGCACGGAGACCACGTTCTCTATTCCACATTCCATAACTGTGAGTGCGTCTATTTCACCTTCAACAATGATGATGGGCTTGCCCTTCTCAACTAGGTCGATGCCAAAGAAATCATGTGCCCCGCCTGAGTCTTGGGTGAAGTCTTTCTCAGGGAACGAGCGGTACTTAACTGCTACGAGTGCGCCATTCCTGTAGTAGGGGAAACCGATGGCTTCAGATGTCTTGCCGAGTTTGCTAAAAAACTTATCGGCAGCGAACAATTTCATTTTGTCTGCGGTCTGCTGGGATATACCTCGTTTAAACAACCACGCGTAGTGATGTTCCTGCAATTTATTATTTGTGATTGCTACGTTGGGTACAGCGGACAATTTATTCTCCCTAGGTTGTGCGTTTTGAGGTTTTAAAAGCCCGCTTGTGAGGCAATGGTGGCAGTGGTACATGATTGCCCCGTTTGGTTTACGGGTCAGGGTCATGTCTTTTGAGTTGGACTTCTTCCTATCGTCCGAGCATTCGGGACAGGCGATGCGTGCGTGTTCGTTGAAATCTACATGGTCTAGGTTCATATCCGCTCCATGATTAGCGGGGTCGTTTCTCCAACGTACGCACCTTCAACGTTAAACGATATGAATTCAAGTGCCTCTTCTTCATTCATGCCTTCGTCCATGTAAACCTTGATGAGTTCATCTTTGTCATAGACCACGGAGCACGGCATGCCACAGCGAGTGGCAACACCGATGATGCACTTGTCAAACTTCTCAGGGTCAATGAACAGCAGTTCATCACCGTACATGTCTGCTATGTCTTGTCGGGTCATTTCATGCTCCCGTCAGACTTGCGTTTAAATGATCGGTTCTTGGAGGCCGGCTCAACACGCACTCCGGTCTTGTTGCTTCCGCCTTTGGACAAGGCCTTGACGTGCGCTACATCCTTGCCGGCAACGTTTACACCTTTCTTCACTAGGTCGGCACGTGCCTTGTTTCGTTCAGCCCGATTCTTCAGTTGCTCAGGCTTTCCTTGGTAGTTGTCATATTCTTTACGGTAATCACGGGGCATGATAGTTCCTTACATCTTAGAAAAAATTACCCACTCAAGCGGGCATTCATACGTGAGTTGGTTGGACTCAACGTACCTTGAATCCTTAACATCTTTGACCGTCCAGTGCTTGGATGTCGTAGCCATTATCAAGGCAACATGGGTCATTGCCTTATTAAGATAAACGTATGCATAGGGTTTAGGAGAGGCGTTGTCATAGGAATGCTTGGCGCATACCAACATGCCGTCCTTGTATGGGAAGTCATCCCTAGATGTGAAGTCAAGGTTACGCACCTTTACCTCAATGCGTTGTTGGATGAATAGGTCACCCCCGTCAACATGGTTTAGCCTGTCCTCATAAGACTTAGCCACCGTGGTGGGCGGGATGGTTACCGTATTACCCCGACTGCTTAACCAGTTAGCCACCGTCCAAACGCCCGCATGGCTTGCGTCTAGATGCTCAACGAACCGCTTAAAGTTCTCTTGGTTGCTCACGGTCAGACCTCGCTAATACTTGTCTTAAGTGACCACATGGTTATGGCTTGTAACGGTGTGTCACCGTAGCCTTTTATCTTGCTCTGCCTGTAGGCAACAAAATAACTCTTAGTCCACTTGGGTGGGAGCATCTCTTTGATGACCCCGCCGGACTCTAGGAAGTGCGATATGTACACACTCTCCATACTCAGGTCATTGATGATCATGGACACCGGCTTGGGCAGTATCTTGAAATCATCTGTGTTAAACGAACTCTGCGGTTCTTCATTGTTAATGTCGGGGAACGCCCCGTCATCCATGCTGTCACTGTAATCTTCCATTTGTCACTCCTTAGTTAAAACATTGAGGCGGTGTATTCCGCCATCTCTTTCTTTCTTTGTTCTTTTTCTATCTTCTTCTTCAGAGTCTTACACCCACCGCAGATGTGTTTGCCGAGGGTAAATTCACTTGGGGTTAACCTTTTGGGAACCTCGCAGTAAGCATTTTGACCGTCCTTGAGTATGTGGACAATGATGATTTCCCTGATACCGTTTATCTTCTTGCCTGACCTGTAATAACCGTACATGCGTCACTCCTTCGTCATTGCCCCTTGGCGGGGCTATTCACATTGTTTCACCCAAAGACCCCCCTACCCCACAGCGTGAAGTAAGAAGGAGAAGGTGTTTCACCCCTGTTAAACAGGATCATCATGCTACGGTTTTTAACCGTATGCCCCCGACTTGATGATTAGACCAGTCGCACGGATTGTTCGGGAACTGCCCCCTAGTCATAGACGTACCGTGTACCCTTTTCTTCCGCGCCCTCAGGATGAAGTCTTACTAACGTGCGGAGTACGGTTGTGTGGGGACAATAAAAAAAGCCGCTTACTACTGCATCCGGTAGTGGACTCCCTTTAACAGGAGCAGATGCATGAGTAAACGGCTTTCCATTTGCTGTCCACTACGACAACGGTTTTGATTATAGACACATTATTTCAAGTTGTGTCAAGCGGTATCAAAATATTTTTTATAAGTCAAGTTATGAACGACTTATTGTTATCTTCCTGCTATGCGTTTAAACGGGTGATACCTGTGATACCCGTGCCAAGTACTTATTGCCGCTTTTACCTCCGGGGTGTGAATTTATGCGTTTAAACGGGGGTAAGGGTCACCCGGTGAGCCGCTGCTGGTTATATTTGTGCGTTTAAACGGGTCTTTTAGGACATGTAGGACATGAAGGACTTGATTTCGGGAGTTTTCTGGTAATCGTCGTCACATCACCGCATCACCACAATTCCCGCATAAACCCGCCCATCCTGTCCAAATGATTTACACTACACCCGCTGGCAACAGCTTTTTGTATTTGTCTACTCCTTCTTACCCCGCTTCTTGCGGGGTTTTTTTTCCTCTGTTGGTAACTGGTCAACAATGATTTCTGCCCTAGGATTAGCTGGGTCAAGACCCCAGTAGGTGTGACGTTCCTTTACCTGACGGTCGTTCTCATAGATCAGCCCTTGCATAAGATCAAGGATCAGGCTCTCGTCTAAGTCAGGTCTCCTTGTTGCGTAATAGATACGCATGGTTACCCTGAGGTCACCGTCCATTAACCGTCCCAACTGTGGGCACTGGGCACGGAACTCCTCTGAATAGTTAAGTGCCTTCTGTGATTTGATCAGGCGGGACATGTTGCCAAACCTCACCACACGTCTAGAGTTTGCCTTGCTAGCCGGCTCACCTAAAATAAATAAAGATATTGATGGTAAACTATTGACAATAGTGCTATCATTCATTTTATAATTCACTTTCACACAAAGGAGTTGCGATGATCATAACAAATAAACATGGAGTACCAGAGCCACTGGTCACTCTGGCGAGCAAGGAGTACTACAGCAAGGGGGCATCCCAGTACAGCGTTACAGAAATAATGTCCCCTCCAAAGATCAAACGGTTGCGAGAACAGTACAACGATAAGATCAAACAAGATGTATCAGATATGTTGTGGAATCTATTGGGTTCAGCACTGCACGTGGTCATGGAGCGGGGTGTTACTGATGGGTGGACGATGGAAGAGCGTCTATATAAAGAGGTGGATGGGGTCACCGTCAGTGGTGCGATTGACATCCAACAAGAGACTCCTGAGGGGGTGGTAATCATTGACTACAAGTTCACCTCAGCGTGGGCAGTCATGCAAGAGAAGGAAGAGTGGCAACAGCAACTCAACGTATATAAGTGGTTGGTGGAGACAGTGAAGAGGAAGAAGGTGGTTGGCTTAAAGATATGCGCACTGGTGCGTGACTTCAACCGCCATGAGACAAAAGAAGGCTACCCAAAAGCCTCAATAGAAATGGTGGACATCCCAATGTGGGACTCAGTTACGACTGAGGCCTATGTGCGGGAGCGTTTAAACCTACACAGAGATGCGAAGGTGTCGGCAGATTTCGGGGATGAACTCCCTGCCTGTTCAGACACAGACAGATGGCAATCAGAGACCATCTACGCTGTAAAGCGCGAAGGACGCAAGACTGCGATCCGACTATTTAAAACAATTGAAGAAGCCAATGAACTGGCTGAGAAGGAGAAGGGCTATGTCGAAACAAGGCTCGGTGAACCCAAGCGGTGCACCGGAAACTACTGCGGAGTCGCAGAGTGGTGTGAACAATACCAAGGAGAAATCAATGTCACCAATTGATTTGCTAAAGATTAACGTCAATGATCATACGGAGTCCAAGAACGGGCTAACGTATTTGTCTTGGGCGTGGGCATGGGCAGAGGCACTAAAGGCTGACCCCAAGGTTAACTTTAAGGTGGAGATGTTTGATGGCTCTCCCTTAATGCCAGTAGGTGGGACATTCATGGTGTGGGTAACCGTCACCATGTTTGATAAGCCCGTCACCTGTATGTTGCCGGTGTTGGACTACAGGAATAAGCCGGTGGCTACACCGAACTCGTTTGATGTAAACACATCCATCATGCGTTGCTTAGTCAAGGCAATCGCCATGCATGGACTTGGCTTGTATATCTATGGCGGTCAAGACTTGCCGTCTGAAACTGGCGTAGAGCCTGAGCCTGTGAAGGTAATTGAGACACCTACCGCAACCGCCAAGGTTGAGGTCAACGAAGCGAACATGAAACTGTTTGCGGACTCAATGATTCAGTTTGTGGACATCTGTGAGGATGAAAACGCACTGAAGTCATACTGGAAAGCCAACCATACCCAACTTGAGGGGTTAAAGGCATTTGATAAGACCCTCTATACGACTGTGCTTGCACGGTTTACAGAGGCTAAGGCTAATTTTAAGAAGGAAGACTAATGGATCAGTTTAAACCCCGCCCCGACTCAGGTAGTCTCAACGCAACCCAAAGCAAGCGCAAGGAGACTTCTCCCGATTATTTCGGAGAGATCGCACTCAACCTCAGCGACATGACTAACATCCGAGTTGAGGACGGACTGCACATCGTTAAGTTGAGCGGTTGGAAGAAGGTTGCTAAGAGCGGTAAGACCTACCTCTCACTAGGTGTCAAACGCAAGGAGTTTGAGGATCAAGGCGCTACCCCCACCCCCGTGGCACAGCCCGCACCAAAGGCTGAGATTTCCGATGACGATATCCCATTTTAAGGAGTAGACATGAGTAAGAAACCAAGCAAAAAAGACGCAATTCTTGAGTACGTGAAGAACAACCCAACAGCGAAAGCGCCTGAGGTGGCTAAAGCCTGTGGCGCTCATCAAACCTACACATATATAACGATGCGTAATGCTGGGGTCAAGAAGCCGAAGAAGGCCAAGCCAGCAAAAACGCCAGCAGCGAAGCCAGACTTTGAGTTTAAACGTCCAGTATCTGACGTTATAGATGGGCTGATTATGCAACTCAACGCACTGGAAGAAGAGAACGACAGTTTGAGAGATGACATAGTCCGCATGAGCGGGGTCATTGAGTATCTTGAAACAAAGTTACAACATGCCACTTCAATTTGAGGCACGTAAGGTAGCACTGAAACAGGATAGGACGGGTTACGTCCTTACCCTGTCCCTCCACCCCGACGAAATCCCTGAGGAGTTACTTAGGGACTTTGTCGGTGCGCGTTACGGTTGTGCACTCGTCCGCATACAAGACGATGAATCACCTACGCCCTACAGCAACAGAGTGTCCCAAGCGGGCATGCTGTGCCGGTTACCTAGGTTTCAAGATTTCCTTGAGACCAACTCAGAGGAAGAAGTTGCGTCAGTTCTGTGTAAGCGTTTGGGGGTAACGTCCCGAACAGAGTTGCACGGGAACCACATGGCGCAGATGGCCTTTGATGATCTAGTAAAAGAATATAAGAACTGGAGCACCGATGATGACCCCTTTTAAGGTGAAGCCGTTTATGACCTATCTTGAGGAGAAGGACATAGACCGGCTGAAGAAGTTTGCAAAGAAGAAGAAGATAACCATGTCTCAGGTCATACGTGAGGGATTGAGTGCGCGGATGGCTGAGGGTGATCCATACATGGCGGGGTTCAATGCGGGTGTGGATGAGAGCATCCGGTTGATTAAGGAGAACAAGGCATCACAAATGAGGTTCCCGTCAGGGAGTTCCTTTGCTGAGTTGATGGAACTTGACCTTATGAAAGCCAAGATACTGGAGGTTCAAAATGTCTGAAGCACTAACCATGAGGTCGGGGGACAGAAACCAGTGCCCCACATGTCATAAGTACTTCAACAGTACAAGTGCGTTTGACAGGCATCGCACTGGGAAGGTGGGAACTAAAGAACGACGTTGCATGACGACCGAAGAAATGGAGGCCAAGAAGATGTGTTTAAACGCAGCAGGGTTTTGGATTCGCAACAAGGCTGCACCTTTTGTAAGGAAACAAGCATGACACCAGAAGACGAAGAGTTCAACCGCATAGAGATGGAATCCCGCATCAAACAGGAGTACATCCGAAACATGAAGCCCCATGTGCCTTTTATGTCTATCTCAATGGATGACTACCTAAGACTGTCTGACGAGCTGGCAATTGCCCGTGTGCTGATACGCGAGCTGGGTGACCGACTGGCTAAGTTGGAGGGCAAGCAATGAGACAAGCATTAGAACTGGCGCTTGAGGCGTTGCAAGTGGCGACAACACCGCTGGCAAAAGACAGACAAGAAGTTTTACGAGCCATCACCGCCATCAAAGAAGCCTTGGCACAGCCAGAGCAGGAGCCTGTGGCTTGGGCAGATCATGGTGTAGTTAACTGGATTGCAGATAAGCAATTTAAACACGCAGCGTTGCTTTATGAAGCACCACAGCGCACATGGGTTGGGCTGACGGATGAGGAGATTGCAGATTGCGCTGAAAAAATGGAAGCATCAGACCCGACCGATAGTTTTTGGCGTGAATTTTTCAGAGGCATTGAAGCCAAACTCAAGGAGAAGAACGCATGAAGCCGACAGCATGGTTAAAAGAACTGCCGCCCGAGGAAGGTAATGGAATGATGATGACAATCATTGAAGAGGTTGCCAAAGAGTGGGAAGAACCAGTCATACCACTGTACTCAAAAGGTGCGTGGGTTGGGCTGACGGATGAGGAGGTTGAAGGCTACTGGGACTGGGAAGATTTTCAGTGTGGGGCTGGGCGCTCCACCATATTGGAAATGGTCAGGGACATTGAAGCCAAACTCAAGGAGAAGAACAATGGCTGACTGCCCTACCTGTGAATACAACAAACAACGCGCACAGATATGGCGTGATGAAGTCTACAGACTAACGGGGCATCCATTGCCAAGAAAGGAAAAGAGCATGACACATGAAGAACAGATTGCCAAGTTAACAGAGATGTTAGAGATACAACAAAAGTTGCAAGAGACTGCGATAGATATGCTCAAGCCCGCGATAGAAATAGCAGTACAGAAAGAGCGTGAGGCGTGTGCGAAGCTGGCAGAAATGGCAGAGCCGTATCAAACTGCTGATTTAATCAGGAAAAGGGGACAAGCATGAGCCAAACTAGAGAGGAATACATAGAAGGCGCAAAGAACAATTCTTTGTACTGGGCAGAGCGGTCTTATGAAGCTAACGGTGAATGTAACCTCATGTACACCATGCTCTTGCAGTGGGCTATGGGTGATGAATTGTTTGGAGAAAAGTGGGACAACTGGAAAAGGAAACAAGCATGACTAGACACATAGGTATATCAGTCCCACACCGCAGAGTAGAAGATGACGATGACATCCAAGAGTACAAGAAGCCTTGGGTTGGACTGCACCCAACAACAATCCTAGATATTTATACAGAGACTTTGAAAACACACCGTGGCGGGTCTATGCCTGACGGACAAATTGCATTTGCCAAAGCGATTGAACAAGCATTGAAGGAGCGCAACACATGAAAACCAAGCAAGAAATCAAAGACGAAATTCTTGAACTGTATGGGGCATCTAGAGCATTGAGCGAAGCAATGGATGTGCTCCATGCGCAACGTATGGAGAAAAGCAAACAGATGATGGCTTTGAGTCACATGCTTAAAGAAATGGATGATGACGCCAAGGAGAACACATGACTAAACGAGAAACCATAGTGACTTTTATCAAAGATATGCTGCGACCAAGAACAATGAAAGAACTCATTGACATTGAGATGCGGGATGCGTATCTATCTAAGATGCAAGCGGAGAAGTCGCTTGAGTATGCAACGAGCGTGGTTGAGTACAACCGCCAACGCATTCGTAGATTGGAAGAGAAACTTAAAGAACTAGGAGTTAAAGATGCTTGAATCTATTATTTGGACTGTTTTCCTATTGCTCCTCGGTGGCTTTATTGCCGTCGCAATCATTGTGGCAATCCTAATGATGAGCAGTGACCAATGAAACTAAATGAAATGACCACCTTACTACGCAGTGTTGGGTGTGATGAGAACACCGTCACTGCCATGATTAATGCTTACGAGATGGGGTTTGAGCATGGGTCTAAGGCCTATGTGTTTTTAACAGATGCCGTAGAGCAGGCCGCAGATGTGTGTAAACGCATAGACGATGGCGGCGACCCAGTCACTGGCGACTTCTGGAAAGCAATGAAAAAACTAAAGGAGATGGAATAATGGTTGACTTCACAAGCACACAAGATGGCGTGGATGAGCAAACAAAACGGTGCGCTAGGTTGCTGGCGTCTGTGATTGCACAGTCCCTAAAAGACATTGCCATTAGCCCAACATCCCAAGAGAAGCACTACGGTAAGAACTTCAATGCCCATGCGTATGAGAGTTTAAAGTTCTTCTACGACGACACAAGCCCGTTTAAACGCTATGCTTATTTGGTGGGGATTGATCCGGGGTCGTTCATCTTTCATCTGGAGAACCGTGCGTTTGCTGAAACGGCTCCTGAGAACACTAAGATTCCATTCCTTGCAGAACGTGATCTACGGATTATGAGGTCTAGGATTAAGTGGTACAAAGTCCAACAGGCGGAGGCTCAACATGCAAGACCCGAATGACAACGTGACGCTGCCGCTGCTGGACTCAGCGTGTAAACAGGCATATTGTGACTTTATAGGCTCGCTTGCCTTTGAGGACGACGGCGGCTGGTCATACGAAGTCTGGCGTGCGGCTTGGAATAGCGCTTTAATCCATACACTTATACATGTACCGGAATAAGAAACTCTTAGAGATCGTCAGAGAGTCACCCTGTCAGATATGTTCAAGGCAAGACGGCACTGTAGTAGCCGCGCACTCTAACCAATTACGTGACGGAAAGGGAAGGGGCATCAAAGCCCCTGACTACCGTATAGCCGCCCTTTGTTATACCTGCCACGCGGCAATAGACCAAGGTAACAAGATGTCTAAACAGGAGCGTTTAAACGCATGGGAGGAAGCCCACCGAAGGACGGTAGGCTGGCTCTTTGAGATGGATCACCTATCAGTCAAGTGATTTCTTAATCAACTTAATGTTGGCAGTCAGGTTGTTCTGAGCCTGATTGAGGGACAACAGGGCATCCCGCTTCTCATCAGAACTCATGCTGGAGTTCCTTATGACGCCGATTACGTCGTTTAACTCCTTCATGTCCTTGTCCATAGACTTAACGAAGTCAGCGCTTGCTAACATCTTTATGGTGTCTTGGCTGTAGTCCGCGAAGTTCTCAAAGTTCATGGTGCGTTCAAGGAAGTTAGATGTCCTGACCACCTCGTCGGTTGCGTTCTTGAGGTCGTAGTACGCCGTAACGTTGCCACGTGCCTCAGGGTCAAGCAAGAACCTGCGCAGTACGGGCATCTGCTCAAAACGTTTAGACGCCTTAGGTACATCACTATTAGCACTGACAATCGCATCCACAGCGTCTACGGCATACATGCCAAACGTTCCTGTGTAGCCACCGATGATGTGATCAATCATTGCTGGTGAGCGGAGGAAATCAGGGAGTGCCGTCATACCGCTTGTCAAACTGGCAAAGAACTGCGCCATGCGCGAGGTGTTGGGTCCTATTTGGTACTCAGGAGCCACGCCTTCTAGTCCCTTACTAAGGATGGCTCGTCCGGTGAAGAATGAGTGGTCGGTCCTAGCCTCAACCAACGGAAGGATGGTCTGAGGGATTGGGTTAAACGCAAAGGTGTTTGTGAAGTTACGCTTCATGGCATCGGCAAAGTCCTTGCCTGTGTCGTTGCCAAAGGCATACTCAGCGATACGCTCAGGGATCACCTTGAAGATAACGCCCACCTCAAACGGAATAGGAATCTTGATGCCGAGACTAGGTATTAACCAGTAGTTGTCACGGGTTTCCTGTTCCTGTTTCATGTAATCTTCTTCATCATGGGTCAGCGCCCAGTACATCATGGACATAGCCATGATAGTTGCCCCCCTAATGAAGAACGACTTCTGAATTGCTTTTGCGTCTTGCGTAGCCATTTGACCAAATGACGCACGGTAAAGAACATCTAGACCTTGCATGCGTGCATTCAGGAACGGCACGGCGGCAGTCAGGATGCGGACGACCGCTGAGTTACCCTTACGGTTGAAGTTCATCACCTCAAGCGCACGGTACAGGGCTTCCGCCTCATTACCGGTCTCAGCCAATACATTCTTGTAAACCTCCATACGGGTCGCAGCGTCAGAGGCTGTAGTGCCTTTCTCTAACGCACCCCACAGGGATGTAAACGGCTTGGTGATCTTGCCAAAGGTTGTGGTCGGACCGTACTTGGCTAACTCTTTACTGAGTTGCTTACCGCTTGCTTCCACGTTCTGTGAGAACTCATAGCCACCCAAGATACCAGCGTTTAACAGGGCTTGGTATTCTGGAGCAGTGCCACGCAACGCACCAGTGAAGTTCTTGACGGCGGAGGCTACGGGGGTCATGCTGACTCCGCTAGTTACCCATGCAGACATAGAGTCACGCACCATGTTGGCTAACATGAATCCGGGGTCTTTAGTAACTAGGTTACGCAAGAGGTTAGCGGGACCAGCGAAGAAGCCAAGGAACGGCAACTCAGGCAAGTTTAAACTCTGCATAGAGTTGTATAGCGCATGGTCTGCAACGATGTAGGCCTTCTTCTCACCGTTGACCAAGGCATACACGGTAGAGGGTCCGGTGTCTGTTGGGTGGGTAGGCACAGCCTCACCAATGTCTTCAAACACCTTAATAGCACGTTGAGCCGCTGTGTTCTTCATACCGGCTTGGATGCCAGACTGAACGTTACGGACGATGGTCTCCATCAGGTCAGCGATAGGAGCCTCTGAGCCTTTGAGCTTCTTAGGACCCTTGACGCCTGAGATGCTTTGGAACACCTTAGGACCGAGGGTTGCCTCGTCTTCCAACTGGCGGTAGAACGGTAGGTAGTCTGAGTACTTGCGGTATTCATCTGCACGCTCTTTACTGAGCACACCTGTGTCCACTTGGTACTGGACTAGTGCGTTGTTGAATGCATTCCACTCGTCAAATATCTGTTTAAACTCAGGGTACTGCTGGCCTAACTGGTCGGCGTAGGCCATGTCGCTTGGCGTGTAGTTCTGCTCTTTACCGTCCTTGAAGTATCTACGGGCACGTTTAGCGCCAGCATAGAACTGCCACATCTGATAAATGCGTGGGTCACCATATCTTGCCAACGGAGCAAAGATAGCCACGGGACCTTTGATGCTTCCATCAACTGTGGTTACACCGTTACGGAAGACCGGAGCACCACCGTTACGGTCATGCACACCTAGGACAGAGGCTGTCACACCCGCTGACAGATCAGACATGAGTGCGGCTGATTCAGCGCTTTGGTCAGCAAGGAGGGCGGCTCCACCCATCTTCTGCGCACGCTTCTTGTCCGCCACGCTCATAGCGTTGTAACGGTTCAAAGCCTTGGCACGGAAGTCAGACCATGACTGAGGAGAGATAGCTTCCATCAACCTTTCAACAAAACCTTTTTCCTCCCTTACAAAGGTGGTTCTGTCAATTGCGGCATTCATGGCTGGTGCAGTGGCGGCACGTAGGCTTAACTTCTCGCGGGTTTCCTGACGCCACAGGGCGGGAGACATAACCTTGTATGTATCCAACGCACTCTTGTCGTCCTCAGCCATAGCCTGACGAATACCGCTGATGGCATTCATCTCTTGCATTAACTTGAGTGCGTCTTGTTCGTTGCCTGTATACGCTTCTGCAGCATCACTTAGGCGTTTAAACGCTTTGGTTGCAGCCGTCTTGCGCTGGGAGACCATCTCGCCTTCAGCGACGTTGCCTTGTGCTTCCTGATATCTGTTGTGTAAATTCCAAACGTTATCTGGGATGCCGACAGGAACTTTCTTCAGACTGAGGCGGATGTCACCTTCTGCCTGTGCCTGACGGGCTTGCTCTGCTGTCATGCCAAACTGTGCGGCTTGTTCAGTGCTTACCTCGCCCAAACCATACGTTCCAATGTTTCCTGTAACAGACTTGATGGCGGTCGGGTTGTAGACGGCATAATTCTTAGTGCCGGCTTCTAGGACGGAGAACCCGTCAAAGCCCGCACCACGGATCGCTTCTTGTACCTCAGGGCTTTCAATGCGAGGCCAGTTGCCACGGGAGATCATTCCCTTAACAGCGGCTAAGTACTGCTCAGGGTTTTCCTTTTTACCTAATGTCTTGCTGTAGTTGGTAAGCCTGTCCATGACTAAATTCACGTCATTAGGATTAGCGTAGTCAAACACATTCTTGGCGTTGACATACACGGGCATGATGTTGCCGCGTGTAGGCAGTAGGTTGTTTAAACTCTCAATGATCTCGCCCTCAATCTGATACGGCAGGTTCTTGAGATCAGGCACGCGCTTCTTGAGGTTCTTTTGAATCTCTTTGAGTTCGTCTTTGTTAATAGTTCCATCACGTTCGGCCTGTTCAGCCACAACAGAAATGAGTTCAGCCTTCTCATCACGGGTCAAAGCCTTATAGGCTTCAGCACGCATGTAGTCCTCACCCATGCCTGTGTAGTTCTCAGCCACCACAGGATTAGTGGTAATGAAAATAGCCTTGGCTTGCTTGCCTCTGAATATGGTGATGTCACGGGCAGTGCCGTGGTACATGATCAATGGCTCGCCGTTGGACGTGAAGTAACTACCAGTGAACCACTGTTTAAACTCTTTAGAATCTGGCGGCTGGCGCTGGCTGCGCAGGTCAGGCATCAGCGAACGTAGGCTGAGTTTCTCTTTGTACTCAGTAACTGCTGATGGGTTGTAGCCCTGACCGTAATCAATGACCAACTCTTGCTCTGCAGGATGACCAACCATCCACACATGCTCAGGAGTTAAGTCCATTTCAACAACTTTTAGTTTGTCTTTTGGAACTTTGCTATACGTTGCTAAGTTGGCAAACGATTGTGCAATGTCAGGACGCAAGGTGAAGGATGCCAGTTGACTGCCCATAGCACCAGTCTGTATCTCTTCCAACTCGTCGGTATGCATCAGGCGGTAGCCTTTGAAGTTATCTCCAAGTTCTTTACGCACTAAGTCTTGAACAGCGCTCATGTATTTCTTGCCACCGTTTACACGGTACAAGTCATAGGCTGAGTCACGCTCGCCAATGCCTGATACACCACCGATCCAGTTGCTACGGATGATCTCAACACCCTCTGACTCAGGGATGTCTTCTGCCTTGTCAAATAACTCGTTAACCTTCTTGAGGCTCAAACGAACATCAGGTTCATTGATGTCAAATGTGCCTTGGTTGCCAGTAGCGGACTTAATTTGGGTTGGCTCGTAAACAGCAAGGTTTTTGCGACCGTGCTCTTTTACATAGAAACTGTCAAACCCAGCAAACTGAATAGCGTCTTGGACACCCTCAGATTCAATTGTTTCCCAATTTCCGGCTTTTAACCATGTTATATCGTCATTGTCAATTTCTGTGAAATGATCAATGATTTTTTTGATGTGCCTAGGATTTTCGTAATCAAAAGTATTTTCAGCCTTTACGTAAACAGGCATTATGTTTTGACCTGAAGGCATGCGATCAGAGAGTTCTTGCGTCAATGCATTACCAATACCGACCGTACCCATTGATTGGGATAGCGGACGATTCATAAACTCTTCAATATGCTCTTCTCTAGTTGTATCAAACAGCCCGTTGGAATTTTCTTTTGTTGCCAGTTTTTTGTTGGCAACTGCATCATCAACCAAGCGTGTAATCAAAGCACGCTTTTCGTCTGGTTTTGAATCTATACCTTTGGCAATTTCATTCAACATGAAATCAGTTGATCGCTGGGAGAATCGCGCAGCAAAGTCGGAATCATCAGTTAAGAAAATAGCGCCAGCCTGTTTAGGCTTGAACGCACCTATATCCCTAGACGTTCCGTGGTACATCACCTTAGGCGTTCCATCCGGGTTGACTATTTTGCTTTTGCCAAACCACCGTTTAAACGCTGGTGTATCAGGTGCTTTGCGTAGGCTTAACTTCTCACTGCTGTACGGCTCCATTGATTGCTCACGGGATACAGGCATGGGAATGCTTATGTCATCGCTGTCCTCAGAGATAACTTTTGAAGGCCAATTCTTTTCATAATCAAAGTTTGTTGGGTCGTTTTGTTCAGACCAGCGAATGCTCGTAAGGAATCTAACGGGCATGGTGTCATACCCTTGACCAAGTAAAGCTCTAGCCCTGTGACGTCCCTCATGCCCCTGAACCTTTAAGTCACCCTTTTGGTTGTTGTAAGCCATCAACAAAGGCAGTGAATTTAACTTTGTGCCGGCTTTGAACAGGTCTTCAATATCACTTTGCTTCCCCTTGACTTCACCCTCTTGTGCAAGTCTTAGGAAGTCTTTGATAGGTAATTCAATAACCTTTTCTCTACCCTTGTAGTTTGGAACTTCTTGAATCAAGCCATCCTCAAACATGCCCCGTGCGCTACGCAGGCTTAATTTTTCTTTGCGTTTAAACTCTACTGGCGCACCCGGCTTCAGACTGTCTTGGTTACGAATGATTAGGGTGTCGCCGTCACGTGCGGGGTCGTAGTCCAAGAAGAACCCTTTGTGCTTCTCAGCAGCGTCTTCTGGTTTGGTGGTGTTGTCTTTGTTGGTTAGACCAATGATCAATCCAGCACCGTCTTCACGTGATGGGTCAAGGAAGCGAGCATCGTACTCATCACCATTCCACACCTCAAAAGTTTTTCCGGTACGTTCATCCATAACAAACTTAGGCATAGCATTTCTGCTGGTGAACGCCATAGCCACGTTCTTGCCATTTGACAGGAACTTCTTAACCATGTTGTCCCAGTTGGACTCTTTGTTGTAAATGACTTTGTTTCCAACAACTTGAGATGCACCGGTAGAACTGTAGGTCAGGTGGTGGTTAGGGGCGATCGGCTTTGTCTCTAACTTGGTGTAGTCATAGAACATCACATCTGGGAACATGTTAATGATGGCTTCAAACGTGGCAGGTTTGAAGTCAGATGTAACGTTTAAACGGATAGCAGGTTGATAGCCCGCTTCGCCGTCTTCTTTGCCAGCAGCCTTAGCTGCATTACGGAACGCCTCAATCTGTCTGATCATGGCAACCGTAAACGCTTCTGGGTTAACAATCAACGCCTCAGTCTTGAGGTACTGAGATAGGCGCGGGCCAGATCGGAACTCGCCTTCGCCGCCATATAACAAGTTTTGTCCTGATGTCTCACCAAGGCAAAGAGCCTCACAGATGGCTGACTTAGGACATGTACTAGCAAGTTGTTGGTCATTAATCTTTTGAGCCGAGGCAAAGCCCAGCCCTGTAGACATTACCTTCTTACCATTGAAAGTCAAACCGTAGTCACCGATATTGGTCTTCTCTAGTTTAGAGTTAGCACCAAACAATCTAGTAACGTTGTGTTGGGCAATCAGCGTTGCCTTAGCCTGACTTGCCATCAGTCTGCGTTCTTGTGCAGATGCATTCTTCCACTTAGCAACCGTGTCAGTGATGGCGTCTTGGACTTGAGCCAGAGTGCGGTCAGGATGCAGCCCTTTTGTGCGTGGCGCATCCAGTGTAAACAGCTTGGTTAAACGTGCCTTATTGGCAAATGCCTGACCTTCAGCAATAGGGATGAAGAAATCCCTACGACCGCTTTTATCATGGTCTTCCAACGGATGAAGGAAAGATGGGTCAATTTGCAACATGACATTTGCACCACCCAATGGCTGTTCAATCATGCTTGGATTCTTAGCAACTTCTGGCGCACTAGACTCATTGGTTAGATAGATACGGTTAGCGGTTGGGCTATGTCCAACTAACTTCTTAGTGCGTGCCAGTTCACGTGCGCCCTCATTTGTGGTGGGGTAGTACAGGGTTACCGTGCCGTCTTGGTTTAAAGGCAATCCAGTGATTGGGTCATTCTTTAAAACCTTGAACTTCTTGCCAGCCTCTTGTTTACGCTGTTCTCTGGCTACATCTTTTTCGCTGTAAGCCTTCTTGAGGGACAGCTTCTGACCTTCGCCTTCTAGCGGAATCTTGATCTGACCTTCTGAGGTATAGGGGAGGATGCCGTTTTGTTGGTCATAGGCATCGGCCTGAGCCTTAACCTCTGGGGTAGCCTTCCAATTGCTTGGCTTTAACTCACCGCGCTGTGCTTTGGTGAAGATGTCCTCTGCGGACTCAAACCCGCTGCGGTTAAACGCATTCTTGATTGCCTTGAATAGGTCGTTTAAACGCTTCATTATGGAAGCGATCATTCCGCCCGGCGGCTTGGAGGTAGCAAAGTCAGCAAACGCATCAGCAATTGCTTCTTCCACAATGTCTTCTGGTGTGTACTTCAACGCCACATAGGCGTCATAGCGAGACATAGTCTGCTTCACGCCATCAATCTCAACTTCAACCTGTACGTTCTTGAGGTACTTAGTGATCCAAGACTTCTGTGCTTGGTTCTCTAGGGTAGACCATTGTTGTGGTGTAAAGAACCCTAAGTCCTTCAGTGCGTGGAGGGACTCATGGTGCATAACCTCCAGCGGTTTCTCGGCATCAATAGCCAACTGAATCAGGTTCTTGGTGTAAGAGCCTTCTCCACCGTTCTTAATAGACTGAACAATCTTGAACCCGACATCGCCTAACCCCATGCGCTGAAGAATGGGGACTAACTTCTTAGAAATCTCATCAGCAACTGCGGTGAGTTCTGGGGATAGGGGTGGTAACTCTTCCTTGGCTTTGGGAGTGCGTCTGACCATGATGCCAGTGGGACTCTTACGGCGCTCAATCTCTTTGGCGGCACGGTCAGCAATCGCACCAAGACGACCGTCAGACGCTGTGTCAGCCAGTTCCTGATCCGACATCTGGACAAGGATAGCCTCCTGTGCCTTGACGTTATCAGGGAAACTACCTAGGAACTTACCTTGTTTAGTTACCGTGATCTTCTCACGGGTGATTTGCTTCTTCTTCTCAGACGGACGTGATATGAGCGGTTGCTCGTAATCCGTAATACGCTCCATGCTCTTGAGAATACGGTTGCCCAGCACTCTCTCTTGCTTGGCTAACTTAGTCTTGGCAAGTTCATAAGCCTGTGACCCTACCTCGCCACGTGCTTCCATAGAGACCAAACTGTCTCTTGCCTTTTGCAAAGTAGCCTTGTCTCTGTCCATGTAAGACAGATAGCGTGCGGCTTCTTTCTTGCGGGCTGGGATGAGTTGGTCAATCTTTTCCTGTACCGCCTCTGATGTGGGAACGGTAAAGAGAGCCTTACCCTTACCTTCTGGGAAGATGTCAAAACCAACGGGGACTTCACCTTCTTTGATGGTCTCCTTGCTCATGGCGTAACCCTCTGGGAGGTTAGCGCGTTTAGCTGGCTCTGCCGCTGGTGGCGGCATCATCTGTCTTAATGTTTCTTCTCTAACGTTTAAACCTTGTTTTTTAGCCGCTGCGGCGGCCTTTTCCTTGTCCCGGTACGTTGAAACAAGTTTGTCGTTGGCGTCATAGGTTCTGAAAACCCTTTCTTCGGTCTCAGCCAAGTCGCCGTTTTTAACTGCGGTATCTAGAAGGGCTTCAGCATCTTGCTTCTGTTCCAGCCCTGTCGCCTCTTGAATGTCGCCAATGATGGTATCCCGCGACAAAGGCTTGTTGTCAACACTCTCAAAGGTCTGACCAAACCAACTGACAGCCTTCTTGTACTGCTTATCTGTGAATCTAGACGCACCAGTGCCCTCTGGAAGGATAACCTTCTCTGTGGACTCAGGCATCTGTTTAATCGCAGAGTACGCAGCAAACAACTGCGGCTGGGTCATAGTGTTTAAATCACTAGAACCTGTAGTGCGCGTTAGGAAATCGTTGAACCCTTTAGTGCCTGTAGCAACGTTCTTCTCGTCCTCAGCGGCAGAGATGACGTCATCAGCGGTGTAGTTCACTGGCTTACCTGTGTTGTCATCCACAGGCTTGTAGCCGTACTTGGCGGCTAGGATTGAATCAATACGACCTTGTTCACCCGCTGGGTCAACATTAGGCATCGCATCTTTTATGTCTTCAATGGAATATGACTTGAGCGGTGGCAGACCGTTTTGTTTGCGGTAGGTATCTACAAACTTAACCTCGTCAGCCATCAACTCGTTCTTCTTAATAGTTGCGGCTGGGTTGGTGTACTTCTCTTCCTCTGCTGGAGGCTCGTAGCCCAGCATCAGTGTTTTGTTTACACCAAGGTTTTCTTTGGTTTGCTCTTGGGTCTTAGCAAACTCTTCACGTTCTTTGTCAAACTGCTGTTGGGCTTGAACGCCCCGTAAGTACTTGTCCGCTTGGAACTCAGCGTTAGCAACAGAATGACTCAAAGGAGACATTGCCGTTCCGGTCAACGCACCTACTAGCGCATCTCTAGCCGCCGCACCCGCCACACCTTGGAATGTCGGTGTCTCAAACCCAGCCTGAGACATAGCCACGTTCTGGGCTAACTGACCGTAACCACCCTGTAAGCCCTCAGGGATAGATTCACCAATACCGGTCTTAACTGCTTGTCCCAAATAGGTCGGTGCTTCCACAGCCTTCTTGGGTAGGTTAGCAATAGCGGACTGAAGGCCTTCTTTGGTAAACGCTGTTTTGTTAGGGCTAAGTGCGTTCTTGAGGGCTTGAGATGTTGATTTCTCAAATCCTGTAACTGCATCTATTGCACCAAATGCCGCACCACCAATTAATAGGGGTGCGTTCTTTAGTGTGTAAGCCTGTGCTTCAGTTGCCAAACGCTCCACCTCTTCGGGCGGCATGTTGGGGTTTTTCTCTTTGTATGCGTTTTTAATTGACTCATGGATGTCACCCTTGACCTCACCAGTTCCTTGGGCGGCAGACATCAAAATCCGACTAGCACGTTGAACACCTACGGCTATGGCGGCAGGGGCGGATGCAGGTAAAGCGGCTAGGGCGGCGGCACCTGCGGCAATAGTTGGAGCGGAAGAAAAAACGCCACCAACGACACTTTCAAGCGGGGCTTCTGCGACACCTGCCAAGCCACTTTTAATTTGCGCCCACGTACCTTCTTTCTCAGCACGTTTAGACAACTCGGCACGGCGAGCCATCTCAGCCAAACGTTCTGGGGTTTTACCTTGTTCAAGTTTCTGGGCTACATCGCCAAGGTAACTAGATATATCAGAACCAGCACCAAATACGTCCACCAATGATTTACCTGCCCCAACAAAGCTGGAGCCTGCGGTGCGTGCAAGGTCACTAATAGAGGTAGGTGCGGACTTCTCTGCCTGCAACTCCTCTGTTGTCTTAGCAGCCATAGGTCTTTGTTCGGCAACGGTGCGGAACAAATCTTCTGGGTTAGCGCCAGCGGGACCTTCAATCCTGTAGATGTTTCCATCAGGAGCTTGGATTTTGTAAATTGGCATGACTACTCCGTGCCAAGTAGTTTAAACCCTTTTTGGCTCATTGAGCCTCCTTGTGGCACTGCAGATGAGATGCTACCAGACGGAGCGCCTTCTTGGCCTGCAACTCCGGGATACATCTTGTTTAAATCATCAAGTCTCTGTTGACGTGCGCCCTCCATTTGCTTACGCATTGGGCTGTTAGGCGGTAGGAGCGGCAGTGTCTTGAAGTCTTTTTCAATCTCACTTTTCTCTTTGAGGTAAGACGCAAGACCACGCTGTTCTGCTCCTGCATATTGAGCACCGCTCACGGCTCTGCTTGCCAAGCCCATGAGTTCTTCTCGGCTCTTGTTTTTGTTGGCAGGATCAGACTTAAGTTCGTTATAAACCTGCATGATTGGAGCGCCTTGCGCACGGTTTGTTGCGGCAACTTGCTGCTGCTTGATTTTGTAGTCATCAGCGTAGTGCGCGGCTGTGAGTTCAAGCATCTTCTGGCTTTGTTTCTCTTGACGCAACTGACCAGCCAATGTAGCGGCAGTTTGCATATCACCCTTGTCTAGAGCAATCTGGTACTTGGTCTGATTCATCTTGAGGTTGATGTAATTGTCCTGTGCCGCTTGGATGGACTTCTTAGTGTTCATCATGGACTCAGCAAGGATGGGTGATGCCTCAGAGGCGGCACCAAGTAATCTAGCACCGGGCTTGGCGGATTTTTGTGCAAAACCAAAACCATACTGAGCGATTGCTTCATTCAACCCACGCGCTTTAATCTCTTCAGGACGACCTTTAATGCTCTCAACTTGTGCGTTTAAACTGTCCATTGCAGGTTTGCTGCGAGCAGATAACTTGTCAAGTAAACCTAGTGCCTGCTCATCGACGGGTGTCTCTGGCTCTTTGGGTCTGTTCATTAATGCCTCAACAGCAGAGCCACCGGTGGCGTAGCCTGTGATGCTGTCTGGGTTTTCATCCGACGCCATAGCATCTGCGTTTACAGGGGCTGCGTTTACACCAGTGCGCATAGAGGCTCTCTCAGCCATCTCTTGGTCAATCAAGTTGGCTTGCTCTACGTCACGGCGTCCTAGCGCGGCTTGCTTTGCTTGCTGGAGTTGTTGGTCGCTGAGTTTAGACAGGATGCCTGCAATGTTGCCTGCGCTGTCAATCTCTCCACCACCGGCGTAAGAATCCATTAAGCCACCCTCAGCGGCAAATGCTCTGCTCATACCGTAAGCGCCCATGCCTAAGCCGGCGATCTGACCAGCCACACTTCCGGGGGCTTGGTACATCTGAGATGTAGATTGTTGACCCAGCGGTAAGCCACGGATCATGTCTGACATGAATCCCAACTGTTTGTATGGGTAGTTCTGTTGATTCTGGAAATCTTGATAAGCCTGTGTCAGACCCTGTTGTTGTAGGGCCTGTTGCTGACCACCGTACTGAGCCTGCAATTGGTTTATGCCCATCTCCTGACCGTACTGGGTCTGACCTAACTGACCAAGGGAATTGGCGGCATTACCCAACATGCCATAACCTTGAAGTTGATTCTGTAGGTTTTGGTTGTATTGTTGTTGAGCCTGACCAAACGCTTGGTTATAGCCCTGACCAAGAATATTCTGTAACCCCATGTTGCGGTTGCGTTCGTTCTCCGCAGCCATGATTGCTTCACGTGAACCACCGAACGCACCAGCCTGAGTGGCGGCACTTTGCTGTTTAGTTGCACCAATGTCGTACTGACGGTTAGCCTCTGCTAACTGCGGAGCCAGTGCCATCTGTAGATACGGGTTCATGTACCCACCGACTTGATTCTGGAATCCTCCGGTAGTGGCTTGACCGGCAACATCTAGTCCGCCTAGTCCCGCACCTATTGCTCCTGCAGTGCCCGCACCGACCTGAGGTGCGACAGACATGCCTTGTGCGTTCTGCATAGCCTGTTGCTGCATTGGGGAAAACCCTGCAATGCGTGGTGCGTTGTACTGCTGGTAAGGATTCTGGTTAACGTCAGTTAACGCCTGACCCTTAGCCAAAACATCTTTGGCATACGGTTTAGCCCATTCAGGTAATTCTGTACTGGCTATCTGCTGTTGCGTAGGGGCTTGGGATTGGCACATAGTGTCTTCCTTAGAATTCGTAGATCATTTGCGTTGCAGCCTCTTTAAAGCCCATCCGGCCCCAGAGTTTTGCAACGCGCAAGTCGGTCATTGCCGACACCATCAATCGTTTGACACCTCTGGACCTCAAGTCCTCAAGTACAAACTGAACAAGTTTTTTACCAACGCCATTACGGTGATCCTTAAGCACAAAGAGCGTGTCCTCTTGTGAAATCAAATCACCGTTGTGCATGTCGTTAGTCAAATACACATTTGTATAACCGCACGCACTATCGTTTAAACGTAAAACATAGGTGATCAAATCACCTCGTTTACACGCCTCTCCATACTCATGGAGTCTAGGGTTGTACGGCGAATACACAATACCTTGACCTGCAAGACGCTCAACCATTTCAGAGTAGTGTTGACGGTACAAGGGTTCAAGTTCCAAGTACGTGTCAGTGAACTTCTCAATGGTTATGCTGTAGCTCATGCGGGTAAATACTTATCTGCCCTGCTGTTATGCGCTACCTTGTTTTTGCCAACTGTTTTCTTGCGTGCGGCCTGCACCCTATCCATCATGGCGTAGAGCTTACGTGCGCCTGCTTCTGTTGAGCCGTTACCCAACTCAGAAACGATACGGGCGGGAACGACGAACTCTCCGTCTGCAAGACGTGCGGGTTGTTTGTGACCTATGGTCGCAGGGATTGAATCAGATACGCCATCACCGGGACCGCGAAGGAGGCGACCACCGTCAGAATAGCCACCAAGGTTGTAATGAGCATCGGAGACACCTCCCGTAGCCATTTGTTGGTATTGCTGTTGTTCTTGGTTGTAGGCGTATTTAAGTGCGGGGTTTTCATCTTCTTTCTTTGGTCGCACACCAAATGAACGTGCAATTCCAGACAGAAAACTCTCATCAGCAGAACCGCCTTCAGCCATACGGGTTCCCTGCATATTAGGCTCACCGTTCATGCCCACCGGGGTATCGCTGGTAGGCGCAAGCATATTAGTGGACACAGGAGCCTGATAAGGCGTGGCAAACGACGACGTTGCCATGTTAGCCATTGGGTACATGGTGTTTGCACCCATTGCCGCTTGGTTAGACATCTGCTCAACCGGACCACCATCAGCAAAATGGTACAAGTCTTTAGCCTGAGTTGGGTTAATTGGGGTATATGTTGGAGTGGCAAAATAGTTTTGCTGGCCTCCAAAGTTGCCTTGTTTTGTCAACATATCGTCGTATGTTGGTACATCTGGCGCGGGTGTGGCTTGAGGTTGGTTTCCAGTAAAGCTATAGCGCTGTCCCATATCTTTGTCTGGGGTAGCCATTGTTGGTGTTTTTGTTTCTCCAACCAATGCTGGTGAGGCAGCCATCACGCCTAGTTTTGCTGCGCCTGCTCCGCCACCCATTGCGCTTAAAGCGGCACTACGTCCTGCTTCAGTCCCAAGCCCCGTAGCTCCGGCTTGTACAGCGCTTAATCCAGAAGCGGCCCCGGGCATTGGACCCATAAAAGCAGGGTTTGCCGCAGATGCTGCTTGACTAGCCGCTGCATTACCAGCCGCAGCCAAGCCACTAGCCAGCCCTGCACCACCAAATGCGCCAAGACCAGCCATTAAACCTTTGCTAATACTTCCAGTGCGTGCTGCTTGTAGTCCGCCAATACCAGCGCCAATCAATAGGGATGATCCACCTGTCGCGGCGGCAAGTCCTGCACCAAGCATCATGGGCAACAAGCCTGACAAGAAGCCTGCTTCAGGCAATCCTGTGTGTGGATTAATAGTTAATTGCCCGCCATGAGCCATTGCCAAGTCGTTTAAACTGTTGACCTCACCCTTGGTCATGTGGATAAGGACTTTATCGTCGCCTCGTCCGTGCGCGGCTAGGTGTTTGGCAGCATCATGTAGGCTCATTTTTGCCTCGCAAATAGTGGTTTAAACGAGTTTATCACGGGAAGAGCGCAGACACAAATGTCATTGTGGCTACCACAGACTGTGTTGATGGACGGACCGGGCCTGTGGAAGCGGGATACGCTTGGATAGTTACAGACGCATTTGTTGCCGACCAGTAAATTTCAATGTATTGCCCAGCCGTCAAACTAACATAGTAGTTCCACCCAATAATCTCATGCGCCTCCTCGCCCGCTGACGCACTCTTTCTGGCGGGGATAGACACATAACCAGTTGACCCAACAATATCTGTGCCGTTTTGTTTTAGCCAAATGCTGATGTCTTGAATCTGATTGTCCGTATTTTGAAACTGCGTGCTGAACTGTAAGTTGTAGATTCCAGAAACCGCTACCGTAATCTTAGATGAGGCAATAGATATACCGTTGGCAAAGTCGGTTGTGTTCAGCGTCATTAACGTGGCTGTATTAGCTGTCGTTGTTTGATCTTGATCGCTGGAAAACGCTCCGTAAGGAAGCTGTAAAAACGCACCGCCTGTACCAGAAGAAAATGCCTGCGTAAAGTTATCAATTGTGTTGAAGTACTGACGCAAAATGCCCGTTAAGGTATCTACGTATCTCTGGTCGTACTCAACTGGAGCCGCAGGTAGGCGCGGCGCATTTGGTGGGATTAACGCAAAGGCGCGTTCTAAAGGTAGTGTCATCGACGACCGTCCGGTCTGACATCAATACGTGGAACACCTAATTGCCACTGTGTGCCGAGGTCTGATGATGAAATCTTAAACGCCATCTGACGTCCACGTATCCGCACAAACACCTGCTGGGTAAATTGTTGGACGTTGTATGTCGTTGTGCTTGCGTAAGACTGTGCGCTTTCTACGGACGGGTTGTTTGAGGTGCCGTAATTGGAGCCGGGGTTTTGACGAGGGCGAACCGTGAAATTAACGGAGGGCGCTGCTGAGGAGGAGCCATCAAATGTGATGTCAGGTATAAGCCTCCACACAAAACCAAAATTATGACCGTCACCAATATCAAAGTCCGAGGATTGAACATAAGAATCAATGGCAATTGGAGTGCCAGTCTCGTTGTTATCTACACCCGTTTCTTGGTACACCACCGCACCATTTGTATAAGTACCGCTAGAGGTATATCCAATAGCCGCCATAGGCTCGGAACGTAACGGGCTGTCTAACCAAGCAGTGCGGGGGCGCACAGTCGTACCGTTCATAGTGCCGTAGTACCAAGTACGCTCTAGATGGTTATAGATGACGTAGCGGTCAATCAAGATGTTTGGCGAACCGGGAGTTCCTGTGCCGTTCTCACCAGTAGAGGTTGTACCTGTAATAGATGGATAGAACCACCAGATTTCGTTGTAGCCTTCGTTAGTCCCAGAGTGAATCTGATAGGACTCTTGCAAATTTATGTTGCCGTAAATGTACTGACGCAAAGCGCAAGGCAGTGTTTCCACCCGTCCAGAGTACATATAGAACTTATCTGTACCCATCCAGTAGGTGACGTTGTTTACTGTAGATACTGCGTTGGGACTAGCAACAGAAATGTTGTCTCCAAGTATCTGGCTGTTCCACACATAAGGAGCGCCAAGATATTGGAAGGAGTAAATGGCTGAATCCGTCAGAACCAAAATCTCTTGACGAGTTTGAATAGCAGTGATGATTGCTGACCCGTGGCTTAGACGGATACCGCCTGCTTGGTTAGTAACAAGGGGCAACCATGTAACCAATGTATTCTGGTCAGACCAACGCACTTGCATAGGGTCTTGTGCAGTCGTTGCATACACGCCAGTTGGATCATTGCAACCAAAAGCAAACGTAAAGCGTGAAGCGTCAGACACCAATACAAAGTTAGCAATAGACGGGCAGGTGGCATCAGGTGTAAACGACCCGGACTTTGTGGCTACAGCAGTGCCTGCTTTAATGATCTGCCCACGGTCGTAAATGTTTGGGTTAGCGTTGTTAGCCCAGTAATACATAGCAGCGCCACGGGGGTTAAACACCAAGTCTTCACCGTAGTTAGACTGACTCCATAGACGCAACTGCACACCAATACCCAAGCCCGCTGGCGCAGGAGAACCCCAGCCTGTGTCTGGATACCCTGTGGTAACACCGCCCCAACCACCTACACCCCAGCCTGTACCGTAAGTAAAAGTTGTGTTACCAGTAGTGAGTTGATAGTTAAATGTTGCAGTAACAGCGGATGTGCCAGTAGAGGTTGCCGTACCACCCGAAAGGACTGTGTATGTGTTGTTACTTGTAACAGTCTGGACTTGGAACTCTCCAGTTAACTGAGCAGCGGTTATGCCGTTAACAGTGCCTGATACGCTAGTAATATTCACAAAGTCTCCTGCCTGTGCGCCATGTCCAGCATCGTTAACCGTCACAGTCGATGAGGTGTCCGTCGTAGTGAAAGCGTTGGCTACCGCTGTATTAGTTAGGCGAATGGGGGTTACGTCGTTATACGAACCGCCACTAGAGTTCTGAATGTAGTACTTGAGGTTAGTGCCAACCGCCAATAAGTTGTAGCCTGTCAGGTTAATCCAATTCCACATGGCTTTGGCAACACCCCAGAACGCACCGCTAGGTGGCACAGCCGCAGTTGTAAGTCCACTGGTAGCCACAAGTGTTGTCACGGGTTCTGTTGTAGCGGCTAAACCGCCGTCACGTTGCCAGCCACCAATCTTTTCAGGAAAGCCAGAACGGAAACGAATTTTGTCGCCGTCAAAATAGCCACCCTCGTTTGAGAGAGTAGTGCCCTCTCTGTTTACACCGGGCCTGAACTGTAGTTTTTGTAATGGCATGTTTTATCCTAAGAACAGGGCGCGTTCATCTTTGCGACGAGTCTCTAACCCTTTGAGTATTTTCCCACCCGCTTTGCAATACTTCAAGAGTTCCTCCGCCGCGCCTTCCATATCCCCGCGAAGAACCTTCTGACGGAGGGTTGAGCGCTGTAGTGTTCCCAGACCAACATTAAAACTAAAAGATATGAGAGCATCGTACTGACCTTGAGTGAGGGGAACAGGACAGAACTGAACCACACCTCGCTCAAAGCGAGCCAAATCTGCTTTAAGAATTCCATCGACTTCTTCCATGCTGAATGTGCGGTTGTCTGCGTCTTTGAGAGCAAACCCATCGCGGTCTTCTATCTTTAACTTGCCCTGCTCTGGATACAAGACATGCCCCACCCCCACCGTCCATAGCTTGGCTGGGCAACGGTAAGGCTTCTGACGCACCCCTTCATGGTGCTTAATCATCTTGAGGGCTTTATCTGACAGGTTCATTTCTTGCCAAATGCTTGTGTGCCAAACCAGAAAGACACCACGGATGCCCAGATGATTTGTGTCTCGTTGTCCCACAGCAAGTCTAGAGCAACTTCAAATGGCACTTCCTTGTGATAGGCGAACCAGAAGCCAAAGATTTCTACGAAGCCAAACAAGACAAACAGACCATAAGTTATGGCGGGACGCACCATAGCACGGGCGTTAGTTACCCACTGGCTGGCACCTTGTCCAATAGCGATGTCATGGGCATACAGGGCTTGGCGCTCTTGCATGGCTGTCTGTGCGTTGGTTACTTCAGCGTTAATCTGAATCTGCTCTGTCTGGATATGCTCAATGCGCTCTTGGGCTTCTAAACCTGCTTTACGCAGAGCCAGTTCACGCTCAGTCTGCATGGCTGCTAAAGCAATCTCATGCGCCTTGTCCGCACGGTCTTGGAAGAAGTCAAACAGTTTGGGTAACCCGCCCATCAGGAAAGACAGTAGGGTTGAGAATAGTGTCATCATTTTGATTCCTTTAATTCACGTTTCAGTTTGCGCAACTCTTTAATCTCTTGTTTGAGTTGTGCTCGCATATATAGGGTTTCTACGTATGCCATTGAGGTTGCTGCAACGACTATACATATAGCGACTCCTATCAAAATCCACCAGACAAGGCGCGTAGTTGCCACATTAGCCACCCAAAAAACATCGATATGAACATCACGGCAATTACTCCAGTTGTTGTTTCAATAACCCGAATCTCGTCTTGCTCTTTCTGCCACCTTGCCAACCTAGCCCGACGAACCATCTCTGACCTAGCCCACTCCTGCTCTTGCTCAATCTTGGCGTACATCTTTAGGAATCGGCTGTAGATTGCTTTCAACTCTTTGGGTGCATATGTTGTCATCTGCTCCCTGATTTGCTCTCCCAACTTCTCTAACTGCAACTCAACTAGCGCACGCTCTATGGCTTTTTTGCTGGTGTTCTGGGCTGGGTCGTAGTTAGTTTTTGACTGCTCCTCTAACTCATGGTAGTAGGTCTGAAGTTGTTGCTGAATATCAAAGAATTCTCCCAACTGTGTGCCCACTTCGCTGATGAGTTTGAGTTCAAGTTCTTCGTAGGATTGTTGCTTGGCTGCGGCCTTCTTTTGCGCCACAGGCTTTGACGGCTCTGTATACTTATTTTCCCGGACTGTATACTTAAACAACCCAATGAACCAATCAAAAATGCCCTTGATTGCTTTGACATCTCCGATAACCTGTTCTGCCGTCTTCTTAGCCCCTTCCAACTCCATACGCCCTTCATGCAATAGAGCGCACCCCTGCTTGATAAAGCCAACGGCGGTTTGGGCCGCCATGAGAAGAGTGAAAGGATCCACACTTTAAGACACCCCGCCCAAGCGAGTGCCGTTTACTAGCCAAGTTACGTTGGAGTTACCTACTATGTAGTTACCTGCTCCGCCACCTGCGCCACCACTTGCTTGTGAGCTATTGTTACCTGCCGCACCAGACGCACCCCAACCACCACCTGTACCGCCAGTAGCATAGTTACTACGCCCGCCCGCGCCTCCAGCGCTCAAAGTACCTGCGGCTCCCGGACCTGATGTACCTGTACCCGGACCACTTGAAGCCCCAGCAGCACCGCCAGCACCATAAGTAGCACCGCCACCGCCGCCACCGCCGCCGTACCAATCACCAAAGTTTGAACCGCCGCCACCACCAGCACCACCGCCACCGCCAGCAACAGTGCCGTTGTTTGCAATTCTTACCGCAGATGAAGCAGAAATACCTGTGCCACCAGAAGAGCCGGGTGAACCAACTCTGTTAGCGGGAGGGTCACCAGAACCACCAGCACCGCCCGCACCGCCATAGCCAATGATGTATCCGTTGTTTATGAGGACTACGCCACCGGGATATGTTCCGTTGATTGTTAGTGCTGGAGTGCCTGTCCCGCTTGCCAAGATGTAAACCCCTGCGTTAACCGTTACTTGGAGTAGTGAGCCTGATGCCGTCCAACCATTTGCTAACGCATACGTTCTTAGATTCAAGTCGGTTTGATTGCTTGAAATAGTAAGCGCATACACAACAACCCCACCAAAGCCGTAGCCACGGGCGGTAGCAGAACCAAGGTTAGTTAGTATTGGCATTATGCAAACTGAGTCTGTGAGCCAAGGACTGTGTATACGCCGCTGGCTGTTTTAATAACAGTAAACACATAGATGTTTATTGCATTAGCAATTCCCGCAGTGGGGGTTATGGCGTTTTGCCACTTAGGGGTTACTGTTGAGCCGTCAATCTGAATTACGTTGGGGTAGTAAGCAGTTGAACCGTTTGTAATTAGTAGCGCAAGGGTCATGGCTTGGCCTGTAGCCATCAAAGTGTTTAGCGAAGTTGAGCCGTTACCACGGATATTTAGCGTGAAGTTAACTGTGGCGTTACTTGTGTAGTACTGCACCGTCTGGGTAGACACATCGTAGTTAGTGCTGGATACGGGAGCAGATGCCGTTATGGTTGCCGCCTCCAACATTGCACCAATAACGCTTGGGATAGTGATTGACGGAGTTGAGAACGCCGCACCAGCCACCAAAGAACCAGCAGTCAGACCAGATGCCGTTCCAGTTACGTTAGTCATCACTCCAGATGTAGGAGTTCCCAAAGCAGGAGTTACCAGCGTAGGGCTAGTAGCCAGAACAACCGCGCCAGAACCTGTAGAAGTAGTACCCCCTGTGCCACCAGAAGTGACGGGCAGAGCAGAACCAAGGGTCAAAGACGCCATGTAGTTAGTGGCGTTGACTATGTCTGTGCCGTTAGACACCAGAATCATCTTCGCCCCGTTGGGCACGGATACACCCGTCAGACCTGTAACTTTTACTGTGACCTGACCGCTAGAGGTGTTGTTATAGATGAAGTACAGCTTCTTATTAGTCGGCACTATTAAGTTAGTGCTTGCTCCGCCTGTACCCGTTAGTTCAATGAACATGTTACGGGCAACACCAGTCGCACCGTCTGGGATAGTGATTATGGTGTCCGTGCCAGTAGAGACGGATTGGGTTACATAGCCTGAGATAGCCTGTTCAATCAGCGTGCCAAGGTTGGTGTTGGTTGTTGACCCCCAGTTACCTGCTTGGTCACCGTTGCCCATCAGTTCAATTTTTAGATTGGGTGAGTACGTACTTGACATGGTTTACCTCATTGAAGGTTGTTTATTACTGTCCAGCCTGCATTTTCGGTGGTGTCAACCACTGTCCAGCCTGCGTTTTCGGTGTTGCTGATTAACGCCCAGTTTGCTGTCTGGTCGTCGATGATTTTTATCCAGCCCGCTACCTGTGTATTGTCTGCCATATTGATGTTCTCGGCAATGGCGGCTTGGAACGCGGCTTGGATGGTCGGCACATCCGCAAGGGTGATGTTCTCAGTGATGTCTTGCAGGAAGGTAGCGGTGACAGTCTGGGCATCCGCTACGCCAAAGTTCTCGGTAATATCCAAGAAGAAGACGCTGAAGATAGTGATTAGTTCAGCGAGGGTGATGTTCTCTGTAACGCTGGCTGCGAACTGGGCAGTGAGGGCTTCAACCTCTTCTATCGTTATGGCTTCGGATATTGCCAAGGCAAACTGGGCTGTTGCAGTCGGCGTGTCTTCTAGAGTGATTGGCTCTGTGACCGAGGCAAGGTAGGCAAACTGTGTCGCTGGCGTGTCGTCTATGGTGAACGGCTCAGTGCGGTCATTAAAGACTGCGGTGAAAACCACTTGGCTGTCTGCGATTGTTATGTCTTCTGATTGGGCAACAGCAAACTGGGCTGTAACTGCTTGGCTGTCCGCTAGGGTAATGTTCTCTGCTATGGATTGCAGGAAGGTTGAGGCTTGAGAAGATGCGTCGGCAAGAGAGATTGCTTCCGTCACGCTACCAAAGAAGTTACCGCCTACGTCATTTTCAACTTCGTCAACGGTTATGGGTTCGGTTATAGACTTTAGAAACGCCGATGCTTGTGCGCTGTCGTCTGCTAATGCGATGTCTTCAGAGATAGATAAGGCGAACGCCGTCCCGCCAAGACCAGCAAAGGTAGATTGGGCAAAGGCGGCGTAACCGAACATTTATTTTTATGGCGCAGTGGGCCATGTTATTGTTTGAGGGAAACCCGCCTGAGCGGTGACATCTCTTAATGCTTGGCGATAACTTGCCCACGCGTCTCTTGTAGCCTGTGGCACGTCTGGTAGTTGAGTCCAGTCGGATTGCAATAAAAGATTATCCCGCTGACTACGAATAATTGCGGCTAACTGTTCCGTTGTAGGCTGTGGGGGCGGAATGTATTCTGCAATAGTACCAAAATCGCCAGCCACACAACGAGCAAAAATTTCATGTGAATGCGGATAATCACCCTGTGCTACTGCGGTAAATGGTACTAATTCTTCACGCAAATCGTCAAAATTGACCATGCAATTAATGGCTGTATGTTCAGCATTTGCCCATTGCACACTTGATACATTTGAATAATTCATAATCTTTCTTTATTAACTAATGCGAACCCATAAACCAGACATTCTTTTACCACCACTTGTGTTTCCCGCTTGTGATAAAAGTCTCCATGTTCCAGTATTAACCAAAACTGGTGCTGTGGAAGAAGTGCCTCCATCTGGTGAACCCCAACTTGAAGGAGGAATTAAATAAACACCAGCAGACATTACATATAAACTTGAACCAGCAAGTGTTGTGTCTTGTGCAATAGCACCATCTGTTAATGACCTTCCTAAAACATAACTTCCAATGGCATATAAAGATGTATTTGTAATCGCTCCAGTTTGTCCATTTAAAGATGTAACACCGCCACCTGCTGGAGTAGACGAAACCCAAGTAGTGCCGTTAGAAGTGAGAATGTTTCCGTTTGCTCCGGGGGCTACTGTTGCCAGTGCACTTGTTCCGTTACCCAGCAGTACGTTGTTTGCAGTTAATGTTGCGGCTCCAGTACCGCCGTTAGCAACGGGGAGCGTACCTGTTACGTTTGTTGCCGCGTTTACGAACGTGGTTGATGTAGAGCCTGTACCGCCGTTAGCAACGGGGAGAGTTCCGGTTACGCCAGTAGTTAAAGGTAGACCTGTACAACTAGTCAAAGTACCAGATGAAGGAGTTCCAAGTACTGGGGTTACAAGAGTTGGGCTTGTTATTGTTTGTCCGGAGGCTATCAGCCCCCCTGCTACTTGTGTTAAAGCCATTATTGGTTCTCCTCTGCGGGTTCTGGTGTGTTGCCTTCGCTAATCCACTTTAGGTAGGCTTGGTAGTCGGTGTTGTCTGGGTCAAATGGGATGTAAGCGTTATCCGACAAACGCTGAACCATACACTCTTGATTTGTTCTTTGGTTTAGGTGTAATTTATACATTTATAACTCCGCACTAAATATCATGTTTGATGCTGTTGAACTTAAATCTGTTAATGTTGCCGCCCTTCCAGCAGTTGCGCCACTTACTGTAAAGGTAACTGTAATTGCTTGTGGACACGCAGAACCCGATACGGATGCAACAGCAGATGGGGTGAAATCTGTTCCAGCACTTGATGGTAAATATGTGTTTGCGGCTGTATATGTTCCTGTTGGAGATGCCCTCATATATGTAGGAAATAAAATAGGAAAGTCTACTCTAGTGGTACTTATAAACATACCCGTAGTTGCATAAGTTGAATATCCACCAGAAGTTGCAATTTTGTAACAATATCTCTGACACAAAGCCAACTCCGTACCATACTGACGATACTCAAATGGGGATGCTGTTGTCCCTGCTTCTAGTTGCACACCTGCAATAGCAAAAATATTTCCGTTAGAAGCAATTCCGTTAACTGGAGAGCCACAACCAAAATTAGAACCAGAACTGCCCCATGTATTGGCTGTTCCGCTTGCGTATGTAGAACCCAATGCAGAATAAATTTGAAGGTTTATGCCTATACCAGTAGTTGTGTTCCAAGTTCCAGTTGTATCACCGGGAAATGTGTTTGTTTTTAACTCCCAAGTGTTCGCGGTGTTAATGGTGAAATTAAAAGGACACATCCTTGTATAGTTACTATTTGATATATTGCCAGTATATTGACCTGTAACACTAGAGCGAACCCAAAAAGAAACCGTAACATTTTGTGCATTAGATGTACCAAATCCTAAATCTGCTACGTTATAACCTTCAATTGGTTGTTTAAACCCGCTAAATTCAGTAGTAGTGATACTTCCATCCCCAACAGAAATAGTGTTTCTTAATGAATAAGTAAAACCCGCTGGCGCATCTGTATTTTGAGCGGCTGATTCAGTCGCCCCGTTTGTTTTCACAAATTGCCACCTGTCAACTGTATAAGTGTCAGAAGTGCTTACAGCGGTATTTCGCTGATTTATAACCATAGCGCCATTGATGATGCGGTTGCGGAAGGTTACGTTGTTTGAGCCACTCTGTGCGATGTTTACTGCTAGTGTCATGCTTGCTCCTTGGGATACTTGGCTTTCACTGCCATTACTTTAGCCAGCATTTCTGTTTGGGCATCTCCACCTTTCCATAGTGCGTCTAGTTGGTCACCAATGGTTGGGTATTCTGATTGTCTTTTGGCTATATAGGAATGTGCGTCTATATAGGCTTGAACTGCTGTTTCGTCATAGGTAACGGGGTTGCCTTGGGCATCAAAAGCATCGTCACCACGGATAGTAACCACATTAGTATGCGTTGCGTATATTGCTTGATACTTGTTCATGCCGCAATCTCCATGAGCGTAATAGTAGAATAATCTGCGCCAGCATTAAGATTTATGCCTTGCCCACTTACATTTGAAGAGAAAAATAACGCATAAGTAGTGGCGGAAGTTGTTGCTGGTGAATCAAGATAATCAATCCCAGCCGTGCCAATATCATTGACTGTGCTTGTATTTGTGTAGCCTATGTACTCGCCAATTTTTTGAAGATTTGAACCGTTTTTATAAACATTAAGAATTACTCCATTATTAGTATTCCCAGAATTTTTTTGTACCCCATTAGCTATAACGGATACTAAAATTTTACTTGTTGCAAAAGTTGGTGTGATAGTAACAGTTAAACCTGTAGCTACCGGTGTGCTAGACGTTGTAGAAGCACCGCCCGATAAAATTCCCTGCACCACTTGCAACACAGACCCCGTAGGCAACGTAGCCTTTGGAATTACCTGCGTTCCAGTCAACTTAGAACCCGCCATGCTCACAATATAACTATCCGACACGCTACCCGCAGTAGCAGGAATAGCATTCAACACCGAACTGACAAGGAAGCTCTCTGTGACTACTGCGTCACCTACCGTGCAGGCGTTGGCTAGAACTACTGTCGTTCCTGTAGTGGCTGTGTAGTCTGTAGATACAAGGCGTACCCCGTTTCTGTACACATCAATGTAGCCAACGGTATATGAAGGCACACTGAATGATGTCTGCCCCGCTGTCGCTGTGAAGTTCGTTACTGTTCTGTAGGCTGTAGTCGTTACTCCGCTGGCTGGGATGCCAAGGTATCTGACGCTGATGTTGCTTGTACCGCTTGGAGGCGCGGCTGAGAAGGTCAGGGTTGTGCCTGATACAGAATAGGTTGATGGGTCTTGCAGTACACCAGTGACCGCTACGATGATTGAAGACGTATTGGCAGGAGCCACCGTC